>FWPU01003638.1_pt1 | contig 38194 bp, 36 predicted proteins | sample 2228361 | NCBI WGS metagenome assembly FWPU01 (sample SAMEA103939777, study PRJEB20133) | metagenome | reverse complement strand
CGGCGCCACACGCTCCTGACCAGACAGCAGGATGGCACGGGCGCGCGGGAAGCGCCGCGCGCTGATCTGAAGATGATTGGGCACCTAAAGTTGGTATTAGGCGGTCAGACATGATGCTCGCTGAAGCAAGCTGCGGGCACTGGCGCGCCCGCGCAACGTCGGATGAGCAACGTCACCGATCAGCCAACCGCCACTCGCTGATGTTCCAGGTAAACGGCGCCGTGGGATTGAGGCTCAACCCGCGCAGTGCGGGCCGGGCGATCACGACATCGATCCGCTGGAAGAGGGGCAACACGGGAAGTTCCTGGGTGAAGAGCTGCTGCTGGCGCAGGTAGGCCGCCTGCTGCTCGGCAGGATCGAGCGATGTGGTGGCCGCGCTGATCGCCTCATTCGCCTCGAAGAAGCACCAGCCGGCGAAATTGTTGCCCGTCCAGTTATTGGTCTCATCCGGCACCCCGGCGCAACTCCAAAGCTCCCAGCCCCGCGGATGCGCACCGGCAATCCAGGCAAACAACGCCATCTGGAAGGTGCGCCGGTACAGCGGGCCGTCGATGCTGTAGAGTTCGCTCGCCGGCAGCAGGGTTAGCTCAACCTTCAGCCCTACCCGTTCCAGGTCGGCCACGATCTGCTCGCCAACCTTCTCGCGCAATGGCGAATTGGCGCTTGAGACCAGCGACAGATCGACCGGCAGACCATCGAATTCGCGCCAGCCATCGCCATCGGTATCGATGATGCCGGCTTCGTCGAGCAGGCGGCGCGCCTGATCGGGATCGTAAGGGTAGCGCGTGATCTGATCGAGCGGCGGCTCCCCGAACTGCCCCGGCAAGACCCAGCTTTCGAGCACGCGCCCATACCCGCCGAGCAGTTGCTCAACCAGCAATGGCCGATTGATGGCGTGCGCAATTGCGCGCCGCACTCGAATATCCTGCAATAACGGCACATCCAGGTTGAAGTCGAGGTGTTCCCAAATCGTATTTGGCGAGGTCAGGAGCTGGAGTGTCTTCTGATCGGCGATCTGCTTCAGTTGCGCCATCAGCGCCGGCGTCGGTTGTTCGATGAACACCAGATCAAGACTGCCGTTCTGAGCCAGCTCGATCAGTTGCCGCGGATCATTGCGAAAGGCGACCAGAATGCGATCAAATGCAACCGGCGGACCGCTGTAATGCGGATTGCGCGCCAGTTCCAGCACAGCGCCATCGAAGCTCTGCGCAGTGTAGGGGCCATACCCCACCGGCATGCGGGCAAACGCGCTCTGGAACAACTGCTGCGGATCGGTCGTAGCCAGGATATGGCGGGGCAACGGCGTCCAGTAGCTCAACAGGTAGGCCGGATCGGTGACATCCGGCTTCAACACAGCGCGCGTCGTGTAGTCGTCAATCTTTTCGTAGCGTTCGATCGCCGCCAGCCGGATCGCCGCCGCCTGACCGAGATCAAGCTGCTGGGCCAGTTCATACGCAAAGACCGAATCATCTGCCGTGACCGGCGTGCCGTCGGCCCAGCGCAGCGCCGGATTCCAGCGATACGTGATACTAAGCTGGACAACCTCGTCAACGTTTTCCGTTTCGGTTTCGGTAATCTGGCCCAGTTCATCGCGGAACACCGTCACGGTGGCGGTAACCACATCGCCGTTGGCAATGTCAGGCACTCGCTCCAGCGCGCCGGCATTGCGCAGGGTGAAATCAACGGCGAGCAGCGGCGAGGGAAAGATGAGTTCGGTCAGCGGACCGGTCATCCGCTCATCAGCAGGAGTAGCATGGTAGGGCAAGAGATCGGGTGGCTCGTAGACCATCCCGATCCGCAGAACCTGCTCCGGGACACTGGTCGCCGCCACCGTAATGACCGGCTCAACGATGGTTGGCGTCTGCGCAGGCTCATCAAGCCGCACTTCGCAGGCGACAAGCGCAATGAGACCGATCAGGGTCATAAGCTGGAAAAAGATTCGCTTCATGGCGTGAAATTATACCGCAATTGTTGAATAATGGTTCAGGAGAGCAGGTCAGGCGGAATGGATCACTGCCCAATCAAATCGCGCGCTGCTGGCACGCCGCCGGCGCTGGTCGCCGCCTGCGCAGCCCGAACGATCGCCATTGCCAGCACATCAGCCGCTACCGCCCCCAATGTCACCAGCGGCGGCGCATCGTAGTGACCGGTCGCCAGCGTAAAGACCGTGTCGCCATCGAATGGCGAGTGAGCAGGACGGATCGCGCGCGCCAGGCCATCCTGCGCCATGATTGCCAGCCGAGTCGTCGCAGCTTTATCAAGCCGGGCATCGGTCGCAACCACCGCAATGGTCGTATTCTGGCCAGCAGCGGTAAATGCCGTTGGCGGAGCGCTCCCACGCAGCATAACGCCGGTGCCGACCAGCGTCTGATCGGGACCGCGGGCGCCGGCGACGATGCGCCCCTGCTCATCGACCACATCGCCGAACGCATTCACCACCGCCAGGGCCGCGACTCTTACGCCGCCCGGCAGGGTTTCGCCCCAACTGCCCACGCCGCCGCGCATCGCGGTAGCCATGCCGCCGATCTTGCCCACCGTCGCGCCCGCGCCCGCGCCCACACTTCCCTCGCTCATCTCAGCGCCAGCCGCTTCACAGGCGGCATACCCCATCGCCGCATCCGGCCACACATCAGCCCGTCCGATCCCCAGATCAAAGATCACTGCCGCAGGCACGATCGGCACACGGGTGACGCCGGTATCAAAGCCGTAGCCGCGCTCGTGTAGCCAGGACACAACACCGCTGGCCGCAGCCAGACCAAATGCGCTGCCGCCGGTCAACACGACCGCATGCGCCTGTTGCACCAGATTAATGGGGTTGAGCAGATCAGTTTCGCGCGTGCCGGGAGCGCCGCCGCGCACATCGACCCCGGCAGTCGCGCCATGGGGGGTCAGCACAACCGTGACGCCAGTCAATGCATCATGGTCTGTCACCTGCCCAACCAGCACACCCTGCACATCAGTGATTGCCGGCATCTTCATCGACTACGCACCTCTTCCGGCTGCGCAACCGGATAGGGCTGAGCGCGCACCGTCGGCGCGCTCCCGGTCTGAGTATGAGCGCAGTACGGGCACACCTGCCACGTCAAATCAATCACCCTATGGCACGACTCACAGTGACGGCGCAATTGCGTCTGGCAATGCGGACAGAGGATGAAATCCCGCTCGATTGGGCGCTGGCATTCGGGGCAGACAAACTGTTCTTCGAGATCGCGCCGCAAGAACTCTTCTTCCAGCGCGCGCTCGTACTTTTCAGCCAGCGTTTGCGGCGGGCGCAAAATCAAATGCAGTGGAATACCGAGAAATGGCAGGAGCAACACGATCCCAACGGCCAGCACCTGCACCGAGAGATCATCGGTGCGGCGACGAATATCGCGATACGCCCACAACACCGAAGCCGCCCAGAGCAAAACCGCATACGCGCCGAGGAAGATCGCAGCCAGTCGCAGCAACGGCACAATGTTGGCAATCAGTTCCTGAAGGGCTTCCATACAAATTAGAGCTTTCGGGTTTCGGCGCGCAAGACAAAGACTGTTGCCCCGCCGACCTGCACTTCAAGCGGCGCTGGCGGATAGAACTCGCCCGACTCAGCAATCGGCGGCATCGGCGAAACATAGCGCGTGCGCGTCGAGCAGTGTTCGCGAATGATTGCGATCACCGCATTGACCTGCTGTTCCTCTACACTGAGCATGAGCGTAACGTTGCCTTCGCGCAAAAATCCGCCCTGGCTGCTGAGGCGAGTCACCCGATAGCCGTGCTCGGTCAGCGCTTCTACCAGGTTGGTTGCGTCTTGTGATTGAACGACAGCCAGAATGAGGCGCATCTGTTGTTATCCTGCATCATTCAACGCGGCAATCGGTGAGACATGGGCCAGCCGCGGCTCGACCACCTGCCAGATCTGCTCGGCCAGCGCATCGGGCGGTTGGTTGGCGTCGAGAGCATGCCAGCGCTCCGATTCCTGCGCCATCAACTCGGCAAACCCCTGCGCGACCCGCTGATGATAGGCCAGATCGCGGGCATCGAGCCGATTCCACTCTCCTGCCGGCTGCCCGGCCCCTGTACTCGACTGCTCGCGACCAGCGCGCTTGCGCTGCAATCCTACTTCAACATCGATCTGCAAATAGAATGTAATGTCAGGCTTCAAACCACCCGTGGCGACTGCGGTAATCACCCGCAGCTCGTCGAGATCGCGACCGAGGCCATACCCCTGATAGGCAAAGGTCGAGTCAGCGTAGCGATCGCAGACCACAATCCCCCCTGTCGCCAGGTAAGGCCGGATCAACTCACTCACCAACTGCGCGCGCGCCGCCGAGAAGAGCAGCGTTTCGGTTGTTGGAGCCATCTCGGTGTGACGCAGATCAACCAGGATTCGTCGAATCCACTCGCCAATCCGCGTCCCGCCCGGTTCACGGGTGAGAATGACCGGATACCCGGCAGCCTGCAAACGTTCGTACAGACGCCGAGCCTGCGTGCTCTTGCCAGCTCCCTCCGGTCCTTCAAATGTGATGAATAGCCCCTGATGCATATCAATGTCGCGTGTAGTCTTTCGATACCTGTTCTAAAGGATAGCCGATCTTTGCCAATCTGTCGATCGCTTACCGGAAAATCTTCACCCGGCGGTTCGGATCGTCACCCCGGCTTTCTGATCGCAGATTGTACCGGTCGGCCATCTGATGTTGCAAGCGACGAATATAACTGCTGCGCGGGGTCAATTCTACCGCATTTCGTTCACCGTTGATGACCTGCGTAATCGCCTGCTCGGTTTCCAGCAAGGCCTCTTCAATGACCGAGTCGCCGCCATACTGACGAGGCGGGTCATCATCAAGAAACTCGCGCAACTGGAAGACCTGGGCAAGCTGACGCTCCATCTGGGTGATGGTATTGTTCCGCAACACATAGACCGGCACGCCCTGTTCCTCGGCCTGGCGCAATTGTTGCGAACTCTGTCGATAGTAGTTCTTAAGCGTCATCACCAGCGTCGCATCTTTCATATCACGCACGATCACTGCCGGCACGCCGAGTCGCTCGATCGCGCTTGACAACCGATTCCGGCTGACCCCGAACGGAAAAATTCGCTGAGTCGGCATTGTCGGCGCGGTTCCAGTCGGCGCGCCATTCCGATCGCGTAGTCGCGGCCCACTGCCTCCCATCTGCGCCTGCTCGCGCCCGCCTGACCGATGCCGGCGCCCGCCGAACGCTGGCGCATCGATTGGCATTCGCCGCGCCGGTTCGCGCCGCACTTCGCCATTTGCGTCACGGAAGCGATGTTCACACGGCGGTTCTTCGCCGCGCAAAATCGCATCAACGGCGGCAGCGACATCGGGATACACCATCACGCTATCCCAGCCCTGAATCTCGACCAGGATGTTAAACGTCGGCGGCGCTTTGCGTTCCAGCACCGTCTTCTGCGTGCCCCGCCGCCGCGCCTCTTCATCGCCGAGCGTAACCGCCTGAATCCCACCCACCAGATCAGAGAGCGTTGGGTTGACCATCAGATTATCGAGCGTGTTGCCATGCGCCGTGCCGACCAGTTGCACGCCCCGCTCGGCAATCGTGCGCGCGGCAGCCGCTTCCAGTTCGGTGCCGATCTCATCGATCACGATCACTTCGGGCATGTGATTCTCGACCGCCTCGATCATCACGTTGTGCTGCTCAGCCGGACGCGGCACCTGCATCCGACGCGCGCGACCGATGCCGGGATGAGGAATATCGCCATCGCCGGCAATTTCGTTCGAGGTGTCAACAATCACCACCCGCTTGCGCAATTCATCACCGAGCACGCGGGCGGTCTCTCGCAGCAACGTCGTCTTGCCGGTGCCTGGTTTGCCCAGCAGCAAAATACTCTGCCCGGTTTCCACCAGATCGCGGATGATATCCACCGTGCCGTACACCGCGCGCCCAACCCGACAGGTCAGCCCAATCACCACGCCACGACGGTTGCGGATGCCGGAAATCCGATGAAGCGTGCGCGGGATGCCTGCCCGATTATCTTCGCCGAATTCGCCGATGCGGGCAATCACATAGTTGATGTCTTCCGCAGTGACTTCCCGATCGCTGAGAAACCGCTCGTGACCCCGGTAACGCGCTTCCGGCAAGCGGCCCAGATCGAGCACAATTTCCAGGAGATCATCCTGATCGTCGGTCTTGCGAATCGCCTCACTGATTGCAGGGGGCAGCGTTGCCAACAAGAGTTGGATATCGTTGGTCGTATCCGTAACTGACATATCCGCTCAACACTCCTCAGGCCTGGCAAGGGGCGATGTATACTGGCGCACCGGCAACCGCGGCTCCAGACCAGCCTCCAGCGACGGCATCAACACCGTTCGCCGGATTGGCGCCACGGTATGCTTGACCAGCAAGGTTTGCTCGCCCACCAGTTGAAAACCCAGCCGCATTGCCGGCTGACACAATTCCTGTTGATACTCGCGCAACAATAGATAGACAGGGCGGCGATCACTCAGTTGCGCCAATCCGAAGCGTAACACGTCAGCCACCAGCTCGCGCGCTTCTGGCCGCATCATCAGCGCAAAGACATGACCGCCCGGCCCACTGTATAAACGCAGGTAGGCGATCAAGTCGTCGTCCGGCCCCAGCACCCAGGCCCGATTCCGGCCAAGGGCATAGGGCTGGTACAACGACCAGTGACGGGCGTTGCGCACTTCGGATTGTTGCACCAGGTGTGGCGTGACAAAACCGTACAGCTTGTGGATAGCCCAATGATCGCGGCGTGACTGGAGCCGCATAGGCGCGAGCCGGGTGCCCTGATCCCAATCAGGGCCTGACAGGTGGAAGAGGTGACGGTGAGTGTATGCCTGAAACCCGGCCTGGCGAAAGATTTCGCGCAATTCATTGTGTTGCGCGGGAAGCGCCGCATAGAGACGTTGCACAGAATGCTGCGCAGCATCGGCGCAAAGCCGGTTGAGCAGATGAAACCACAGCTCATAATCGCTCAACATCCGCTCACTGCGCATACCGTTGGCTGCCAGATAGACAACATCCTGCTCTGGTCGGCCCAGGCGGCCCATTGCCTGCGCCAGCGCAATCCCGTCACGCTCGGCCAATACCAGCGTCATTCGCTCTCGATAATTCCCGGCCAGCATGCTATGCAGGGCAAACCAAAGTGGCCGATGGCCATGCGCCAGCAGATGTTCGGTGTAGAGCACTTGTTGGTAGCGAGGTTTCCGCCGCAGCAACCAGAGATCGCCCGGCGTTACAGTTCGAATCATAGCTCGAGGAAAAGCCGGTGAACTCGATCGTCACCGGTTAGTTCGGGATGAAAGGTTGTCGCTAACAGGCGCCCCTGCCGGGCAGCCACAACACTGCCGTCAGCGAGCGTCCCTACGGCCTCGCAACCCTGGCCAAGCGAAATGATTTGCGGCGCTCGAATGAAGACTCCGCGCAGCGGCTGTTCACCGATAATCGGCATCGTTATCGGCGCTTCAAAGCTATCGAGCTGGCTCCCATACGCATTCCGCCGAATGGTCAGATTCATTAAGCCAAGCGTTGGTTGACCGCCCTGTTTTTGATCGGTCACCTCCTTTGCCAGCAAGATCGCGCCGGCACACGTGCCCCAGATCGCCAGATCGCGCCCCGCCCGCGCCCGAATCGGCTCGATCAGGTGATAAATCGTCAGTAACCGCCCGATGGTTGTGCTTTCGCCGCCAGGAATGATCAGCCGTTCAACCTGTTCGAGCTGGCGCGGCAGGCGCACCTCGATCGGTTGCGCGCCGATCCGTTGCAAGACGGCGCAATGTTCGCGAAAGTCACCCTGAAGTGCCAGAACGCCTACTGTCATAGTCAAGATGTCGCGGACGGGGTTGCCCCCGCCCGCCTGCAATTACCATCCCCGCCGCGCCATCAACTGCTCAGCGGGAATCTGGTCGATATTAATGCCCACCATTGCCTCACCGAGGCCTTTGCTCACCTCGGCGATGATCTCCGGATCGTTGTAATGCGTCGTCGCCTCGACAATCGCGCGCGCCCGTTTCACCGGATCGCCGCTCTTGAAGATGCCTGAGCCAACGAAGATGCCATCAACCCCAAGCTGCATCAAGAGGGCTGCATCCGCCGGAGTGGCAATCCCGCCGGCGGCAAAGTTGACTACCGGCAGCTTGCCTTCGGCAGCCACCTGCTTCACCAGTTCGTAAGGCGCCTGAATCTGCTTGGCGTAGGTAAACAGCTCATCCTCATTCATCGACTGGAGGCGACGGATCTCGCTATAGACCGCGCGGGCGTGGCGCACCGCTTCCACGACATTGCCGGTGCCGGCTTCGCCCTTCGTGCGCAGCATCGCGGCGCCTTCGGCCACTCGTCGCAGCGCCTCACCGAGATTGCGGCAACCGCACACGAACGGCACCCGGAACTTGTGCTTGTTGATGTGATGCTCTTCATCGGCTGGGGTCAGCACTTCGCTCTCGTCGATGTAGTCAACCCCGATCGCTTCCAGCACCTGCGCTTCCACAAAATGACCGATCCGCGCCTTCGCCATCACCGGGATCGTCACCGCCTGCTTGATTGCCAGAATCAGTTCTGGATCGCTCATGCGGGCTACGCCGCCCTGCGCGCGGATGTCAGCCGGCACCCGCTCCAGGGCCATCACGGCCACCGCGCCGGCTTCTTCGGCGATCCGCGCCTGCTCAGGGGTGACAACGTCCATAATCACGCCGCCCTTGAGCATCTGGGCCAGCCCAACTTTTGTCGTCCAGGTCGATTTTTCCATACTTCCTCGCTCAATCTGTCTGTGACGCTGTGACGCTGATCATGTGTCGTCATACAATTGTACCACGCTGTGACGGGCAGGGCAATGCATCGCATGACCGAGACGGGCAACGTCGGACGTTGCCCGCGATCGACCTGTTGTGCAATGTTTCGTTCCATCCTTCCGCCATGCTGCCGATAGCCGCTGATAGACGGGTTGCCGCCACTGGCCGAACCACATCCAGCGAACCGTGATAAGCAGATCCATCAGCGCAGCGTGACTCTGGCGAACTTTGTGCCTTTGTGTGATATCCTTCCGGTTGTTAAAATGATCGCCAGGCGGCAGCGTCTCAGCCCTTAGCGCCGTCCCACCGCGCGCGCCACCGCCCACAGCTTCGGCATCAGGAGGGCAAAGTTCTCTAGATTCAGCGACTGGCCGCCGTCCGATTTCGCTCGATCGGGATCAGGATGCACTTCGATGATGACGCCATCAGCGCCCGACGCAATCGAAGCCAGGGTGAGCGGCGGCACCAGGTACCACTTGCCGGTGCCATGGCTGGGATCGACGATGACCGGCAGATGCGACCGCTTGCGGGCGACGGCGACTGCATTCAGATCAAGCGTGTTGCGCGTTGCCGTCTCGAAGGTGCGAATGCCCCGCTCGCAGAGGATGACATTCGGGTTGCCCTGCGCGATGATATACTCCGCCGACAGCAGCCATTCCTCGATAGTAGCCGACAGACCGCGCTTGAGCAAGACCGGCATGCCGGTGCGACCCACCTCTTCCAGCAACTGGTAATTCTGCATATTGCGAGCGCCAATCTGCAAGACATCGGCATAGCGCGCGACCAGATCGACATCAGCCGGCGTCATCACCTCGGTCACAATCGGCAAGCCGGTCTCTTCACGAGCCTGGGCAAGCAGTTGCAGACCGACTTCGCCCAGACCACGGAAGCTGTACGGTGAGGTGCGCGGCTTGAACGCGCCGCCCCGCAACATATTGGCGCCCGCTTCGCGCACCGCGCGCGCCGTCGTCATGATCTGCTCTTCACTCTCAACCGAACAGGGGCCGGCGATAATCGCCAGATGACCGCCCCCGACTTTGACTCCGCGCACATCAACCACCGTATCGTGTGGTTTCACCTCGCGCGACACCAGCTTATACGGTTGGGTGATCCGCACGGTCTCCTTTACGCCGGCGAAATGCTCTAGCTCCTCGCGCAGCGTTGGCGGAATCGACGCGCCGACCACTGCAACCACGGTGCGCTCTTCGCCAACCGTCAAATGACCGCGCAGATTGTGTTCGCGCAATCGCTCCAGCACCGCATCGATCTGACTTTGGGTCGAACCGGTTTGCATCACGACAATCATCGAATGATCCTCCTCAGCGCATGTAGACGAAGGAAATAGCGAGACAGACGCGGCGCGCAACGCTGCGCGCTGGACATGGTGACGACAACTCATTGCCGCTCCTCAGGTGACACAGGCGCGACAATCCGGAATGCGTTCAGCGCGCTGGCCCGTTCTGGCCGCAATCCGCGCGCTCCCCGAATGTAGACATGAACAACCTCATCAGCGCGACGGGTAGTATTCCAGTGAATCAGAACGCGAATGCAGCGCGGAAGGCTGCCGGGAACGGCCATTTCGTGACCGCAGAGCAGGGCAGTGTCAACCCAACCGATCGCGCGCGCTGCCACTGCCGGAAACTCGGCGTTGAGATCAGGAGTCGTGGTAAAGATGGCGCTGGCGATATCCTCCGGCTTAATATCGTTGGCCTCGATCAACAGCGTGAGCAATTCATGCGTGGCGTCCAGAATAGCCGCGCGCGTGTTCTCTTCACAGGTCGTCGCTCCCCGTACACCCCGACAACGAACTTCCATCGTCCCTCCTCCGGCAGGCAACAACAGATGGGGCGCGAGGTTTGTGTGCCTCGCGCCCCGTCGTTATCGCTCAGTACTCGCTTGCGTCAGTCAGGAAATGCGAAGCAACCAGTCCGATTTTCGGCTGGTAAAGTAGAAAAAGTAGGTATAAAAGCGCGAACGCAACATCATGGTCGCAATACCTGCTATCTACCCGCTTCGACAGGGGAAATATACCATGGCCTGCGCCGATCGTCAAGCGCCGACCGCCTGGCAGATGCGCTGCAACATCCCACGCTGGCGCGGCCATCGTTCATCCAGGGGAAACAGCCGCGCAGGTCACTGACTCACAGTATACTCAAAAACGGCAGGCACGCAAGCCGTACCATTCGCATTGGCGTGGCGCAAGCCTCCCGTGCTGCACATGGTTTCCGGCTGCGACGATTTGTCCATTGGTGGCGTCCGGTTCTCCGGCGACCCCGTCCAGGAAGCTATTCCCCTCCCAGCAGCCGGGCCTGCCGAATTCCCAACTCGCGACCGCCATCATGAGCGCATTCCCAACCGAAAAACACGTTTGCTCCTGGCTGGGGTTGGCGCCGAAGCGCGAAATCACCGGCGGCAACATCGCGCGCAACTCCACCCTGAAAACCCGCAACCGCGCCGGGCAGGTCTTTCGCAAGGCAGCGGCGTCCGTCATGCGCTTGGATGGTGTCTTTGGCGTTTTCTACCGGCGATTGAATGCCCGCATCGGCCCGGCTCAAGCGGCAGTCGCCGCCGCGCGCTTCATTGCGCGGGTGTATGACCGCATGCTAAAGCGCAAAGGAGAGTATCAGCCCTTGCGCGTGGAGCAGGACGAAGCCAAACATCGCCAGCAGCAGGCGCGTTCCCTGCAAAAGAAGGGCGCCCGTCTCGGCTTCCAACTCGCACCCGTTTGAAAGAGCTGTTTCCCAGGAAGCGATAACACGGATGAACACCGGTCTGTCAGCGGCTGGCAGGAGTACGTCGGCAGGACGGAACGAAAAGCAGCTCACGAACCCAACAACTCTTCCGCCTCGATAATTGCCTGCGCAATATCCTTCATCTTGGTGCGTTTATCGCGCGCGCGCTGCCGCAGCCGTTCGTATGCATCGCGTTCGCTCAGACCCAATCGCTGCATCAGGATGCCCTTCGCGCGTTCGATCAACTTGCGGGCTTCAAGCGCCTCCTGCAATTCCAGATTCTCGTTGCGCAACGTTTGCAGCTCACGATGACGGGCCAGCGCAATCGTAATTGCGGGCGGCAACTCCTGCTCGCTGACCGGCTTGACCAGATAGGCCAGCGCTCCTGCCGCTTCGGCGCGCCGAATTGTCTCTTTGTCGGCGAATGCCGTAAGCATCACCACCGGGATCCCGGTCTGCTCCCGGATGCGCATTGTCGCCTCGGTGCCGTCCATCTCCGGCATCCGAATATCCATAATCACCAGATCGGGCTTCAACCGCGAAGCCAGTTGCACAGCCTCTGATCCCGTCCGAGCAATTCCCACTACTTCGTAGCCAAACCCTTTCAGTTGATCTTCCAGCGTCAACGACACCAGATCATTGTCCTCGGCAATCAGGATGCGTATCGCGGCCACGGCTGCCTCCCGCTGCGTATCTTGCCTGTCATGTGATGCTACAGATCATACCACAAGATACTCAAGGGTGTGATACAATTTAGGCGGGCAGGAAGTATTTGCATACGCAACTGACGCCACCAGGGCGCCAGCCATACACCAACCGGAATGACCGGGGTGAGGAGGGCGTGATGCGCTACGACATCACGAACATTGCAATCGAAGATTATCTGCACGATTTGATGCCGCCGCGAGACGAGGTTCTGGCCAATTTAGAGGCGCGCGCCAAACAACAGGGTTTGTCGCTGGTTGGGCCGGTGCAAGGACAGTTCCTTTATCTGCAGGCATTAATGATGGGCGCGCGGCGCGCGCTCGAAGTAGGGATCACGACCGGTTATGCCGCTATCTACATCATGAAGGCGCTCCGGCAGACCGGCGGAACGATGATGGCTATCGAGCGCAATCCTGAGCGGGTGAAGCTGGCCAGTGAAGTGATTGCCGCTGCCGGGATGCGCGATCTGATCACCATCCATCTGGGCGAATGGCGCGAACTGCTGCCCACGCTTCATCAGGAGTTCGACCTGATCTTCCTCGACATCCTGCGCAACGTTGCCAATGACGAGCAGGCGACGCAGGCGCTGGAGCTGTGTGTCTCGCTGCTCAGCCCCGGCGGCGTCTTGATTGCCGACAATGTGTTGTGCAGCGCTCAGGTGCTCGATGAAGATGCGCCCCCGCTGGTGCGCGGCATTCAGCGCTTCAACCGCGCCATTATGGAACATCCGCAGCTCGAGTCGGTCATCATTCCGCTGCGCGACGGCGTGTCAATCAGTCGCAGGAAACGCTGATCTGGCTGGTTGCCTTCGCCACTGCCGGCAATGACGATCATCGTTCGCCGGGTACGTCAACCGTCTCATCCTGATCATTGCCTGATCCACCCGCCGCTTCGATCGAGACGCTCTTTCAGCCTCCTCGATCAGCGGCGATTCTCTCACGTCATAGCCGCGCGTCATTCAATCTCTGTCAGGAACGCTATGCCCGCACCGGATCGACAATCGCGCAACGAGACCTGGGTGGCGTTGCGAGCATTGGCCGCAACGCTGAACCAGACTTTAGATCTGCGCGCTGCGCTTGACGCGGCGCTGCGTTTGATTCTTGACCTCACCGGCCTGGAAGCGGGTTGGATCTACCTGCGTGGCGATGGAGATCAATTTACCCTGGCTGCTCGCGCCAATGTGCCGCCCGCGCTGACGTATCCCGGCCAGGTCTGGCAGGGCGATTGCGCATGTCAGGATGCATGTCGCGCCAGACAATTCAGCCGCGAGCCAACCCTGATGGCTTGCTCGCGATTGCGCTCGGCGGTAGGCGACAAACGCGGCCTATCGCACCATATATCGGTTGAGTTGCGCGACGGCGCGGAGGTTGTCGGCATTCTCAATCTGGCAACCACGCAGTGGGCGCGCCTCACGACTGCTGATCAACAGATGTTTGCCGCGATTGGCGATCTCTTAGGCACGGCAATTGCCCGTTCTCGCCTGCACGAAGAGGTGAGTGTGCGCCGGGCGCAGGAACGGCGCGCCTTGCTCTCGTTATCGCAGGAATTGCTGGTCAGCGATGCGTTAGAACCGGCCCTGCAGCGGCTGGCGCGAGTCGGCGCCCGTCTGCTCGAAGCCGACGCCTGCGCATTCATCGAGGCCGATGAAACAGGCGGACGCGCCATTCTGCGGGTCTGTCACGGCTGGACATTGCCGACCGACAGCGCCTGGCCGCTCGTGCTCGATGACCAGCATCCACATCTATGGTATCTGCCAGAACGCAGCGCTCAGCTCGCCGCCGATGCGCTCATGCGCCTGCCGCCATTGCTTCGCCAGCAAGGTTTTCAGGGCCATCTGGCCGTGCCGGTAGAAATCGGCGATCTCCAGATCGGTCTGCTCATGGTGAACACTGCGGCGCAACGACTCTTTCTCGACAGCGAAGCAGAACTGCTCGGTCTGTTCGCCAGTCAGCTCGTGCAGACGCTCGAACGCGAACGTCTCCATCAGGAAGCGCTCGCTCGCCAGCGCCTGGAACGTGAACTTGATCTGGCCAGCGAGATTCAGAGCAGCTTCTTGCCCGACCGTTGCCCGGCAGCGCCCGGCTTTCAGATTGAAGCCTTCTATCGCGCCGCCCGTCAGGTCGGCGGCGATTTCTACGATTTTATCGAACTGCCTGCTGAAGCGAACACCGGCGCGCCACGATTCGGGATCGTCATCGCTGATGTCACCGACAAGGGCGTGCCGGCAGCGCTCTTCATGGCGCTGGCCCGCACCCTGCTGCGCGCCAGCGCGATCGATGGTCGCCCACCTGCGGCTGTGTTGCAACGGGCCAACCGCCTCATCCTCGCCGACTCGCGGGCCGGCTTATTTGTCACCTGTTTTTACGCGCTCTTCGACCCGGTCAGCGGTCGCGTCAGCTTTGCCAATGGCGGCCATAACTATCCGCTCCTCTACCGGCGCGCCGCCAATCAGGTTGTGCCACTGACTGCGCAGGGCATCGTGCTCGGCGTCATTCCTGACCCTCACTTCACCCCCGGCGAGATAACGCTCGACCACGGCGACATTCTGCTGTTCTACACCGACGGTATCACCGAAGCGATGAATGCGCAACGCGAACTCTTCGGCGACGAACGCCTCGCCGCCACGCTCCGCGCCGCCAGCCAGCGCTCTCCTGCTGAGATCATCAGCGCAGTGCTCAACGCTGTCAATGCCTTTGCTGGCGACACGCCCCAATCCGATGACATGACGATGGTGGTGATCAAGCGCGTGTAGATGAGCGCGCCGTTGCGCAGCGCTGTAGACCTTTCCGCTCTATCCCTCCGCCACGCTGCTGATAGCCGCTGTCATGCCGATTGCTGCCGGTGGCCGGGCAAGAAAAGAAGCAGGATAGCAGCAGACCGATCAGCGTGACCGCTGCGCCTCTGTGGTGTGATCGCTCCCCTGCTCAGGGTTCGTCAACACCACTGCCCCCGTCTCTTTGATGAGCACCATATCCTCGACCCGATATCTCCATCCATCAACCGCTATCTCTGGTTCTAACGTAATGACCTGGTTGCTCTGTAATACATATTCTCGATTATCCGGCGTGACAAATACCGGCTCTTCATGTAAACCAAAGCCAATCGAGTGCCCAAGATCGGCAGGAAAGAAACGGTAGTCAGCAAACGTTTGGTCAAGGTATGCCGTGTAGCGCTGCGCAATCTCGCCCAGCCTGATTCCCGCCCGAAGTTCGTCGATCACCCGGTAGTGTGCCTGGCACAGTCGGCGGTAGCTGTCTCGTTTCGGATCGGAATTGGCAAACCACATGCGCGTGATATCGGTATACCATCCGCCACAGACTACGCCACAATCCAGCACCACCGGATCATGTTCGGCAATCACATAATCGGTGGGTATACAGACTGTCGTCTCGCGGATTTTGTCGCCAGCCCCAAGTGAGACGGAAAAAGATAGCCGTTCGCCCACTTCCAGCAGTTTGCGGGTGATGGCGCGAGCTGCCTGTCGCTCAGTTTGCCCAACGAAGAATTCATGCGACAACGAATGCGCTACATCACTACAAAGTTGCGCTGCCTGCGCAATGGCCGAAACCTGATGCGCCGCTTTCATTGCTAAATAGGGACTCAGTTGCTGGTTTACATCAATCAGCGCATGGGCTGGAAAGAAACGAACATGGTTGTAAGGAGCCAGTCCTACCAGACCGATGCGCGACAAATGCCCAAAGTGCTGGTATAGCTCCTCGCCAAACCGATTCTCTCCTGAAACCAGGATCACCGATCCGGCAGACGTTGCCTGATCCGCATGAGCCAGATAGTCTATTTCGACCAATCCATCGCTATCGGGCGTAACGAACACGTAGTGATACAGAATTGGTGATATGCCAAATAACCAGCGACTCCAGCGACTATCGCAGGCGTCGCTGTAGAACAAACAAATATCGAGTTTATGCTGTTCGAGCAGGCGGCGGACAACTGTCAGCGGCGAATCAAGACTACCGGTGAATGTCTTCATCTGCGCACCTCATCGTTTGTTTGCTCGTCCACATCCGTCAGTTGAGCACTACCGTGCCGTTGGGTCCTTCCGCCATGCTCTGCTGATGATCAGGTTTCCGTCAGTGACCGGGCAAGAAAAGAAGCAGGACAGCAGCAGACCGATCAGCGTGACCGCTGCGCCTCACTCGCTGGCCACTTGCGCGACTGGGCGCACTTTTGTATAATATGCGTCGGCACAATTTGGGGAGATGACGGAGTGGTTGAACGTGCCCGTCTCGAAAACGGGTAGGGTCTAACAAACCCTCGTGAGTTCGAATCTCACTCTCCCCGCCAGCAATCCAACGCGCCCGACCTGCGCTCAGGTTGGGCGCGCTCTTTACCCAGATCGCAATGACCTCTGCCGAACAACGACTGCGCGAACAATTAGAAGAGCAACTACGCCTTAACGAGTGGCTCTACGAGCAGCTTGAGCGTCAGCGCGCGCTCAATGCCGAACTGCGCCGCGCCGTTGCCGATCTGGCGCGCGCTTTCCAGGAATCGCTGGCCGCCGCCGTTGAAGCTGGCGAAGCTGGCGATATTGACGCCATCCGGCGCCTCACTCGCGCCAATCAGCAGCACTGGCACCACTATCTGCAACAAATCGTCGCTGCCGCCAACCGCACACCGCCAGAGGAACGAGAGGATCGGTGATCCGGCGCGCGGGAAACGGTCACCTTAACCGTCCCTCATTCATATCATACTTGCCGAGCAGATCATCCTGCACCGTCTGCGGCGCGCGCTTCACTCCGGTCAGATAGGCCGCGCGATCGAGCATGTGCGCCGCCACCGGCGCGGTCAGTAAGAAGAAGACGATCAACGCCACCATCTTGGCCGCTGCCACCAGATCACCATGATGCACCGCCACCGCCAGCAAAACCCCGATCACGCCCAGCGTGCCCGGCTTACCGGCAGCATGCACCCGGGTGTAAAGATCAGGCAACCTGAGTATACCGATCACGCCCAAGAGCATAAACAGCACGCCTACCGTTGCCAGAAGCAGGGTGACCATCTCTTGCCAGGACATCAACTACGCCCCTCCTCGATATAACGCGCGATGGCCACCGTGCCGAGAAAACCCAGCACGGCCACGACCAGGATCGCGTCAACCAGACTCAACTGGTCAGTAATCACAACATAGAGCGCGACCAGCGCTACGACGTGGATCATCAACGTATCAAACGCCATCGCGCGGTCGGGGATGCTCGGCCCCATCAGCAGCCGGGCAGCGCAGAGCACCATCGAGATAGCGACGACCCCCATCAACCCGGCGATCGACATTTCAAACAGCGTCATTGTCACGTTCCCCTATGGAAATAACTCCATGACTCGCCGCTCAAAGTTCTGCTTAATATCGTTCCGCACCTCATCAACATCGTGAATATCGATACAGTGAATGTAGATAGTGCGGCGATCAGTCGCCACATCGAGCGACACGGTGCCGGGCGTTAGCGTGATCAGATTGGCCAGCAAGGTGATCCCGGCGTCGCTCTTGACATCGAGCGGGATTGCGATAATCCCCGGGCGAATCTCTTCGTTCCGGCGAAAGAGCACAATCCTGGCCATATCGACATTCGCCTTCAAGATGCTCCAAAGGGCGAAACCGATGAACGATATCCACTTTAGCGCCCGCTGACCACAGCCGCCCCCCTCCGCGCGCATCAGCCCGCGATTGATGAAGGGCATGCTGAGAAAACGGCTCGCCAGCGTGGCAATGGCATAACTGACGATCAGACCCACGACCAGATCAGGCAGCGAAAAGCTGCTCTGCAGCGCCATCCAGGTAATCGTAAGCGCCAGAATCAAGATCAGCATAGACATCTATACTCTACCTCACCGATGCCTGGTAAACCGCCTCACAGCCAGTCGGCCCACAGACAGCAGTGATATAGGCTTCGCGACTGAACGCCTGTTGTCCGGCGATAGTGTTGTAGTCAACCAGTGGCCCGGCCAGCAGCCCCAGCGCGACGCTGATGATCACCAGAATCGCGCCCGGCGCCAGCAGACCAAAACTCACCCGCGGCAACAGATTGACATCGTTGTACGACTTCTTCCAGAAGACCTCATTCCATATCTTCAACATCGAGAAGAAGGTCAGAATGCTCGTGCCTGCTGCCACAGCGGTAATCAGATACGCCTGTTGATTGACACCGACCTGCAACAGCATGAGCTTGCCGATAAAACCGCTGAGCGGCGGGATCCCGGCCAGCGACAGAATGCCAAGGAACCAGAACAGCGCCAGAAGTGGCTCTCGCCGGGCCAGGCCGCCCATCTTCTTCAAATCGCCGGTGCCGTTGATTTGCTCGGCAGCGCCGCCGATGAAGAAGAGCGCCATCTTCACAATCATCACATGCGCGGTAAAGACCAGCCCAGCCGCCAGACCGGCCACACTGGCCAGGCCCAGCCCCATCACGCTGTAACCAATCTGACTGACGATATGAAAGCTCAGGATGCGCCGCACATTCATCTGGGCAACCGCCCCCAGCACGCCGATCACCATCGTCAGACCGGCCAGCAGCGTAATCCACGGCCCATAGATCGCCAGCTCATTCTGCAACATCAGGCCAAACACCCGGTAGAGCGAATAGACGCCGACTTTCGTCATCAGACCGCTAAAGATGGCGGTGACCGCCACCGGCGGCGTGTGGTAGCTCGACGGCAACCAGAAGAAGAGGGGCACAATCGCTGCCTTGCTGCCGAAAGCGAACAAGAAGATTCCGGCCAGCACGGTTTGCAGGCCGGGTTCGCTCAGCGTCGCCATCCGCTCAGCGATATGCGCCATATTGAGCGTGCCGGCAAACCCATACATCAATCCGCACCCGAAGAGAAACGTCGTGCTGCCGAGCAGGTTGAGCACCACGTACTTCAGGCCGCCCTCCAGTTGCTCACGGCTGCCGCCGAGCGTGATCAGGCCGAACGATGCCACCAGCAATACCTCGAACCAGACGTATAGGTTAAAGAGGTCGCCGGTGAGGAATGCGCCGCTTACTCCCAACAACAGCAGCAGCAACAACGGATAGTAGAAATGACGCTCGCGCGCCGCGTCGATAGAAGCAAAGCTGTAGAGCACCGTGGTGAGCATCAGCAGCGCTGCCAGCATCACCATCAGCGCGCTCATGCCATCGGCAACCAGTGAAATCCCGAATGGCGCCAGCCAGCCTGATGCCTGCGCCACCAGCGGCCCGGTCGCAGGCGCCACACTCATAAGCCAAAGGCCGTAGCCCAGATTGATCAACACGGTCAGAAGCATGATCGCGCGCGCGACCATTTGCTGGCGAGAAAACAAAACCGCCAACGACGCACCGATCATTGGAGCAATGATCGGAATAAACAAATGAAAGACCATGTCTTCTTCCTATAATCCCTCACCAGAGAGCGAATTCCTACAACTGGTCAGTTGTGGTGAGATCGTCGAGATCGTCGCTGCCTGCCGCCTGATTCGAGCGGTAGGCCAGCGCCAGCACAAAGGCTGTAAAGCCAAAACTGATCACAATCGCGGTCAGAATGAGCGCCTGCACCAGGGGATCGGCCGCATTCGCCGGCGCCTGACCGGTGTTGTAATCGAGCAACGCCGGCGCGCCGCGCCGCACCCCATCGCCCATCGTAAAGATGAGCAGGTTGACTCCATGGCTCAGCATGATCAACCCCAGGATCAGCTTCACCACCGAGCGGCGCAAGACGAGATAGGTCGCGCCAGCGAAGAGCGAACCAATCGCAATCGCCAGTAAGATGATCATGCCTGCTCCTGCTGTTCAACCACCTCCACTGGTCGCTGCGGCAGTGGAAAGAGGAATGGCTCTTCGACCAGCAACAAAGCGATTTTCGTGGTCACGCCGATCACGGTCAGATAGACGCCGACATCAAAGAGAACCGGCGTGCCGATCTTCCCTACGCCTGGAATTGGTTCCGGCAACCAGAACGCCTGCATGTAGGGCAGGCCGGCAAACAGGGCCGGCAGCCCCCACAGCGCGCCGAAGAAGACGCCGAATGCGGCCAGCAGCAGATAATTGACGCGAAAGATCTGGCGCGCTACCTTTGGGCCGAAGGCCACCATTTGCAGAATGATCGCGCTCGCCGCCAGCAAACCGCCGATGAAACCGCCCCCAGGCAGATTGTGGCCGCGCAACAGCATGTACACCGATAGCAGCAGCAACAGCGGCATCATGAGGCGGCTGACCGTGCGCAGGATCAGTGAATCGTAGAGCGCGCTATCTCTTGGCGTCAACCGGCTCGCTGACTGGTTCAGCGGGAACGACTCGTTCGGGTGTCGCATCTTCTTTCCTCTGTCGTAAACGCAGCAGTCCGTAGATACCGAGCAACGCAATGAACAAGACGGTAATCTCACCGAGCGTATCGAAACCGCGGAAATCGACCAGAATCACGTTGACGACGTTGGCCCCTTTGCCCTTCTCCAGACTGTTCTCCAGGAAGAAGGGCGCCAGAGACGCAAAGCGCTCATTAGTCGCTGTCGCCAGCACCAGTCCACTCATCAGCAACCCGATGACGACAGCAATAACGGCATCACGCCAGCGCACCCAGTCCGCCGACAGATTCTCGAACCGCACCGGCAACACCGAGAACACCAACAGGAGAAAGACGGTTGAGAGCACTTCAATGAGTAACTGGGTCAACGCCAGGTCTGGGGCGGAAAAGATGACGAAGAGCAAAGAGACCATTGCCCCAACCATGCTGACGGCGATAATGGCGCCCAGCCGGGTGCGGGCATTGATCGTGGCAATCACACTAATTGGGATGAGCGCTGCCGCCAGCACCTCATAAAACTGCAAATCCGGATCGTAGTCAAAGCGCACTGAGGGAAGGCCAAACGCCAGGAACGGCACGCCAACAAAGACAACCATCGTCAGCGCCGTGATCAAGACGTAACGGCGCAGACGCCCCATCTGAATAGCGCGGGTCAACGCCGTCGCGCCAGCCAGCGTTCGCTCGATGATGCGGTCGAAGATCATATCGCCGCGCATCCAGGCTGGCCAGCCGCGCGCACCGGCCATCTGCTCGCCAAAACGTGCCAGCGCTGCCCCTATCACGATTGCGCTGACACTGACCAGCAGCGCCGGATTGACACCGTGCCAGAGCGCCAGTTTTACGTCAAGCGGCTTGCCGTAGATCGCTGCGCTGGCCTGACCGATCAATACACTGACGGGCGCCAGCGCAAACACGGGAATGATCAAAGAGAGTGCGGCTGGCACGCCAGGCCCAATCAACATGCCGGGCGACGGGTCAGTGATGTGTTGTTGCATCGCTGCCATGCTGCGCTGACCCAGAAACACGTTGCTGAACAACCGCCAGCCGGTCACAATGTAGGCCGCTGCGGTCACGCCAATGGCAGCGACCGCCAGCGTGCCCAGCCCGCTCAACTCCGTCTCAAGCGCGGCTTCCAGCATGATCTCTTTCGCAACAAAGCCGAACATGACAGGAATGCCGCCGAACGACAGCAAAGCCAGCGCCGTGACGACCATCGTTTGCGGCATGTAGGAGCGTAAACCGCCCAGCCGCCGCAGATCGCGCGTCCCGCTCTCGTGATCAATCACGCCGGCCAGCATAAACAGAGCCGATTTATAGAGCGCATGGGCCAGGATGTTGAGCGCAACGCCCTCTGCGCCGTACTTTCCGCCCAGCCCGATCTGCATCGTGAGCGCGCCCAGCATGCTGATCGTGGTGTAGGCCAGCATTGCCTTAATATCGAACTGGCGGAGGGCAACAATCGCTGCAAAGGTCATCGTCGCGCCGCCTACCACCGTCAGCGTCACATCCCACAGCGCCGTGCCGCCCAACGCCGGGCTTAGGCGCGCCATCAGATACACGCCAGCCTTGACCATTGTCGCCGAGTGCAAAAAGGCGCTGGCCGGCGTGGGCGCTTGCATCGCGCCGGGAAGCCAGAAATGGAAGGGCAATTGCGCCGATTTGGTGAAACAGCCGAGCAGGATCAGGATCACTGCCGCAGGATAAAGCGGATGCGCGCGCAGCAGATCGCCCGCCGCCAGAATATCGCTGAACTCGTAACTTCCGGCGGCATAACCAAGCAAGAGTAACCCGACCAGCAACGTTAATCCGCCCGCTGCCGTCACCAGCAACGAATGCAGCGCGCCGCGCCGGGCATCGGCATAATCGTGCTTGTAACCGATTAGGAGGTACGATGTCACCGACGTCAGTTCCCAGCAGACGAACATCGTCAGCACGTTGCCGGCCAGCACGACGCCCAGCATTGCACCCATGAACAGCATCAGGTAGGCCAGAAAACGGCCAAGACCGCTGTCTTTGTTCAGGTAATGACCAGCATACCCGACAATAAGCGTGCCGATACCCGTGATGATGAGCGCAAACAGCAAACTCAGACCATCCAGGGTAAAACTGAAGGCCAGCCCAAGCGCTGGAACCCAGGGCAATTGTTCACTGACTATGCCGCCGTCCCAAACTGGCCCTGCCTGCGCGAGGGTCAGCGCAAAAATCGTTAGCGGAATGAGGGCCAGGACCCAGGCAATGCGATCACGGTTGGGAAAGCGCGCAACCAGCGCCAGTGGCGCAGCCATCAGGGCAATGGCAATAAGCGGATAGAGCATGCTCTCCTCGAATGAACTTGCAGAACCGCTATGACCAGCGACAGGCTCGCCAAACCTGTCTTCTTCATCAGAACAGAATCAGAACAGAAAGAGACAGGTCGCTCAACACTGAGCAACCATTATCAATTTCAGTGCGGGTTTTCACTATTCTACCCGAAAAAATATGAACTGTAAAACGCCGATCGCGATCGCATTGTCTCATCGCAATGTTGTCGCAACCTGGACGCGAATCTCTGGTACAGTGAAAGTGAATGAGTCGAACTGCCTTGATCTATGTGTCGAGCATTGCTATGAACATCAACGTCACTGGGTCTCCATCAACGTTCGCGAAACTGGTTCTCATCTGTCTTGCTGCGCTCACGCTGGTCGCCTGCGGCGAGCCGCTGCGCGAACGCAGCATCGAGATAACAGCGACCGAAATGCGTTTCGATCCCGATCGGGTTGAAGCGCGCTCAGGTGAACAGGTGTTCCTTCGTTTGCGCAACCGCGGTCAGATCGCACACAGCCTGACGATTGAACTACCGACAGGCGATCGCACCGTCTCTGCCGACGCGGGCGTCGATGCCATTCTGTCATTTCGCGCCCCTGCGCCCGGCGAATACCGCTTCTATTGCCGCATTCCCGGCCACGAAGCGCAGCAGGGGATTCTGGTCGTCTTGCCCTGACATCTATACCTCTGGCGCGCGCTGGCGGCGCTGGCGCAGAGCGTTGAGCGCCAGCACGGCCAGCGTGACACCAGTAATAGGCAGCACAAATGCCCCCATAACACTACTGAATACCGGCAACGCATCATGTTCGGTGGCCGCCAGAATCAGATAGGCGGTGTAGGCGACGTAGTAGCCAAGGAACAGGGCGCCTTCCCAGCGGTTGATGCTGAGACCGGTGATGAAGATGGGCAACGCGGCAAAAGCGACTGCAATCATCACCGGCAAATCAAAGGCAAAGACCGATGGCGCAACCGCCAATCCGCCCGGCGTCACCAGCGCCGCCACACCGGCAATGCCGAGGATGTTGAAGATGTTGCTGCCGATGACGTTGCCAACCGCAATGTCCCGTTCCTGCTTGAGCGTGGCCACCACCGACGCAACCACTTCCGGCAACGACGTGCCAATTGCGACGATCGTTAAACCGATGATGACATCGCTCACCCCGAATGCGCGCGCCAGCGCCGATGCGCTATTCACCAGCCAGTCAGCGCCGGTGGCCAGCGCTCCTAATCCACCGATAATCAATGCCAGATTCAGCAGCAAAACCAGCGTCTTGCGCCGCAGCGGCGCGCGCTGAGGGCCGAATTCGCGGGCGTATTCTGCCTGAATCTCAGCGCTCTCTTTCCGGCTGGCAGAGATAGCCCAAATCGTTGTACCAACCAGCATTCCCACCATCACCAGCCCTTCGACCCATCCAATTGTCCCATCGACGGCAAATGCAGCCAGCAAGAGTGAGATGGCGATCATGAACGGCACTTCGCGCCGGATGAGCTGAACTGAGACGATCAACGGGCTGATCAACGCACAAAGACCCAGGACGAACAGAATGTTGAAGATGTTGCTGCCTACCACATTGCCGATGGCAATATCGCTCTTCCCGGCCAGACCAGCCTGGACGCTGACAGCAAGCTCAGGTGAACTGGTGCCGAATGATACCACCGTCAGACCGATCACCAGCGGCGAGATTCCGGCCAGCGCGGCCAACTGACTGGCGCCGCGCACCAGCAATTCGCCGCCAACCGCGAGCAGCGCCAATCCCCCTACCAGGAAACTTACTATTGTGATGTCCATATTCCTCTGTCAAAATCTTGCCGAATGATGCCGCACAGAGTTTTAGTATAGCAAGAGCGCTTACAAACGGCGAGGGGGTTTCTTCGCCATCCATTGTACCATTGTGTTGTCATCAAAGCGGGGGAAAACACCCCTCTCCAGCACCGCCAATCTGCGCTGCGCAATTCTCCCTTCCGCTGCCCAGGCGAAGAGCCGAGGGTAAAGGCAAACCAGGCGCGAGTTGAATGGCAACGAGGACGATCCACGCGCCCGATCAGGGTATTGCCATGCCGCGTGGCGCGCAATGACAGCGGAACGCGGGCGCGCTCGCTCCTGCTCCCCTCTTCCCGCGTTGCGGGAGAGTGCCGGGGGGGGTGAGAATAATCACCACGCCAGAGGCGAGGATTGCCACACGGTATGGCGCGTAATGACCTGAACCAACTTTAGGTCGATGGTTACGTGGTGGGCAGCCACACAATCCCTGCTCCGCTCCGAATGATCAGGCGTGAGCGGGAAGGCTATCGGTTGCGCGAGCAGCGCTGATGATCGACCGACCCCTCCGCCGGCGCCGTGCTGGCGCAACATGCCTGGCGCCGCGCGCGGCGCGGGAGCCTGGTCGGAGGTGCGAGTGAGCCAGCGCTTCCCACCGCCATCCATGGGCCGCGCGTTGCCCGTCTGTTGGCGCGCGGGGAAGCGCGTTGGGCATTGCGCTATGGAGTGCGGAAGCTATGCTTCCGCACTCCACGGCCCGCACCATTGCTGCCAACGGGAGATAATACCAACTTTAGGTGCCCAATCATCTTCAGATCAGCGCGCGGCGCTTCCCGCGCGCCCGTGCCATCCTGCTGTCTGGTCAGGAGCGTGTGGCGCCGTCCCGATCCGTGTCATTGCGAGGGCGCGCCAACGCCCGCAGCAATCCCCCGCGTCAGCGGGAGTCGTGCCTCAGCGCCCGCTGCTGCGCCCCGCTCCCGCTGGGAGCGGGGCGGGAGTGAGGGTGCGCAGGAGATGGCCACGCCGCCGCCATCCCGATCCTCCCACCGTTCGGCGCGCGATCGGTGCTGCCCCAGCAACCGCTCTTCGGAGCGCTCCCGCCGTATCCTGCGCTCTGAGACAGCGTTGACGTGGCTGCCCGATACGTGACAATCTATCTAAAGTCGGTATAAATCGTCATCTCAACGTTCGCCGCATGGTCACGAAGCGGGTCGTCACACTAACCCTGCTGCACCCTGAACGATCAGGTGCGGACGATGCGGGTATCGATTGCCTGGGCATCGCTGATCATAAACCGGTATGAGCGACGCAAGGATGATCTGACGTTCGCCGCCAGTGCATATTTGCTCCGAGCAGGACGGAGAAATCGCCGACGAGGGAAAAAATCCCCTATGAGAAACGGCAAAAATACGCTATAGTGCAAGCCGTTGGGGAGTAGCCGCCTGCCACTGCAGGTTGTTGCAGCCGTCAAGACGGATCATTCGATTCCCGGTTGCAACGAGCGATGGGAAACCAAAGCTGGCGAGACTGACGCAGACAGACCTGCGTTGGTCTCGCCTTTTCGCATGGTTATTAAGTAGAGGAGAAGAGACGGAATGTTCGACACAGTATGGGTATGGATTGGGTTTAACGTCTTTGTTTTAGCCCTGCTGGCCATCGACCTCGGCGTCTTCCATCGCGAAGCGCACGAGGTCTCGTTGCGTGAAGCTGCGATCTGGAGCGTGGTCTGGATCACGCTGGCCTTGCTCTTCAATGGCGCGCTCTATCTGTTTTGGGACGAGATCATGCCGAACAGCACCCTCAGCGCCACTGACGCGGGCCTGGCCTTCCTCACCGGCTATCTGATCGAAAAAGCGCTCAGTGTTGACAACATCTTCGTCTTTGTACTGATCTTCTCGTATTTTGCCGTGCCGGCGAAGTATCAGCATCGGGTGCTCTTCTGGGGCATTCTCGGCGCATTGATCATGCGCGGCGCGATGATCGCTGCCGGCGCCGCTCTGATCCACAGCTTCCACTGGATCATCTGGATCTTTGGCGCCTTCCTGATCTTCACCGGCATCCGCATGGCAACCGCGCAGGATGAGCAGATCGAGCCGGAGAAGAATCCGGTCGTGCGTCTCTTCCGCCGCTTTATGCCGATCAGTGATCGCTACGACGGCCAGAAGTTTCTGACCCGCCAGAATGGCGTGCTGATGGCGACACCGCTGCTGCTGGTGCTGGTAATGGTTGAAACGACCGACCTCATCTTCGCAATTGACTCGATTCCAGCTATTTTCGCCGTAACCCAGGACCCCTTCATCGTTTACACGTCAAACGTGTTTGCGATTTTAGGTCTGCGCGCACTCTACTTCGTGCTGGCCGGCGTGGTGCATCTCTTCCACTATCTCAAACTTGGGCTATCAGTGGTGCTGGCCTTTGTTGGCGTCAAGATGCTGCTGCCCGATCTGAGCGCAGCGCTGGTTGGAGTGAGCTGGAAGATTCCTACCGGCATTTCGCTCGGTGTCGTCGCCACCATTATCGCCGTATCCATCATTGCCTCGCTGGCGCGGGCGCGCCTCGCTGAGACAAGCGAACACGCAGCATCATCATAAACACTCTTGCGACTCGGTTTCATCGCCTGCCTCAACAGGAACTGCGTCGATGATCAACTCACAGAGACGATCAGGCTGTTCCTGTTGAGGCATGTGCCCGCAACGCTCAAGCTCAACATACTGCGCCAGCGGTTCCAGCGCGATGAGCATGTGCTCGATATACTCGCCATCGATGATCCGATCCCGGTCGCCACTGATGATCAATGTCGGCGTCTGACAGCCGCGCACCCGATCGAGATACTGGTGATAGCGGAAAAGGGAATCAATGGCGAGCCAGCGCAGCGCTGAGAGCGTTGCCCGACTCTGGTACGGATGATGCGCGGGCGCCCACACGCGCCGACGCAGAAAGCGCTGCTCACGCGCCGGCAGTTCGTACAGATTGGCGTAGAACGGTTGTAAACTGAGAAACGCCAGTTCGCGCGAACGACGCATCCCGGCCAGTATCATCTCGCCCAGCCCTGGCGCGAGCAGCGGCAATTGCCGCAGCGCTGGCCACCGCAGCGCAATCGGCAGGCATCCGCTGATCAGAATTTGTTGTCGCACCAGGGATGGCAGACCGATGCTGAGGCGTTGCGCAATCATCGCGCCCAGCGAATGCCCAACGAGGGTGATCTGGCGCAATTGCAGACGGTTGATGAATGCCGCCATGACCCGACTCAACGCACCCAGACTGTAAGCGCCATTGATCGGCGAACTGCGGCCAAAACCCGGCAAATCGGGCGCAATGACGCGATAATGCTGCGCCAGTCGCGGGATCAATGCGCGCCACGTGTCGGCATCATCGCCCAGGCCGTGCAAGAGTAGGAGAATCGGCGCGTGTGATGGGCCAGCCGTGTAAAAGAAGATGTCACAATCATCAAGGGCAAGACGACGAGCGTAGGGGACGAGGAACGGCGGGATATCGATCGTGGCAGCTTTATTCATAGCGTTTTCTCTGGACACTGATCGCGGTTTTCAATTGTAAACGACATTGCATTGTGAGTCAAAAGAGTCAAGAAAAAGTGATAACCTTTGCGATCCAGCGATTCTGCGTAATAACTCGAGCAGGAAGCGATACTTTTACGCGCATCGTTCTTGCCGCCTAATCATCACCAGAAGGCTCTGGCGCGCCCGCAGCCATCCCCTCTAATACCAACTTTAGGTATCCAATCATCGCTGCCAACGCAACCGAATAGCCGCATCACGCTCACCGTACCGGGGCGCGTGGGTGCCTGATCCGTGACGCGGCAGCTCCCGTTCGGATCGGCGCGCGGCGCTGCCCGCGTTCCCGCGCCATCCTCCCGCCGGGGCAGCAGCGCGCCGCACTGCCCCGATCCATGTCATTGCGAGGGCGCGCCAGCGCCCGCAGCAATCCCCCGCGTCAGCGGGAGTCGTGCCTCAGCGCCCGCTGCTGCGCCCCGCTCCCAGCGGGAGAGTGGCGGGGGTGAGGGCGCGCAGGAGCTGGCCACGCCATCGCCATCCCGGTCCTGCCAACGTTCGGCGCGCGATCGGTACTGCCCCATGAACCGCGCTTCGGAGCGCTCCCGCCGCATCCTGCTCACTGCGGCAGCGTTGACGTGGCGGCCCGATACGTGACCATCTATCTAAAGTCGGTATAACAGCGAGATGTATGCCGTGAGCGTGATCCACGCGCCGAAGCAGGGGATTGCCGTGCCACGCGGAGCGCGGCGCGCAATGACATAAGAGCGGCGCAGGGATCATCCTTTCGCATGCTCGCCCCATTCCTGCTTCCATCCGTTCCGTGCTACAATCGTGCAGACGAAACAAGGCGGTGGGATGAATGGCAAGAGGAACTGGCAATGCGCACAACAATTCGTGACATTCAGCAGATGCGCGATCGGGGCGAGCGAATTCCGATGGTGACGGCGTATGACTACACATCGGCGCAGATTGCCGATCGCGCCGGAATACCGCTCATTCTGGTCGGCGATTCGCTGGGCATGGTGATGCTCGGCCACGAGTCGACAGTGCCGGTGACCCTCGATGAGATGATTCACCATACCCGCGCGGTAGTGCGGGGATCGCGCAAAGCGCTGGTCATTGGCGATTTACCGTTTCTGACCTATGCCTCACCTGATCAGGCTGTGATCAGTGCCGGTCGCATGCTGCAAGAAGCCGGCGCTCAGGCAATCAAGCTGGAGGGTGGCGCGCATATTGCGCCCACGATCGCCCGCCTGGTCAATCTTGGCATTCCGGTGATGGGGCATATTGGCTTTACGCCGCAGGCTGTCAACCAGATCGGGCTGCGGGTGCAGGGTCGGCAGGCTGCCGAGGCCCGTCGTTTGCTGGCCGATGCGCTGGCCGTGCAAGAGGCCGGGGCGTTTGCGGTAGTGCTTGAGCTGGTGCCGGCAGAACTGGCACAGGCTATCACCGAGCGGCTGCGCATCCCCACGATCGGGATCGGCGCCGGCGCCGGGTGCAGCGGTCAGGTGCAGGTCTGGCACGATCTGCTCGGTCTGTACAGCGATTTTCTGCCGCGCCATGCCCGTCGCTACGCCGATCTGGCTACGGTGATCGGCGATGCGCTGGCGCAGTATGCCGCTGATGTGCGCCAGGGCGCATTTCCCGGCCCTGAACACAGTAGCCGGATGGATCCGGCAACGCTCGCGGCAGCGCTGGCTGATACCGGCACGACTGCTCCTGCCGAGAGCGAATAACGCGGCAGGCGAGCGGAACTGACCGCGCAAGAGGGAACAAGAGCGTTGCAACTATTTATCATCACAGCGCAGTGCAGCGCCGATTCGATCAACGAGGAAGATTATGCAGGTTCTCCATACGATCGCCGAGTTTCGCCGCGCGCGCGCGGCGTTTGGCGAACTGGGCTTCGTGCCGACAATGGGGTATCTACACCAGGGTCATCTGGCGCTGGTCGAGCGGGCGCGCGCCGAGTGCCCCGCAGTAGCAGTGAGTATCTTTGTCAATCCGACCCAGTTTGCCCCTCACGAAGACTTTGCCCGCTACCCGCGCGACACAGCGCGCGACCTAGCCTTGCTGGAAGCCGCTGGTGTCGATCTGGTCTTTGTGCCGTCAGTAGAAGAGATGTATCCGCCCGGTTTTGGCACTTACGTGATCCAGCCCGCCGTCGATGACGTGCTCGAAGGCGCTGCTCGCCCCGGTCATTTTCGCGGCGTAGCCACGGTGGTGTGCAAACTCTTCAACATTGTGCAGCCGACCAGAAGCTATTTCGGCCAAAAAGACGCGCAACAGACCGTAGTTGTGCGCCAGATGGTGCGCGATCTCAACCTGCCGCTTGAGATCGTGATTGTGCCGACGGTGCGCGAAGCCGACGGGCTGGCGATGAGCAGCCGCAATGTCTACCTGACTCCCGAACAACGCAAAGCAGCTCCGGTGCTCTACCGGGCCTTGCGCGCAGCGGCTGAGCGTTACGCCGCGGGCGAGCGCAATGGTGAAACTCTGCGCGCGTTGATGCGGGAAATCATCGCGGCAGAACCGCTGGCCCGGCTCGATTACGTCAGTGTAGCTCATCCAATGACACTGCGTGAGCTGGATCAGATTGGGCCAGAAGGAGCGCTGCTCTCGCTGGCCGCGCGATTTGAACAGGTGCGCCTGATTGACAACTGGCCCCTGACCGGATGAAGACAGTTGAAACAACAGGATAATGAGGCGCGCGCAGCGCCAGGAAGGCGGGCAGGGGCGAACCGTAGTTCGCCCCTTGTGTGCCCCCTCACGCTGATTGCTTCACCGCAGCCACCGTCGCTTCGATGGCATCGGCGATAATGCTGACGATCTGATCGATCTGCTCATACGAGGTGATAAGCGGCGGCGCAAGGCAGATGGTGTCGCCAACCACCCGGGTGAAGAGACCACGGGCGGTCATCTCTTTCTGCACCCGCGCGCCCACATTTGCGCTGGCCGGGAAGGGCGCTTTCGTGGCAGTGTCGGCGACCAGCTCCACGCCGGCCATCATCCCTTTGCCGCGCACATTGCCGACATGGGGCAGCGCGTACAACTCTTCCAGCCGGCGCAGCATGTAGGCGCCGACTTCAGCCGCGCGCTGCACCAGACCTTCACGCTCGATGATGGCAATATTGGCCAGCGCCACAGCACACGCTGTCGGGTGGCCGGAATAGGTGAAGGCATGCATCCAGCGCTGCTCGGGCGGCACCGACTCGATCGCAGCGTAGATCCGATCACTTACGCCAATGCCACCGAGCGGGATGTAACCCGACGTGATCCCCTTGGCAAACTGGGCAATGTCCGGTTCAATTCCGTAATGTTCGAGACCGAACCAGCGCCCGGTGCGGCCAAAACCGGTAATCACCTCGTCGCTGATCAGCAAGACATCGTAATAGTCACAGATCTCGCGCACGCGCTTGAAATAGTCATCCTGCGGCGGGATCACACCGCCAGCGCCCTGCACCGGCTCAGCGATGAAGGCGGCAACCGTCTCCGGGCCTTCGCGCAGGATCGCCTCTTCGAGCAGATTGGCGGCAGCGACTCCATCGCTTAGGTGTGGGGTAGGGTTGACGAAGCGGTAGGGGTACGGCGATTCGATATGAACAAAACCGGGCACACGCGGCTCGAACATCGGCCAGTAAGCAGGCAGACCAGTGGCGCTCATGGCAGCCATGGTCACGCCATGATAACCCTTCATGCGCGAAATAAACTTCACCTTTTCCGGCTTACCGACGGCCTTCCAGTAGAAGCGCGCCGTCTTGAACGAGCTTTCGGTGCTCTCAGCCCCGCCGGAAGTGAAGAAGAAGTGATTGATGCTGGGGTAGAAGAGTTCGCTCAGTTTGCGGGCCAACTGTATCGCGGGTGGATTGGTTGAGCCGACATACGCCGAATAGTAGGCCAACTGCTTCATCTGGGCGCAGGCCGCTTCTGCCAGCTCTTCGCGCCCGTGACCAACATTCACGTTCCAGAGGCCACTGAGTCCATCGAGGTATTCGCGGCCTTCAGCATCGATTACGATCGCGCCGCGACCAGCCACCCAGACTTTGGGGTGCTGATGGGCGGTAGGGTGGGTCAGCGGATGGATCAGGTGGGCCTGATCGAGCTGAATCTGTTCTTGCAGGTCGTTCACGCATTCCTCCTCGCTGTGGGATCACCGGTGTGCTGGTACACCGATTGTAGCGGAGAAGCGGATGAAGGGCAAGCAGGTTCTATGTTCAGCAAATGCATACGCTGCGGCGATTGCGCGTCTCTTCAGTGCGCCAACGCTATCGAGAGCGCCCGGAATCAAAGAACCATTGCCTGTATTGCGGAAACCGGCAGCCTTCTCAGCAATGCCGCCGCGCGCTTCACCGGGCAGCGACACAGCGGTACAATAGAGACACGATCGAATAATGGAGTTGACAGGCAATGAACTGGACTGAACAACTCGCTATCATCCGCCGGGCACTGGCAGGGCCGCCGCCCACGCTCGACGAAATGCTGGTGCTGCGCCGCCTCGACGGCAAACCGCTCCGCCCCTTCACGCCGCCGCCGGGCGTTACCCCTCGCGCGTCGGCGGCATTACTGCTGCTCTTCCCCCACGACGATGAACTCTACCTGCCGCTGACCGTGCGTTCAAGCCGGGTAACCACTCATCGCGGCGAGGTCTCGTTGCCCGGCGGCGGGATCGATCCGACTGACTATGATGCGATCCATGCCGCGTTGCGCGAAGCGCAGGAAGAGATTGGGGTTGACCCGCAGCGCGTCGATGTGATCGGAACGCTGACCACCTTCTACATTCCCCCCAGCAATAACTATCTCACACCGGTGGTCGGCGTGCATCCGGCACCCTTCCAGCCTCAGCACGATCCAGCAGAGGTCGCCAGTGTCTTCACTGTCGCGCTGAACACCCTCTTCGACCCGGCTGTGGTTCGGGAAGAGATTTGGGAACGCGATGGGATCAAGATGCGCGTGCCGTTTTTCGCCCTCAACGGGCACAAAGTTTGGGGCGCCACTGCGCTGCTGTTGAGCGAGCTGGTCGCGCGCGCGCGCCGGGTTGCAAACCTGAAGTAGCGCGTCAGAGTCAGCCAAACCATGACCATCCTTCTTGCGCGCAGCGCACAAAAACGCCGGAGCGCGATCAACTGCGCTCCGGCGCAACAATGGCTCAGCGCAGATCGCTGGGTCGCTCGCCGAGCGTCACCGAAACCGTCTGTTCCTGACCGTCGCGCAGGATCGTCAGCTCAATCGTATCGCCCGGCTGGTACTGCAACAGCAACTGGCGCAGCGAGACATTGCCATCGAGCCGCTGACCATTCACCGCCGTGATGATGTCGCCATCGCGCAGACCAGCCCGCGCCGCAGCGGTATTCGGCAGCACAGCCGACTGGCCGCTTACACCGGGACTGATGAATGCGCCATTCTGCACCGGCAGATTGTACTGCGCAGCGACCTCGCCATCAATCATCAGATAGGTGATGCCGAGGAAGGGATAACGCACCTGACCGGTGCGAATGATCTGATCGGTCACGCGGGCAAAGATACTGCTCGGCACCGCAAAGCCCAACCCCTCAACCGGCGCCGACGAGCCAAAACCAAGACCGAGATCATTGCGCACGACCAGCGTATTGATGCCGACGACCTCACCTTTGAGATTGATCAACGGCCCGCCGCTGTTACCGCTGTTAATCGCCGCATCGGTCTGGATCAATCCTTCCATACCGCTCCCCGGCACCGAGCGATTGAGCGCACTGACCACTCCCGCCGTCACCGTGTTCCGGAAATTGCCCAGCGGGCTACCAATCGCCAGCACTGTCTCGCCGGGTTGCAGCGCTGACGAGTCGCCAATCACGGCCACGCCCGGCAACTCACCATTGACCCGCAGCACGGCAATGTCATTGAGCGAGTCGGTACCCACCAGTTCTGCCTGACGGCGGGTGCCATCGGCGAAGATCACGAAGTAGCGCTGACCATTGCTCACCACATGATTGTTGGTGATGATATAGCCCTGATCACTGATGATCACCCCGCTGCCGCTGCCGCGACCGCTGCTGCTCTCGACACTAACCGTCACCACCGCGGGTGATACGCGCTTGACCGCCTCGACCATCGCGTCAGACAGATTGACGATCACGGTCTCACGCACCACCGACGATTCCTGAACCGGAGCAGTCACAGCATTGACCGGTTGGGGCGCAACTGCGGCAGCGGTCGCCGCTATCCGGGCGGCGGTTTGCTGCGCAACAATGTAGCCGGTCAGACCGCCAGCCGCGCCACCGCCAGCCACCCCGATAAAAATGCCTAACAGAAAGACGAAGATTAAAGCCAGGCGATTAACATTCATAACAGACCTCCTGTACGTCAGACAGCGCTTTGCCGTCAGATGACGCTGAGGCTATGATGACGCGGCGATTTTAATTTTCGCTTAGAGCTGTGTAAGAAATTGATGAGACTTTGATGGTCGTTCAACGCGGCAGATCGAGCAAGTCGCGCAACGCCGGCTCTAATTCGGCAAAATGAAAGCGATACCCCAGATCGAGCGCCTTGCGCGGAATGGCATTCTGGCCGTTGACGACCAGATCAGCCATCTCGCCGAGCGCGATACGCAGGCTAAACTCCGGCACCGGCAACCACGACGGCGATCCAAGCACCTTGCCGAGCACCATGGCAAAATCGCGGTTGGCCAGCGCCTTCGGCGCCGCCGCATTCAGCGGCCCGCTCACCTGTTCGTGTTCGAGCGCAAACCGGATCAGACCAACCTCATCAGCGGGGTGAATCCATGGATAGACCTGCGTGCCCGGCAGGATAGGGCCGCCTGTCATCAGCTTGAACGGCAGTATCAGTTGCGGTAGCGCGCCAGAGTGCGGATCGAGCACCAGACCGGTGCGGAGCAGCACAACCCGCGTTCCCCCCTCAGCAGCGCGAACAGCTTCCGCTTCCCAGTCTACGCACACCCGGGCCAGAAAATCGCGCCCTGGAGGGGCGCTCTCATCAAGCGGCGTCGCATCACGGTAGAAACCATAGTACCCCACTGCCGATGCGCTGACCAGCACCGCCGGACGTTGCCGCGCCGCCAGAATAGCATTGACAATCCCGCGCGTGCCGATCACCCGGCTGTCCCGGATCGCCGCTTTGTACTCCGGCGTCCAGCGCGGCCCCAGCAAACCTGCCGAAATCGGCGCGCCAGCGAGATGAATGACGCCCCACGCGCCATCAACCGCTGCCATCCATGGCCCCTGCTCAGCCGGTTGCCAGGCCACATAGCTGGCCGCGCCGGGTGACGCCGCGCGCGCGCGTTCTGGGTCGCGGCTGAAGATAACCAACTCGTAGTCGGATTGTAGCTCAGCGACCAATCGACGACCGATAGTGCCGGTCGCGCCTGTGATGATGATTCGTTTGCTCATACTGGTATCGTACCCGGGTTCAGCAGCGGTGTCAATCGCCCGGTAGCGCTGCCATTCCAGACTGATGACTGAGATACGCAGGCGGCACACTCATCCGGAGGGGCAAAGGATGGGTCGCCCCTCCGGGTTGGCGGTGACAGGCGGAGTCAGGCCAGAGACCGCAAATCAAGCATCGATACGTGTCACCAGTCACCGGATAGGTATCGCGGAGATGGCGGCAACGCAGGCTGCTCGGCGAAGATCGGTTGACGCGCAACCTGCCGGTACGATTGTACCACGTCGGCGAACAGATTGGGAAGTTGATGAGCCGATTGCAGAAGGGTTTCCTGCTGATTGATCTGCTGCAATACCTGTTCCAATTGCTTCAGTTCATCAGACAACGACCAGAAGAATTCGCGCTCGGTGCGGCTGGCCATTGCCAGCACTCCCTCCAGACGCAGGGCAAACTCGATCATAAGCACATAGGGAATACTTTCATTCAGCATTTGAGTGAACTGCTGCCGCTTGTCGCTCTTGCCCCACTGCCGAACTTTTGGAATGCGATTGACCACCGGAAAGGTATGCTGCCAAACCTGGCGCTGCGCATAGAGATCGATCTTTTGCCTCCATTCACGGCGCAAGACGATCCGCAACTGCAGGAGTTCACCCCGCAGGCGCCGCAACTCGTGCTGGCGAAAATCATCGACAGGCGCCAGCGCCAATTCGCGCGCCATGTAGAAGATGCGCTCAAGCGTCGCCCATTGATCGACCTGCCGCATGGCAATCAGCCAGTCAACTTTTCGATCCAGCTCTTTGATACGATTCGCCAGATCGGCGGCGGAGATGAGATGGGCGCCTGAAACAACCAGCGACCAAATCGCTGGAGCTTTTACTATCCAATCGGAGACAATCCGCCCATGTTCGGCAAACTTCCCAGACTGGTCGATCAGCGTTGGCAGCCCGTTAGAGGCAAGTCGCCACTCGCCTGTCTTGAGCAACTCCTGTCCTCGTTCAGAAAATCGAATGATGAAGATGTTCTGACTCAGCGCAAAACCCTGCACGACAGGATTAAGCGCATCGCCGAGACCCACAGATGAGAATAACTGATGAAGCGCGGCAAGCAGTGGCTTCTCGACGGCTTGAGCAAACTGGGTCGGTTGCGCAATCAGTTCATCAAAACTGGCTGTGCCAAACGGCCACGGGAATGTGAAGGAAGCAAGATCATCGCGGTCAGACACCACGATGTCGCCCGGCTCAGGCGCTGGCGCAGCCATCCTGTCCTGTCTGCGTCGATGCCACCCAACAAACCCAATGGCGATAGCAGCGCATCCTGCGACCAGCACAACGAACCATACGATGTCGTCCATAGCGTTCCCCCTGTCTGGCATATTCAGGGGACAGTGTAGGTGCAATGAAAAACCAGCGTATTACCAGGGCAACAGACAACGCCCGACAACCGTTCGCATATTCCAATTGCGCTGCGCAATTACGACACGCGCAAAAGACGCATCAATTCTGGAAGTCAGCAATACAACAACCAATAGCACATTTGCAATCGTGAAAAGTTTTAGTAATATTGAGGTAAAATAGCTTCGCCGGAATACTACTGACGTTCGGGGCAACAGCAGAGGCAAGCGATGCAGAATCTATTTGCAAGCTGGATTATACCATTACTCTGGATTATACCATTACCAATAGCAATCTTGGTGCATGTCGTGATCACGAGAGTTATCCGTCTTACCCATATCGTTTTGAGAATATCTATCACATTATCAGTGCTGCTTGTCTATTACAACGTGCTTGTCAAGATTGAGGAGACCTGGCAAAGCATCCCTACCAAAACACCGATCGAGCAACCCGGCTATCTGCTGGCCATCGAGCATCCACGCACGATTTGGTTCGATGCTCCTGAAAACTTCTCATTCATGTTGAATATCGGACTGATCACAAAAGGAATCGTCACACCATTAATGATCACACCAACAACCGTTCTAAACCCTCCGATTGCCACAGTTCAGTCTGGTATCACGACGACGACCCAAACCACTGCAACCGTTACGGCATCTGGGCCATTTACGTCCACTCTTCCGCTCACCCTGACGTTGCAAAGCGATGCTGTGATCTTTGAAAAAACGAACACCGCGACTATTACGCTCCCTCTGGCGAGCGATAATCCCTTGCAACAGATTCCTGTTCGACTAATTCCATCAGTTGCTAACGAGCCATTGCGTATCACTGTCAGTATCAGTGACTCAACCAATCAATCCCATGATAAAAAATTAACTATCCATCGTGAGCTGCAGGGAGAATATGTTGTGCGCTTAATTAAAACCTACTTTGTTGGTGATACAGGATTAGCGCTAGCAGCCGCATCTGCTATTTTCGGCATTGGATGGCGGGTATACGATGAAGTGCGACGTGAAAACGAACAGCGCGAGCAGCGACAACGGACTGAAAACGAACAGCGTGAGCGGCAACGACAGATCGAACATCAGCGCGAAGAGCAAATCCATGAACTGCAAGATCGCTTCAGCAAGGGCGATTTGATTGGCTGGCTTTCGGAAGCAGACAGGCTGCGTGAAGAAGCGCGCAATTGGAACGAACAAACCCGTCAGAAACTTGACACGAAACTCAGGCATTCTGTAGAAAGGCTAGCTTCGGACGCAGGAGTCACAATCCAGCTTCAATCTCTGCTTCGCGACCCTTCAACTGCAGCAATGAACGCGGAACAGTTAAATGCGTTGTTTCGCTTGACGTTTCTGGCTTATTACAAAAACAATGCCGAATTAGTTCAGTT
>FWPU01000517.1_pt1 | contig 38196 bp, 37 predicted proteins | sample 2228361 | NCBI WGS metagenome assembly FWPU01 (sample SAMEA103939777, study PRJEB20133) | metagenome | reverse complement strand
ACGGAACGTTCTTGCCACAACCGCCAACCTTGAGTTGCTACGGCGCGAACCGTTGCTCCGCTGTGCCATCGGAGTGTCTTGCACGCGAACAAGTGTGCCACAACGAGCGGATGGTGGCAAGCGGACGCAGCGCACCACCGTGGGCTGAAGCCGCTGAAGCGGAGGCGTTCATCCCACCCTGAAGCGGGTGGGCTTCCCGCCCTGAAGGGTAAACAACCGTGAACGCTGCGCCGCGACCACCGGGGGGCGTGATTGCCCACCGCCGCCGGTGGTCGCCGCTCACCGGAATACCTGTGCAACCGATGGCGCGTAGCAGTCAACGGGGTCACGTCGCAGGTCATCGTCAGGCGATCATGCTTTCGGATCATACCTTCACACATATCCTTTCCGCCAACAACCGAGGTTCGCACTACAGAGGCGCGAAGTTCACAAAGGTCACACTGATGGATCGCAGATCACGTTTCGTCGTATCCTGCATCTGCATTTCTCGCTCGGCCACCGGTGGAAACCCGCATCTCAGCAAACTATTGAGAGCAGAGCGGAAGGATATAACGGAAAGGCATATCACAACAGTATGCCGTTAGTAAGTTTTCTTCCCATCGCATCTGACAGCGATTTTCCGCTGGAAAACCTGCCTTACGGCGTGTTCCGTCCGCGTCGCGGCGGCCCGGCTCGCATTGGGGTCGCGATTGGCGATTACGCGCTCGATCTGGCGGCAATCGATGAGGCCGGACTGCTGGCGACAACGCCGGCAGGCGGGCAGGGTTTGTTCGCTCGTGACACGCTTAATGCCTTCATGGCCGCCGGGCCGGCGGCATGGCAGGCGGTGCGCGCGACGCTGCAACGACTGCTGAGCGCGCAAGAACCGACGCTGCGCGATTGGCAGGCGCTGCGCGATGCCGCCCTGATTCGACAGAACGAAGTTGATCTGCTCTTGCCGGCGCAGATCGGTGATTTCACCGATTTTTATTCGTCGCTCTACCACGCCACCAATACCGGTAAGATGCTCCGCCCCGACAGCCCGCCGCTCTTTCCCAACTGGCGTTATCTGCCGGTCGCCTACCATGGACGAGCCAGCACCGTGGTGATCAGCGGCACTCCAATTCGCCGTCCCCACGGTCAGATCAAGCCGGCCAGCAGCCAGGAACCGTTCTTCTCGGCGAGCCGCGCGCTCGATTTCGAGGTGGAGTTGGGGATGTTCATCGGGGTTGGAAATGATCTGGGCGTGCCGGTGCCGATCGCTCAGGCAGAGTCTCACATCTTCGGCTGTGTGATCGTCAACGACTGGAGCGCGCGCGATATTCAGGGCTGGGAGTATCAACCGCTCGGCCCATTCCTGTCGAAAAACTTCGCCACGTCGATCAGTCCATGGATTGTGCCGCTGGCTGCGCTCGAACCGTTTCGCTGCGCTGGCGAGCCGCAAGATCCGCCGCCGCTACCCTACCTGCAAGCACCTGGTCTCAGCCACTTCGACATCACGCTCGAAGTCTGGCTCAATGACACGCGCATCTGCCAGACCAACGCCCGCCATCTCTACTGGAGCTTTGCCCAACAGATTGCCCACCATACTATCAATGGATGTCGCTTGCGTCCTGGCGATCTGATCGCCACCGGCACCATCAGCGGGCCTACCAAAGAGGCGCGCGGTTGTCTGTTCGAGCTAACCTGGCGTGGCACCGAACCGCTGCAACTAGCCGATGGCTCGCTGCGACGCTGGCTGGAAGATGGCGATACTGTGACGATGCGGGCCTGGGCGCAGGGCGATGGCTACCGGATTGGGTTTGGCGAGGCGCGCGGCACGATTGTGGCCTGAGGAGCGGAATGTCTGGCGATCATTCCACCGGCAGCCGCAGAGGGTGATCAGCGCGCCTCGCCGATTCGTCCTCTCCAGCCATGATTGGTCACAGCGTTTCCAGCAACGCGCACAATAGAGCAGTGCGGTCGATCAGTCCCTGCCGACTGATCTGCTCGTGCTCGGCATGCGCGCCGGCGCCCGGACAGCCCAGACCATCAAGAGTGGGAATGCCCAGCGCGGCAGTAAAATTGCCATCACTCCCGCCGCCGGTGCTGCCCTCGCCAATCGTCAGACCCAACGCCGCCGCCAATTGTTGGGCGCGCGCGAAGAGCGCGGCGCTGGCCGGCGTGCGTTCCATCGGCGGTCGGCGCACATTACCGCTGACATCCAGTCGCGTTCCCGGCGTGACCGGCGCGAGCGCTGCCATGCCCGCCTCAATCCGCGCCGCCTCCGCCTGCGTCCATACCCGCGCGTCTATATCCATCCACGCTTCAGCCGGCACCACGTTGGGCCGGGTGCCACCGCCGATCACGCCAACATTGATCGTCGTGCCAGCGGCGGGATTGGCCAGGGCGTTAACGGCCAAAATCTGGTGAGCCAGCTCAGTGATGGCGCTCACCCCTTTTTCCGGCTCGACTCCGGCATGGGCCGCCTTCCCGGTAATCGTCACCCGAAACGCGCCACCGCCCTTGCGCGCCGTCTTGAGCGCGCCCTCTGGCTCTGTCGGCGGCTCAAGCACCAGGACATGCGCCGCCTGGGATGCCGTGGTCTCGATCAGGGCACGCGAGGTGGGGCTGCCGATCTCCTCATCAGAGGTGAGCAACACGATCACCGGGCGGCGTCGGGCTGGCACCGGCGGCCCAAAGCCACCCAACGCGGCATAGATCATGGCAATGCTGGCCTTCATATCGTAGGCGCCTGGCCCGAACGCCCGATCATCGTGGACGGTAAACGGACGATGGGCAACCGTGCCTGCCGGCCACACCGTGTCGTAATGGCAGAGCACCAATGTCGGCGACAAGGACGGTTCATCGGCGCGCGGAACGGTGATCCGCACATGATCGCCGCCGTTGGGATTGGAGATGCGCTCAACAGCGCCGACCGTCGCAAACAGGCCGGCCAATTCATCGGCCAACCGATCGAGGAGCACCTTCTCGGTGCTCGGCGATTCGAGATGCACCAGACGTCCGATCAGGTTGAGCAGGCTGGCTTCGTGGGTGGCAATAGTTGCGCGATCAAGCATACAATTTCTCTTTATACAGCGCGGCTACAGCGACAGTATAGCGCAGAAATGGCGGTTGTGCGCCGGATATAGTACCATGATAACAATCCGCATTGGCAGAAGCAAAAGAACAGGAGATGAGAATGCTCAGCGAGAAGATCCAGCAGGCGCTTAACCGGCAAATTACCTTCGAGTATGCAGCCTCGTACACCTATCTGGCGATTGCCGCCTACTTTGAATCGCTTTCCCTCACCGGCTTCGCCCACTGGTTCCGCGTCCAGAGTGACGAAGAACGCGGTCATGCGCTGCGCTTTTTTGATTATGTCAATGATCGCGGTGGCCGAGTAATGCTGGGCGCAATCGAAGAACCCCAGAATGAGTTTTCCTCTCCGCTCGATGCATTCGAGCAAGCCCTGGCTCACGAACAGCGGGTCACTGCCGCCATCCACGGCATCTATGCGCTCGCCGAGCAAGAGCGCGACTACGCTACCATGAGCATGCTCAAGTGGTTTATCGATGAGCAGGTGGAAGAGGAAAAGAGTGCCGAAGAGATTATTCAACATCTGAAACTGATCGGCAATGACGGCGTCGGCCTGCTGATGCTCGATCGAAAACTGGCCGAGCGCAGCGACGACGACGAGTAGCGCATGCGCCCACTCTGCCACAGCATGGTTATAGGGGACGGTGGACCTGCACGGCGCTGGAAACGGCAGAATCATCTTTAGCGCTAGCTCTTCCTTTGCTCTGAACAAGGGAATGGCGCGCAGCAAGCTGTGATACCAACGTTAGAACCATGGTCACGTATCGGTCTGCTACGCCACCGCTGCCGCAATGAGCAGGATGCGGCGGGAGCGCTCCGGAGAGCGGTTGCTAGAGCAGCGCCGAGAGCATACCGAACGTTGGTATGACCGTGGGGAACCCGCCGCAAGCCGCATGGATCGGGGCGGCGCCGCGCGTTCCTGCTCAAACGGGAGGATGGCGCGGGATCGCGGGAAGCGCCGCGCGCTGATCCTATCGGGCGACGCCTTGTCACGGCTCAGGCAGCCCCGCACACGCTGTCACGGCAAGAACGATGAGGCGGAATGCGACAGAGATCGGTTGCCGGGACAGAGATTGTTGTACACCTAACGGTGGTATGGTTAATAGAGGAAGGATACAACCGACAGAGGCACTACAGGTAATCCGCCCTGCGCTACAACCCTTCACGAACTCCTGCATTTCGTGTACAATAATGACATTAGTGCAAAAACGAGCAGAAAGCGCAGGCAATGAGCTGGACGGACATCGCCTTCTTCTACCTGTTACCGCTGCTGACGGTGGTTGTCGTATGGTTAGGTTTGACCTTTGGTCTGATCTGGCTCAATCGGCGCGGGCAGCGCGTCGCAGGATGGGCTGTGTTGCTCAGCCTGCCATTGCTCTTCGTTGCGCATAGCGAACTGCTGGTCACCCGCCATGATCTGAGCGTCGCCGGCGCGTATCGCGCATTCATTGCCGGTCTGCTGGTCTGGTCATGGCACGAACTGGCCTTCTACAGCGGCATTTTGGCCGGGCCGCGCCGCAAGCCGTGCCCGCCCAACGCGCAGGGCTGGCAGCGGTTCGTCTATGCGCTGGGCACGCACCTCTACCACCAATTGGCCTGTCTGCTCGAACTTGGTCTGCTGATCTGGTTGTTGCAAGACGCTGGCAACTGGATCGGCCCGCTCACGTTTGGTCTATGCTGGGCGCTTCAGCAGAGCGCGAAACTCAACGTGCTCTACGGCGCGCGGGCATTGCAGGTCGAACTCTTTCCCGCCCATCTGGCATTTCTGGCCAGTTACTGGCGACCCGGCCCGGCAAGCGCATTCTTCCGGCCCAGCGTATCGGTGGCCACCTTGCTTGCGCTGATGCTCTGGTTGAGTGTTGGAACCCACCTCGGCGATCCGGCGGGCGTCCGTTTAGCCCTGATTGCCAGCCTGCTCACGCTGGGCGCGCTTGAACACTGGATGCTCCTGCTGCCGGCGCCGGCGCCCGCCACCGCGCCCGCCACCGATTGACCATCCCACGCAGCCGCAATTGTAACCCTCGGCGCTACCCTGCACACAGAGGGCGCAGGCCATTCGCTTGTCGCGATGCCGCGCATCGGGTAAGATGAAGGCGCAAGGTGTGCGTACTAAGGAGCACCTTTGATATGTTAGAGGCTATCTTCGCCCCCCAATCCGTTGCCGTGTTCGGCGCATCGCCAGAGCCAACTCGTCTCGGCCATCGCGTGCTGAAGAATATTATCGATCACGGCTATGAAGGTCGTATTTATCCCATCCATCCCCGCGCCAGCGAAGTGCTGGGCTGGCGCGCTTATCCATCGATCCTTGATGTGCCCGATCCGGTTGATCTGGCGGTAATCGTCATTCCCCCCCAACACGTTAACCAGGCTGTTGATGAATGCGGGCGAAAGGGAGTGCGCGGGCTGGTTGTGATCACTGCTGGCTTCAAGGAGATCGGCGGCGCTGGCCGCGAACTGGAACGCGAGCTGCTGGACATCGTGCGGCGCTACGGCATGCGGATGATCGGACCAAATTCGCTTGGCATCATCGATACGATCAGCAAACTCAACGCTTCGTTCGCCAATGACATGCCCCTACCCGGCAACATTGCGCTCATGTCGCAATCGGGCGCAATCTGCACTGCCATTCTCGACTGGAGTCACCCGCAGGGGATTGGCTTTTCGCGGTTCGTCAGCCTCGGCAACAAAGCCGATGTTGATGAAGTAGCGCTGCTCGAAGCCTGGAACCGTGATGAGCATAGCAAGGTCATTCTCGCCTACCTGGAGGCGATTGATGACGGCCCCGGCTTTATTCGGGTGGCGCGCGAAGTGACCAAAACGACGCCGGTCGTAGCGATCAAGAGCGGCACCACCGCCGCCGGCACCCGCGCCGCCTCTTCTCACACCGGTTCGCTGGCCGGTTCGGAAACCGCCTACGAAGCGGCATTTGCCCAGAGCGGCATCCTCCGCGCCCGCACTATGAACGAGTTGTTCGATCTGGCGCTGGTCTTTGCCTATCAGCCGATGATTCGCGGCAACCGGGTTGCCATTGTCACCAACGCCGGCGGCCCCGGCATCATCGCCACCGATGCTGTCGAACGCAGCGGGCTGGTGATGGCGCAGTTTACCCCAGAGACCATTCGCCACTTGCAAGAGAAACTGCCGCCCAATGCCAATTTCTTTAACCCGATCGATGTGATTGGCGACGCCACCCCAGAGCGCTACGGCTGGGCGATCGAAACGGCGCTGGCGGATCCCAACGTTGATGGCCTGATCGTGCTCTTCACCCCACAGGCTGTCTCCGATCCGCTGGTCACCGCGCAGTTAATTGCGCGTCTGAGCAACAACAGTGATAAGCCGGTGGTCACCAGCTTTATGGGCGGGAAGAGTCTGGGCGAAGCGGTGCGCGCGCTGAATGACGCCCGCATTCCCAACTATCTCTTTCCCGAACGCGCCGTGCAATCGCTGGCGGCAATGTATCGACAATTGCTCTGGCAGCAACGCCCCGCGCCGACCTATCGCCAGTTTACGGTCGATCGAGAACGGGTAGCGCAATTATTTGCCAGTGTGCGCGCCGCCGGGCGGGTAGAATTGGGCGAAGTCGAAGCGCGCCAGGTGATGGAAGCCTACGGCATGCGCCTGCCCAAAAGCCGGCTGGCCCATACCCCTGATGAAGCGGTTGCAATTGCGAACGAGATCGGCTACCCTGTAGTGATGAAGATTTCGAGTCCTGATATTCTGCACAAGAGCGACATCGGCGGTGTGCGCGTCGGCTTGAGTGATGCCAATGCTGTGCGTGACGGTTTTGAATTGATCGAATATCGCGCCCGCAAGTATCTGCCCTCGGCGCGAATCTGGGGTATATTAGTGCAGGAAATGGTGCGGAAAGGGCGTGAAGTGCTGGTGGGTGTCAGTCGGGATCCGCAGTTTGGCCCGCTGATCGCAGTTGGCATGGGGGGCATCTATGTCGAAGTTTTGAAGGATGTCGCCTTCCGCCTTGCGCCCCTCAGTGTCGAAGAGCTGCAAGAGCAGATTCGCTCGATTCGGGCCTATCCGCTCTTGCGCGGCGTGCGCGGCGAGCCGCCTGCCGACATCGCTGCGCTGGAAGAGACTGTTCTGCGCGTGAGCCAGCTTGTTACCGATTTTCCAGAAATCGTCGAGATGGACATCAACCCGCTCGTCGTCCATCACGAAGGTGAGGGAGCAATCGTTCTCGATGCCCGGATCATCCTCAAGTAGTGGAGGCAATGATGGCAACACTGTATGTCGCCTCAACCGAAACTTATGTCGGCAAAAGCGCGGTCTGCGTCGGCTTGCTGCGCCGCATGCAGCAAGATGGCTTCCGCGTCGGTTATATGAAGCCGGTGAGCGTTTCGGTAACTCACACCCCCGATGCGGTCCTCGATGAGGATGCCGCCTTCATCCGCCAGACAATCGGTCTCGATGCGCCGATGGAACAGATTGCTCCTGTGTTGATCACGCCGGGGGTGATCGAGTCGATTCTCCGCGGGCAACCCAATTCGTTCGCCAAAACGCTGCGCGATGCGTATATGGCGATTGCGCGCCAGAAAGATGTTGTCGTGCTTGAAGGCACCAATACCTGGGCCGAAGGGGCACTGGTCGATCTGACTGCCGATCAGGTGACCGATATGTTGCAGGCACCGGGATTGCTGATCTGCCGGTACACATCAACGCTGTCGGTTGATACCATCTTGAGTGTGCAACGCTACGTAGGCGACCGCCTGCTGGGCGTGTTGATCAATCAGGTTGAGGAGCCGCACCGCGAATTCGTGCGCAATCGCGTGACCCCCTTCCTTGAAGGGCGTGGCATCCCGGTCTTCGGGATTATGCCGCGTGACCGCCTCCTGTCGGGCGTGAGCGTCAATGAACTGGCCCAGCATCTCGGCGGGCAAATTATTGGTCGGCCTGAATGGGGCGAGAAGATGCTCGACTCGCTCATGATCGGCGCGATGGGAGCGGAAGCCAGCCTCTCGTTCTTCCGTCGCCGCGCCAACAAGGCGGTGATTACCGGCGGCGACCGCAGCGATTTGCAGTTGATCGCATTGCAAACCAGCACCAACGCCCTCGTCTTGACCGGTAACATTCGTCCGACGATGCAGGTGATGGATCGCGCCGCCGAACTGGAAGTGCCGATTATTCTGGTTGCCGATGATACGCTGAGCACGGTTGATCGCGCCGAACGACTGTTTGGGCGCGTGCGCTTCCATCAAGAGGCCAAGTTGCGCCGCTTTACTGAATTGCTCGACACCCATTTCGATTTCGATCGCCTGTATCGATTACTCGGATTGACGATCCATTAGGAAGGCTATGACTGGCTCTGCTGTGCCTGACAATGCTGAGGTAATCGGGCCGCTGGTGTTTGTGCCCAACCCGGATTATCCCTACCCGTTTCCGGTTGCTCGCCCGCCCCGCTTCTGGATGGAGGAGACCACCGGCGTGCTGGCGGCAGCGATTGAACAGTATATGCAGGGTGAACCGCTGGCTGCCGATCAGCTTGAGGTGATCAAGCTCTATCTGCGCCAATACCTGGAACGCGCTGTGCTCGACAGCAGCGCTGATCGCCAGCGCCTGCTGGAACGGATCGCCCGCCTGCGCACAACCCGCGATATCGAGCGCTTTGCTGATGAGTTGTCTGAGGTGGGGGTTGAACCGTTCTAATCCGGTGTTGTATCGTTACCTGCTGCGCCCGATCCTGTTTCGACTCGGTCGTGGCGACGCCGAGACAGCGCACGAGCGCACCCTGCATCTGCTGGCCCGTCTGAGCCGCATTCCATGGCTATGCCGCGCGCTTGAACAGGTGACAGCCACGCGCGATCCACGGTTGCGCCGCGAGGTCTTCGACATTCAGTTTCCCAATCCGGTGGGGCTGGCTGCTGGCATGGACAAGGATGGCATTGCGTTGCCAGCCTGGGCTGCGCTCGGTTTTGGTTTTGTCGAAGTGGGAACGGTGACGGCGCATCCGCAACCGGGCAATCCGCGCCCGCGCCTGTTTCGCCTACCCGCTCACGAGGCGTTGATCAATCGCATGGGGTTTAACAACGCCGGGGCCGCCGCGCTGGCTCAGCGGCTGTCACGCCTGCCATCACTCTCCATACCGATTGGCATCTCGATAGGGAAATCGAAGATCACGCCGCTCGATCAGGCAGTAGCCGACTATTGTGAGTCGTTCCGGCTCCTCTTCCCGTATGCCGCTTACGTGGCGATCAATGTCAGTTCGCCGAATACGCCCGGCCTGCGCCAGTTGCAAGACGCCGATCATCTACGCGAACTGCTGGGGGCCTTGCAGCAGGAAAATCGCGCGCTTGGCCGCCGCGATTCACGCGGCCCTCGCCCCTTGCTGGTGAAGATTGCGCCCGATCTGAGCGAAACCGCGATTGAAGAGGCGCTGGCGGTCTGCGCAGATTATGAAGTGGCCGGGATCATTGCCACCAACACCACCATTAGCCGACCGGCGTTGCCCGGCGTTGATCCGGCGCTCGTGGCCGAGACAGGCGGCTTGAGCGGTCACCCGCTGGCCGAACGCGCCCGCCAGATCGTCGCCTTCGTTGCGCGCATCACCGGCGGCAGGCTGCCGATCATCGGGGTTGGCGGCATTCACTCACCTGACGATGCGCAACGGATGCTGGATGCCGGCGCCACGCTGATTCAGCTCTACACCGGCCTGGTCTACCACGGGCCATTGCTGCCCCACCGCATCAATCGCGCGCTGCTGGCGCGAGCAGGGAGCGCATCATGAACGGTTTTCTCGGCACTAAAGCCACGTTTGCCCAAGACGTTTCGCTGGTGGGAAGCATCATCGTGGCGATTGCCTTCACCATTGGCGCTTACCTGGCGATGAAAGGCCTGTATACGGCGCATCGGTGGGTGCAAACCGGGGCAGCAGTCGCGAATCTGGCGCTGGTCTTCGGTGTTATGATACCATCGTTGCTGGCCGTGACACCCGACGAGAATCTCACGCTGCCGGCAGCCGCCTTTGTGGCGATGCCGGCGCATGAGATCATCGGCACCGTGGCGCTCGTGTTCGGGATGTATGTCGTGCTGGTGGGCAATGAATGGATACCGCAACGCTGGCGCTTCGCCAACTACAAACGCTTCATGCGAATCGCGTTTGCGCTCTATCTGGTCGCTACTGTCGTCGGTGTTGCCGTCTACTTCCTGATTCATACCTGAGCCATATAGCAACCGGTCATGGCCATGACACAATCTGTACGCGAACGGATCCTGGTTGCCCTCGATACGCCCGATCTGACGATCGCAGCCGCGCTGGCCGAACGTCTGCGCGGTCACGCTGGCGGTTTCAAGGTGGGGCTGGAGATCTGTACCGCTCACGGCGCGCCGCGGGTGGTCGAGACGATCGCCGCCGTCGGCGGGCAGGTCTTTCTCGATCTCAAACTGCACGATATTCCCAACACAGTTGCCGGCGCAGTGCGCGCGGCCTGCGCACTGGGGCCAGCCGCGCGGATGCTAACCCTTCATTGCACCGGCGGCAGCGCCATGCTCCGCGCCGCAGTGACGGCAGCGCAGACGATGCCCCATCGCCCGCTGCTGCTGGGCGTAACTGTGCTCACCAGTCTTGACGCAAACGCGCTGGCCACAGAACTCGGCGTCAGCCACACGCTGACCGACTATGTTGTGCAGCTCGCGCGCATGGCGCAAGACTGCGGTCTCGATGGCGTGGTTGCCTCTCCGCGCGAGGCGGCGGCAATTCGCGCTGCCTGCCCCGGTCTGCTGATCGTCACCCCCGGCATCCGACCGGCCTGGGCTGCCGAGGGTGATCAACGGCGGGCGACGACGCCAGCCGCTGCCCTGCGCAGTGGCGCTGACTATTTGGTGATTGGCCGCCCCATCACCAGCCCACCGCCAGCAATCGGAGATCCGGTTGCGGCGGTCGATCAGATTGTTGCCGATATCGAAGATGTACTCTCAGCACAATGATGAATACTACCGAACTCTTATCGCTGTTGCGCCAGCTCGGCGCGATCGTCGCCAACGATCACATCGTGTATACTTCTGGCCGCCATGGCAGCACGTATGTCAATAAGGACGCGCTCTACCCGCATACCGCTGCGGCCAGCATGGTGGGCGCGGCGCTGGCCAATCACTTCGCCGGTCAGGCGATCGATGTGGTGGCCGGGCCAACTGTGGGCGGCGTGATCATGGCGCAATGGACGGCGCACCACCTCTCGCAGCTTACCAGTCGCGAAGTGCTGGCCGTCTATGCCGAAGAGAATTCGGGCGAAGGCGGGAAACGACGTGTCTTCCGCCGCGGGTATGATGACCTGATCACAGGCAGGCGCGTGCTGGTGGTAGAAGACGTGATGACGACCGGCGGCTCGGCGCGGCTCGTCGTCGAGGCCGTCATGGCTGCCGGCGGAATAGTCGTTGGGGTTGGCGCACTCTGCAATCGGGGCGGAATTACGGCGGCAGATTTGGGCGTTCCCGCGCTGATCGCGCTGGCCGAGCTGCCGCTAGAGAGTTATCCAGCCGATAATTGCCCGCTCTGCGCCGCCGGGATTCCGATCAACACGCGCCTCGGAAAGGGCGCGGCATTCCTTCGTCAGCAATGAAAGCGTAGTTGACGCAGCGCACTACGATCAACTATGCTGCGCTGCGCCAGGAACGTGAGCTGCATTGATCCAATGCAATAGCAAGGGATAACAATGGAAGCGCTTGGACATTTGCTCCGCCTCGGCACTGCGGGTCTTTTGCTCGACACCGGCACATTTCGCGCTCAGCGCGATAACCCTGCGGCGCTGCGCGATGGTTTTTTGCTCGTCAGCGTGATTGGTCTGCTGGTTGGCGTCGCCAGTTTTATCGGCAGCGCCCTCACCAGGCTGGCCAGTCCGGATCCGCTGGAAGTGCTGGAGATCATTCGGCGCGGTTTCAACAACACCGTGTTCATCACGGAAATTCAACGCGCCAACCCGGCGTTTAACCTCGATCCATTCTTCGACGCGCTCGCCGCAACGTTCAATGCCGCCCAACAGACGGCACTGTTCAGTCCGCTGCTCACGCCGCTGATCTATCTTTTCGGCTGGCTGGTGTATGGCACGGTGGCCCACCTCGCAGCGCGGCTGCTGGGCGGCGATGGCACATTCGCCCAGACGCTGGGTTGCACAGCGCTGGCCAGCGGCGCCAATCTGCTCGCTATTGTCCAGATTGTGCCGTTTGCCCAGGTCGCCGGCACCACCTTGCTCGGTCTGATTGGCTGCTATCTCGGTCTGCGCGCTGCGCACAATCTGCCAGCCTGGAATGCATTCTGGGCCGCATTACTGGGACCAATCCTGCTGATCGTTGCGCTGATCGTGGTCAGTTGCGGCCTGCTGGGCGTGCTCATTGCGTCTGTATAGGGAGTTCGCATGAACATCATCGACACCTTCAACAACGCCCTCACCCTCAACCAGCGCGTCTTTCAAGAGATGCGGGACGCTCCCGACGGTGTGCGGCGCGGATTCCTGCTCATCGCGCTGGTCGGTCTTCTCGTTGGCGCGATCCAGAGTGCCAGTCTGCTAATCAGCGTGGCCGATCCCGAACAACAGGTCAATGCGTTCTTGATTCAGTATCGGCAGATCGTGGATCAACAGCGCACTACTGCCGCTACTCCAGCCGAGCGTGAAGTTGTGCGCTGGCTCGAAGAAAGCGAGACCGCGCTTGCTGAGATGCTGAGCGAAGCATTTACTGCCCCCTCCACGCTGCCGCGTCCGGTCGCATTGATCTTGCAGGCGCTAGGGCAGACCGTCTCGACGCCATTGAGCTACCTGAGCGGCATGCTGCTGGCCGTGATTCTGACTCACATTGCGGCCCGTCAGCTTGGCGGGCAGGGCGGGATTCGGGCCATGGTCGCGGTGGGATCGCTCTCGGTAGCGCCGCACGCGCTCGATGCGCTCACGTTCATTCCGGTCATCAGCACGCCCATTGCCATCATCGCCTGGGGCTGGGGGCTGATCATTCTGGTTACGGGCACGGCGACCGTGCATCGGCTCGATACCGGCAAAGCCACCCTGGCCGTGCTGCTCTATCCAAGCATTCTCATCTTGCTCGCCATTTTGCTCGCCTGTATCACTCTCGCTCTGCTGGTGTCGCTGGCCAGCCTGGGCGGGTAATATTTGTGGGGCGACCGAGCAGGGGATTGCCACGTCGCGCGGCGTTGCCTCGATCCAAGTCATTGCGAGGACGCTACGCGCCCGCAGCAATCCCCTGCGAGAGCGAGCGGAAGACTCACCCCCGCGCCTGCGCGTGCAGCCAGGAATGCCGCGCCGCCTGCGAAGCCTGGGGACGCGCTCGCGTCCCGCCTGCATGCAGAATCTCCGGCCAGCAGTGTCTGCGTGATGGGCTGGCGGGAGCATGGCAGAAGGATACAACGGAACGTTCCCTCACCTGCACCCGCTGCCGCTTATGCTCCCACCGACGTTGCCGACCAGAACAACGCATCCTGTTCGGCGCGCAATTGATCACTCAAGCGACCAGCCGGCAGACTCACATCGGCATACGTCAGCACACCATCTTTGGGAATATCGCGCAGCAGCGTACACCCTTCTGCCAAACCGATTGGCAACAGATTCTCGGCCCGCGCGACATCGGCATTTTCAGCCAGACCGTAGGTGTGATACCCGCCCAAACCATCGAGCACCTGACCGGCGCGGAGATCGATCTTTGCGGCAGTGATGACCTCGACCGAAGGTCGGCCAGCGGCGGCCAGCACCGTATCGCCGAGTAGCGCTGCGCGCGCCACCGAATTGGGCACCTCGAAGTGGCAGAGATGGTAGGGCGTGTAGAAGAGATAGAGCGGCCCCTTCCCCAGTTTATACAGATTGAGATAGTGCTGCATGCGCGGATGGTCGTGGGTGCCAAGCACAAAAACGCCTGGCCCCGGCGTGGCGCCGACTACGTAGTCAACAATCCCCGGCCCTTCGAGCAATGCCTCGAGCGGATAGAGATCGTGAACCACATCGGCCAGCGGCGTGCCGGATGGCACGGTAGGGCCGAACATGCCTCGGCGGGCGACCCGCATACCGGTGGCGTTCGCCACGACTGCCTGCTCGAACGAGATCTTCGTGCCATCGGCAAAGCTGGTCACCATGTACGGATTTTGGCCCCACTGACGGGCAAAATTGGCCTGTGTGGTTGGATTGCGGTAGGGATCGTGCAAACCCTTAATGTTGCCGCACAAGACCGGCTTCACCCCCAAACCGCGCACGAATCGGTAGAGATTCATCGTGACGCCGGGCTGATCGCCGTCAGACAGCGTGAAGATAACGCCGTAGCGCCGGGCGTAAACCTGCAAGATCGCGCCGAGGGTGCCATCGAGTTCGGCATTCATCGTGACCACGTGTTTGCCGTGACGCATCGCGGTCAGCGCCACCTGCGCGCCAAACTCAACCGCGCCGGTCACCTCAAGGATGACATCGATGCCGTCGGCGGCGCAAAGCAAGAGCGCATCATCGGTCACCGCCGGCGCCTGCGCTGCGAGCGCCGTCGCCAGCGTGGCAGGCGAATCGACGCGCCGAATCGCCTCAGTCGGCACATCGGCTTCGGTATAGGCCTGCACCGCGCGTTCGATGGTGCGGTTGGCAATCGCCACCAGTCGCATCCCGCGGGTGTAACGCATCATCTGCAATGCAATTCCGCGAGCCATAAAGCCAGCGCCGATCATGCCTACCCGTATCGGACGACCTTCAGCTTCAGCGCGTTGCAGCGCCGTATCAACGATGATCATGGCATGCTCCGGGAACGATTCTGCGACGTTGAGTCAGGGTATAAACCATCATGCGCTACGCATTCAGGCGCAGCGACAATCGACCGGTTGAGGAGATGGTGGACATCCTGCCACCATCTCCTGAGCGGCTATCACTTACGCATCTACCCACAAAGGCCAGCGCTTATCCTTTTCACTCATCTCGGTGACCGGCAGCGGCCACTCGATCCCAAAAGCGGGATCATCATAGCGAACGCCACCCTCGGCGCTGGGAGTATAGAACTGCGATACCTGATAAAACACTTCCGTTTCGTCTTCAAGCGTCTGAAAGCCATGGGCAAAGCCCTCAGGCACGTAGAGCGCCAGCCGGTTAGCCGCCGTCAGCCTGACGCCAATCCAGCGCTTGAAGGTAGGTGAATCGGGACGCAAATCGATGATGACATCATAAATTGCGCCCCGGATACACCGCACCAGCTTCGTCTCGGCATACGGCGCGTGCTGAAAATGCATGCCGCGCAACGTGCCCGCCACCCGATTGTAGGAAAGGTTCATCTGCACGACCCGATCAACCAAACCGTGCGCAGCAAACTCATCTTGCGCCCAGACGCGGGCGAAGAAACCGCGATTGTCTTCGCGCGGTTCCGGTTCGATGATGTAGGCATCCTTCAACTCAGTGGGAATGAACCGCATAGATTACATCCTCCAGAACAGTTCGGCATCAAGCTGGTTGGTCGCGATCAGATGACGCAGCATCTTGAGACGAGTATACGGCGGCGCCTCGAAGATCTCGCGCGTCATCCCGATTCGCTCGAACACAGCGCGAAGCTGCTGCGCGCCGGCTACGGCATCGTACCGACAGGCAAAACCGGGCAGGCGAGTCGCAATCTTGGTGAAATCGACCCGATAACTGCGATTGTCGGCGTCGGGCTGACCAAAGGTCAGCTCACATCCCGGAAAGACCTCGGCCACGATTTCAGCAATTTCACGCACACGGTAATTGTACCTGCTATCGCCGACATTGAAAATCTGATTGTGAATCGTCTCGCGCGGCGCTTCCAGCGCACAGGCCACCGCCTGCGCAATATCGAGAATATGCACCAGGGGTCGCCACGGCGTACCGTCGCTGGTCATCGCGATTTTACCGGTTGTCCAGGCCAGTCCGGCCAGATTGTTCAACACGACATCAAACCGCTGGCGCGGCGACGGCCCGAACGCGGTCGCATTGCGCAGAAAGACCGGCGAGAAATCGTCATCGGCCATCTGAGACAGATCGCGCTCGACCAGCACCTTGCATTCAGCATAGGCTGTCTGCGGATTAACCGGCGTCTCCTCGGTCTTGATCTCACCCTCGGCGCCAATCCCGTACACCGAACACGATGACATGTAGACGAAGCGGGTGACACCAGCAGCCTTCGCAGCGCGCGCCAGACTGACACTGCCCTGATGATTGATCTGAAAGGTCAGTTCCCGGTTGAGCTGCCCAAGCGGATCGTTCGACAGTTCGGCCATGTGAACGATAGCATCAAATCCGGCCAGATCGGCAGCCGTCAACCGACGAATATCTTGCGCGATCAGACGCGGCTGCGGTTGTCCGCTGTGAAACAGCCAGCCACTCTCGTAATAGCCAGTATCGACCCCAACCACCTCGTGACCGCGCGCCATCAGGTAGGGCGCAGTGACAATCCCGATATAGCCGCCACTACCGGTCAGCAATACCTTCATGATGCAACCTCGTTAGAGAATGATGTGTAAAACTTCGCTGCTCTCGCCATGACCAGCCGGATTACCACGTCTTCCATGGCGCGCGCCCGCTCCGCCACAGGTCTTCGAGATAATTCTTATCACGCAGCGTATCCATCGGGTGCCAGAACCCGTGATGGCGATACGCCGCCAGTTGCCCGCTCTGCGCCAATTGCTCGAGCGGGTCACGCTCCCAGACCGTTTCATCACCGGCGATCAGATCGAACACCGCTGGCTCAACGACGAAAAAACCGCCGTTGATGAACGCGCCGTCACCGCTCGGTTTTTCTTTGAAACTGGCGATCAGGCTACTATCCTCGTTTAAGGTAAACGCGCCGAAACGACCTGGCGGCTGCACGGCGGTCAACGTTACCTGCACCCCCTGCTCGCGATGAAACGCGATCAGCGCGCGAATGTCAACATCACTCACGCCATCGCCGTAAGTCAGACAGAAGGTCTCGTTGCCGATATACGAACGCACCCGCTTGATACGGCCACCGGTCATCGTCGCCTCGCCGGTATCGACCAGCGTCACCTGCCACGGCTCCGATACCGACTGGTGAACTGTCATCCGGTTTTCGCGCATATCAAAGGTCACATCGGCGTGATGCAGGTAGTAATTGGCAAAATACTCCTTGATCATGTGACCTTTGTAGCCGCAGCAAATAATAAACTCATTGATCCCGTGGGTGGCATAAATCTTCATGATGTGCCACAGAATGGGACGACCGCCGATCTCTACCATCGGTTTGGGCCTGATGGCACTCTCTTCGCTGATGCGTGTGCCATAACCGCCAGCCAGGATCACTGCCTTCATAGCGCGTTTACCACCTCTGAACTATAATTCACCGCGACGTTGCAACTCTTGGCGAAACCATGGAATGGTCTGCTCCAGCCCTTCACGCAGGCTCACCTTTGGCTCCCAACCGAGCACGCGACGAGCCTTGCTGATGTCGGGCTGACGCACCTGGGGATCGTCTTTGGTGCGCAGATCACGATAGACAACACCGGCCTTATTACCGGTAATCTCATTAACCACCTGGGCAAATTCGGCGATCGTAAACTCGCCCGGATTGCCGATATTGACCGGTTCGACCTCATCACTGAAGAGCAGGCGGTAGACGCCTTCAACCAGATCGGAAACATACTGGAAGGAACGAGTCTGACTGCCATCGCCGTAGATGGTCAATGGTTCGCCGCGCAATGCCTGAGAGATAAAGTTCGGCACCACCCGCCCATCGCGCAAACGCATGCGCGGGCCGTAGGTGTTAAAGATACGCACGATGCGCGTCTCTACCCCGTGATAGGTATGGTAAGCCATCGTCATTGCCTCGGCGAAGCGCTTGGCTTCATCGTAGACCCCGCGCGGCCCAACCGGATTGACGTGGCCGTAGTAGCTTTCGGGTTGGGGGTGTACCTGGGGATCGCCGTAGACTTCCGAGGTTGAGGCGAGCAGGAAGCGGGCGCCTTTCGCCTTGGCTAGGCCGAGCGCTTTGTGCGTGCCCAATGCGCCAACCTTGAGCGTCTGGATTGGCAGCTCAAGGTAATCGATGGGCGAGGCCGGAGACGCGAAGTGCAGAATCGCATCAATCGGCCCATCGATATAGATGTAGTTGGTGACATCGTGGTGAATAAACAGAAAACGGGAATGGCCGGCCAGGTGGGCAATATTGTCAGTGCTGCCTGTGATGAGATTGTCCATCGCGATTACTGTATGCCCTTCGGCCAGAAACCGATCGCAGAGATGCGATCCCAGGAAACCAGCACCCCCGGTAATCAAGATGCGCATAGTCGTTGTCTCCTTCGTCGTTGCCAAGCACCATTGTAGTCAGTGATGATGAAAGCCAGATGAACATCAGACCGGTCATCGCTAAGCAAAGGATTAACTGCTTTCCGGCGCAATCTCCCAATAATGGGCTTGATGTTCGCGGTAAAAGGCAATCGTGCGCGCCAGCCCGGCGCGCAGATCGACCTTCGGCTGCCATCCCAGCATCTGCCGAATCCGGCGATCATCGGCATAGTAATCGCCAATATCGATCGGTTTGCGATCAGCGGGATAAGGAATAATCTCAAAACTGCCCCCGCCGGCAATCTCAACCACCAGCGCCGCCAGATCGCGCAGATTGATCACCTCTAACCCGCCTAAATTGAAGATCTGACCAACGGCTGCCGGATGCAAGGCAGCCAGCAATAGCGCCTCAACACAATCGTCGATGTAGGTAAAGTCACGCAACTGCCGACCATCACCCCAAACCTGCACCGGCTTCCCCTCGATAACATTTCTGATCCAGACCCCGAGAAACGTCTGGCGCGCATCCTTGACTCGCATGCGCGGACCGTAGGTGTTGGTCAGACGCAGCGCGCAGGCCCGAATCCCGTACACATTGTTGTACAGGATGTGATACCACTCGCCGGCCATTTTGTTGATGCCATTGACATCAACCGGATGCAGCAGATGCCGTTCATCGACCGGCAGATAATCTGGCTTGCCGTATATCTGGCGGGTTGAGGCATACACCACTATGATGCGTGGATTGTGTTTCCGGCAGGCTTCCAGAATCGAGAGCTGCGCCCGGCAATTGATGTCAAGATCGATATAGGGATTGCGCATCGAGTCGAGATGGCTGGTCTGGCCGGCCAGATTGAAGAGCACATCGTGCCCCTGCACTAAATAATTCATTGAATATTCATCGCGCACATCGGCAATATTCACGCGCACGCGATCTTCAATCCCGGCGATGTTGTAGAGGTTGCCGCCGTACTCTGGGATCAACGAATCAACCAGCGTCACCTGCGCGCCCAGCGCGACCAGGCGATGCGCCAGATTTGAGCCGATAAAACCCAACCCTCCTGTGATCAACACACGCGCGCCAGCAAATGCCTGTAAATCTACCATACCTCCCCCGCATGAATTACTTCTGCCACCAGCTCAATCTCGGCCTGACTCAGCTCAGGATACATCGGCAACGACAGGATCCGTCCGGCCAGATCTTCGGTCACCGGCAGACTTCCCGGCGGATACCCCAACGCCGTATAAGCTGGTTGCAGATGAGTGGGCGTCGGATAGTGAATATCGCAACCGATGCCGTTGGTGAGGAGATGATCGCGCAAGCGATCACGGCTCGCCCGATTGGGCAGGGTGATCACGTACAGATGATAGACATGCCCGGCCTCATCGGTCGGCAACTCAATCGGCAGCCCGGCCAGCGCCGTCGCATACCATGCTGCCCGCTCGCGGCGAGCAGCATTGGCTGCGTCCAGGCGAGGCAATTTCACGCGCAACAGAGCCGCCTGCAATTCATCGAGGCGGGAATTGCGTCCGCCCGCCTCGGTGGTGTAGTACTTGCGCTCCCAACCATACATCCGCAGGCGGCGCACACGCTCGGCCAGCGCCGGATCGTTGGTGGTTACCGCTCCGCCATCGCCGAGCGCGCCCAGATTCTTGCTCGGATAAAAGCTGAACGCGGCCAGATGCCCCCATTGCCCGGCCCGACGCGGCTGCGCATCGGCATCGGTTCGCCAGGCGCCATGGGCCTGCGCTGCATCTTCGATCACGAGCAACCCATACCGGTCGGCAATCGCCATCACTGCCGCCATATCAGCCAGGCGACCAAACAGATGCACCGGGATGATAGCTCTGGCGCGCGGCGTGATCGCCGCTGCCAGCGCCGCCGGATCGATTGTCTGCGTCACCGGATCAACATCAACCAGCACTGGCCGAGCGCCGGCCTGGATGATGGCCGCAACATCGTACATGCAGGCATTGGCCACGGTAATCACTTCATCACCCGGCCCAACGCCGGCGGCAACCAGCGCCAGGTAGAGCGCATCAGCGCCACTGGCCACGCCAATGCAGTGATCAACGCCGCAGAAGGCAGCAAATTCGCGCTCAAATTCGGCTACCTCCGCGCCCAGAATATACCAGCCGCGTTCAATCACGCGCCTGGCTGCGGCGATCAACTCGTCTTGCATGCGCTGCTGGTCGCGCTGCAAATCGCCAAACGGCACGCGCCATGCTGTCATGCGATTACTCCTTATCTTCGCTCACGACGACGGCTCGAAGTCCCGTCGCGCATGCGGTCGCTAACGCGCCTAACCGGCGACCGGTACCATACCACAATAGTACTCGATTCATGTTGTCTCTGGGAGCGTTTCGCGATACAGTGGAGCCATCAATGAACACCTGGAAAGGAGGTGATGCAGATGATAATCCGTGTTCGATTACGACAGGCGCTGCAATCGCTGCTCGATCGGCGCGCGCCAGGACAGGGACTGGCAGAATATGGCTTGATTATTACCCTGATTGCACTGGTTTGTGTTCTCGCCATTAGCGCCGTCGGCGGTTCGGTGTCGGATATGATCAACTCGGTAGCCGCAATCTTCCAGTAGGCAAGCGGCATCTCCTGCCGTTCCAGACAGGAGATGCCAATCCCTATTGCTATTCTTCGGCAACCATCGCCAGCCGCTCACGATCGAGCACAATCACCCGGCCTCGCTCGAGTTTGACTAATCGCTCCTCGGCCATCCGGCGCAAGGCGCGCCCGGCAATCTCGCGCACGGTTCCGGTGCGCTCCGCCAATTCCTGTTGCGTCAGCTCAGCCGCGCCGCTCGCCGCTTCGGCCAGCAGCAGCCGCGCCAGGCGCGCCCGCACTGAACGAAACGCCAGATCTTCAACCAGGGTCACCAATTCGCGCAATTGACCGGCCAGATCCGAGAGGGCGGCCAGGGCCAGATCGGGATGCTTGCGGATCAGCGCGAGCAGATCATCACGGGCCAGCAATAAACAGGTCACGTGACTCATGGCGCGAGCCGTGGCCGGACTCAAGCCGCCGTCAAAGATGGGAACGGCATTGAAGTACTCACCCGGACCAACCATCGCCAGTACCTGTTCGCGACCATCGGAGGCAGTGCGGGCCAGCCGAACTCGCCCGCGCACGACGAAGAAGATCGCCTGCGCTGGCTGCTCTTCATAGATGATATGCTGACCGGGACGGTAATGACATATCTGCACCCGACGAGCGGTATCAGCCAGCGTCTGCTCATCGAGGCTGGCAAACAGCGGGATGGCGCGAAGATCGTTGATCGTCATGAGCGCGGCTCACAATATTGCGGCAATTTCATCGTTATATTCTTCACTTTATGACAACAAACCGGACACTTCCAGGATGGACATTATCTGTGCACAATGCCCGTGATGGTCGGTATGGCGATAAATCGCAAGCGCTTTCGCGTAGCGTCACAAGTGCGCTGCGCAAACTGGTATAATATGTCTTACCGCGAAGCCAGCTATTCCAGAGTGCCGCCGATCACCATTATAGAGGAAAGTTATGCTCCATCGAGTGACCCTCAGCGATGGCGCAACCATTGCCTTTCACGATGTGGGCGCCGGGCCGCCGCTGCTGCTGATGCACGGCTTCACCGGCACAGCCCGCGCGCACATGGGCCTCTTGATCGATGCGCTGAGCGCTGACTATCGCGTCATTGCGCCCGATCTGCGCGGTTATGGCGCTAGTCGTCCGCCTCATCGCGCGTTCCCGCCCGATTTTTACCAGCGCGACGCCGCCGATATGGCAGAACTGCTTGATCGGATCCAGCCGGGGCCAACTGTTGCCATCGGTTTCAGCGATGGCGCCGAGAGCGCGCTGTTGCTGGCTGCGCACCGCCCCGATTTGCTGCGCGGCGTCGTTGCCTGGGGCGTATCAGGCGTGATCAGCCAGACGATGCTCAGCGCCGTACAACGCTGGTTGCCCGTTTCAGCATGGGGGCCGCAGTACACGGCATGGCGACAGGAGATCATCGAATACCACGGCCAGGAACAACTGGAACCCATGATTGAGGGATGGGTGCGCGCCGCTGAGGCGATTGTGGCTGCCGGCGGCAACATCTGCCTGCGTGAAGCGGCGCAGATACGCTGTCCGACGCTACTGATCAACGGCGATGGCGAAGAAGGCAATCTGCCGGCAGATGTGCAGCAACTCGCCGCTGCCATTCCAGACTGCCGGCTGGTCTTTGTCGCCAACAGCGGTCACAGCATTCAAGAGAATCAGCCGGAGGAACTGATCCGGCTGATCCGCGCATTTCTCGCCGCGTTACCCTGAAGCGGGGCGCGCCAGCAATCGATAGACGCCGCCGGCCCGATCGAGCAGGTAGATTTCACCGGCTTCATCTCGCCCAAACGAGGTCGTCTGGATATTCAGGCGAGCAACCAGCGCGTGTTGCCAGCCGCCCGCAGTTGACCACAACGCCCATAGATTCCCCGAACAGAAATCGGCGTAGAAATAGAGGCCGGTCAACCCCGGTTGCTGGCTGCCGCGATAGACCTCGCCGCCGGTCACCGAACAACCGCCGATCGCGTTGTCGTGAGGATAGACCGCTACCGGCAGCACCAGATCGGTCTGATCGCACGCAGCAGCCCGAAAACAGCGATCGCCCTCCATCACCCGCCAGCCATAATTCAAACCAGCCGCATCCACCGGCGCGACATTGACCTCTTCCAGCGCATTTTGGCCCACATCGGCAATGAAGAGCATCCCGCTCACCTCATCAAAGGCGAACCGCCAGGGATTGCGCAGACCGTAAGCCCAGATTTCCGGGCGCGCGCCCGGCGTATCGACGAACGGATTGTCGGGAGGAATGGCATACGGCTGATCGGTATCAACATCAATCCGCAACAACTTGCCCAGCAATGTGTCGAGACGCTGACCGGCATTGAGCGGATCACCCGCGCTCCCGCCATCACCCGTGCCGATGTAAAGATACCCGTCAGGGCCGAAGAGGAGCAGGCCACCATTGTGATTGGCCGCCGGTTGTTCAATTTGCAGTATCTCACGGGCGCTGGTCAGATCCACCCGGTTGGGATCGGCGCTCACCCGATACTCGGCAACAACCGTATCACCGCTGGTATTAGTGTAATTGACGAACAGGCGGCCATTGGCAGCAAACTGGGGGTGGAAGGCCAGACTGAGCAACCCCTGCTCATTCCCGCGCGCGCCGACCTGCCGGCGCAGATCGAGAAACGGCTCTGGCAAGCGTTGCCCGTCACGCAGAATCCAGATTCGCCCTTCCTGCTCGACGACGAACAACCGGCCACTGCCATCACCAGCGTTAACCAGATGAGTTGGGCGACTGAATCCATCGGCAACCAGTTCGAGCGCATAGGTATAGGCCGTTGGATTGATCACAATCGCGGTTGGTGGCGGCTCCGGCGCCGGTATCGGCGGAACCGTCGGGGCAGCGGTTGGCGGCGCTGGTGTAGCCGACGGAACTGGCGATACAATCGGCGCGACCGGCAACGGCTGAGTGGCATCAGCGCGACCACAGGCGATCAGGGTGAGCAAACCGAACAGGATGAACCATCGTCGCTGAAGCATAAGGTGTCCTTGCATAGATAACAGATATGGGAGAGGTTATCTGCATTCTACACCTTCTCAGCAGGACGATGCCGGAACGCGAACCCGCTCACGCTCGCCGCACCCTTTCTCCGCCAGCCGGATACAGGCCATGAGTATAATCTGGTCGCCTGAGCAGGGGATTGCCGCAGCGCACAATGACAGAAAGGACTGCGGACAGCGCCCGTAGCAATCTGCGGCAGGGGCGGAACGCACCCCGCCCCTGTGTCCTATTCCTGCGCGCAAGGCAGAAATTGCCACGCCGCGCGGCGCGCAATGACACCTTAAAAGACCGATGTTCGTTCGGCCAGCTTTTGGTCGATTGTCGCCTGAATCGTCTCGCGCACCTGTTCAGACAGACCCAGCACCGTAATCGGATCGTCGGCTTCATCAGGATCGTACATGCTCGTCTCGATGGGCGGGCAGAACGTAATACTCCAGCGCGTCGGCAATGGAATGACCCCCAGCAGACCAAACCACGGGAAGAAGGGCGTAAGCGGAAAGTAGGGAAAGCCCAACAGTTTGGCGATACCCTCGGCGTTAGCGAGCATGGGATAGATCTCTTCGGCGCCGACCACTGCCACCGGGACAATTGGCGCATGAGTGCGGAGCGCGGCCTGCACAAACCCGCCCCGGCCAAAGCGAGCCAGTTTATAACGATCCTTGAATAGCTTCCCGACCCCCTTCAAACCTTCGGGGAAGACGCAGACCAGCTCATCTTGCTCGAGCAGACGGACTGCATTTTCCGGCAAACCGGGCACCTGCCCAAGCGCCGCCAGGGTCGGCGCAATCACCGGCAGGGTACTAAACCAGTGCAGGTGCAGCGAGCGCACAATCCGCTCATTCTGGGCGGGATGCTCGTTCACCACCGCGGTTGCAATCATTGCCCCATCCCACGGCAACACCCCGCTATGATTCGCCACCAGCAAGGCCCGGCCTGCGGCTGGCACGCGCTCCAGGCCGCTGGCCGAAACCCGCCACCAGGTGTAATACATAAAGGAGAGGAACGGGCGAGCAATCTCGATGATCTCGCGATCCATGCCGAACGGATCGGTCGTGTATTCACCGCGCTGCCGTCGCTGAATGAAGTTGATCTGCTCATCGATCTGGTAGCGCAGCACCATACCGATTCCTTTCCAGAAATCGGGATCGAGGTAATCGCGCAGATCAACTCCTTGCAACATGCTATTGACGCGCGCCACCTGTTCGCTGGTCATGCGCTGAAGATTCTCGCCGATCAGGCGCACCACGCCCGCGGCAATGTTGCCCAGCGCCGCCTGCGATCCTGACTGCTGTTCGCTGCGCTGGCGAATATCGATCTCCACCTCAAACAATCGCTCGCTCGACTGACGCGCAGGAGCAGGCTCTTCCCAATCGGACAGCGGACGTGGCACGGGCGAATTATTCGGCGCCGGCGGAGCTGGATCGGCTGCCGCGCGCTCGGTTTCCAGTTCCACTGCCACAGCGCGATTGCGCCGCGAACGACGCGGCTCGGCTGGCTCAACAGGCACAGGCAGTTCTGCCTCATCACTCATGATGCACCTCTTCTGCGGCTGAGAAACGCGCTCAGCGCCTGATGCGCCGCCTGCCGCTCTGCCTCAGGAGACAACGGCTTTAGCGAATCGAGAGCGCTCGCCATATCATACTGAGCTTTCCAGCCCAGTTCACGGCAGGCGCGCTGCGGATCAATCGTGCAGCGATAACGGAGAAAATCGACATCGAAGGGCCATCCTGGCGGCGGTTGCTGATCAAAGAGAGGGCCAACCGCCAGCGCTGGCTGATGCCCCAGCCGACGGATCACCTGACTGAGCGGCATCTGTTGATCGGGGGCCAGATTGAACGCGCCGCCGACAGGATGATTGACCGCGGCCAGCACCGCCTGCGCAGCATCTTCCACATGCAGGAGTTGCACCATTGGATCAAAGCCAAACAGCATCTGCGGCGACGGCTGGCGCAGATACGCCATTAATGGCCCTTCCTGATGCAGTAACGGCGCAAACCGCAACACAGTGACGACGATATGGGGATGGCGGGCGGCAAAATCCATCACTACCTGTTCAACCTCGCCGAGTGTGCGGAGAAAGCCGCGATGATGGTGCGGTTTAATGGGCCGATCCTCGGTAATCAACAGCGGATTGAGCGGACTGGCACCATAGATCCAGCCATGACTGCGCAGCAGAACGTGACGAACACCGGCAGCGCGACATGCGCCGAGCAGCTCCATCGTCCCGATCACATTGTGTTGCACCGTCGTCTCGTGATCGGGCAACGGCCCATCAAGGCCGAGCAGGTCGGTATGCACAACGGTCTCGATCTGCTCAGCCCGCAACAACTCGATCAACTGATGGCGATCAAGGCGCGCCGCCAGCCAGTCAGCCCGCCCAATCGGCCCATTCGGCGGCTGCTGCCCCAGCACGATTACCTCGTGCTGCTGGCTGAGCAATTGCGCCGCGCGAACACTCAAAGCGCCGCTCGCGCCTTTGATTAACACCCGTGTCATGGCCATATTCCCGCATTCTCGCGCAACCAGCGCTCAAACTCAGCCTGATCGAGATCGCCGCGACTGAGCGAGCGGAAGATCCAGACCAGCTCGTCGGTTCCCACCTCTGGACGCAATTTCGCGCCATTGATCTCTAAAAACCGCAGCAGCGCATAGAGCGCAGTCGCTTCGTTGGCGGACGTGAACGGATGATGCCGGATGATCATAACCGTCATTGCGGCCGCTTTGCTGCACAGATCGGGATACACCTCAGCGCCAAACAGGATCTGGCGTGGCGCCTGCAAGACCATGTGCAGCCGATCCTGACTCTTGATACCAAACAGGCCGCCGTAGCGCTCGATCACGAAGGTGTGGAGATCGAGCAGATCATCGCGCGAGAGATAGACAAACTCGGTGGCATTATCATCCAGCATGCCGCCATCTCGCCGCTACAAACCAATGATCTGACGAAAGGCCTTATCGTATTGGTCGCTGATCGCTTCCGCCCAGGCGCGCAGGTGAGGGTTCATCGGACGGCGGATCAACAGTTCTCGTTCGGTAAAGACCAGCTCGATCACCTCTTCGTTACCGAGACCAATCGCCTCAATCCAGCGCTGCACTACCGCCGGCAAACTCTCACGCTCGACCGTAAACGAGCGAGGCATAGGCGACTCCTTTCCTGACGCGGTTTGCCAGCACCGCCACCAGGTTACGACGGAAACGAGCGATCCGATCGGTGGACGACTCCTTTCCTGACGCGGTTTGCCAGCACCGCTTCCTCAATCAGTCCGCTCGCGCAAATGCGGGAAGAGAATGACTTCCCGGATCGACGCCTGATCGGTCAGAACCATGACCAGCCGGTCGATCCCCACGCCGAGACCGCCGGTGGGCGGCATGCCATAGCGCAGGGCATTGATAAAATCCTCATCCATCTGATGAGCTTCTTCATCACCGGCAGCGAAGGCGCGCAACTGTTCGCGGAAGCGATCCTCCTGATCAAACGGATCATTCAACTCGGTAAAGGCATTGCCGATCTCCATCCCAGCAATAAAGACCTCGAAGCGCTCGGTAAAATCAGGCCGCTCAGGAATGCGCTTGGCCAGCGGCGACATCGCGACCGGATAATCGACGATAAAGGTCGGCTGGAAGAGCTGAGGTTGCACAAACTCCGAGAAGAGCTCATCGACCTGCCTGGCCCACGACGCCTTGCGATCGACGCGCAAGCCGCGATTGGCAATCGCCGCCTGCAATGACGGGAGATCAGTCAGGGTCGTGATATCAATGCCGGTGCGTTCGGCAATGGCCGTCGCCATCGCAATCCGCGGCCATGGCGGGCGAAACTCCAGCTCTCGCCCTTGATACGTGATCGTCGTAGTTCCATGCACGGCAATGCAGATTGCGCTCAGCATCTCTTCAACGAGGGTCATCATCGCGTGATAATCAGCATACGCCTGATAGCATTCCATCATCGTGAATTCAGGGTTATGCGAACGATCCACTCCCTCGTTGCGAAAGTTTTTCCCGATCTCGTAGACGCCGGGAAAGCCGCCTACGATTAAGCGCTTCAGATACAGCTCGGTGGCAATCCGCAGATAGAGATTCTGACCGAGCGCATTGTGATAGGTCACAAACGGGCGCGCGGCAGCGCCGCCGTAGAGCGGCTGAAGCACCGGCGTCTCAACCTCAAGAAACCCGCGCTCGTCGAGCACGCGCCGCATAGTGCTGATCACGCGAGCGCGAGCGCGAAAGATGTCACGCCGCTCACGGTTAACAATCAGATCGAGATAGCGTTGACGATGCCGCTCTTCAACGTCTTGCAGGCCAGCCCACTTCTCAGGCGGTGGATTGATTGCTTTCGCCAGCACCGCCAGCGACTGAACGAACAACGAACGCTCGCCGGTTTTGGTGCGGCGGAGCGTTCCACTGGCCTGGACAATATCGAAGGTTTCGAGCTGATCGCGGAACCGGTCAAACCACGCATCGCCCAGATCGGCCCGGCTCAACCAGAGTTGAATCTCGCCGCTGCCATCTTCGATATGAGCAAAGGCAATTTTGCCCATAATCCGCCGCGCGCCGATAATCCGACCGGCCAGGGTGACCGTCTCACCACGAGCGGCAAGGTCATCGAAGGAAGCGAGCACATCGGCGATAGCAGCGCTGCGCTGACACCGCGGCGGGTAGGGATCAATGCCGACCTCGCGGAGTTGGGCAAGTTTCGCCGCGCGCTGTGCTTGCAGATCGTTTAATTCCATGGCTTTGTTGATCGACACAATACCAGCGCATCCGGGCAGCGCCGGCTATTCCTTTCCCCATTATAACGGAATTTGGATGCATACGGCTCAGCCTGACGCGCAGATTTGTGACGCCAATTCGCCTGCGCGATTGCCATTGGGTGAACGCCCGTCATCTGGCGCAGAGCGCGGAGTAACAATGAAGGCGGCAGCGAGGCCAGCGCCCGCGCTACCGCCTGTAGTCTCTCACAACAGCAGAGATCAGCGAACCTTGAGGATCGTCAGCTTCATGACACCAGAGGGAGTATGTACCGTCACCTTGTTGCGGACACGCTTACCGAGCAGCGCTGCGCCCAGTGGCGACTCGTTCGAGATCCGACCCTGACGCGGGTTGGCCTCAGCGCTGCCCACGATCGTCCAGGTCTCTTCTGAGCCATCATCCTCAAAGCGCACCGTCACACAGGAACCGACCCGTACCTCGCCATTGCTGGCCTGATCCTCATCGATCAGTTCAGCGCGAGAGAGGATGCTCTTCAACTCACGAATCCGACCTTCGAGCAGCGCCTGGGCCTTCTTCGCATCCTCATACTCACCACTCTCAGAGATGTCGCCCAATTCTTTCGCTGCTGCAATACGCTCAGCAACCTGTTTGCGCTCGACGGTCATCAGATGCTCAAGCTCTGCTTCCAGGCGAGCGCGTCCTTCGCGAGTCAGGTATGTCGGCTTATCTGTCATCGCTGCTGCCTCTACCTTGCCCGTACCGCAACCGTTGCGGACGGTTGTTTCTCGTATATCGGTAATAAAAAGAATAACTGAGAGCAAGTCTCTCAGTCAGGAGGGGCGCGTATTCGTTCTACCCCGTGCCTTGCCACAATTATATGTGGTAGCGAGCCATTTGTAAAGATGGTCACAGATCACAAACACACATTGCGCGCGCCGCCCAGGGTATTCTGCTCGTTGCATAGAGACGGCGCGGCGCACCGACGATAGCAGCACGCTCAACGCGATCGGTGATCGGCTTGACGGATACCGGCCTTTCGGCTAGGATCGAACAAGGCAACAAATCTTCAGACCAGACGGAGATAGAGGCTGTCATGAGCGTCACGCTCAACCAAACCATTTTTCGCGCGTATGACATCCGCGGCATTGTTGAAGTTGATCTCGATGAAGGGATTTACGAGCGGCTTGGCCGCGCCGCCGGCACGATGTTCCGCAATGAAGGCCGTCAGCGGATTGTGGTTGCGCGCGATGCCCGGCTCAGTTCGCCACGCTTTCAGGCTGCGTTGATCAACGGATTGCGCGCCACCGGCATGGACGTGATCGACATTGGCATGGTTGCTACGCCGGTGATGTACTTTGCGGTTGAGTCCTTAGGCGCTGACGCGGGCGCAATCGTCTCGGCCAGCCACAATCCGCCGGAGTTCAATGGTCTGAAGCTTCGACGGGCAGAACCGCGTTACGGTTCTGAACCGTTACCTGCCGCAGCCATTCAAACGATTGGCGCGATTGCCGCTGCCAATCAATTTGTAACCGGCCAGGGCAGTTACGAACAGGTTGATATTGGCCCAGCCTATATCGAATCAGCCGGTCGCTGGGTCAGCTTCAGTCGGCGTCGCCCGAAAGTGGTGCTCGATGGCGGCAACGGCGTAGCCGGGCCGCTGGCGGTCGCCATGTACGAAGCGCTCGGGATCGAGGTAATTCCGCTGTACATCGAGCCAGACGGCACCTTCCCCAACCACCACCCCGATCCGCTCAAGATTGAAAACCTGCGCGATCTGCAAGCAGCAGTGCGCGCGCATCAGGCCGATCTCGGCATCGGCCTCGATGGCGATGGCGATCGGCTTGGCGTGGTCGATGCGACGGGTGAAGTGGTCTTCGCCGACCGCTATCTGATCGCGCTGGCCAGCGTGTTTCTCGCCCAACGCCGCGGGCCGGTGGTGTTTGACGTGAAATGCAGCGCCGTCTTGCCGCAGGCAATCCGCGACCTCGGCGGCGAGCCGGTGATGTGGAAGACCGGCTACACCAGCCTGTCAGCCAAGATGCGCGAGATCGATGCCGTGCTCGGCGGCGAGCTGAGTGGTCATACGATCTTCCCCTTCCCTGGTCGCTATTTTGACGATGGCGCTTTCGCCGGCGCAGTCTTGCTCTATGCGCTGGAAACGCTCGGTCAGCCGTTGCATCGCGTCCTGGCGCCATACCCGATCTTGCCATCGATTGATGAAGGACGGATTCCGTTCCCTGAGGATCGCAAATTCGCCGTCATTGACTTTCTCCGTCAACGGTTTGCGGGCAGGTACCCGCTGATCGACATCGACGGTGTGCGGATCGATTTTGGCGATGGCTGGGGTCTGGTGCGCGCTTCCAATACCGAACCGGCCATTACAACCCGGTTTGAGGCGCAGACATGGGATCGAGTGTATGCCATCCGCGACGAGATGATGAGTGTTGTTGAGGAGTTTCGCACACAAGCATGAGCGCGCATCGCCGCCCCTTTTTACAGGTCTGGGAAGCCGCATATACTGCCGAGCTGACACTCGAACAACTGCGTCGGCGAGCTGCCACTGTCGGCACAGCCTTAGCCAGCCAGCGGGGGCGTTGCCTGATTGCCTTCGATACCCGCTTTCTCAGTCACCTGTTTGCGCAAACCATTGCCCTCGATCTGGCTGAGCAGGGCGTGAATACCCTGCTGGCCACGACACCGACGCCGTTGCCAGCCATCCATTACGCGCTCGATCGCCAGCAAGCCGACTGCGCGCTCTATGTCTCGGCGCGCAACCACCCTTATTACATGGGTGGCCTGCTCTTGATCGCCGACGAAAAGAGTGGTTTGCGTATCGACCCGTCGTCGGCGCCCCTCGCGCCGGTTCCGTTCCCGCCAGCGATTTCACCCGAACCGACGATCGATCTGCGCGCGCTGTACCTGGAAACGCTGCGCAACATCATCGATCTCGACGTGATCCGCCGTTTGCCAATGACCTTCTTCGTCGATGCCATGGCCGGAACAACTGCCGGACTGGTGACAGGCTTACTCGGCGAGAGCGGGCAAACCCGCGCAATCGAGATCAACCGCGAACCAGACCCGCTCTTCGCGCGCGGCACGCCCCAGCCGTTTGCCGCCAGTCTGAACCGCCTGCGCAAACTGGTGCGCGAAAGCGACTCGCATCTTGGCATGGCACTATCAGGCGATGGCACTGCGGTTGCGATTGTTGAACCGGGAGGCGAACTGCTCGAACCGTTTGAGGCAGGTCTCATCCTGGCCGGTTATCTGGCCAGTCACCATCGCCAGCGCGGCCTGGTGATCGCGCCTCCCCCTGGGCCAAACAGTCCGCTCGTCGCGCAGCCAAAACACGTGCATGCCTGGCAAGAATCGACCGGATTAAAGCTGTCGCTGCGTGCAGAGGGCGAAGCGAGTGATCGCCAGGCAGTGCTGGAGATGACGCCAACCGGTGAAGTCACGATCAATCGTTGGAGCCATTGCCCCGATGGACTGCTGGCCGGCATGTTGATGTGCGAGGCCATCGCGCGCACCAGCGGCGGATTGCGCGCGCTACACGCGGCGCTCCGCGCGCACTTCGGCGCCTGACCAGACCAAGCGGGCCTGCGAGAAGTTCGCTGCTATGAAACAGATTTTTCAGCGCCTGAACGCCCTTCGCCATCTTACGCCCTCGCTCTTGCTCACCTTTGTTGGGGTCGTTTTTCTGTCACTCGGCGTGGCATACCTCTTCATCCATGCCTATCGCACCGTCGAGGGATTACCGGAGGTGGTCTGGTGGCTTACCCTCCAGTTTTTACCGCGCCCGCTGCGTGGCATCCTGCTGCTCGGCATTGGCGTGTTCACGCTCGTCATCGGAATCTGGCAGCTCAGTGGGGTGGTCGTCATTCCACTCGCTTCTCCCCGACCAGCCGATGGCGAACTGGTGTTGGGGTATGGGCAAACCAGCCCGCCGCCACGGATCGTCGTGCTGTCGGGCGGCGCCGGGATGCTGGTGCTCGCTGGCCTGAGCGAACAGGTGGAGCGCATGACCTGCATCGTGCCGGTAACCGATCCGGTCGAATATTACTACCGGGCATCGGGATTGCTCAATCAGCCTAACGTCTACTATGTTGTGCCTACGCCGATGCCGCTCGAAGTGATCGCCGAACTCGATGACGGCACGTTGATTGATGTCAGACACATCCATCTGCGCGCCGAACTGGCCGAACGATATGTGCGACGGTTGCGGCTCAACCAGCCTGACCAGATCCCATCATTGACCCGTATCACGCTTGAGGCATTGCAGACAGCCGATGCGATCGTGATGGGGCCGGGAAGCCTGTTCGAGAGCATTCTGCCCAACTTTCTGCTGGCTGAATTCGCCGCAGCAGTGCGCGCCAGCCCAGCTAAAAAGATCTTCGTCTGCAACCTGATGACCGAACCCGGTCGCACCACCGGCTTTCGAGTGGCCGATCATATTCGGGCGATCAAGGAATATGCCGGCATTACGCCGGATTACGTGCTGGTGAACGCGCAGCGGATCGATCCGGAAACGGCCCGCATCTATGCTGCCGCCAGTCAGACGCCGGTGTACCTCGATCCGGGGGAATACGAAGAGCTGGCGACCCTCCCCGGTGATAGTCACGGCCAGCGCGGCGTGATCATCGAAGGCAGCATGGTGATCGAAGCCGATCTGGCTGCGGCTGTGATCCAGTACACCACGTCGCTCGACAACCCGCTGCAAAGCCGGGCTGTGCGGGTGTTGCGCCACGATGGCCAAAAACTGGCCGCAGCCTTGCTCGAACTGCTCAGGCGCGTGTAGATTTGCGCGCAACGCAATTGGCGCCAGGAACCGCACTGCCACCTCCATTCTGATATTAACCCAACCATCACAAACGCTTAACTTATCATTAATACTTCAATGATGATGGATTAACCTCAACGACCTATCATAACGAGGCTGTAACGATCGCAAATATCTGTGAGACGATATGGCCTCGTATACGCCTCGACAAGCGCGACATCCGAACACGTTGCGACGCGAACATCGCGAATGGCTGCTGTTCGCCCTATTCATCGGCCCCAACCTGCTGCTCTTCTCGGTCTTTACCTACTGGCCACTGCTCTACAACATCTACCTCAGCATGGTGCGCTGGGATTTCCTGCGGCCCACGAAACCGTTCGTCGGCCTGCAAAATTATGTGTCTGCCTTTAGCGATCCTCGTTTCTGGAACATCATCTGGCAAACCGCGACCTTCACCCTCTGGTCGGTGGGGTTGACGCTGGTGATAGGGTTGCTGCTCGCCCTGTTGCTTAATCAACCGCTACGCTACCGCAATACAGCGCGCGCCATTGTCTTTTCGCCGGTAGTGATGTCAGGCGCGGTGATCGCAGTGGTCTGGAGCTATATCTTTGACCCGCGTTACGGTCTGATCAACCAGCTTCTGGGCATGATCGGCCTCAGCTCGCCAAACTGGCTGGCAGACTCGTTCTGGGCCATGCCCGCTGTCATCATCGTCTACGTGTGGAAAAATCTTGGCTACGCCGTAGTCATCTATCTGGCCGGGCTGCAAAACATTCCGCGCGAGCTGTACGATGCCGCTCGCGTGGATGGCGCCGGGGCCTGGGAACGGTTCTGGAACGTCACGCTGCCAGGTCTGTCGCCGATCGCCTTTTTTCTCTCGGTCACCAGCATTCTCGCCTGCTTTCAAGCCTTCGACATCATTCGCGTGCTCACGAACGGCGGACCTGCCGATGTCACCACGACGCTGGTCTTCCACCTCTACGAACTGGGTTTCGTCTCGTATGACGCAGGCAAAGCAGGTGTGGTGGCGGTTGTCTTGTTTCTGATCATGCTCGTGTTGACGATCATCCAGATTCGCTATCTGGAGCGGCAGGTTACTTACGGATAGATGTATGACGACGATGAATGAGCTTGAGAAAGCAGTAGCGCGGCCTGTTTCCACGCGACGCCCTATCGCCTGGACACTCATCGCCTGGCGAATGGCGGGGTATGCGGCGCTGGCAATCACCATCCTGATCATCGGCCTGCCCGTCTACTGGACGGTGATGGCCGCCTTTAAGGAGACGCGCGAGATCTACTCGTTGCCGGTCACCTGGTGGCCAGCGAATCCAACCCTGAACAATTTTCCCGCCGCCTGGCAGGCCGCGCCGTTCGGACGCTATTACCTGAACAGCTTCATTACCACGTTTGTCGGCGCAGCGGCGGAAGTAATCCTTGCGCTCTTCTCGGCCTACGCGCTGGCCTATCTGCGCTTTCCGCGCAAAGATCTGGTCTTTCTCTTACTGCTGGCTGCCCTGATGGTGCCGGTTGAGATCACAATTGTGCCGAATTATCTCACGGTGGCCCGTTTGGGATGGATCAACACCTATCAGGGCATTATTGTGCCGGGAGCTGCCATCGCCTACGGCACCTTTCTACTCCGGCAGGCTTTTCTCGCCGTGCCGCGCGAGATTCTGGAGGCAGCGAAGGTTGATGGGGCCGGTCACCTGCGCATCTTGTTCAGCGTGGTCGGTCCAATTTCGCAGCCGGCGATTGTCACTATGGCGCTGCTCTCGGTGGTGAGCAAGTGGAATGACTTCCTCTGGCCACTCATTGTAACCAATACCACCGATATGCGCACGCTGCCGATCGGAGTGTTCTGGTTACGCAACAGTGAAGGGCTGGCGAACTGGGGCGTCATCATGGCAGGATCGCTCTTCATGATCGTACCCGTGCTGATCGGCTTCCTGCTGGCGCAACGCGCCATTGTTGAGGGGATGACTGCTGGCGCGGTCAAGGGCTGACGCGCCCAACACCTTTCATTCAGGCATTACGATCACCCGATCGTATGCATAGATCAGGTTTCGCGACGACATACAGGAGAACGCATGAAGCGCACTCTTACCCGACGTGAATTGCTGCGCCTGATGGTTGCCGGCAGCGGCGCAGCGGTATTGGCGGCCTGCGGCGGCGGACAGAGCGGTGCCGGTTCACAGGCGACAACGGCACCGGCGGTGGTCAGCCAGCCCGGCTCGAAGGTGAAGATCACCTATTGGGGTTCGTTCAGCGGCAATCTGGGCGAAGCTGAACAGGCGATGGTCAAAGCCTTCAACGAAGCGCAGGACGAGGTCGAGGTCGAGTATCAGTTCCAGGGCAGCTACGAAGAGACAGCGCAGAAGTTCACGGCTGCGCTCCAGGCCAACACCACGCCCGATGTCATTCTGCTCTCAGACGTGTGGTGGTTTGGTTTCTATCTGGCCGGCGCGATCACTGCGGTCGATGATCTGGCGAAGCAGGTCAATCTCGATTTCAGTGATTACGAGCCGGTCTTGCTCAACGAAGGCGCGCGCAAAGGCAAGCACTACTGGATTCCGTTTGCGCGCAGCACCCCGCTCTTTTACTACAACAAAGCTATCTGGGCCGAAGCCGGTCTGCCCGATCGCGCGCCCGAAACCTGGGCCGAGTTTCTGGAATGGGCGCCGAAGCTGACCAAGAGCGACGGCAGCCGCACCGCGTTTGGTCATCCGAATGGGGCCAGCTATATCGCCTGGCTGTTCCAGGGTGTAGTCTGGCAGTTCGGCGGCCAATACTCGCTGCCCGATTTCACCATGACGATGACCGATCCGAATACCCTGCGCGCCGCGCAGTTCTACCAGGACTCGGTGATCAAGGATAAGTGGGCCATCCTCTCGAACAACCTGAACCAGGATTTCATCGGCGGCACGATTGCCTCGATGATGGCCTCAACCGGCGGGCTGGCCGGCATTCAGGCCAATGCAACCTTCCCGGTCGGGGTCGGTTTCCTGCCCCGCGAGACCAATTTCGGCTGCTCAACCGGCGGCGCCGGTCTGGCGATCGTCAGCCGCGCTCCTGCCGAGAAGCAACTGGCGGCGATGAAGTATATCGCCTTTGCGACCAATCCGGCCAGCGCTGGCGTCTGGTCGCGCAGCACGGGGTACATGCCGGTGCGCATCAGCACTAAGCAGACGCCGGAGATGATTGAGTTCTTCAATCAGAATCCCAACTTCAAGACGGCAGTCGATCAGTTGCCCAAGACTCGCGCTCAGGACGCGGCGCGCGTCTTCGTGCGCAACGGCGATCAGATTATCGGCAAGGGGTTGGAGCGGATCATCGTCAACGGCGAGACGCCGAGCGTCGTCTTTGCGGCAGTCAACGACGAGTTGACCCAGGGCGCGAAGCCGATCCTTGAGGATCTGAAAGCCATCGAAGGCTAACCGACCTGAATAAAGCTGGCGCACTCACTCAGCCGATGCTGGCTGGGTGAGTGCGCCTGGATGATGGTCGTCATGCTGACCATTGCCAACCCCAAAATTGCCGGTTTCGCCCCGCGCTGGGCAACGTACCGAGGGCTAACCATCCTCTTCGACAACATCGGTCTCCGTCGCGATGGGCCATGGTTGCGACTGGATTGCGCGCTTGACGTGATCCCTGAATTGACCCTCTACCGCGGCTTGCGAGCAGCGATGTGCGAGCTAGACACCGATCGACTGTTGCGGCAGTATCTGTTCTGCGCGTTACCGCCCTCAACCTATCATGTAACGCTTTGGGACGGGCCGAACGACGGCAATATTAGCCAGGCGCTGCCTCACGTCCAGCAACGGATGTGCGATCTGTTGATCGATCTTCCAGGGGCGCTCAGCCATGGAAACCTGATCAGCGGCACTATCGCCGGTTCGCCGCTGGTTCGGCGACGCGGCTGGCAGGTTACTTTTACCGTGAACCGGCTGGTCATTGCCCATCAGTCAGCGCTGGTGGCGCTACTCGAACCGACGCCCGAATCGCTGGCCGCCTTCACCGAGCTGAACGAACTGCGCAGCGCGTGGAACGCAACGTTTCGCAACCGGTTCGGGATCGCCGCATATGAGCCTTACGCGCCGCACATCACGCTGGGCTATTTTGCCGATCCAGCGCTGGCGCAGGCCGCGCAGATCGACCTGTCGGACTGGGAGGCGACAGTGTTGCGCCACACTGCGGGCGCCCACATCACCTTCAGCAGCGCCAGCCAGTACGGCATGCTCGATATGGTGACCTTCTTCCGACTGGCGCGGTAATATCCAGCGGCAGCGAGCGAAAGCAGAGCGGAAGGATGGAGCGGGAAGGCGAGGCCGCACCCCGCTGGCAGGACACACGACAGCGCGCACAAACAACACACCCTACCGCGTATGGCAGGGTGTGTCTTCGGAGAAGGGGTCACCGGTTCGGTAAAGCCTAGCGGACTTCACCAGCAGTGACACCCATACGCTTACTACCCATGGGCATCACCTCCTTTGCGCCTGATCGGCATTACTACGCGCGAGTACCGACACTGGTACTATACCGAAGTTTGGGAATGAAGTCAAGGGGAAGATGGGGCGAACAGGCATGAAACGATGACCGCGGCGCGGCAATCGCCGCCTCGCGCTCGCGGGGGATGGCGGCGGGCGCTGCGCGCCGCGCTTTGCGCTGGCGCAGGGCGTGGAGCAAACACAGCCCGCCACCCTGCCGGTTCAAGGGCGGACAGAAAACATGTGCGCCAGCCTCGTTTTGTCTCATCGGAACGGCACAGGCTTGGGGTTGCGTTCCCCCTCTCCACCTGCGGTGGAGAGGGGGACAGGGGGTGAGGGCGTCT
>FWPU01003637.1_pt1 | contig 38212 bp, 33 predicted proteins | sample 2228361 | NCBI WGS metagenome assembly FWPU01 (sample SAMEA103939777, study PRJEB20133) | metagenome | reverse complement strand
GACTTGATGCCACTGCACGTTTTATCAAACTTGCACTTGAAGAACGCGAACGTGAAGACTTTTACAGAACAAAACTTGTGAAAGAGAGAATGATGCAACAACAGTAGTTTTACTGGGGACTGTGATTCTCACATCTCATATGTGAGTCACTTCTATATTCCGCACGTTTCTCATCAGTGTAATACTCCCCACGAGTCTAGGTGGACTCTCAGGTCAATTAGACTCTGTCCTCTCTCATCGACGAACGTTTCCTTCGCTCTTGCCCCCGTCTCTCTTATCGGTTTCGGACTCTTCTGCCTGTCGTTCCTCTGAACTCATAACTCCCATGACAGTGCATTTCTCTATGGTCTTTTCTCTCTCATACGGTGTGTTACTATATATGATAAGTGAAATTTATTTTTGAGTAGCGAATTTATTTTGTAATTGCATTTCGGTGTAACAATATGGGATGCATGATCTATGCCTCCCTTTAGCAACATCTCTCAAAACAGCATGCTGTTAAAACTAGTATTTTATGAAAAGCGTTTTATTGCCTTTGGATAGTTAACATTTTTGATTGGATTCATAAAATGCAGGCTTGAATTGCAGAGGTATATACCATGGGTTTTAGAGGAATGTCCCCCAGACAAGTAGCACGTATAATGAAAAAGATGGGTATAGAACAGAACGAACTAAGTGGTGTAAAAGAGGTCATAATCCGGTTCACAGACAAGGAGTGGGTAATACCTAATGCTCACGTTTCCTTAATCAGACAGGGCGGAACCGAATCATATCAGGTGATCGGTAATAAAACAGAACGTGCCATTCAACACCAAGTTACTGACTCTGCCAGTAGTGCTCCGACTACAGAGATCCATATTCCTATGGAGGATGCAGCTCTTGTTGCGAGCCAGACTGGTTCAACTATCGAGGCAGCAATGGATGCCCTCCGGAGTACAAAAGGTGACCTTGCAGCAGCAATTCTTAAACTACGAAGAGGCTAATTCGTAATACTTGTAATACCATATTGTACCACAGTGCTCGTATTTTATCTTTCTAATGCAATGTCAAACACCATATGTTCTATACAGCGAGAATACATCTTTACTCTGCGTATAGTGATGTTTGTGTTGTACCCAGCAGCTCTACAAGTGTCCTCGATTGTTCTCATTAGCTCATCACGTGCCCCAGCATGTATTGCTTGATGCATATGGATGAATCCTCCCTCTGAAACAAGGATATCAACTGCCGCTGGTAAATAATTCACCGTGTCATGCAAGTATCCCATCACTATTCTATCCGCAGACTTGATCGGATGAGCTTCTCTTGAATTCCCCAATATTGTTGATACTCTGTGTTCTAGTCTATTGACTCTCACGTTCTTTACAAGATATTGATATGCTACCGGATTTATCTCAATTGCAACCACTTGTGCTCCAGTTCGTGCCATGGGTAATGCAAACTGTCCCACACATGCAAACATATCCACTACTCGCTCCCCTTCCCGCACAACCTTTGCCATACGAATTCTCTCAGCCACGTTTCCACCTGAAAACGTGAGTCGAAGTGGATCAAGATAGTATAACACCCCGTTCTCCAAATGTACTGTTTCAGTGTCAAAAGACCCTGCAACAACTTCGTAGTGTGGTGTTCTCTCTACTCCTGTTGTGCCACTGGTTCTTACGGCCACCGACTTGATACGCTTATCATACTCCATCGTAATCTTCCCAATAGCGTGTGCATATCGTTGAAGATCATCACTAAGTCGAAGAAGAGCAACATTGCCAATTAGATGATATCCTGATGGAATCTTATTATAATCTTCCACCAATTCCTCTAGATGATTCATAATATATTGGCGATATTTCATGTCTTGTCACATACAAGGTATACTTTAACAATAGATACCTGTTGACACTGTTTCTCCAAATCTACCTCTTGCCTTCCGGACAGCCATCTTAAAGTCTTCATCCATGACAATCACTCTATTATTACGTATTGCAAACATTCCTGCCTCGGTGCAGATCGCCTTTATATCCGCCCCGGTCTGATTATTTGTGGCACGCACTAGATATTCAAAGTCCACATTGCTTTCTATGTTCATCGACTTTGTGTGAATTCTGAATATCTCTCTACGGCTTGTTTCATCGGGCATTGGAAACTCAATAATCCTGTCAAATCGACCCGGCCTTAACAGGGCTGGATCAAGAATATCTGGTCTATTTGTTGCACCCAATACTGCAACATTACCACGGTTTTCAAAACCATCTAACTCACTAAGCAGTTGCATCAAGGTGCGCTGAACTTCTCTGTCTCCTGATGTTGCAATATCCAATCTTTGTGCACCGACTGCATCAAGTTCGTCAATGAATACAATGGCTGGTGCCTTCTCCTTTGCTAGCATGAATATCTCACGGACCATCCGTGCACCTTCACCTATAAATTTCTGAACAAGTTCGGATCCTATCACCCGAATGAATGTGGCCTTTGTTTCGTGTGCTACCGCTCTTGCACACAATGTCTTACCGGTACCAGGTGGTCCTGTTAGCAGTACACCTTTAGGCGGCTCTATACCAATCTGTTTAAAGACCTCCGGCCTCAATAGGGGAAGTTCTACTGTTTCACGTATCTCTTGAAGTTGCTCTTTCAGTCCACCAATATCCTCATACGAAACATTTGGTGCCTCCTCAATTTCCATGGCCTTAATCATTGGATCTCGTGAAGGCGGTAACTCTTGTGTTACCGCAAAAGAACGTTGATTAAGCGCCACCCGTGCGCCAGGTTGTAGTCGGTTTCTTGGAATAGACGATGCAACATGAACCACAAAATTAGGTCCAGTCGAACTCTTGACTATTGCTCGTCCATCCTCAAGTAACTCAAGTATATTCGCTGTTATGAGTGGTGCCTGTTTCAACTTTTCAAGTTCTGTCCTTAGTGTCTGAGTCTCCTTTTCGAGTCTGCTTCTCTCGGCCTGAAGTATTTGTTTTTCGGTTTCAAGTGCTCGAAGACGTCTCTCAAGATGTCTTGTGTAGTTTGGTGTGCATTCTCCGTCTGACGTCTCCGATACTTCAGTTTCACTTTCCTTTTTGATATCCATACTCCCTGGCAATGCGTTGCACCTTCACTTCATCATCGTCTCCTTGTGTTTTAAGCATATCTTGGTCACGTTCAAATATTGTTGCAGTAATTCATGACACAATAATGTTCTCCGTGTACCAAGCATTTTTTCCACTCGGCAACGTTTATTTGTTAACAGTTTAATACAGGATTTGAGATTCGAATGTCCATCAGTTGCGAGTTGTGTGGAAAAATCATCCGAGATCGCGGTCTTCAAATGATAATTGAAGGCGCATCAATGCTTCTTTGTTCAAACTGTGCTGCAAAGTTTGGCGGTGCTTCTAGAGAGCATACCCATACACGTTCATCAAGTTCAAGCCTCGTTTCTCCACCTACACGTACCACGTCCAGTTCTCCAAAACAAGTTCCAAGACCACTTTCCACTCAAGTACGTCCTCCAGCATCACGTACTTCAGTGAAAAAGCGATTAAGACCTATGCATTCTGACTCTCAATTGCTTGATGATATGGTGTTGGTCTCGGACTATGCTGAAATAGTTCGGAGTGCCCGGCAGCGATTAAAACTGCCTCAAGAGATATTGGCACAGCGAGTGGGTGAACGTGTTTCAACTTTACAAGCAATCGAAACAGGACGACTCAAACCCACCCTAAAGACAATACGTGGCCTTGAACGTGAACTGGGCATCTCTTTACTTGAAACTGTTGAGACCTCTGCAGGGATTTCTAGATCTGAGGACTCTTATGACGGAGTGACTCTGGGCGATGTTGTAAAAGTCAAAAGAAAGAAGAGTAATGCGACTGAGAACCCTTAATTCTAGGGACTGGCTTTTTTACTTTTGTGGTTCAATATTTGTGAATGTCAACTTAAGGATGAAAAGAGCAACTCACATATGCCCTTCATGGCAGGACTGAATCAAGTCGTTTGTTGCCTGTCATTATATGACACCTCCGAGAGGTGTGCTTAAGTTGACGTTCACCAATATTCTTGTGAATCCTCTTGTCATAAAGAAACTAACTCTGCCTATGCGCCAACTATTTGCTTTTGTGGTAATCTTGTACTGAATAATATCAATGTTTATTCCATCATTTGCTGAGCCACTGAAAGGTGTCTTCGTTAAATCATGATGATGTTGTTGACGTGTTATTTTTAATCGGTCTTTTAGATCGAGATTCAATTTTGATATTACTGATTGTTGATAAACATATACACAAAGTGAGAGTATATATAGTAGGCAATGCAATATTAATATTATACGCAAATTGTGATTCAAAGTGTATCAGCTCTACGTCTTGGTCACGGATTCATAAATATGCCCTAAAGAAAATGAGGAGACATCTTGAATGACTCATCCGAACTTTAATCATGATCTGTTTAGAGTGGTGGTTGAGGAAATTGCAGGGAAAGAAGGTGTCGATGTGGCAATGGTCTTGGCTAATGCAGATGAGACAACGGATGAGGAAATCGCTACAAAGACCGATTTGAAGTTGAATATAGTTCGACGAATACTTTACAAACTTCATGACAATCATTTGGCATCTTATCGCAGAATTCGAGATACTAACACCGGGTGGTTCCTTTACTATTGGCGCATTGACCCTAAAAAGGCCCAGGCACTTGTAAATAAAAAGAAACGTATGGTACTTGCTCTTCTAGAACAACGCCTTGAACATGAGACCAACAATGACCTCTATGCATGTGTAAACCGTGATTCATCTCCCGTACCATTTGAGGAAGCAATGAATCTCTCCTTCCGTTGTCCTGTATGTAACGGCCAACTTGAATATCTCGACAACCAGCGAGCTATCTCCTTCTTAAGAAAACGTGTTGAAGAACTTAAGGCGGATCTTGAAGCCACATCCACTACTACGTGATCTGACTTTCTGAGGGTGAACTGTTTGGAACAGATCATACTATCTCATAGAGTATATGGCGTTTATAGAAACAGGCTATTAACAACATTTAAGCATGTACTATCTGCCCAGACTTCGGAACTTGCAGTCGAGCTGTCAAATTTCTATATTGATGAACGTGGCCGTATAATAATTGAAATAGATGGTGAAGATGCTCCTGTTGTAAAAAACCTTCTTAGCAAAGACTACGGGCTCGCGCTTAATATTCAAGATCTACATGTAAATCGTGAATATGAAGGGCACCTTGTAGATGTAGGAAGAGTTGGTTATGGTTTATACGTAGACATAGGTGTTGCTCATCCATGTTCAATTGATGTTCTAATTCCTTTGTATTCTCTTCGTGCTGCAACCGGCTTACAAGGTCATTCCGTAAATTCAATAAGACGTCTACTTTGCTTAGTTGACAATCTTCCAGTGAAAGTGGTTCTCCGGCAAGTGAACGTTAAGAAACAAGAACTGACGGGTGAATTTTGCAAATCCGTGATTGAACGTATTAATCAATGGGCCCAAGATGATCACGAACGTCTACTTGTGTTTGGAATTACTAGACAAATGATCAATAAAGCATTGGCGACCTCCGGACATTCATCCGACATAATCCAGATTGATGAACTGGGCCCTTATGAGTTTGCAATAGTATGTAAGAGGAGCACAAGGGCTGCAGGAATAGTTACTGCCATTGGTCCTTTTTTGAAGGGCGTTCCAATTCATCTTTTTGTGCCTGGAGAAATTGCGGTAGTGAAGAATAATGACGCGTCTTGATGTCTGGTTAGTCAAAAATCATTTTTTCTCTTCAAGACAGACCGCCAAAAGAGCAATAAGAGCTGGGCTAGTCACTGTTAATGGTATACCTGGAAAACCCTCAATGATAATCTCTAATGGGCAACTCGTAGAAGTATCTCCTGAGGCATCGGAGCGTCCACTTGGCTATGAAAAGTTGTACTCAATTGATGAGTCTTTTCAGTTTCAAATTGTCCGTCCCGGTATAAGGGCACTTGACATAGGCAGTTCCGCAGGTGGTTTTCTACTCTATCTTGCAGAACGTCAAGTCCATGTGACTGGCATTGAGATATCCTCTGCGCATTCAGATCGTCTTTCTAAGATTGAACAAAAAAATCCTAACGTGTCTGTCATAATCGGTGATGCATTCTTATTGGATCCCTCTCAGGTAGTCAGTAATACTTCAATCGACCTTCTTCTAGTTGATGTGACGACTGATCCTGAGGGCACCCTTCGTCTGATCTCCATCTACACCCCTGTATTAAAAGCAGGTGGATGGTTATTGGCTGCATTCAAAAGACATTTTTCAGATGCTATATCTGAGCACATATCCGATCTGGTGACTTCACTGGGTTACCAAGTTGTTAAGTATATAGCATTGTCACGCTTTCGTGAGGAATTCCATCTAATCGCAAAAAGACAATGAGCAATTCTTTTATTGCATTTAGCCCATGTATTTTTCACATGGGGCGGTAGTCTAGCCCGGCTATGATGACTCGCTTACGCCGAGTATGCAGCAGACATCTTGTCTGTAGCCTTGATGGTCGCTGGTTCAAATCCGGCCCGCTCCACCAACAAATCAAATCCTCCCCATTACTGGGGGCAGACTGACGTAATCATCGTATGGGTGCGGTCAGTCATGTTACTTAATGGCCGTAGATCAGACCATTGCGGGAGTAGCCAAGGTTGGCCAAAGGCGGCGGACTTAAGATCTATAATGAACCGGGGTTCAGATATGTCATCCGCTCTCATAGGAGTTCGTGGGTTCGAGGCCCACCTCCCGCACTATTGTCTTTGCAATACTTGTTTCCATAAATCTTCAAATGGTACTGCTCTACTGACTAGTGAGAATATTTATGACTCCGTTCTGCTCGTCTTTTGACTAGAGGTCGTAAAAGTGAATTTTGAGTCTCTGCGTTTTCCCGAAGGATTCTTGTGGGGCAGTGCAGCTTCTGCACATCAGACCGAGGGTGGCAATAATAATGACTGGAGCGAATGGGAAAAGATACCCGGGAAGATTCGTGATGGATCTAATTCAAGTATTGCCTGTGACCACTATAATCGATATGAAGAGGATTTTGATCTTGCAAAGGAATATGGACATCAAGTGCATCGTTTCTCAATCGAATGGAGCCGTATTGAACCACAACATAATGTATGGAATGAACAGGCAATATCTCACTATAGAGATGTTGTCAGGGCTCTTCTAGCTCGCGGGATTCGTCCCATGATAACACTTCATCACTTTACTAATCCCCTGTGGTTCAGAGACATGGACGGCTGGTTAAACCCGGATAGTCCTGAGATATTTGGCGCATACTGCAAACGAGTTGCAGAGGCTCTATGCGAATATGATATTATATGGAACACCATCAATGAACCCATGGTCCTCGTCTCTATGGGTTATCTATATGGTGAGTTCCCGCCTGGCATAAAAGACTATAATAAGGCCGTGACTGCTGCAAAACATCTTGCGATGGCACATGGACAAGCAGCAAGCCAGATCCGCAGCGTATATACATCTAAAGGACTCAAACAACCTCAGATTGCACCTGTACTCAGTGTTTCGTATTTTATGCCTGCAGATCCTAAAAGTGAAGATGATCTCGCACTAGTAGATCTTCTCGATGGACTTTATAATCATGCGTGGATAAATGCAGTGCTAACCGGGCGTATTCCCAATCTTCAAGTGTCTAATGAAGAGTGGCCCAAATATGACCCCATGAAAAATTCGGTCGACTTCATTGGTATAAACTACTACAGTCGTATGGTGGTCTCGTCAAAGCTAGACTTCTTTGTGGGACAAATGCCTCCAAAAGATCCCACACTTGAACGTTGTGAAGGACTTGATTGGGAGGTATACCCTGAGGGATATTACCACATTCTGAAGGACTTCTGGATGAAATACAAGCGACCCATATTTCTCACTGAGAATGGGATTGGCACACTAAACGATGAACTACGTTGTAGATACATAATCACACATCTGCAACAGGTTCACAAGTGTATCAAAGAAGGTGTTGATATCCACGGTTATCTTGTCTGGTCTCTTACTGATAACTTTGAGTGGGCACATGGCTTTTCTAGTCATTTTGGACTAATTGAAATGGATTACAAAACATTAAAGCGAACTCCAAGAGAAAGTGCCGCAATGTTTAGAGAAATAATCAAAAACAATGGTCTTACCCGGGACCTCCAGATGAAGTATCTCTCTAAGAAAAAGAAGTGATATCCGGGCTGTTCATGGGTGGCTAACAATATGGATTTAGTGTTTCAAACTCTATCTTATTCTCTCTTGTTCATTATTCTCACAGAGATCGGCGATAAGACAATGTTGACTGCGCTCTGTTTCAGTGCAAGACAAAATCCCCTTGCTGTCCTAATCTCTACTCTGTCCGCACTTTTTGTATCCACAATGATTGGAATAATCGTCGGTATGACTCTGTCCGTAGCATTACCATTTGAATTGAGTAAGTATATTGCCGTCATACTCTTTCTTTTAATAGGACTCTCCAGTTTTCTGGGTCCTGTAGAACACAATTTGGACTGTAGTGACGAAACGGGTCTATTCTCCATTTTTGTGCTTGTGATCGTTTCCGAACTTGGAGATAAAAGCCAGTTGACGATTCTTGCAATGGCTGCATATTCCACACTTCCTATCGTGACTCTTGCAGGAGCTATGCTGGGGTTCGTAATTGTCAATAGTATGGGTGTATTCATAGGTCACAAATTTGCGTCCCGTATATCAGCAAATATTATTCGAAGAGTAACTGGTGTGATCTTCATTCTTTTTGGATTTCTTGTCTTCTTTGGCATATTTTGAGAGAACTTTCTGATAATGGATAAACTCTATTTGTGGTACTTGTCTATTCTGTGTCCGTAAAAAGGTGATTGGAAGTTGAGTCTTAAAGAGTCCGGTTATGATGGTCTTGCATTAGAGAAACTGTCTTCTGTTGCTGTGGAGGTCGGAGACCTTGTAGAGATTATTAATGCTGATAAACACTATGTTGGAATCTTGATGCCTCATGCACAGGTCAAAAGTGATCATAATCATGTCGTCATCAAACTCGAAAATGGTTATAATGTCGGGATCCGTCTTACAACCAAGTCACAGATCACCTGTGTAAGAAAGCAATCCCCTGTGCAACATGGGACCCCCACGGATACACCTGCTGAAATACAACCTAATCTACCAAAAGTCTGCATTTTGAGTACTGGTGGTACCATTGCTAGTAGGATTGATTACTTGACCGGTGCAGTCAATCCTGCTCTTACAGCGCAAGAACTCCATAATGCTGTTCCTGAATTAAGTGAGTATGTCAATTTAGATGCCAAGGTCCTGATGAGTAAGCTGTCTGAGGACATAACCCCATCTGATTGGATGCAGATTGCAAAAAGCGTGGCATCAGAGATTAAACGTGGAACCGAGGGTATTGTCTTAACACATGGTACTGACACAATTGGTTATACTGCTGCTGCACTCTCTTTCGCTCTTCAGGACCTACCCATTCCAGTAGTGCTTGTTGGTTCACAGCGATCCTCTGACAGACCATCATCTGATGCACATATGAATCTGACAGCCGCCGCACTCCTTGCAAGTCGTGCTGATGCTGCTGAGGTAATGGTTGCAATGCATGGCACTACCGATGACAAATATGTTCTTGCGCATAGAGGAACGCGTGTTCGCAAGTGTCATACAAGTCGTCGCGACGCGTTCAAGTCCATTAACTCATCTCCGCTGTACAGGGTTGAGGGAACTACAATCACCGAGCTCGCTCCTCCTCTAATTAGAAGAGATACCAGTCGACATTTAAAGCTGAAACCCTCTTTTGATGACCGTGTCTTACTAGTGAAAACATATCCTGGTATTAAGAATCAGATAATTGAAAATGCCTTGTCTACTGGATACCGCGGCATTGTTATTGAGGGTTCTGGACTGGGTCATACTCCTACCAGTCTTATTTCATCCCTTAAGTCTGCGATTGATGCAGATATCGTTGTAATCATGACAACTCAATGTGTCTGGGGGCGAGTAAACATGAATGTCTATCGTACTGGTGTCAAGTTGCTTGAGATTGGTGTACTTCCTTGTGAGAATATGCTGTCTGAGACCGCTGTTGTGAAATTAATGTGGCTTTTAGCAAATGAACATGATGTCCAGAACGTGAAAAAACAAATGCTTGTACCGTTAGTTGGTGAAATGGACATGCGAACTGGAATTCAGATGTAAACAAATCCCGCAATTGGAGGCATCATAATGAAGGAACAGGAACACTTCCAACGAATTGGTCTACGTGTAGGCCTTGAACTACATCAACAGGTGGACTCTTCAAGAAAACTCTTCTGTCACTGTCCCCCTGTTGTTCGTGAGGATGACCCACATGATGGTATCCTTCGTTTTCTCAGACCCACACAGAGTGAACTAGGTGAAATTGATCCCGCTGCACTTTTCGAATTTCAACAGAAGCGTCATTTTTATTACGAGTATTACAATGATACAAACTGTCTTGTTGAAACCGATGAAGAGCCCCCTCATGATATGGACGATGAATCAATAACAGTTGCCCTCATTATGGCCCGCTTACTCCACTGTGATCCTGTTGATGAGATTCACCCCATGAGAAAAATTGTTGTGGATGGCAGTAACACGACTGGATTCCAGCGCACTGCAATAGTTGCTACTGATGGTGCAATTGAAATTGGTGAAAAACGCATCGGTATTCAAACAATATGCCTGGAAGAGGATGCAGCGAGAAAGATTGCAGATGATGATGTAAACAATAGGCGTATCTATCGTCTTGATCGACTAGGCATCCCGTTGATTGAAATCGCCACTGCTCCTGATATTAACACACCCGAAGAGGCACAGGCGACTGCATTGGCTATCGGTCTTCTCTTTAGGTCCACACGAAGAGTGAAACGAGGTCTTGGTACAATCCGTCAGGATGTCAATGTATCTATCAGGGACGGCGCAGTAGTTGAGATAAAGGGACTTCAAGAGATTGATATGCTTGGGCGTTTAGTTGAATTGGAGGCAGAACGTCAGATACGTCTCTTAGAGATTCGTAATGAACTCAGGCGAAGAGGTGCTAACCCGGAGGATATTACTGACAGTCCGGTTGATGTCACTAATTTGTTTGTTAAAACTGATTCTAAGACAATAAGAAGAGTAATCGATAATAGAGGCTCAGTCTTTGCGTTGAGACTAAAGCGATTTGGTGGACTGGTGGGGCGAGAGATTCAGCCCGAACGTAGGTTGGGTACTGAGCTTTCAGATCATGCTAAATTCTGGGGTGGCGTGGGCGGTATTTTTCACACAGATGAATTACCCGCATATGGTATAACTGAGAACACAGTAGAACAGCTACGCTCTGCAGTAGGTGCTGACCCAGATGATGCTGTTATAATTGTGGCAGCTGATGAGGTACGTTGCAGACGTGCTCTTAAGGCCGTAGCGCAACGTGCAAAAGAGGCAATAGTTGGTGTACCTGCTGAAACAAGATTGCCCCTCCCCAATGCCACCACAAGGTATGCGCGTCCGCGTCCTGGTGCAAGTCGGATGTACCCTGAGACTGATGTACGACCGGTTCAATTGACCAAGGAGCGACTTAAAAAGATAGATCAAATAATGCCAGAATCATTCGATTCTTTGGCTGCTCGTTTTATGGACGAACTCGGTCTCAGCAGGGAACTAGCCATTCAAATTGTCAGATCTGAAAATCTAGATCTGTTTGAGAAAATAATCCAAGATCCAAAGATCTCACCAACACTTGTTGCAAACACTATTGAAAGCACATTGACTCGTCTTCGACGAGAGGGGGTTCATGTTGAAAAACTGCAGGAGACTCATTTTGTAACTATATTCAGAAGTATTAGTTCTGGAACTATCTCTGCTGATGCAATTCCACCACTCCTCACATATTTCTCTGAGCATCTTACTGCTTCTCTTGATGAAGCAATGTCTGCAACAGGCCTAATTCGATCTGATATTGATACTGTGCAAGAGACTGTTCGACGCATAGTCGAGGCACGTATTGAATACATTCGTTCGCAGGGTGAAAATGCGGTCAGTGGTCTTATGGGATTGGCAATGAAAGAATTAAGAGGAAAAGCAGATGGAAAGTTAGTCAAAGAACTAGTGTTAGAAGAAGTCCGTCGTGTGCTAAACTAATAATTATGCACACAAAAAAGAGTGTCTATGTGGCTGCACCCTGTCCATATTTGTCATGCGTGTGCGCACGTTAACCTTAATAGGTCGACCTGAAGACAGGCACATCACACAGTATGTAGTGCCGAGTGCAAATCGGAACTTAACTGTGAGCCGCAGTGGCCTAGCCGGTTAGGGCGCGAGACTCATAATCAGACCGTTTGTTGGTCACTTATGGGGTCATAGTTTCTATACCGCCCGATGAGAGATCTCGAAGTCGGGGGCTCGAATCCCGTTTGAGTCATATACTCGACGGCCGGGTTTCCCCCCTGCGGCACCACACTTATTTTTTAGAATCAATGACGTTCTTTTCAGATATACCTCTCTTAAATTGTAAATTTTTCGTGACTAAAGTGTTTATTACCCTCCTCAACATGTTCGAGTCTTGGTGGTAATATGAAACTGCCATTCAAGACCTTGGATGATGTGGAGTACGCAGGAAAGCGAGTACTCGTTCGTGTTGATATCAACTGCTCAGTTGATCCTAGTACAAAAAAGATATCCGATTATTCTCGAATCAAGGCAGTATTCCCGACACTAAAGGCACTAAGTCAAAGCAAGGTTGTTCTGATGGCACACCAGGGTCGTCCTGGTGGAGATGACTTTATTTCACTCAAGGAACACGCAGAGATTCTGGCAAGACTGGGATTCAATACTACCTTTGTGGACGATATATTTGGAGAAAAGGCGCAACATGCAATCCAAAATGTATCATTTGGCGAGATACTTGTGCTTGAGAATGTACGTTTTTATGATGGTGAGAATAAGACCGGAACTCCTGAGGAGATGGCAAAAGAACCACTTGTACAAAATCTATATCCCCTATTTGATCTCTTCGTGAATGACGCGTTTGGTGCTGCTCATCGTGGACAGCCGTCCATTGTAGGGTTTACTGCAGTTCTTCCATCTGTTGCAGGGCGTGTTGTCGAAAAAGAGGTCCGTGTTTTGTCAGAAGTGACGTCTGCTGAGAAACGGCCCTGGACTCTTATTCTGGGCGGTAGTAAAGTGTCTGACAAGATCAAGACACTTGGTACATTACTTGAGACTGGTCGTGTAGACAGTGCCCTTATTGGGGGCCTCATAGGTAATGTCTTTCTTGTTGCAAGTGGTCTTCTTCCTGAATCTTATGGACGCATAGCTTCCGAGTTTAGTAAAGTTCTACCTGAGGCAAAATCGCTACTCCAGAAGTATTCTGGTATAATACAGCTCCCTGTTGACGTGGCCGTAGAAAGAAACGGCGAACGGGTGGAGTGTTCTCTGAATGCTGTTGGTGAAGATCCTATATTTGATATTGGTCCGAAGACGTTGGATATTTTTCAGTCTATTCTGAAGAAGTCTGCAGTTGTATTTGCCAACGGTCCGTTGGGTCTCTGTGAAAAGGAGTTGTTCAAGAGAGGTACAACTCAAGTACTCGAAACACTTGCTAACTGTAGTTGTATTACTGTTGTGGGCGGTGGGCATGTTGGTGCAATGGCAGAAGAACTAGGACTATCCACTAAAATTGCTCATATTAGTACAGGTGGCGGTGCCACAATCAGCTTTCTCACTGGAAAAAAACTGGATCTTCTTAATGCACTGGAACAAGCTGCTAAAAGAATGGACAATTTGCACGCATAATAAATAGTTCTCCGTATTATACGAGCGTCTTGTTATCATTCGAGTGGATTTACTCCTATCCACTCGATCCTATTTTTTATTTCAAAACACCACTTGTTACTATTTTGTTCCTTCAACAAATTATCTGCATCACTCTCCTGTGTCAATTAATGGAAACAAACACAAATTCCGTCATTTTCAGACTTGATATAATCTCCTACTGCTTTGTATTGATTAATTACAAATCCCAATCAATCTTTGAACTATGCCGATACTCTTTTATCACAACCCGCTTTGCAAAACAGTGCGCGAGCGTGGTCCAGTATGGTCTAGGACGGAAGCCCCCCAAGCTTCCAACCCGAGTTGTTTGGTATTTGAAACAAACAAGGGAGTTCAAATCCCGGCGCTCGCACCATCTCTCGGAGGATGTCAACTTAAGGTGGACAGGAAAGAAGAAGAGGGTCAACTGATCCTCCGGGACACATGTTAACAAGACTTATGCACACCCTGAGAGTCAGTGGCGCTTCTGTGCGTAAGGTGACTGATGACGAGACAAGCGCCCTTGGAATTGTCATCTATCACCTCAGGCTGTTGCTGATGAGCACAAGCGTGGTCCTCGGAGGACGCTGGAGCCATGAGGCTGTGCGAGAGTAGTACGCAAGAGCATGTAAATCTATTATATAGAAAACAAATTAAGATATTGTTCTGAAATTCAAGTCTTTATGGTCGTGTTATTATTTTTTATATATATTTAGGATTTAATCTCGGTGCGCACATCCTGCGTGATGAACTCGCCAACCGAGTGCTCCTCATAGGCGTGGAACCATTCTGCGATGACCCCACTGAGTCCAACGACGATGATCTGGATCTTGAGTAAAGAGCTCGCCACAATACTTTCGCCCACCTCTGATGTCATTGTGCATTTAATAGTACAATCAGCACAACACTTTTAAACAGTCACGGGTTAATTTAATTGATAATCAATGGCCCGGGATTATGTAGAGGATGAGCTTTGTGCTCGTAGTGTGTTCAAGGCCGAAGAGGTCCTTTCAATCGACTATGTACCTGAAGAACTACCACATAGAGAAAACGAACTCAAGATCCTCGCACAGGCATTCAAGACTTTGATTGCTTTTCCCGGTCATACAAGTCAGCGTTTCATTGTTGAAGGCCCTGTGGGTAGTGGAAAAACAGCCGTTGCAAAGAGATTTGCGGATCAGCTCCTTCAGGCTGCACGTCGTCGTGAAATACGTCTTCATATGCTTCATATAAACTGCCGGGTCAACAAGAGTACGTACCTAATATATCTTAGAATGCTTCGAGAGTTTCGTCCAACGTTTCCAAGGCGTGGCCATTCTCCTGAAGAGTTGCTTCAAATGGTGGTCGAAGTTCTCGATGCTGAAGATCGCTATCTCTTATTGATACTGGACGAACTTGACTATTTCATACGACAAAATGGTCCCGAAATCCTCTATGATCTAACACGACTAATGGATGAGAGATTAAATGTTCCCCAACGCCTATCCATCATCGGAATAGGTCGTGATATCCCTCTTGATGATACCCTATTCGATCCAAGCACGCTAAGTACACTTCAGCGCAACATATTACGCTTTCATCCCTATACTTCAGAACAACTCTTTGACATTCTTGATGCAAGAACAAAGATTGCATTTCATAATGGCACAGTCATGAGAGAAACACTTCAAGTGATATCTGACATTGCTGCAGAGCATGGCGATGCGCGTTACGCTATTGAACTCCTTTGGCGTGCAGGAAAACAGGCCGATCGAGCTGGTTCAAGTCTTGTTGTTCCTGATTTTGCTCGTCAGGCCAAGGCGGATACTCATCCTGAACTGAGAAAGGAGGTGTTCAGCGATATCCCTATTCAGCATAAGCTGCTTCTTCTTGCAATTGCACGACAATTGAGAGAAACCCGTGGTGCATATGTCACAATGGGTGAGGTCGAGGATATGTATCGCACAGTGTGTGAGGAGTATAATACAGAACCTCGTGCCCATACACAGGTCTGGGAATGGGTGCAGGATCTTGATGCACAGGATCTCATTGATGCTAAGAAATCTAGCGTGGGCCAGCGGGGTCAGACCACACTGATTGGTCTATCCGATGTCCCTGCCGATGTTTTAGAATACTTTCTGTTGGACTTACTTGGGCAGTCATAACTGAGGTCGGATCATGAGCGCAAAAGAGAAACGTCGAATATCTCTTGAAGTGTTGTTCTCTTCAAGAGGTCGTATCAAGATAATCAAGGAGCTTGCGACATCAAATGAGCTAAACATATCTGAGGTGTGCCGGCGTGTAGGACTCAATCATACTACGACAAAAGATCATCTTAGTGTGCTAATTGATGCAGGCCTTGTAGAAGAGAAGGTCTTTGGGCGTATAAAGATATACCGCTACCGTATTGAAGAAACCCGTGCACGTTTTCTCAAAAACCTACTTGAGTTGTGGGACTCCTGACCAGGTTGTGATTGAATGGTATCATACTTGGCAAGGCTATTTTACTTGGGTACCGAGTACTATGGCTCACAAGTACAGCCCGGATTTAGGACGGTGCAGGCTGAGTTAATAAGAGCAGTGAGTCTTTGGAGTGGTGAACCTCATTCCCCCACGACAATTCAATTATCAGGCAGAACTGATCGTGGTGTTCATAGTATTGGACAACTGGTCAAGATCACTACAGACCTCCAACTGGATCTGGAAGCGGTCAACAAGTTACTACCCGATGATATGACTCTCTGGGCATCTTGTATAATTGATGATAATTTGAACTTACGTCATGCCGTCTTAATGCGATACTATAGATACTTTTTCGATGCTGATGCTGAACTCGATTTAGATGTTATGCGCGAAGCCGCACAATTACTGACCGGTACACACGACTTTTCATATCTATCTAAACCGGATGATGGTCGTTCCTCTGTCACAACTATGTTGAATATCGCTATTTCAAGAATAGACGACAGTTGTGTTATACTTGACATGATTGGAACGAGCTTCCTTTGGAAACTTGTTCGAAAAATGGTCACATTGTTACGACTTGTGGGTCTCCATGAGGTCTCATTGGACGCGGTCTGTGACATGTTACGTCATCCTAGAGCAATCCGAAGCGGCATTCGTCCTGCACCTCCGGAATCTCTTGTACTTGTTGAAGCAGTCGTTCCATTCACATTAAATCCACACAAGTATGCCCTTCGCAGAATAGTCCGCACACTACGTAGCAGACATGCATTTCACACACGGCAGGCTCAAGCACTCACCGGTATCAATGCCCTTTTCGAGTATCAAACAAGGCCTTATTAATACCTAGCCAGTCTGCATAAATTGTGACATCAGTCCTTCGTCGTTCTATAATCCTTCTAATAGTCTCTGTATATATTCGCATGGCTCGTTCCTGTGATATACTTGCAACTGTTGATAATTTGGAAAGCAACTTTGACATTTTATCTCTATATCTAGAACCTTGCCATACCAGTAGAGGCCAGTTTGGCTGAACATATTCTACTTTTCTAAAAGGTGTGACAGTTCTACTGAAGGCTATGCCCGCCGACAGAAAATCGTATACATATGCTAAAAGTTGCCAGTTTTGTCTTCTTGATATTCTTCCAAGACTCAAGTCCGCTGCTGACAACATCTCAAACCCCTCGTCAAGTTCAAGTTCATTCGCAAGATGATTTGACAAATTCTCTTCCAGCCATAGAAGTAGTTCCTCGTAGTCGATGTCTTCCTCCGAAATAAGCATCCGTGCTGCAGATGCATCTTTAGTCATGAAGAGTCGCCCCAAAACCGTCTGAATTGTATGTCGTGAATCACGTATGGGCCTACCTGTTATATTTGGGGGTGCACCGCCATCTGCAACAGTTTCAAGATCCGAGATTGCGGCTCTCATATCTCCAGCAGCTGATTCAGCAATGTTTTCAATTACTCTCTCATCAATATCAATACCCATATCCTGCACTATACGATTCAGGACTATCATTATCTCCGAACTAGATAAAGACAGAAATCTTATGATTTCACAGATCTTTTTTGATCTCAATTCTTTGACTGCTGTACTCTCTTCATCGTTAGCAGTCATAATTATTGGATGTACTGTTTGTTCAATAATGTCTATTATGGCAGCCAGTCCACCTCTGTCTCCTGTACCTGACATTCCATCTACCTCATCCAGAAGTATTATACGCCGTTCTCCAGTGATGGTCTGCTGAGTTGCAGACCTCCAGACGTGTGTTTCAATAACTGTCTTGTTTCTCTTATCACTAGCATTAAACTCAACAAGTTCAACATCAAGGTCCATCGCCAGTGCACCCACTACTGAGGTCTTCCCGACTCCCGGTGGACCGACTAATAATATTGCTCTTCTAGGTGGAACTCCACTGTTCCAAGTCGAGATCCACCTCATAAGATGTTGAATTGCCTCATGGTTACCAACAATGTCTTTGATGCTCTTTGGTCTATATCTTTCAGACCAAGGTCGCTCATCGTGAATCATAGTCCACTCTCCTCCTAAGGAATGCTTGATAGCAGAGCTGATAGTTGTATCTCTCCATCTGCTCCTTCCGAGATTCTAAACTCCGCGTCTGCCGACTTCTCAAGCAGAAGCATCATTTTCGTGTCCGCAAGTCCAATCTCTACAATTGTTCTATGCACCTGTTTCACAAGATCCAGTGGCGAAACACATTCACGATGTATCAACTCTTTTAGTATGGATAACGCCTGTTCATATCGCCCTCCTCTACCGAGTTCTAACATCTCTCTAACCCTCTTGGGATTTGCTCTGCCCGCAATACTGTATACCATACTCTCATCAACAGGTCCTCCAGATGACGCAGCTGCCTGCAGAAGGTTGATTGCAGCACGCATGTCCCCCTCTGCAAGATACTGTATTGCCTCAATTCCGTCCTGTTTCAGTTTAATACTCTCTTGATGTGCAATATACTGAACTCTCTCTGCTATGATCTTGTCCTCAAGTCGAGAGAATCTGAATATAGCACATCTTGACTGAATTGGAGGAATTATGCGACTGGAGTAGTTACATACTATAACCATTCGACATGAGGCAGAGTAAGTCTCCATAGTGCGTCTGAGTGCATGTTGAGCGTCACTTGTGAGATGATCCGCCTCATCCAAGACAAGAATTCTAAAGGGCGCATCACCTGCTGGTAACGACCTTGCAAAGTTCTTCACCAGATTTCTTACAACGTCTATTCCCCTTTCATCACTTGCATTCAATTCCATGAAGTTCTCATTGAATGATTCGCCTAACAGATCATGTGCCATTGCAATTGCTGCAGTTGTCTTACTCGTTCCGGGTGGCCCACTAAATAGGCAGTGCGGAACTGACTTCTTTTCAACGAACTTCCTCAGACTATTAACAATCGAGTCTTGACCAACTATTTGACTCAGCGTTATCGGTCTATACTTTTCTGTCCAGAGGCTTGTATCCATTTTTTTTCAACCCGAGATATCTGATACTGCTTCCGTTTTATCGTGTGCCGGTGTCCATTTAAGTTCAGTGTGCTGAGTATGTCATAAGAAATGAAGAGGTTGTTAAAATGCGGGTGACAAGTGTTGCTGGCGATATTATTGATCGTGTTGATATGAAGTTCTTGAATGATGGACGAACTTGCAGGTTCTTAAAACCCGTTTCGCAGATACCACTATATGGTATGGAACTCGGTTCATTTCAACAGGGTGCTGAAACAAAACTTCCAAACTGGGTTATTGATGTTCTCCTCATGAATGGCATATTAGAACTGACCGAAGAAGAAAGTGTTGAGTCTAAAAAGCGCTTAAGACAACTCGCGTACAATGAAGAACACAACACGGGACTACAGACTATTCCAGACATTCTATATTCTATCTTGAGACAGAAGATTCGATACTATGAGGGTGACAAGACCTCTCTAGATCCCGAATATCACGAGGAGATTCAAAAGTTACGAGAGAGTTTTCGTTCGTTAGTTGCAAGTAGGATGCCTAAACTCATTCGGGCTGCATGGGCTGAAGTCGAGAAGTCCGGAACAATACAGATAATGAAGAGTCGAATGAGTGCTGAAGAACGTTGGTTATGCGAAGAACTAGTGACGGTACTCTCTGCATGGCTTAGAGGCGTTCAGGGTGTCCGTTCATCGCCATGACAGGTGTTTAAATAAGTAGTCGTGAACTCTACTTTGAAGGACAGAATTTTTGCCGAAGGCTCTGTCATTAATGACGAGGCGCTGACTGATGTCCGGTCTAAACTCTGACAGTCTAGAAGAAAGGATTGAATCATTTCTAAAGGAATTCAAAGATCCACAAGGTAACGCAGTGTATCGTTCGCGAATCCGAAGTATGTCTTTATATCAAGAGACCTCTCTTGTGGTCGACTTTCAGGACTTGTTGAGTTTCGATAATGCATTTCTTGTAGATGCCAAGGATGCACCTGACGAGTTACTCGAAGCAGCCAATCATGCCTTAATTGCTTTACTTAGAATCGAAGATAACGAGTATATCGAGCGACTTGGTCCAGATCGGTTTAGACTTCGTTTCGTTAACTATGCAGACCATGTTCCACTCCGGGCTATTCGTTCTAAACATGTTGGTAAACTCATTCATATAAGCGGCATAATGATGCGTGCCAGTGAAGTCAAACCATTACTCGTGGAGGCCGCATTCCTCTGCAGAGTATGCAAAGATATTACTCGTCAAGAACAGGAAGATGGACGGTATACTGAGCCTGCAGAATGTCAACACTGCAGGGCAAAGACTCCCATGCGTCTTATTCCCGAGCAATCCATCTTTCAAGACTGGCAAAAGGTCAGAATACAGGAGGCTCCTGAGGAACTGCCTCCTGGTCAGATGCCTCGTTCGATTGACGTAATACTCAAGGGCGATATTGTTGACATCTCACGACCTGGTGACCTTGTCAAGATAACTGGTATTCTTCGGACAACCCCAGATTTTTCACGACGTGGTGGCAGGCTTGCAACCTTTAACGTCTATATTGAAGCCAATGGTGTAGAGATAGCAGAAAAGGAGTATGAAGAGATTGACATAACTCCTGAAGACATGAAACGAATTGAAGAGTTGTCTAAAGACCCCTTTGTTCACGAACGTATCTGTTCCTCGATTGCTCCTGCCATTCAAGGACATGACCATGTCAAAGAATCAATTGCTCTAATGTTGTTTGGAGGTGTTGGCAAGACACTCCCTGATGGTACTCGGCTACGAGGACGTTCTAACATTCTTCTTGTTGGTGATCCTGGGACTGGAAAGAGTGTTAGTGGCAATGAACTAATCTATGTTCGAGAACATACTTCTCATGGTGGTCTCTGGACTGTACAAAAGATTGGTCTATTCATCGACACTTTATTGTGCAAACATGCTGATACTGTAACACGCGTACATGATTCTGAGGTGTTACGCCTCCCCCCATCCCTTCAGATTCATACTATCTCCATGGATCCTCGACGTCTTAAGACCCATAAATCAAGAATAGTTGAAGTCAGCAGACATAGAACCAACAAACTGGTCAGGTTATACACAGCATCAGGTCGTACAGTCACAATGACTCCTGATCACTCTTTGTCTACTCTAAAAGACGGATGCTTAACAGTTATCACCGCTGATGAGCTCCGACCAGGTACTTATGTGCCTATAGCACGTTCAATAGCGCTCTTCGAAGAGGACGCCGTACCGACTTTAAATTTTGGGAACAGGCTCTTGGATCAAATGCCTGTTCAGTTTGATGTTATAGGTAACCATGTCTTGTTTGCTACACAGAGTCTAGTTTCCATCGGTAGTGCAGCCGCCACAAATACTCCCCCCACTATGTTAATCTATGAAGTCAACTCGGCGGACATTCCGAATGAAGATTGGATTAAGTGGCAAGGAGATACATCTTGTTTTCCAAATAACTTACCACTTGATCAACGGTTTGGGCGAATCATTGGTCTGTATCTAGCAGAAGGTACTGTCGATAAGAACATGGTCCGGTTCATCACTCAAGATGATGAACTCAAGAAACAACTGGTTTCAGACCTGAAAAGTTTCTTTGGAAAGACCCCCTTCTTTCGAAGGGGGGTCTACATATGCCAAGCATCCATTAGTCAATGGTTCTTGAGGATGTTTGGAACGGGTGCTGCTGAAAAGAAAATTCCTGACTGTTTCATGACAACACCGAGAGCGTTCAGATGCTCTTTGTTATCTGCCTTCTTCAGTGAAAACGGTTGGATAGACGAACGAAGCGCAAGCATATGTGCAATAACGAAGAGCAAGGAGTTAGCATATCAGATATCCGACCTACTTTCTACTCTGGGAATCTTCGCTTCAATCAGGACAAAACGGTTGAGGTCAAGGTCGCACAGAGACCGAGTGTTCTACAAAGTCGTCATTACTGGAACTGAGGTCTTTGAATTCCATCAGAATGTTGGATTCATCACTCCACTCAAGAGAGCATGTCTTAAAAACCTTGTAAACATCCTGTTAAGGCAAAGACCCCTGTCCAATGACATCATTCCGAATTTTGGAACTCTTTGTGTACAGGCAACTGTAGATTTGGGAATTCACGCACAGTGTGACACACAATCGCGAAATCTCATTGGCGCGGTCCGCGGGAAGACTTATAGACAAATAATCGGGCGGAAATACCTACAAGATCTGATTGTCCGAATTGTGCAACTTGGACAGAACAGTACTCAATCTTCTGCATTAGAGTCGCTCAGAGTTCTTGCAACATCCGACATATTTTGGGACAGAGTGACAAAGATTGAACATCTTGACGACGAGGTCATAGTATATGATCTGGGAACCGAAGACGGGCACTTCGTGTTGGCAAATGGTAATATCATCGTCCACAATAGCCAGATCTTAAAGTTTGTCACGGGGCTGGCGTCTCGTGCGCTTTACACCTCCGGTAAAGGTACAACTGCAGCAGGCCTCTGTGTTGCCGCGGATAGTATGGTCTCACTTGCATCTGGATGCTGCCGGTCGATATCCGAAATTGTTAGTGAAGCCACCCGTGGGAGGCAATGGATTGAGAATTCCCATGGAATATATTTCTTAGAAAATGATTCGAGCGGTCTGCAGGTTTTACACTCTGAGAATCTTCAAGTCAAGCCAGGAAAAATAGAGCGATTCTGGCGAATAAAGAGTCCAGACCAATTAGTACGCATAAGAACAAAAACCGGACGAATGCTTGAACTCACACCTCAGACTAGTCTCTTGTCTATTGATGTGATCCTCGGACTAGTCTGGAGGCCGGCGCGTATCTTGTCGCCAGGTGACAGAGTGGCAACTGTTAGGGATGTGCCATTCCATAATGTGCAAGAGATCCCCTCAACCCTCATAGATCCGACGCGTTCGGAACATGAAAAACAACCTAGTTTTTATCAAGTGCTTAGACCCATGTGTGACTCGCAGATCCTTTGGGATGAGGTAATCAGTGCGGAGTTGTGTCAACCCAGACATCCTTTTGTGTACGATCTTACTATCCCTGGAACCCACAACTTTATAGTGAATGGTTTTGTAGTTCATAACACCGCAGCAGTTGTGCATGACACAGAGACCGGCGCAATGACTTTAGAGGCGGGTGCTCTAGTTCTTGCAGACCAGGGTATTGCATGTATCGATGAATTTGACAAAATGGATCCCGATGATCGTACCGCAATTCACGAGGCAATGGAACAACACAGTTTTCATCCATCAACAGAGATATTGTTCGCAAATGGTGTAAAGATCTCCATCGGTTCTTTTGTAGACCAACTATTCATACAGCATCCTGAGCGAGTTGTTCAGGGAATAGACTGCGAGATACTTGATACTGCAACCATGGGTATTGGTATATATACAACAGACTTCACAAAGATCCGAGCAACTGTTCTTGACAGAGTAAGCCGTCATCCTGCACCCGACCATTTTATTAGAATAACCTTTGATAATGGCAGAGATCTACTGGTGACACCCGATCACCCTGTCTTCGTCTTCAAGGATGGCAGAATTGAGACTGTTCCTGCTGATAGTATAGAGGCAGGTCAGTTCGTACCGGCTCCATTCAAGACACCCTGTGGTCATAATCCTGGAGCGCAGTTGACCTTGAATAATCTGTTATGGTGTTCTTACGCAAATCCAATCCGTCCCCCCTCAATACTAAATGCAGAACTGGCCCGTTTGCTAGGATATCTTATTACAGTGGGCTATGTTTCAAACGAACCCATACCTGAGGTCTGTTTCTCAGGAACAATAAGGTGGTTGCGGGAGGACATAGTTTCTCTGACGGATGAACTGTTTGGACTCTATGTCTCCAGTCCTGCAGACGAAAGTTCGACCGTTCGTTTCAACGCAGTTGAATTGACTGATTACTTGCAAACAAACTTTCCCACAATCATGACAACAGCAAACTGCAGACGTATACCACATCAATTATTCATCTCTGGCGAGAACGCTGCTGGGAACTTCTTACAATCCGCCTTTCTTGGATGTGGTGTCATCGAATCTGCAGGGTTTTGTTATCAGACAACATCACAAAGCCTTGCACAGGACTATCAAGACCTGCTTCTTTGCATTGGTGTCCAAAGTAAAATCATATTTAATGCACATAATGAACTGTTCAAGGTCTATATAGTTAATGATAGTCTGCCTCTCTTTAAAGAACTAGTTCTCAACAAGTCTATAGTTTCGGGCCAAATCTCACATACAACTGAAAGGAAGGATCTCATATCTGATAACATCATCCGGTACATATGTGTAGACAAGGTTGAAAGAGTTGAGAACAAGGGTCCTTTTGCAACCAAGTATGTCTATGATGTGACAGTGGAACCAGAACACAGTTTCATCAGTCATGGACTCGTCTTACACAACACGGTCAGTATTGCAAAGGCGGGGATAGTAGCAACACTAAATGCACGTACCTCAATACTTGCTGCAGCTAATCCTACTCTTGGCAGGTATGAGCCGTCACTATCGGTACAAGACAACATTAAGTTACCCTTTACAGTCTTGTCGAGATTTGACTTGATCTGGATACTAGTTGATACAGTCGAGGCTACAAAGGACCGAGAACTTGCACGTTTCATTTTGGATATGCACCAAAGAAAAGCACCCCAACAAAAGAAGACCCCCCCAATAGAACCTCAATTTCTAAAGAAGTACATCAGTTATGCAAATCGTCATGTGATACCTCAGTTGACCCCAGAGGCAGCAGAGGTCATTGAAAACTTCTATGTGAACCTAAGAAAGACTGCTGAGGGTGGTGTTGCACCTGTACCAATCACTGCCCGACAGTTGGAGGCACTTGTTCGCCTGGCTGAGGCCAGAGCAAGAATGGCTCTGCGCACAAAAGTGACAAAGGAGGATGCACAGGCCGCAATACGACTGATGGAAGAGTCTTTGCGCATGGTTGCGCTTGATCGTGTGACAGGCAAGATTGACATTGATCAGTTGGTGTCAAAGATGAGTTCCTCTCAGAGGAGTTCCTCTGATATTATACTCAAGGCAATGAGGGAGTTGGAGGCTGAAGGGTCTTCGGTGGTCAGTGAAGATGCACTGTTACAAAGAGTTGCAAGCCTTGGTATTCCACGTGAGCGCGCAGAGGAGGTACTTCGAAAACTGATTGCGGAAGGTATCCTATTCAGTCCTCGTGAAGGCAAGTTGAAACGAGCTCAGGTGTAGTTACATAATGTGGGTGATAAGATCCAATGGGCACTGATCTGAGGCGTTTTCCTCTCAGCAAAAGAGTGATTGACTTTCTTGAGACCCATGGGATACAAACACTTTTTCCTCCTCAGGAAGAGGCCTTAAAGAGTGAAGTCTTGAAAGGAAAGAATCTTGTTCTTGCTGCACCCACTAGCTCAGGTAAGACTCTTGTTGCGGAGATATGTATGGTCCAGCAAATTTTGAATACAGGCGGCAAAGCAATTTACTTAGTCCCACTAAAGTCTCTTGCACGCGAGAAGTATCTCGATTTTAGAAAGTATGAGTCACTGGGCTTGAACATTTCCATGTCTGTTGGGGACTATGACTCTCCTGGAACAAGACTTCAAGATGCTGACATTATGATCTTGACGGTTGAACGAGCCGACTCACTGCTTCGTCATAGACCTGGCTGGATCCAAAAGCTAGTCGTGGCAGTAGTCGATGAAGTTCATCTGGTGACTGCCCCATCACGGGGCCCTACTCTTGAGATGGTCATAGCCCGGTTGAAGACAGAAACACCCCGACTGCAGATTCTTGCTTTGAGTGCAACTATATCAAACGCTCGCGAGTTGGCCCAATGGCTCGGTGCTGATCTAATTGAGAATGACTGGCGCCCTGTACCTTTGAAAGAGGGCGTGTTTTTTGATGGACAGATACACTTCCGTGACCAATCTGTTCGTAATGTACCACATAGAGGACATGATGAATCCGAAGATCTTGTTCTAGATACAATTGCGGAGGGCGGTCAATGTCTTGTATTTGTTTCCAATCGGAAATCCACCTCTGCACTTGCAAGAAGAATTGCTCCATTGGTACGACTTAGTCTTGACTCCGAAAGTGTGAAAAAGCTCACAACAATCGCAAAGACTTTTGGACAAGAACCATCCTCCGCTGAAACATCTAGACAACTGAGTATGGTATTGCGTGACGGTGTGGCATTTCATCATGCCGGTCTCTCTCAGGAGGAACGAACAATTGTTGAGGACTGCTTTAAGAAAAATCTCCTAAAGGTCATAGTTGCCACACCAACACTTGCAGCGGGTGTAAATCTTCCCGCACGGAGAACCATTGTCCGTGACTATCGTCGGTTTGAAGAAGGTCTTGGAAACCAGGCGATTCCTGTTCTTGAGTTCAAACAGATGGGTGGCCGGGCAGGCCGCCCGAAGTATGATCGATATGGCGAGGCTGTACTTGTGGCCAAGACCATCAATGAGTATGAATTCTTGATGGACTATTATATTCTCTCACCACCTGAAGATATTGAGTCACATCTTGCATCGGAGCAAACGCTTCGGTTTCATCTTCTCGCATTGATTGCCTCTGATGTTGTTCATGACCGACAAGAACTTGATTCGCTTCTTGGTTGTACTTTCTATGCGACAAGATCAAAGCAGACTCGGCTAAGGCATCATATTAACTCCGCTCTTCAGTTTCTCGCAGATAACGATCTCATTACTCTCGATGCGAGTGATTCTATGCATGCTACACCACTGGGCGAGTGTACCTCCAGGCTCTATATTTCTCCCGAGTCCGCTATTATTTTCTCTTCCGTATTTTCAAATACAGAGACCCGCAATCCATTGGCACTTCTAGATCTGATTTGTCAGACTCCTGATCAGCCCATTACTTATGTTGCAAAGTCCGAACTCGAGGAATATGAGTCACTCTTTGAAAATGAACTTGATGAACTAGTTGGTAACACATATGACTGTCTACAGGATCATGATGCATTCATGAAACGTCTTGCTCAATTCAAGACTGCATGTCTGTTACAGAGTTGGATATCTGAGGCATCTGAACGCGAATTGACAGAGGAATATGGTGTTGGAATGGGTGATGTACATCGTTTTGCAGAGTCTGCAGAGTGGCTTGCCCACGCTGGATTACAGATTGCCCAGCTCTTGGGTGTTCATAGTTATGTTCCAATTCTGCAGAGCCTACAGACTCGATTAAAGCATGGTGTAAGAGAGGACATTCTCCAATTGGTTGAAATACGTAATATTGGACGTGTTAGAGGTCGGATGCTACATTCACATGGCTTCAGATCTATTGCTGATCTATATTCTGCCCCACTCGAGTCAATCGCAAGGGTTCCAACAATTGGAACAAGAATTGCTCTCTCAATCAAGAAGCAGTTGGGATTTAACATCGCCTCAACTGGCTCATCTGACGCAGAACAGTCCGGCTCTGACTCTGATACATTTCAGGCGATGCTTGACGACTTTTGAAACAATTAGAAGAATATGTTCTTGAGTCTCCTTTGGATCTCCTCTATTAATTGGTCTGTGTATTGCCGGCTGGTTATACTCTCCTCATGTCCATCGTCAAACTTTGTGATCTCGGAACCACATAACACCTCTATCAGATTTTGTGATGCAGATTCAACCACGTCTAGGTTGTATCCCCCCTCTAGAAATAATACAATCCGCCCATTGCACTGCTCCTCTGCAAGTTGTCTGAGTTGTATATTCATATGTGCGATACCATCTAATGTGAGTCCCATGCTTGTGAGAGGATCCGCATGATGGCAGTCAAAACCGGCTGAAACGAGAATAAACTGGGGTCTATATGCTCTGGTCACTGGTTCTATTATTTTGGAGAATATCTTTTCGTACGAAGTGTTTCCTGCACCCGGGTAGACCGGCACATTGATGTTGTAACCACGTCCCTCTCCCTCTCCTATCTCGTCGATTCGTCCCGTACCAGGAAATAGAGTACGCCCATCCTGATGAAGTCCTATGTACATCACTTTTCTTGAGTTGTAGAATGTGTCCTGTGTTCCGTTACCATGATGTGCATCATAGTCTACTATGAGTACTCGAGTGAGTCCTCTCGCTCTTGTAAGATGATTTGCTGCAACTGCTATATTGTTAATAAAACAGAATCCAAATGCTCTATCATATTCCGCGTGATGACCGGGTGGTCTACAAAGCAAAAATGCATTATCAAATTCACCATCTAGTACCCTGTCAACTGCCATGACTCCTCCACCAGCAGCAAGAAGTGCAGCATCATAACTATACTTATTTACACCAGTATCTGCTGTAAAGAATCCCCCGCCCTTCTCAGATTTGTAACGAATCTCATCCAAGTAATCTTGGCAATGGATTGCTGTCAGATCTTCAATGTCTGCTCTCTTTGGTTCAGCTATTCTGACTTGCCCTCTCTCAATTAAACGTAGCTTCTTGATTGCCTCCATTGCCATTATTAATCTATCAGGGCACTCTGGGTGACCCGGAGATATCTCATGTCTGAGAAACAGTTCATGGAAAAATAAACCCGTGACCATAGCACCGCCTTCTATTAATGCTGTCTGTAGATTAATGGTCTTCTGTCTTCAGTATAATCCATTCATTACATTTGTTTCAGATATTCTTACCCATCTATATATTGTCATTTATCTGTTGTTTCATGTGGTTTCTTTCCCACAGATGAACTATATTCCTCCATTGTTAAAAATAAGGCACACCTCTCTAAAAACGATTGAGATCTAATGACAAATACAACAGTTCATACTTTGACCTACGTATTTTGCGTCAGTAGCCCACTTAAATGAGTAATAACGTTTATTTTCCTATTGTGATGCCAGAGAAGTAAATGTCTGGGTCGGTAGTCTAGCTTGGTATGATACTTGCTTGGGGCGACTCAGCAGTGTCTGACCTGCAGTCACAGATTGCAAGAGATCGGGAGTTCAAACAGTTGGGGTATTCCCCCTGCTGGTACAAGTCTCCCCCGACCCACCATCTCCCCAATTTTCTATTGTTTTTGTCTGGTATCTGTTGGGAGTTCCCAAAATGTCTTGTATATAGGTCCTGTAGGAGTGAGTGTACTCTGAGTCAGACGAAAACAGTTTACAGTCATTGTACCCACGTGTTCTTTTGACAGAGATTCAAGAATTTTCATCAACTTATCTGTGTTCTGAATGAATTTTACACGGGCTATTGTGGCATGAACTGCAAATTTTCCCTCTGGCTTGAATCCAATTGTGGTGAGTCTATTGTCAATCTCCTTCTTGAGTGTGACTATCTGCTCTCTACCGTCTGATACTCCAATCCATATTACATTAGGTCTTCTCGGACTTGGAAATGCCCCAACTCCCTCAAGTTTAATGGTGAATGGATGAAATTCTATCTGAGCGAGCGCCTGATACATACGTTCTGCTATCACATTTGATATGTTATCGAAAAATCTGAGCGTAAAATGAATGTTCTGGCGTTCTACCATCTTCAGGCGTCCAATGTCTGATTCAAGACGGTTCTGGATATTTACTATCCTTGTCAATAGACTGTCATCTTCCACGTCTATACTGAGAAAAGCACGAATTTCTTGGCTCATCTTTAGACCGTATCCACCTATTACTACACTGAATCTTTATCGGAACACTATCTATATGATAATAAAGGAACTCTTAAAGCCAAATGTAAGATGTAAAAGTGGAGAAGTGTTGGATTTGACGCGACGTAAAGAGCCGGAAGTTGAAGCAACCCCGGCAACTAGAGGTACCACAACTAGGGTTTCACGACGAAGACTCCAACTACCCAATGCAGAACGAGTTCTATTGAAAGAGATTGGTTATCCCTTCAGATTGAGAGGTGATCCCCGCCCCTCTTCTCTTGAGATTGACAGTCCAGAACTCTTCTCCGACTATGTTCGAGAACAATGGTTAGGATGTATTGTTCGAAAGGGAACATACTTGTTTGACAAGTATGTCATGCCTGATTTTGCATTTCAGGTGGTTGATGTTGAACCCGAAAACTCTGTAATAACACGTGACACTATCATTGCAGTCCATTCAGAGACATCAGAGATCGCCTCTAGAGTTGCAAGTAATATATCGCTTGATGATGTGATTGGTCATGATCAGGTTCGACAGAAGTGTAGATTGATACTGAAATATCTGCAGAACCCTCAACAGTTTGGAGAATGGGCTCCGAGAGCAATTCTATTCTATGGATGGTCTGGTACCGGAAAGACCATGACTGCAAGAGCAATAGCTGCAGAGGCAAATGCGCGTATCTTCCTGGTAAGAGCACCCGACCTAATCGGACTCTATGTGGGTGAAGGGGGCCGGCGAATCAGTGCTCTTTTTGAAGAGGCCCGGAAATCGGCGCCATGTGTTGTATTCATAGATGAAGTGGATGCAATCGGTCTGGCCAGATCCTTTCAGTCTATACGTGGAGATGTGGCCGAGCTAGTCACAACACTGCTATCTGAACTTGATCGGAACACTGAAAACTCTGGAGTTGTCGTAATTGGTGCGACTAATGCACTCTCATTAATTGATCCTGCCATTCGTAGTAGATTTGACACAGCTTTTGAGTTTAAACTTCCTACACTTGATGAAAGGAAACGGATTCTGGAATTATATACAAAGCGTTTACCAATTCCATTTGAAGTTAATATTGACTCGTTGGCTGTTAAGACAGACGGTCTGTCGGGACGCGACCTCAGGGAACGTATACTCAAAGAATCCCTGCATATCGCCATTTATGAGAACCGACAATCTATTACAGAAGACCTTGTACAACGTGTGCTCAGCAGCATTATTAGATCTGACACCCGTGTTGGATATATCATATGATTCATCTCCACAACATTCTAAGATGTTTATGTAGTTGCACATTATCATATGAGGGGTAATATTGAAAGCAGTAATTATTACTGGAATGCCTGGTGCAGGAAAGAGCGAAATTGCAGCGGCTTTTTCATCAGCTGGTTTTCCTGTGATCACAATGGGTGATGTCATTCGTGAAGAAACGCTAAAACGTGGACTTGAACCCAATCCCCAAAACACTGGGACAGTAATGCTTGAACTGAGAGCAATAGATGGTCCTGGTGCAGTGGCCAAGCGATGCATAGAGCGGTTGCGATTAGACCAACATCCGACCGTTGTGATTGAGGGCTGTAGAAGTATAGCTGAGATTGAGGTGTTTGAAGAGTTCTGCGAGAATATACGAATAGTCTGTGTGCATGCATCACCACGGACTCGATACGAACGATTACGTAATAGAGGACGTTGCGATGCTCCTCTCGACTGGGTCTCTTTTCGTGAGCGTGACCTTAGAGAGATATCCGTTGGTCTGGGCGGTGTAATTGCATTGAGTGATTATATGATAATTAATGAAGGAACAATTGACGAGTTATTCGAAAAAGTACAACAAATTGTCAAGGAGTTGTCGTAAATGCGTCTGTATTTGCGTTGTCCAGTCTACCCCACAGAGGATGCGACCTGGGTATGCACAGCCATCACAAATATTCTTGGTCCACAGTCGTTCACAATATCCCTCGAAGGACCCCTTAAGATAGTTCTTTCAGAGTTCTTAACACTCGACTCTCTTGAACGACTTCGTGAAAGAGCACATGAATTAGGGGTTGTCAATTCCGCAGTCACACATTTTACTTCCAATTGGGATGGTACAACAACTACTGTTTTACTAGATAAACAGGCTGCATATGTGAAGCGTCTCAGAGTGGTTGATGAATCTGAAGAGTCCCCTCCTCTGGGAACTATACATCTCTCTATGACCTTCGACGATAAGACTGAGTTTGACAATTTCTTGGCATGGTTTGCTCAGCGTCCATAGATCATCCATATTGTTGTTTAGCGTAATGCTACTACAACCTCTCTTGTGAGACTCTTATGTACCCTCACGTTTACACGATGTGCAAGAGTGTATCCCTTGTTCTCTAAAATATCTCCAAGTCCCATCTCAGTGCTGCCACATAGACATATTCTCCCGTCACGTGAGAGTATCTGACCTATCTGTATAAGTAGTTTTTCAACTAGATCTACTGCATCTTCTCCCAGTGTGGAACTGGCGTGTCCGTATGGTGGATCAGAGACAATACAATCAACTCGACTGAGCGGTAGGCATCTAGAATCCCCAATTAGTAGACTTGTGTTTGCGGTACCAAGCCATTTCAGATTGTCTGCAGCTCCTCTAATTAGTTCACGATTCAGATCAATTCCTATAACTTTTGCACCTAATGATGCGGCCTCGCAGATTATTCCACCACCACCACAAAAAGGATCGACTACTATCTCCTCTGGCCTTACCTGTGCCATATTACACATAACTCTCGCTAGAGTACTATTCATCATTGATGGATGAAAGAACGGTTTCTTTCTTGAACTTCTGTCCTTCAGTTCTTTCCACACATTTGAACGAACGGCTTTGCATACCACCATACAGTCCGTCAGATCAAACACAAAGACTCTCACAACGGGCGACTTGAGTGACACCTGCGCGTTGGTCTGTTGCCTAATCCAATTCCCCACTCTTCTTTCTACGTCTTTTCGACTGTGAAATGATCGATTCTGACTCCTGACACAGAAAGTATCACAAGACCTGATATGGTTACGAAAGTCTATCTCCTCCCCTTCATTCATTGAGCAGATTGCAATTACTTCCCCCGCCTGTTTCACTAATGCGGCTCTGCTTAAGACAAGATGAACCGGACTAGGTTCACACTCTGCAATCGCAAGCCGGTCATGCCACTCCACAATTGACTGTGGGTCTATCATTTGGACCAATGATTCCAATTCGGCCTTTGCCAGATCTACTGCTTCTCCTGAAACTAAAAAGAAATACTTGTGCACGCATCTCCTCTCGCTATTCTATGTTATCTCCACCCATGAATATTCGTTGTAATTCTGCATATAGATTGTCAAGTCCCGTCATCTTTTTTGCAGACACTGGCAGTACTACTGTTGTACCAACAAGTTCTTCAAGCATTCTCAGGATTGCCTCCGAGTACTCTCTTGTTAAACCCTCTGCAGAGCTTTGAAGTGCTTGTTCTAATGTTTCAGGTTCGGACGACCATTCAACAATCTCGTCTACTATTTCCTCCGTCAGAATATCCGCTTTACTCAGCACATTCAATTGAGGTATTACAAAGCGCAGATTGATCGACATTCCTAACAGGGCGGAGGCAAGATAACCCTGTGGGCTACGAGCTATGTTCGCATCAAGGAGATATACTGAACACGCAGGTTCTTCCCCCTTTAACACGTTTACCATCTGTGGTCCCGAGTTACGGTATGCAAATAGCTCCATCTGTCCCGGACAGTCCACAATTGCATATTCCGCCTCCATGCTCATGAGATCTTCACGAATGTCTGGTGCATGATTGACTGCCATATCTAGTGCCGCGACAAGTCCTCCGTTTGGGCCCAACTCGAATGTGCTTATAATCTCTCCATAATCCACATAGTTTCTTATGTCAACGTCGCATCTATATGGTGAACTATCAACGCCGGGATCTAGATTTGCAACTACTGTGCTTACTCCAAACTCGTTCAACCATCTCTCAAATGCGGCCGTGAGTAGTGATTTTCCTGAACCTGCTGTTCCAACAATGAATGTGAGAAACATATATTCGCACAAAAGAAAATATCCATTATATCTCTTTAAGGGTGCCGCTTGGTGAAAGAACAAGTCTTATTTGCATAACTCTTCATTGTGATAATTATGAACCAGAGTGAGGCCCTGCAGAGACTGGCTGAAACTATCGCTGGCGAGATCTGTTTAGCAGAGCAAGACCCTGGTTATATCATGAGAAAATGGCGAGAACGATTTCAGATATCCCAAAAAGACTTGGCGGAATATCTTGGAGTTTCCCCGTCCGTGATCAGCGACTATGAGAGTGGTCGACGAAGATCACCTCGTGTAGAAACCATACGCAAGTTTGTGGAGGGCCTGCTGCAGATCGATGCTGCTAATGGCGGGAGAATCGCTGCTGCGCTTGAAAAATTAGTGACTCCTGATATGTCCTCTGAACTTATTCTTGACATTAGAGACTTCAGTATACCTATACCCGCCAGACTTCTCGTTCAATGGCTCAGATGTAAGGTCCTCACACATAGTGATCTTCTTGAGCGTGACATATTCGGCTATACTGCTCTTGATAGTGTGAAGGCAATTGTGTCCCTGACGCCTCAACAACTCTTACGTCTGTATGGTGGAACTACCCAGAGAGGTGCTATTCTCACAAATGTTTCGACAGGCCGTTCACCCATGGTTGCAATAAAGGCCAGCCAGATTGGGACATCTACTGCAGTAAAACCTGCAGTAGTAATTCTTCAGGGTGTCAAGGAGATCGACCCTCTGGCTGTGAATATTGCAGACAGCATCCATGTACCGCTTTGTGTGTCAGAAATAAGTTCAGTTGAAGAACTCATACGTCTACTAAGATCTTTCAATCCCATCTCTTAATTGTGTGGAGGTTTTGAATTGGAATATTTAATACAAATCAATGATCCTATTCATGGTTTTATTGGTCTGACTGAACTAGAGACAAAGATCATCGATTCAAATACCTATCAACGTCTACGCAGAATTAAACAGCTCTCCGGCGGGCACTTTGTCTATCCCGCGGCTGAACATACACGATTTGGTCATTGCATAGGTGCTATGCATATTGCAGGCCTGATGGGTAAGATGTTACTAAAACAACTCGGACTTGATAGTGATGCGTTGCAGATGGTGCGTCTTGCAGGACTCTTACACGACATAGGTCATGGTCCCTACAGTCATGTGTTTGAAGATGTACTCATGGAGACCCGACAACTCACGCATGAGGACGTGACAGAGTGGATTATTCGTGAGAGTGAAATTGGAGATCTGATTGAAAACGGAGGTTTTTCTAAGGGGAAGATTAGTCAGCTCGTCCGTGGTGCGACAAATGACAAGATTGATTCACTTCTTAGTAGTATAGCTGCTGGTCAAGTCGATGCTGACAAACTGGACTATCTCTTACGTGACTCGTTTTATTGTGGTGTAAACTACGGCCTTGTTGATATTCATCGGCTTATTAGTAGTGCCGAGGTATCTACAGATTCTACTATCGAGTTTAGTATTGCTGCACGTGGGGCATTAGAAGCATTTCTAGTTGCAAGATACGAGATGTTTCTTAATGTCTATTATCACAAGACTGTACGCAGTGTTGAAGTCATGCTTGTAAAATTGATTGACTCGGCAAATAAGGTGCTGGGATTCACATCTTTTAGTACTCCTGAGGAGTTCCTTGAAATGGATGATCATTCATTGATCTCACAGGTGCGAAAAATTAAGGCAACCGAATCAGACGATGCTGCTGAAGCGGTCCGTCTAATTAACTCACTTGACTCCAGAATACTCTATAAGCCTGCTTTTGAAAAAATACTTCATACTAACGACTGTTTCGTTTCGAAAGTTCTCACTAAGAAGAAAGTCAGAGAGAGTCTCCAAGAAGAGATTGCCGCTGGTGCAGATGTTCCCGCAGAAGACGTTATAGTTGATGTGCCAACCTTACCCTCTGTGCCGTACAACCCCGTACTGATTGATCCAATGGAGATTGGAATATTTGAAATAGTCGAGGGAAAAAAGGTCTCACGATGTCTCTCTGACTTCTCCAATATTGCAGAGATGATGAAAGTGTATCTCGATGTTATTCGTGTATATACTTTTGACAGGCATCGTATCAAAGTAGAACACGCTGCAAGGACTGTGTTTCAGGAACTCCCTCCTGCTGCTCTGATCCATATGTAAGCAGTTTCAGAGATTTGACGAGATTATATAGTGTGCACATGAACTCTTCATCAGCAGATACAACCGAGGCTTGAGTCTTGGCTGACGAGTTAAGTGACACACTTCAGAGGATAAAGTCTACAATTGGTGTGGAAAACGTAGTACTGGTTCAGCGGGATGGTCTACCCGTTGCTAGTGCTGGTGTCTGGTTTAGTAAAGATGAGGTCTTTGCTCTCTCGTCGGCTGCTTGTGCAATATTTGCTGTTGCAAGACTTGTACATGGCAACTTTAGATATCTTCTCATGGAGTCTGACACATCAAAGGTGTTTCTTGCATCCCTCCCAGACAATCAGGAATATTTTCTTACCATCACCACTGCTCCACGAGTGAATCTTGCGGCACTATTTGTTGAGATGCGTGATAATCTGTCTCGTATCTCTTTTCTTCTGAGAGAACATATGGATGGCCGAAGGCCTCCTCTAAGGTCCTATTCTCCTGAAGAGACCCGTCAAATACTAAACAGATTCGCAGTTGCGGAGGGCATGCATACTTCGTATAGAGTCTCTCGTCCAATCATCTACCTGGATCGCAACCAGGCGGTCGCACTTAGAGGTGTTCTCCGTCAAGTGTATGATAACATTCCCTCAGTTGGATCCGTGTTTCTTGCTCTCACCGGCGGTGTACGGATATCTCTGGATATTTTTACGGATGATAGATTAGCAGCAATGTCTTTTGCACTTCATGATGCATCAGAACGTGTTGTAAGAACGTTGAAAAACAGTTCTCTCCAGACCGTACTCTGTGAAACCGGTAGGATTCGTCATTTTATCTATTCTGTTCCAAGTGGTGTCTTTTCTCTATGGGTGTCTTGTGACAGCCAACGACTAGGTATGATGCGTCTGTTATTAAAACATTATATTGACGAAACAAAACGGGTACTTGCTGCCAGTGCTGCAGAACGTCCTGCTATGCCTGATGATCTAAGACAGCTTCTCTTGTCCGACAAGATGGAGAGTAGCCTGCTACTAGCGAGGAAAAAGCAATGACCTATTCCGTATTGAAACTGATTGAGATATTGCGGGACTCCTTCCCACCATTACTCGGTACCACACTAAACAGAATTCCAGTTCTTGTAGTTGGCGAAGATACCGAGCTGATTGACGATGTCACAGGTAGCATAGCACGTCTAACCCCATATCGTCATAATCTGGTGTTCGCCCGTGACTTTACGTCTGAGTCTGAGATCCTTGCTATCTGGGAGGAAGAGCGTCATGACTATGAGGTTTCTAGGACCTCTATATGTTGTTTCGCATCCAATTTTCAGTCCGCATTAGAACGTATCCGCCGTTTTGATGGCTGGATAATCTCCGTACCACTTGGTCATCGTGGACATGGCGAGTCTAATTTTATTTTAGAACACGCCATATCACGTATATTGACGACAACTTCGAACTGTGGAGTTCTACGAATAAACTCGCCCTCCGAAATGACATTTCAACTTGTACGGCCCAGTGGTCAGAGTCTTACAGTTGAGCGAGGCATAGTACATAAGATTGTCACGAGAAGACAACAGTCCCTTGAGCGAATTCGGCGTCTACTTAGTAAATCCCTTCGTGATGCCAATACTCCAAAAGATGTGGTTGATCTGATTCTCAACCTGGATGATGAGTCAGAGAAACTCACAAATGACATGTTCGAGGAGGAGATCAATAGTTATGTACACGCAGCTCGTCGTGCTGTGACGATTCTCTCACGTATCCGACTAGCAAGGGAACTTGGTGCACCAAGTACACTGACAGAACGTAGTCTGTTTGAGGCAATTGGTTGGGAATCTGGTGACCTGAATGACCTGATTCGATTCATAGGTGCGGAATGGCATGAGAACTTTCTCGACTGTGTAAAGAATGGTGCTCTCTTGGGTGTTGGTGCATGGGTTGACAGCATGTGGGGAACTTAACAGGGAGGTTACATTTTATGATAGTCGACTATGGAAATAAGACAATCAACATCAAGATAGTATTCTTTGGTCCTGCGATGAGTGGCAAGACAACATGTATTCGTTATCTCTTCTCAACTCTTGATATGAGTGATCGACTAGTATCAATTGAAAACACAGTTGGCAGAACCATGTTCTGCGACTTTGGAACAATTCCTGTAGTACTAAATGGCGATTGGACAATCAATGTTCATGTCTGGTCCGCAACCGGGCAAGACTTCTATCGATCGACCCGCCATGTGGT
>FWPU01003635.1_pt1 | contig 38217 bp, 31 predicted proteins | sample 2228361 | NCBI WGS metagenome assembly FWPU01 (sample SAMEA103939777, study PRJEB20133) | metagenome | reverse complement strand
CGACTTAGTGAGTGGCTCGGCTGAGGTGTACGGTTGGAACGGTGGCTGGGGCTATCGTTCTGAGCCGAACACGGGTGGGTTGCAGAAGGTGGGGGGGCGGTGGTATGACCCAACTGTCAGGCGGTTTCTTCGGCAAGTTTATCATTAGGGAGGTCGTTGATGCGAGACGAAATCCGAAAACCCAATAAGCTTGTCTGGCTAATCGTAGGACTAATTGCTTTCCTTATCGCTCTGTTGGCAGTGCTGGCTCCTTCCACTCCAACGAAGAAGCCAGACCCGCCCTTTGCCGTCGTCCTGTTTGTGCCTCCACTCCTTCCCGAAGGCTTTGACCCAGAAGAAGCTCTAGAGCTGCTCCGCAAGCAACCCAACGATGTAGAAACGCTGGTAGGTCTGCAGTCCTACTATGCTAACAAAGGCGATTGGAGTAAGGCTCTCGAAGTTGGAGAGCAGATAGTGAACCTGCCTGAAGGACGCAGTAATGTCTATTCCTATCTCGGCATTATCTATGCTTTGATAAATCTAAATCGCACCGATGAAGTTTGGAATTGGCTTCATCGCGCCTTCTTGACAGTGCACGATGGAATGGGGCGCGCTCAGCTCCACCGAGTGCGTGGAGACCTACACCTTATAGACTACCTCACGAAAGAGAACGCATACAAGTTGCAAGATGCGAAGCGGGAATATGAGTCCGCTCTGAAACTGTGGCGTGAAGCGCCCCTTGTAAGGGCGAACTTAGCTTATGTGTGGTTTCGGCTTGGTGAGGGAGAGAAGGCCCGCCAACTTGTAAACGAAGTGTTGGCATCGAAGGAGACGACAACTCGCGAAAAAGCGGTAGCTACCTATTGGCTGGCGCAAATAGAGGAGTCGCAGGGTAACAAAGAGGTAGCGCGTCAACTTTATCATAAAGCGAAAAGTATGCATCCGCCTTCTTTTGTCTTGCGGAAATGATTTTTACCCCTGTCTCGGTATCCACACGAAGTCGCCCAGTGAGGCGCGCACTTGCATGGGCGCCTCAGTCTCTGGCAGACACACGATTACGGCGGTATCGGTAATCCCACGCAGGCGCAATCGGAGCGAGATGCCCACATCGTACATCACATGCCCGTTGCCCGCAATCACCACGAACGCCAATCGTGGCGAGGGAACCGTGCGCTCCATATAGCGAATCGCCGAGTCCGCCATCCCCTCGTCCCAGACCACTTGGGCAGGGTAGATTGCGTCTAAGCGGGGGTTGCCCGGATGTCCCCCCATCAAGGCATCGAACAGCATTCGGTGTTGGGTCTGGCTCAGGTCGGGCGCGGAGAGTCCCAGACGCTCTTCGGGTGGCACGCTTTCCCAGCCTCCACGCGAGACTTGACGCACAAGCGTTCTCGGCACATTCAGCGCAACGAGGCGCAGGCGGTGGCGTCGGACGACCTCAAAAATCGGGCGGTAGAGCGCGTAGTCAAAGCCCCACTGGTTCTGCCAATCGCTTTGTTCGATGAACTCAGCTTCGCTCAGGCGTCCCAGCGTCCAGAGGTTGAGCACGGGCTGTTTGGTGCGGTCGAACATCTCCATCCCGACAATCACCGAGCGTCCTGCCTTCACGAGGGCTTCGATCACCTCCGCTTGAAACTGGTGGTGCTTGGCGTTGTCGTGTTGCTCGCCAATCAGGATGTAGGTCGCCGATTCGAGCGACCGTACCATTTGGGGCATTGTGATAGGGCGTCGGCGGTGGGTGTCAACAATCTGACCGGGCGCAACGGAGACCAGATACTGACGCCGAGGGTCGCCAATCGTGAGTTGATAGACCGAGTTCTCTTGTGCGTGCATATCGATTCGATTCCCGATAGCGTCGACTCTTCCTGCCGATTGTGTCCGTTGGAGGGTGGAGGCGACACTCGATGCGATGGTTTCAACGCAAACGGATGCGCTATGATGAGGAGCAAGCCCCTGTCGATATCGAGACGCTGGGGGCGCGTTCGGCAACCGAGTTCGACGACGACCTACTCACCAAGCACGGCTACGAAATCTATGACCAGATGATGACCGATGCGCATGTGCGGGCGTGTATCAATCTCAAGCGGTTGGGGGTGCTGAGTGTGGGGTGGCGACTGGAACCTGCGGACGAGACTCCTTCCGCCCAACGCGCCTATGCCCTTGTAGAGCAGAACTTGCGCACGATGGCGGGCGGGGTGTTCAGCCTGCTCTGGCGTGTGATGGATTCGCTGGCGAAGGGCTATGCGGTGCTGGAGAAACTCTATACCTATGACCCTGCGCTCGGCTGGCGATTGGTCGGCTTCAAGGCGAAGAACCCTGCTCTTTTCGCTTTCGAGGTCGACGCCTATCGCAACATCCGTTCGTTGGTGCTGACGACGCCCACTGGTGAACGGATTGCCCTGCCGAGAGAGAAGTTCATTCTGTATGCGCACAGCCCCCGCTACGAATCGCCCGCTGGCGAGTCGGACTTGCGCCCCGCCTACAAGCACTGGCGGAGCAAGGAGCGCATTCTGCAGATGTGGGATTTGTATTTAGCGAAGTATGCTTCGCCAACGCTGATAGGCACTTACAAGCGCGGTCTGCCCCCTGCCCAGCAAGAGGAGCTTCTGCGCGCCTTAGACCGTGTTCAGCAGGAGACGGCGATGATTGTGCCCGAAGAGGTCAAGGTGAGCGCGCTGGAGTACAAGCAGGCAGGTGCGGACAGTTTCGCCACTGCTATCACCTATCACAACGCCGAGATTGCGAAGGCGATTCTGGGCGAGACGCTCACGACCGACGAGGGTCAGCGTGTGGGGAGCCTTGCGCTGGGTAAGGTGCATTTCGAGGTGTTGCAGACCCAGCTTCGGGCGATTCGCGCCGACCTTGCCGAGCGCGTGATGCAGGATCAGGTGATTCGCCCTCTGGTTCGGCTCAACTTGGGAAACGCGCCCGAACCGCGCTTTGTGTGGGAGGAGCAACAGCAGGAGGCGAAGTAGGTCGAGATGAGGGCAATGCCCCTCATCGTTCCGTCTATCTTGATTGCCCTATCGCCCGCTCACAGGCTCGGTTCCTGTCAGCCCCTCGAACGACTCGCCTGCGTGGGGCTTCGTCTTGTCCTCAATAGAGGGACCCCAAGTGTCCTGAGCGAACGGGATAGGCTCGCCTCCGAGCGGAAAATCTTTGCGTAGGGGATGTCCGACCCAGTCGTCGGGCATCAGAATCCGCTTCAGGTTCGGATGCCCTTCGAACGGGATGCCGAACATATCGTACACCTCGCGCTCAGGATAGTTTGCACCTTCCCAGATAGGAGTCACGGAGGGCACGCTTTCCCCTTCGTCCACGCGCACCTTGAGGAAGATGCGCTGGAAGGTCACGGGCGAATAGAGATTGTAGACCACTTCGAACCGCTTGGGACGCTCACCCGCTTCCCAGTGGGGGAGCCAATCCAGACCCATCACATCGCTGATGTAAAGGTACGCCAGTTCGGGGTCGTCGCGCAGGAGTTTGCACACTTCCAGCAACCGTTCCTTGCGCACATATATCCAAGTGTCGCCCCGAAATTCATAAATGTCTTCGATTGCATCGGGCAACTGCGCGCGTATCTTCTCGATCTCCAAGCGGGTGGTCTCCATCGTTTACTCTCCTGAAACGGGTTGCAGGGCGGGTTGGGTTGCAGGTTCAGGTTTGGGTTGAATGCGCCGTCGCTCGACGGGGTCTTCCCAGTCCAGCGCGCCTTTCTTCCACTCATACAGAAAGCCGATGATCAACAGCAGGGTGAACACGCCCACGATGCCCAGCGCAAAGGTGCGGATTTCGGCGGGCAGGTCGCGCAGAATCACAAAGAAGGGGTAGAGGAACGCTATCTCCACATCGAAGATGATGAACAGCATCGCAGTCAGGTAGAAGTGGATGGGGAACCGCTCGCGTGCGCTCCCGACAGGGGTGATTCCACATTCATAGGGCGATTGCTTGGCGGGGGTCGGTCGGCGCGGTCCCAACAGCCACGAACCGCCCACCATCACGACCGCAATCACGATTGCAATCGCGAACAGAATCAACAAGGGCGCATAGTTGGCTAACATTGCGCCCTAATTGTACCTGAGGGCGACTCCTGCCACTCAGGTATAATCTGGTGAACCCTTTAAGTCCGTCCAGCGAGGCGACAAGGGAGGAAAGGATGCCTATCGACACATCGCTACGCAAGGTTATGGTCATCGGGTCGGGTCCGATTATCATCGGGCAAGCCGCCGAGTTTGACTACTCTGGCTCTCAAGCCTGCCGTTCGCTCCGAGAAGAAGGCTTAGAGGTCGTGCTCATCAACTCCAACCCTGCCACCATCATGACCGACCCTGAAACCGCCGACCGCGTCTATATCGAACCGCTCACGGTGGAGTTCGCCGAGCGCGTGATTGCCCAAGAGCGTCCCGACGGTCTGCTCCCCACATTGGGCGGTCAGACGGGACTGAACCTTGCCACCGAGTTGGCGGTGCGCGGTATCTTAGACCGCTATGGGGTTCGCCTGCTCGGCACGCCCCTTTCGGCAATCCAAGCGGCAGAGGACCGCGAGAAGTTCCGCTCACTGATGCGCCAGATTGGGGAACCTGTGCCGGAATCGTGGATTGTGGAGAGCGTTGGCGAGCTGAAACGGGTCGCGGAGATTGCGCCCTACCCCTGCATCGTGCGCCCTGCTTATACGCTCGGTGGCACGGGGGGCGGAGTGGCACACACGCCCGACGAACTGCTCGAAATCGGTAGGCGCGGGCTGGAACTCTCGATGCGCCACCAGATTCTGGTCGAGCGGAGCCTGCTCGGCTGGAAGGAGATCGAGTACGAGGTGATGCGCGACGGCGCAGACAACGCCATCGTGGTCTGCAATATGGAGAATCTTGACCCGATGGGGGTGCATACGGGCGATTCGATCGTGATTGCGCCTTCGCAAACGCTGAGCGACTTTGAATATCAACTCCTACGCACCGCTTCGCTGAAGATTATTCGTGCGCTGGGCATTCAGGGTGGATGTAATGTGCAGTTGGCGCTGAACCCGAACGGGGCGGACTACTATGTGATAGAGGTGAACCCGCGCGTGAGCCGTTCGAGCGCGCTCGCTTCGAAGGCGACAGGCTACCCGATTGCCCGAATCGCCGCCAAGATAGCGGTCGGCTTCCGATTGGACGAGATTCGCAATCCCATCACGCAGACTTCCGCTGCGTTTGAACCTGCGCTGGACTATTGTGTGCTAAAAATCCCGCGCTTCCCGTTCGATAAGTTCCCTACGGGCGACCGCACGCTCGGCACGCAGATGAAGGCGACGGGCGAGGTGATGGCGATCGACCGCACTTTCGAAGGCGCGCTGATGAAGGCGGTGCGTGGGCTGGAGATTGGGGTGAGCGACCTGCGCCTGCGCGACACAGGCAAACTCAGCACGATGGAGCTGGAAACGCTCATCCAGACGCCAAACGATTTGCGCCTGTTCTATATCGCCGAGGCGTTCCGACGGGGCTGGCTGGTGGAGGAGGTTCACGCTCTTTCTAAGATAGACCCGTGGTTTTTGGTACGCATCCAGCGTCTGGTGGAGATGGAGCGCACTCTTGCCGAGCGCAGTGGCGAGTTGCGGGAGTTGTTGAGGATGAAGGGGAGTAGGGAGTGGGGAGTAGGGAGTGGGGAAGAGAACCTCACCCACCCCAGCCCTCCCTCTCCCGAGGCTTCGGGAGAGGGAGGGAGTCTGGCTCCCCTCTCCCACAGCGTGGGAGAGGGGTCGGGGGTGAGGGCTGACCCAGAATCACACGGGCGAGACGCCCGTGCTACAGTGGGAGAGGGGTCGGGGGTGAGGGCTGACCCAGAATCACACGGGCGAGACGCCCGTGCTACAGTGGGAGAGGGGCAGGGGGCGAGGGCTGAAGTGGGAGAGGGGCAAGGGGTGAGGGCTGACTCTACTCCCCATTCCCTACTCCCCACTCCCCTCAAAGAGGTCTTCCACCTCCTGCGCCAAGCGAAAGAGTGGCAGTTCCCCGACCGCTACATCGCCCACATCACGGGGCTGAGCGAGCAAGAGGTGCGAGAAGCACGCAAACGGTTGGGCATCCGAGCGGTTTACAAGATGGTGGACACCTGTGCGGGCGAGTTCGAAGCCTACACGCCCTACTTCTACAGCACCTATCACGGCGAAGATGACCGCCCTGCGGTAAGCCACCCCAACAAAGTGCTGGTGCTCGGCTCTGGACCGATACGAATCGGGCAGGGAATCGAGTTCGACTACTCTGCCGTTCACGCTGTGCAGACCCTGCGCGCCAACGGCTACTATGCTATCATTCTCAACAATAACCCCGAAACCGTCTCCACCGACTTCGACATCTCCGACGCCCTCTACTTTGACCCCATCACGCTGGAAGATGTGCTGAACCTAATCGACTACGAATCGCCTGTGCAGGGCGTGATGGTGCAGTTCGGGGGGCAGACCGCCATCAACTTGGTCAAGCCGTTGCAGGCGTTTGGGGTTCCCATTCTCGGCACTTCGCCCGACTCGGTCGACATCGCCGAAGACCGCTATCGGTTCGATGCCCTGCTGAGTGAGTTGGGGATACCGCGCCCGCCCGGACGCGCCGTTGTGCGATTGGAAGAGGCGTTGGAGGCGGCTCATCAGGTGGGCTATCCCGTGCTGGTGCGCCCCTCCTATGTGCTGGGCGGACGCGCGATGGAGATTGTGCGCTCAGACACCGAACTGCAGACCTACTGGCAATCGGCGGTGCTGGCGTTCCCCGACGCGCCTGTGCTGGTGGACAAGTATATCGAGGGCAAGGAAGCCGAAGTCGACCTGATTGGCGATGGCGAGCGTTTCATCATCCCTGCGATTATGGAGCATATCGAGCGCGCAGGGGTTCACTCAGGCGATAGTATGACCGTTGTGCCTCCCCAGACGCTTACCGAAGCGGAACAGGCGCAGATTCTGGACTACGCCACTCGGCTGGGGCGTGCGCTGAAGGTGTCGGGGCTGATGAATATCCAGTTCGTGGTACAGGACGGACAGGTCTATGTGATTGAAGTGAACCCGCGCGCCAGCCGAACCGTGCCCTATCTCTCCAAGATTACCAGTGTGCCGATGGTGCGCTGGGCGGTGGAGGCGCAGTTGGGCAAACCTCTACCCGAAACCGCACAGTTCGCCTACTCTTCGGTGGGGCGGGGGCGCGTGGCGGTCAAGGCGCCCGTGTTCTCCTCGCTCAAGCTCAAGCGTGTGGAAGTTGCGCTGGGACCCGAGATGCGCTCGACGGGCGAAGTGATGGGCGTGGACTGCACCTACGCATCGGCACTCTATAAGGCGTTGGTTGCCAGCGGGACACCCGTTCCTCGCAAGGGCACGGTTCTGCTCACCCTCGCCGAGCGGGACAAGCTGGAGGGGGTTCAGTTAGCGCGCGCCCTGCACGAGAAGGGGTTCCAACTGCTTGCGACGGAGGGCACGGCGCGCGCCCTACGCGAAGCGGGGCTTATGGTCAAGGTTGTGCCCAAAATCGGGCAAGGCAAACCCGACCTGCTGGACATCATCTCGGAGGGGCGTGTGCAACTGCTCATCAACACTCCCAGCCCTGACCACCGCGCCGAGCAACAGGGACTGCTCATCCGACGCACGGCGGTAGAGCGGGGTGTGCCCTGCCTGACCAGTCTGGACACGGCGTGGGCACTGCTGAAAGCGTTGGAGGCAGGCGAGTTTGTGGTGGAGCCTCTCAAAGCGATGGGTGAACGGCATCAACAGGCGGTTTGCTATTGATTGCGTGGCTTGGGCATCTTGCCTACAAGCCGAACTGTAGCACGGGCGTCTCGCCCGTGAGATTCTTCGCTTCGCTCAGAATGACGAAGAGACGGCTCGAATAACAAGGAGCAAGCCCACAAGCTATGCTCAGGAGTGTGGAGCAGACACTTCTTGCTTGACACGCTCTCGGGCACTCGCAATGAGAGCAGGAACGAACAACACCGACGCCAAGAGCGCAGCGCCCACAAAGGGCAACACGACAGCAATAAGACGCGGTGAATAGCCCATCTCGACCTCGCTGACACCGGGCGGTACAGGCACTGCGCGGAATGCGTGGTTTGCGCGCACAAGGGGAACCGCCTTGCCATTCACGCGCGCCCGCCAGCCCGGATAGTAGGTATCGCTGAGCAGGAGCCAACTCTCCTGATTGCTGGGGTTGGTCACGCGCAGGCGCAGGCGGGTCGCACGATAGTCCAGCCACTCGATCTGGGCGTTGGGCACTGAGACGCCCTCGCTATGGAAACGCAGGGCGCGCTGACCCTCCTCAGGTTCCAACAGCACCACTCCGTTGCGCCACGCCCAATCCAGCAGTTTGGGCGTGATTTGTTCGGCAATCTGGGCGCGTCCGAGATAGACCCCTGACAAATTGCCCGGCACCTCCTGCCAGCCATCGGAGGTCAGCACACGCTTGACTCGGAGCCAGCCCAATCGCTCGTGGATACGCTTGACAAACTGCATATTGCCGTTCTCCAGCGGCGCGCTGTCGGTTCCGTTAATCCAGTCCAGTACTTGCTTTGTATGCAGGGGCAGAAGCGAGTCGTAGCCTGCTACATCATATAGGCGGTACATCGCGCTGGTGTTGGGGGGCATCACGGCTGGGGGCGCATCGTATAGGCTCCAGCGTGTATTGAGCGTGGCGATGCGCTCTGCAGGGTTTGGGCGCACTTCCGAGAGCAGGGGCACTTCTGGGAAGACCGCTTCGCGCTTTGCGTACAGCGGATACCGATAGCCTTGCGCAAACGGTTCTAAAATCGCAATAAACACCAGGAGCAGGCTGAACAGTTGTGGGGAGAGCCGTTTCTGGGTGAAACCGAGCCAGAGCAGGCTCGCCAGCACGAGCAGGGCGACGGAGCGGAAGCCGTTCTGCCCAATCCCTGCAGTGAGTGGCTCACGCGGAACGCCTGCAGGCAACAGCACGAACGCCAGCCCTATCGCAATCGCCCCAGCAATCAGGTAGACCACCATTCCCCGCCAGAAAGCGCGCGCCGATTGACTTAGGGCGTCGTAGCCGTAGCCCGCCAAGAGTGCCATCGCCAGCGCAAACAGACACAGCACGCGCGCAGGCGAACCTGTTGCACTTCCGCCCGGCACCAAGAAGTAGAACAGCTTCAGGAGCGGTGTGCCCAGCGCCAGCAGAAGTGCAAACACCGCCACCCCCCACCAGAACGCCACGATGCGCCCACGAGCCATGCTTGCGAACGCCAGCACCAACCCCAGCGTGCCGATGCCGAGCGCTAACTCTGCATAATGCACCGCTCCCCAATAGGAGCCGTTGCGTGGATGACCGTACACATCGGGTAGCCACAGTGCAATCAGATGAAACAGGGGCAAGGCGTTGCGCACATACGCTTCGTAGCCCGCTTCGGTGGGCGTGCTGACACGGTGGCTCCAGCCCGAAAGTTCCAGCACAGGCAACAACTGGGGCGACGCCAAACAAAACGCCAGACCCAAACCGAACAGCATGCTGAGGATAAAAAGCCCTGCCGACACTCTATCGTCAAGAAACTTGGGCATCGCGCGGTACAGGCTGTAGAGGAGCACCAGAAGAATCCCGTAGAAAGCGAACTGCAAGTGCCCCGCCAAGAGCATCATCCCTGTAGGCACGGCAAAAGCCCACAGTTTGCGCACCCCTTCGTCCGAAACTAAGCGCACCCCCAGTAGTACCCAGCCGAACCAGCTCATCGTGGCGGGCACAGAAGGCAGTTGAAGCCACGCCACAAAGAATGTGCTGAAGACCCAGAGCGCACCCGCGAGGAAAGATGCGTTCAGGCTCAACCCTTCTCGGCGCGCACAGAGCATCAACCCCAGCCCCGCCCAGAACAGATGAAACCACGCCAGCCAGCCCATCGCCAACCAAGTGGGCAGGGGCAGAGCGAGTAGGTGGAGCGGATAGAACGGCGCAGACTGACTGTTCGCCAGCAGGGGCATCCCACAAAACTGATAGGGGTTCCAGTAAGGCATCTCGCCTGACAGGAGCATCGAGCGCACCAACTCACGCCAGACATAGAACTGCGCTGTGCCGTCCCAGAGAAGCACATCCCACGCAGGGGGTTCACCCGCGCGCACACCACGCCATGGCTCGAAGTGAGAGAGCAGTTCCAGTGGGGCGAACACCTTGCCTCCCAGCGTGCCCTGCCAGGTGAACAGGAGCGCAAGCAGGGCTAACAGCGCGCTTGCAAGGAGGGTCGTCCGACTCTGCCCTTTCTGCAACACGCGCTGGGAGTTCCTCAAAGCATACCGAAATCCTGCCTATCGCGCCCCGACCATCTCGCCCTGTGCGACCGCAAGCAGTTCCTCTATAGTGGTCTCGGCGACCGCCACCGAGCGGTCTGCGACGCCATAATAGAGCATCCACCGCCCGTCGCCCATCGGAACCAGCCCTGTAGGGAACACCACGCGCTCGAAGAAACCGCTCATCTCATAGTCTTCGGTGGGGGTGATTAGCGCTTCGTGCGAGCGGTGAATCACGCGTTGGGGTTCGTCCAAGTCCAATACTGCCACGCCTGCGCAGTAGCCATCCTTTGCGTTCACGCCATGATAGACAATCACCCAACCTTCGGGCGTCTCCACAGGCGGTGCGCCTGCCCCGATTCGGCGCGAGTCCCAACTGTGCGGGCGGGGCGCCATCAGGTGTTGGTGGTCGCCCCAGTGCTGAAGGTCGGGCGAGTAAGTAATCCACATATTCGGTCCGTCGAACGCTGAAGCGGTGCGATGCATCGCCACATAGCGCCCTTTCACCTTTCGGGGGAACAGCGCCACATTCTTATTTTCGTGATGCAAGATTAGCCCTTTGCGCTCGAAGTGCTTGAAATCTTCGGTGACCGCCAGTCCCACACAAATCCCATAGCGTGAGACCGCCGTATAACTCACATAGTACTTGCCCTCTATAGGCGTGATTCGGCAGTCCTCGATGCCATACTCCTCATAAAGGGTCTCTGGGAACAGGGTCGGCTCCTCATCGACCGTGAAGTGAACACCGTCTTTGCTTCGCGCAAGGCGCAGGTGTGAGATAGAGCTGAGATAGGTTCTGCCCTCATAGGTGACGGCGCGCGGGTCGCTCAGGTCGGTCATGGGGGAGTGGCGGGGAAAGGTGAGGATCTCCAACCGCTGGCTATCCCGATGATGATTGAGATTGAGCACAGGCACGCCGACCAAGTCGGGGTCATCTAAGATGGGGCGTTCTGCCACTCGTAGAAGCAGGAGCACCTCATCCCCAAAGCGCACCGCACCGGGATTGAACGCGCCAATCACCTCCAAGTTCGGCTCGGAGGGAGACACCATCTCTGGCACAATAATCGGATTCTCCGCCAGACGCTTCGCCAATCGCAACCTCCTTGTTTGTATCTCCTAATTCGGACGCCTTCCTGACGATAAAGTCAGGAGCTTCACTACGAGTCTTTCCATACTCTCGGCGGGATTTACACCGGGCGCCAAGCCCTTGAGTGCCGAGTCGGTCTCTTGAATCGCCTCGAACGCTCGACAGAGTCGCTCAAAGCGCAGAGTGCGCGCTTGCTGAACGATCTTCGCACGCAGGTAGGGCTGACGCTCCAAAAACTGAATTACATTCGGTTCCTTCGGCAACTTCTGGACAATCTCCTGTGGCACCGCTTTTAGATTGTCAAAGTGCACCTGATGTTCCAGCAACAGAGAGACGCCCCAGAGCAATCGGTACTGGCGTGCCAGCAGTCCGAGCGTCTTTAGGGCGACCTCTTGGGGATTGGCGCCTGCTTGGAACAGGAGCCGAAACTGTGCCATCGCATTCGGCGCATCGCCCGCCAGGATGGCGTCGATCATATTGAACACGCGCGCCTCTTGAGTGGGGCTGACCACTGCCTCGATGTCAGCGCGCCGAATCTCGATACGGGGGTGAACATAGAGAATGAGTTTCTGGAGTTCGGCAAGGGCGCGCTCGGCATTCCCGTCCACCATCTGTTGGAGATAGTCGGCGTCGTCGGGGCGCAGGTGCTTGCCTTGCGCGCTCGCTTCCTCCACCAATCGGTCGGTGACCGCCTTACCCTTGAGTGCTTTGTGTTCGATGACCTGTCCGTGCGCCTTCACCTCGCTCACGAGTTGATTCCACGCGGAGCGTGCCTCGCTCTTCTCATCATCTCCGCTACCCGTCAGCAGAACCAAGCAAGCGAAGGGAGGCACTTGGGCGACCAATTTGGTCAGCGCTTGCAGGTCGGATGCGGAGTAGCGGTTCACCCAGTGGACGATGACCAGTCGGTACTCGCTCTCCATCGGGATTGTTTGCACAAGGTTGGCAAGGGTGGTGACGGGGGTTTCGCGGGCGTCCACCACCGCTTCATCGATGCTTTGGGGCGCCACCTGCAACCGCTGGCGGAGCTGGTCGAGAAACTCTCGACGCAGTATCGGCTCGTTGCCCTCCAACAGATAGACCGTTGCAGGGGATGCGTCCGCACTCTCCTTCCTCGTTCTACGCACGGTAGCCATTCAGCCTCTGCCAGTAGATTTGAACCGCTTTAAGGATACGCTGAGCGAGCGGTATCTCCTGCTTGAAAGCGCGCTGAAATTCGCGCATCTGCTCTCGAATGCTCGGCTCTAACTGTTCGGCTTCGCCTGCATAGGCATACAGGTAGGTCGGGAGGGTTCCCTGTAGTCGTTGGAGTGCCTCTTCCAACTTCGTGCTTCGGAACATCCGCTGGGCGCGTTGGAGGAACGCGCTGGGCGTCTCGTTGGGTGTTGGGGCGGAGATGCCTGCCACCTGCAACGCGAAAATTAGTTGGCGATAGAGTTCACCCTGCTTGCGTCGCACCGCGAAAGGCATTCGGTGGGTACGCCACGAGCTCGCAATCAGGAACAGTAGGTACAGCACGCCCAGCCCGATTGCGGTATCGATGAGCCGTCTCTGCCAATCGGTGCGTCGGTGCGCCTCTTCGCTTGTGGTACCAGCCACCTCGTCGCTCTGCTCGACCACCCGGGCACCTTCAGTGGCATCGAACGCGACCCAGCCGACTCCATCAAAGTAAACCTCCGTCCACAGGTGGCGGTCTGACTCGCGCACGATATACTCGCCCGTTTCGGGGTCTGGCTCACGCAGGAGATAGCCACTCACCACGCGGGAGGGCATTCCTGCCAACTGGCACATTACCGCCAACGCCGTCGCAAACTCCACACAATAACCTTCCTGCGCCTCGAACAGGAAATAGTCCACAGGGTCTTCGTCGGGCGGATAGGCAGTCGTTTGAAGGTTGTAGACTGCCCTTCGCTCGATGAACTGCTTGAGGCGAAGCAACTTATCGTAATCGGTGGGGGCGCCACGAACAATCTCCTGAACCAACTTCTTCACACGCTCGGTAGACGGCACAGAAGGGAATGCAGGGTAGCGCGGATGGAACGCTCGATACTGTCGGAGCAGGTTCGGGTCATCGGGGGGGATGTAGGCGGTCACTTCGTAGGTCGCCCCAGCCCCCAACGCGCCCGGAACGGTCATCGTGCGATAGGGGATATGCAGGGCAATCTGCCGTGTAGGTGCAACCACGCGCAGGGGCACTCCGGGCGTATAGATGGCGCGATGCCAACCCGTCTGCAAGCGAATACGGATAGTGGACTGATAGGTCTCGGGAACATTTCCCAAAAAGCGTGGAAAGGTGAACACCCCGTCCGCGTTCGGGAAAGCGTTCTCAATAAAAGTGAGCGTGCGGTTCCAGCCTTTGCCAGTGTAGGTATCGTAGGCATCTTGGCGCAGGTAGCGTGGTCGAGCAGAACCCGTAGCGGTCAATCGCAGCACCTCCAACTGGCTCAGCGAAGTGGGACCTGCCCCCACTTGAATTTCGGGCGTGTCATTGGCAGTGGGAGTTCCTGCCAGATTGCGCAGGGGAAGCCCGACCACAACCCCCGAAATCAGTTGCCCCAGCGTGAGTGCCAACAGCCCTGCCACTGCGAAGCCGAACAGGCTCGCTACACCCCCTGCGCCCAGCGCCACCCGAAAAGCGGACTGAATCTCAAGGGCGCGGGAAGTCGGTGTAGGCGACGACTCCACTTGGTGCGCAACCGCCATCGTGAACAGCATCGCCAGCACGAACAGCACAAAGAGCCACACCAGTTCAGGCGAAAGCACATAGGTCGCCACCAGTCCGAAAATCGCCAAGCCGGGCACACACTGAAACGCCACCGAACCCAGCGTTACCAACACCCAACTGCGCAAAGTGAGATACCAGAGGAACGAACGACTCAGGTAGACCTCCATCGCGCTCTCGGTGCTGAGACCGACCAACTCGTTCAGATAAGTTTGAGCGGTCAAAGCGAACAGAGCGAACATCCCGTCCAGAAAGCCGAACGCGATGCGCGCCGACTCGCTCAGAGGGCGCCGACTAATCAGCGCGCTGAAGACCATCCCCACCGTCATGACCGCGATGAAGATGTTGACAGGAAAATTATCCGCCTGGGCGACACGCAGCGCCAAGAAGCACGCAAGGGTCACCACCCAAACCGCGCCATACATCGCCAAAGGTGGAGGCGAAGAGAGGTTCCACGACGCCCTTGAACTCACCATCAGTATTAATACGATTCTACCTGCTCGGCGTTCGCAACGACACCTCCTGCCCGCCCAACCGTCCAAAAACTGGGGTATAATGAAGTACCCCAAGGAGGATGATGATGCGAAACTTTTGGATTTTAGGCAGTTTGGTCGTATTGACTTTGACAGCCACGCTTTCTTATGGTCAACAGCAGGACACGAAAGCAGGGGCTGATCGTGTGCGTCCGCAAGGGCAACAGCAACAACAGCCAGCACGAGGAGACATTCTCGCTCCTGCCAACCTAAACCGAGAACTGAACCTAACCGAGGAACAGCGTGCGCGCATCGAAGGGCTATGGAAGCAGTATAGCGACCGCAACGAGGCGATTCGGCGCGATACCTCGCTCACGCAAGAACAGCGAATCCAGCGACTGCGCCAGAACCGTGAAGAGTATGTGCGCTTGATTCGCTCGGTGCTGAAGCCCGAACAGCTCAAGAAGTTCGAGCAGATGCTGGAGGAGCAATCGCCCGCGCTTGGCTCCCTACAAGGTTTACGCTTCTCGCCCGAACAGATGGAGAAAGTGCGCGAAATCAGCCAGCGCTATGCCCGACTGCGCCAGCAGATTAGCTCCGACGCTTCGCTCGACCCTGCCACCCGCTCGCGACGCCTACAAGAGCTCAATAAGCAGATGATGGACGAGATTCGGGGTATCCTCACCCCCCAACAGCGCGAGCAGTGGGACAAGGCAATAAAGCGCGACCAAGAAAAAGAGAAGGAAAAGGAAAAAGACGATAACAAGGACAAAAAGTCCGATAACTGAGACCATTTCCCCTCTCCCCCTATCGGGAGAGGGGTTTCGGGGTGAGAGTTCGCTTTATGCGACCTTCCGCACAGGACAGGACGAACCTACGCTCGAGTCAGGTGTTACCCCACGACACCGACGCCGAGATGAGCACGCTGGGCGCGATGATGCTCGACCCAAGTGCCATCGAGCGCGTCGCAACCATCCTCCGACCTGAAGATTTCTACCATCCTGCACACCAAATCCTCTGCGAGACCATCTATTCTATCCACGAGCGCAATGTCGCAGTGGACATCCTCACCGTGCGCGCCGAGCTGGAGCGGGCGAACCAGTTAGAGGCGGTCGGTGGCATGGCAGCGCTGACCGAAATTCTGGAGAGTGTGCCCACCGCCGCCAACGCCGAATACTACGCCCGAATCGTGGAGGAGAAGTCCACCCTGCGCAAGATGATACGCGCTGCGCACGAAATCATCCGAATCGCCGACGAACCCGAACTCGAACTCCACGAGAAAATCGACCAAGCCGAACGGTGTATCTACGAGGTTTCTGACCGACGGCTCGGACGCCAGTTCACCCCCATCAACGAGCTCGTGCTGGAGACACTGGAGCATTTCGAGGAAGTGCAGACCTCTGGGCGCGGGATTATCGGCATTCCCACCCACTTCCACGCATTAGACCAGAAAACTTCGGGGCTTCAGCCTTCGGAGCTCATCATCATCGCCGCGCGCCCCAGTGTGGGCAAGACCTCCTTCGCCCTGAACATTGCCGAGAATATCGCCCTGCGCGAGAACCGACCCGTGGCTATCTTCAGTCTGGAAATGTCTGCCCAGCAGTTGGTTCAGCGCATCCTCTGCTCCTTAGCGAGCGTGAGTGGCAACCGCGTGCGTCAGGGACGGCTCACGCCCGACGATTGGGACCGTCTGCAACACGCCTCTGAACGGCTCTTCCGCGCCCCGATTTACATCGACGACACCAGCAATCTCTCCCCGCTGGAGATGCGCGCAAAGTGCCGACGGCTCAAGACCCAGCTCAACGACCTTGCGCTGGTCGTGATCGACTATCTCCAACTGATGCGCTCCTCGAACCGCCGTGTGGAGAACCGCAACCAAGAGATTGGCGAGATTGCACGGGCGTTGAAGCAGCTAGCACGGGAGTTCGAAGTGCCTGTGATTGCGCTCTCTCAGCTCTCACGCTCGGTGGAACGCCGAGAAAACAAACGCCCGATGCTCTCCGACCTGCGCGACAGTGGCTCGATTGAGGCAGAAGCCGATGTGGTGATGTTCATCCACCGTGAAGAGTACTACTCGGAGCGAGATGGGAGTGCGGGTTCCAGCGATCCGGAGCATCGGGGACCTCAGGAAGCCGAGATTATCATTGCCAAACAGCGCAACGGTCCGACCGGCTCTATCAAGCTGGTCTTCCAGCCCGATTACTCGCGCTTCCTCACGATTGACCCTGCTTACTCCTCCGTCTCCTGAACAGTGTGGGCAGGAACCGCCCCGTGTTCTTTTGATATTCGGCGTAGTCGGGGTAGCGTTTGATGAGTCTGCGCTCCTCTTCACGCGCCTTGAGGTTGAAAAAGAGGGTCAGGAGCAGTGCGCCCAGCAGTCCCAGCGGTTTCTGCAGAACCATCGCCAGCCCCCACGCTACAAGCATCAGCGCCAAATAAATCGGGTGGCGAATCGAAGCGTAGACGCCTGTGCGTATCAGTCCCAGTTCGGGGTTCGGCTCGGGGAGGGGCGTGAGCTTGCGCCCGTGCGCCATCAGCGCAGGCAGAAGCAAAATCGTGCCCACCACGACCGCAGGAAGCCCGAACCACCGCACAAAGCCCCACTCGGCGGTGGAACCCAGCGTCAGCGCATAGCCCAAGAATAGGAACAGCCCCGCTTGGACAATCACCCACTGCCAGCCCATACCGATAGCATACCCTTCATGGCACGGGCATATGAGGGCAGTGGGCAGTGGGCAATCGGCAGTCGGTAGCACGGGCGTCCTGCTCGTGTGCGATATGGGCAAGATGCCCAAGCCACTTTCTGCAAGATGGGCAAGATGCCCAAGCCACTTTGAAACACCCCCAAGCAGGAACCCCATAGGGCAGGACGAAATAGAAGAACGCTCTATGAAAACGCTCTATCTGGACTGTATCGGTGGCATCGCAGGCGATATGATGCTTGCAGGATTAATTGAGGCAGGCGTGCCCGAAGCTGAGCTGCTGGGCACCTTCCGAAGCCTTCAACTCACTGGCTGGGAATGGCATTCTGAGCGGGTGGAGGTGGACGCGATTTTTGCGCGACGAGTGCGCATTACTGTCAGCGAAGCGCAACCGCACCGCCACCTGAGCGATGTGTTGGAGATTATCGAGCGCGCCGACCTTGCTCCGCGCGTGCGCCAAAACGCCAACGCCGTGTTCCAGAAACTTGCCGAAGCCGAAGCGCAGGTTCACGGCACGACACCCGACCGTGTCCACTTCCACGAAGTCGGCGCAGTCGATGCGATTCTGGATGTGGTGGGGGCGTGCTGGGGGTTAGAGTATCTTGGCATCGAGCGAGTGGTCTGCTCGCCGTTGCCGATGGGGCGTGGATTCGTGCGCGCCGAGCACGGCAATCTGCCCCTGCCTGCACCTGCAGTAGTAGAGCTCCTGAAAGGCGTGCCCACCTACGGCATCCCTATTCAAGGCGAGACGGTGACCCCGACGGGCGCAGCGCTGGCGGTTGCGCTGAGCCATGAGTTTGGCGTCCAGCCCCCAATGCGCTGGGAGGCGGTCGGCTATGGCACAGGGACGGCAGCGCGCCCCTTGCCGAACCTCCTGCGCTTGTTTGTTGGCGAATCGTGGGAGAGCCTCAGCCCCTACGGACAGTGGCAGAGCATCGTACAGATTGAGACCCAGTTAGACAACGCCACGCCCCAGCAACTTGGCTACTGGATGGAGCGTGCGCTGGAGCAGGGTGCGCTCGATGTGTTCTATACGCCTATCCAGATGAAGAAGAACCGCCCCGGCGTTTTGGTGACGGTGCTAACAACGCCTGAGAATGCGAATAGGATTATGAACCTCCTACTAACGGAAACTCCCACTTGGGGCGTGCGCTACAGCCTGCTGAATCGGCGTATCTTAGAGCGCGAGCATCGCACAGTGGCAACCCGATATGGCGAGGTACGGGTCAAACTGGCGCGGGAGGGCGAGCGTACCCTCCACTGGGCGCCCGAATATGAGGACTGCGTGCAGTTGGCTCAACAATTTGAAGTGCCCCTGCACGAAGTGATGCAGGAGGCACTTCAACGCGCAAGAGAGATGGGCGATTAGCCCCTGAGTAAGGAGAGCACGCTCTGAGGGATGTTGTTCGCCTGCGCCAGCACCGACATTCCTGACTGCATCAGGATTTGTTGCTTGGTGAACATCGTAATCTCCGCTGCGAAGTCGGCATCGCGAATGGTCGATTCGCTCGCCGTCACATTCTCCCGTGCCACATTCAGCGAGCGGATATTGCTCTCCAGCACATACCGCTGGAACGACCCCATATCACCCCGCATCTTCGATATCTCATTAATCGCCGCATCGATAATGCGCAGGGCGTTATCGGTCGAGTTCGGCTGGGTGATATCGATGGTCGAGAGATTCTGACCCGGAATCACGGTCGTGCCGAGTTTGGATGCGTGGACATCCAATAGGGAGAAACTGACATACTGCCCTGCGTTGGCACCTACTTGGAAACGGAGCATCCCAGCGTTGACTAAGGCGACACGATGGTTCGTGGCGGTATCGTTCCCCAGCTCGGTGAGTGTGATGACATTCCCGTAGGCATCTGTCAAGCGGAGACCTGAGTCGTTGGTCGCAACACCACCTGTGAACAGAACAGTGACCAGCCCTGCAACCGTGTTGACTACGGCACTTGCTAATGCATCGGTTCCTTGGACATTCGCACTGGTACCCGCAGGTCGAATAATCCCAGCGGTATCGTGAAACTGGATGCGATGTTGGGAACCATATTCGCGCTGGCGAAGTTGAACCACATAGCCTTGAGTGGGGTCGCTTGGGTCTACCGCCACAATCTCGGCAGAGACTCCTGTTAGGTTGGAGACGGCATTAATGCGGTCTACAAAAGACTGGAGTGTATCGGTGGTACTGCCTTGAATAGTGTAGCCGTTTATCACGATGCTCCCGTTGGCAGCGAGGAAGGCAGACGCGTCGGCATAAGTCACCGTTCCTGTATAGACGGCGCGTGTCGCTGCTTGGGTCACATCTAAGGTAATATAGCCGGACGCCGTCGCATAGCCACCGATAATCCCACCGATGAAGACCCCTGAAATGCGGCTGGGGTCGGTGACTTGGGCAGTGATCCCAGAGGTGCCGTCGAGCAGTTTTTTCGTGCCGAAGGAGGTCTGGTCGGCGATGCGGTTGATGCTGTCAATCAGCGCACGAATCTGGGTCTGGTCCGCCATGAGGGCGTTATAGTCGTTGACCCCCGTGTTCGCCGCGTGGAGCACGAGCTGGCGCATTGTGCGTAGGGCGTTATGCACCTCATCCAGCGCTGCTTCGGCGGTCTTAATCATGTTTGTGGCGTCCTGCGCGTTGTTGATAGCTTGAGTCAGCCCTGTGATTTGTGCGCGCAGGTTCTCCGAAATGATAAGCCCTGCGGGGTCGTCCGCCGCACGGTTGACACGAAGCCCCGAAGCCAAACGCTCAATCGTGCGTCCCATTGCATCCGAAGTCAGCCCCAAGTTTCTTAGGGCGTTCTGCGCCTGTATGTTCGTATTAATCCGCAAACTCATTCCATGACCCCCTTGTGATTGGGATACTCCGCAAATTTGCTGGGGTTATTATCGGCAAGCGATTTCGGCTTCTTTAGGGGGGCTCAGCCAATCGGCACTTGGTTGATCATGAGGTGGAATTGACACTCCAACGCCTGCGCTGCGCGCCGACACATCTGCATTCGGTCTAAGAAAATCTCGAAATACTCCATCACAGTGGCGACAGTAGTGTCAATCTCCAAGCTGAGTTCGATGATTCGTTCCTTGCCCAGCACGCGCAGGCGCGAACGCTGGGTAGCGAAGTTCACGCGGTCGTGAATGTCGAACTCGCCGCGGTCGGGGTTCTGTACTCGCGAAAAGTGAACATCGGATTTGTCTGCTAAGATGACCGTCGCGGCGGCGTAGTTTACAGGGAAGCCAGTGGTCTCCTCGTGATTGCCAATCGCGCTGATGATAATCGCAATCTCTTCGGGACTCATGCCCATCTCGCTGAGCAGGTGGAACGCTATCATCGCTCCTGTCTGGGCGTGGTGGTCGCGGTTGACCACATTCCCGATGTCGTGCAGATAGCCTGCGATGGCGGAGAGTTCCGCTTCACGCTCGGAGAATCCTAATTTTAGGCAAAGACGCTTGGCGTTGTTCGCTACCAAGCCCGCATGGCGCAATCCATGCTCAGTGTAGCCCATCGCATAGAGCATCTGATTCGCCATCTGGATGTAGGTGCGCACTTTTTCGCTCGTCCGAACGGTCTCTAAAGTCACAAGTGTCATACGCCTTTAATATTCGGCATTTTTGCGGGGTTCCTACAAAAAAAGCCCCCACCCTGTTGAGCGGGGGCAAGGTCTCACCCTGATGAGTTGCTGTCAATCGTGATAGGCAGGCAGTTGGAGCCACAGGTCGCCGTGAACGGTTTCCATAACGAGGTTGCCTGTGCCACTGCCTGCAACTCCGCTCAGGCTGTTCCGAGTGCGCTCTTGCTGGCTCAGCTCCAGTTTGCACTCGATGTCGCCTGAAAGGGTTTGCATCGAAACCGTACAATCGCACCTATCGGGCACTTGTAGAAGCAGGTCGCCCTTCACGGTCGTGAGCCTGACCACGCCCTGTATCGGATTCATCAGCCGAATCTGCTGGTCGCCGTTGACTGTCTCGACCGAGATGTCGCGCGCATCCAGCTCTTCTGCTTCCAAGTCCCCATTGGTGAGGTTGACCTGCAAGGTATCGGTTCGAACCTGACGCAGGATGAGGTCGCCGTGAACCATATTGACTCGAACGGTTTCGCTGTGGATATCAAGCAGGTTCACATCTCCACTGGCAATCTGCAGGTCGACCGAACCGCGCAGGTGTGCGAGGCTCACATCGCCTCGCCCGACCACCCCGTGAACCTTGCCGTCGAGTTTCTCCACACGCAGGTCGCCCTTGTGGACGATTCGTAGGTTCAGGTTCACTTGGCGTGGGATGGCGATTCGCAGGTCGGCTCTTTGAGTGATGCTGTTGCCCAGTTCAGGCAGTCGTAGGGTCAGTCCCCCTTCGGTATGCTCCACGACCATGCTGTAGGTTTCAGCGAGCGAGCGGAGTTGCTCGGCTTCTGCTCCCCGCAGGGTAATCTCGGCTCCGACCCGTCCCTCGTCGAAACCGCCCGTGATGAAAACATCCCCTGCGGGGAGCTCGATGGTTAGCGTCTGACCTGGTTGGATAGGCAGTGGGAACTGGCGTTCGAAGTCGTGGCTCTGCTTGCCCCGCACCCATTCGCCCTGTTCCAGCTGTTCGAGCGCGCGTTTCATCTCTTCCAGTCCGCGCTGGGTTTGCGAGCGGATTGTTTCGCCCAATTCGCGCCAGTTGACTCCACGCACCGCTTCGCCTGTAGTGCGTACTGCCTCCTCGACCGTTTTCAGGATTTGGTCGAACAGACCGCGTGCGCTTTCTTTCGTTTTTGTCTCTTCTTGGGTAGTGGTTGCTTGGTGTGTTTCGGAGTGCGTCTCGTGGTCATCGGGCGGGCGCGCCACATAGAGTGCATCCAGTAGGTCTGCCGCCTCTTCGGGCGTGAGCGCACCATGTTCCACCATTCTCAAGATTCTCAGCACCGTCTCGTTGTTCTGCATCGGTTTTCCTCCTTCCTTATCGCAGACTGCGAAGTTTGCGAGCGGCTTCCTCCGCTGTGATTTCTCCTCGCTCTAACTGGTCTAAGACCTCTTTTTGAGCGTCGGCGAGTTGTCCGTTGGAGAGGCTTGGCGTCGGCGTCATCCCCAGCGCCAGCAGGAGCGCGTCCAGCTTGTTCCGCGCGGTCGGGTAGCTAATCCCCAGTTCCTTCTCCACCCCCGAAAGCATGCCCCGACAGCGCAGGAACACCTCCAGAAACTGCAACTGCTCAGTGTCTAACTGACAGAAACGGCAGTTCTGAAAATGCCCCTCGATGCTCGTGCCACACTCCTTGCAGGAGAGTTTGGTGACCTGCAACGATGCCGAGCAGATAGGGCATTTCGCTGGTTGAGGATATGCCTTCTCCATAACGCTCACCAGTATACCCCATAGGGTTTGAAAAAGTCAAGCGTTAGGGGTATGCAAAGTGAGATTTTTTGAAGTCAAAGTCAAATATGTTGATTTTAGGTGGGGAGTAGGGAATGGGCAGTGGGGAGTAGGGAGTGGGGAATGAGATATTTGAGGGCAGTGGGCAATCGGCAGTGGGCAGTGGTGAGGGGAATGGAGAGTAGGGAGTGGATGGTGAGGAGTACTGAGTTTCTTCGTTTCGCTCAGGGTGCTGAGTTTACTGCACAACAATTTTCCGAACTTGTGCCTGAGGTTGGCTTCCATTTAGAAGATTAGAAGGGCAGACACAAGGGTCTGCCCCTACAGGCGAGGCGGTTCAGTAGGGGCGCGCCCCTGTGTGCGCCCGTTTTCGTGTCTCCCTCAAAAAAGTGTCGTGCTGTATGGAGTGATGAAAGGGTGGCTTAGGAGGTAGCACTGGCAAGACGCCGTGCTACGACTGCCCACTGCCGACTGCCAACTGCCCCCTCCGTAAATCTTGTAGGGGGTCAAATTCCTGCCACAACAGGTAGGATTAAGCAAGCAATCACGCGAAAAACAGCGAAAATGCCTGTTCAGGGAAGTAAAAACTTCTCATCTGTCCACTAAGGGCGTTCAGTCTTCTTAACACGCTCTTAACCTTGCCTCTTGTTGCAGGATTCGGGTGGGGTGTGTGCTATTATATTAGCCACCGACGGAGCAGGGAAGCCGTATGAACAGACGCAGGGAGGAACACGCGGTTGAGCAACTCAGGCTCGGGGAGGACACCCGCTCCGCTCAGATTCGGCGTGCGTGGCGCAATGTGTTTCAGGCACTGCTCGCTGAAGCGTCACCCTCAACCCAACGCTATCTGAAGGAGATCGAGCCTATCGGGATGCACGACGAGGTCGTGCTGCTCCAGCTCAACAACACCTTCGGGCGCGAATGGGTCGAGCGTCGCCATCGCGCACGCATCGAGAGCCTGCTCAGCGACCAGCTGGGGGTCCCCGTGCGCGTCAAGTTGGTCGGTGAAGACGCTCAACCTCCCGCCGAAGACGCCCCCACGCCCGTGGCAGTCATCGAGCCCCCGCCAACCGTGGTGGTGCGCCAACCGAGCTTCCCGCCACCGAACTTCAACCCTGACTATACTTTCGATACTTTTGTAGTTGGTGCTACGAACCGCTTAGCTTATGCTGCCGCACAGGTCGTTGCCGAGTTGCCCGGCAAACGCTACAACCCGCTCTTCATCTACAGCCTGCCTGGACTGGGTAAGACGCACCTCCTGCACGCCATCGGGCAAGCGTTCCTGCAGAGCTATCCGAACGGGCGCGTGGTCTACATTAGTGGTGAGCAGTTCGTGCGCGACTATGTGAACGCCATTCAAACCAAGCGTACCGATGAGTTCCGCCAACGCTATCAGGGCGTGCAGTTGTGGCTGATGGACGATGTGCAGTTCATCGCGGGCAAAGAGCGCAGTCAGGAAGAGTTTTTCCACATCTACAATATGCTCTATAGCGTCGGGTGTGCGCTCGTGATGACCAGCGACAAACCCCCGCGCGACCTGCTGGGCTTAGAGGAACGGCTTCGTTCCCGCTTCGAACAAGGGCTTTGCACCGACATCCGACCGCCCGATTTCGAGACGCGCGTGGCGATCCTGCAGACCAAAGCCCAGCGCGAAGGTATCCACCTCACGCCCGACATTTTGGAGTTCATCGCCGACAAGGTGCAGTCGAATGTGCGCGTGTTGGAGGGCGTGCTGACCCGCGTAGTGGCGCACAGCTCGCTCTACAAAGTGCCGATTAGCTTTGAGTTGGCTTCGGAGGCACTGAGAGGCTACTATATCGACGCACCGCCCCAGCCGTTGACTGTCCAGCGCGTGTTGGAGGCGGTCTGCGATGAGTTCGGCGTCTCGTCTACCGAGTTGACGGGGAGTAGTCGGGCGGGCGATATCGTGCCGATACGCCAGATAGCGATGTTCGCCGCCCGCGAACTGACGGGCGAGACTTGGGAACGAATCGCCCAAGCCTTCGGGCGCAAAGACCACACCACCGCCCTTCACGCCTATCAACAGGTCGCCAACAAACTACACAAAGACCCCAAACTGCGCGAGCGCATCCAAATCATCCGCGAGCGTCTCCAGCGTAGGAGCTCGTAGCATTGAAATGAAGCAGGCTACATCCTCGTCCAGAGCGTGTCGGGGGAGGAACCGTTCCAGCCACGCCTGTTTCCCCAATTGACTATCGTGTCGAGCGCACTAAAGCCTACTTCTCGACCCCAGTGGCTTGGGCATCCTGTTCATTTCGCACGAAGTGGCTTGTGCATCCTGCTACTACTACTCCCTGACAGGACACACAGGTTTGGTTCAACTTCACCCAATCCTGCCTCCAGAGACAAACCTCACCCCCCACCCTGACAGGGGTACACGTTTTGAGTTCAACTTCCAACGCCCTTGCGCATTTTTCCGAGCGAAAACCGTCATTCCTCAGCCTCACGAAGCCCTCACTCACCCCTGCCCTCCCTCTCCCGACGCTTCGGGAGAGGGAGGGAGTGCGACTCCCCTCTCCCACAGCGTGCTTACTGCACGACACTTTTTCGTACCAGCAGACCGCTCACCCACCCCACAACCCAAGTGAGAACTCCAAAACACACCCCCTTTTGGTTTGGTCTTCATGGCTTATCGGATAGAGGCTACCGAATGCCGATGAGCTTTTTTTGTCTTTGCCTCAAAAAAGTGTCGTGCAGTAAGGGGAGAGGGGTTGGGGGTGAGGGCTGAGATTCTTCGCCTTCGGCTCAGAATGACGAAAGAAGGGCACTTAGAATGACGGAGAGGGGCAACAGGAAAGTTGCGTTATCTAAACCAGCAGGAATATCGGTACTTGTGTCGTATTGGGTGTGGTGGAACGCCGATCGAGCGTGTAGCCGAGCGATGGGGAATGCGAGTTGGACGAGTGTGCCCCTCTCTTGGCGTGGTACACACTGTCCTAAAAAGAGCCACTCCCTCAGAAGTGCCAGTCGATGTCGGTGACCTCTTTGGCGTGCTCCTCGATAAACTGTCGGCGCGGTTCGACCTTGTCGCCCATCAGCGTCGTGAAGATGCGCTCGGCTTCCATCGCATCCTCCAACTGTACCTGCACAATCACGCGCTTTTCGGGCGACATCGTGGTGTCGGCAAGGTCTTCCGCGTTCATCTCGCCCAGCCCCTTGAAGCGCGTCACTTGCACATTCTTCTTCTTGATGCGCTTGAGAATCTCGTCCAACTCCTCTTGGGTCTGAGCGTAGTACTGCTCGTCCTTGCCCACGCGCACACGGAACAGCGGGGGCTGAGCGACATAGATGTGCCCGTTCTCTATCAGCGGGCGCATATAGCGGAAGAAGAAGGTCAGAAGCAGGGTGCGGATGTGTTCGCCATCCACATCGGCATCGCTCATAATCACGATGCGGTGGTAGCGCAGTTTGCTGATGTCGAATCGGCTGTCCGATTCGCTACTGCTGGCGGAGCCGTTGGTGTCCAGGCTAATCCCTGTGCCGAGCGCGGTGATGAGCGCACGGATTTCCTCGTTCTCCAGCGCCTTGTCGAGTCGCGCTTTTTCTACATTCAAGATTTTCCCACGCAAGGGCAGAACGGCTTGGAATCGGCGGTCGCGCCCCATCTTGGCGGAACCGCCTGCCGAGTCACCCTCCACCAGGAACAGTTCGCACTTGCTGGGGTCGCGCTCGGTGCAGTCAGCGAGCTTGCCAGGCAGGGAACCGCTGTCTAATGCGCTTTGGCGTTTGACCAGTTCGGCGGCGCGTCGGGCGGCTTCGCGCGCACGCTGAGCGGTGAGTGCCTTCTCCACTATCTTGCGGGCGACCGACGGGTTGCGCTCTAAGTACTCGCTGAACGCCTCGCCTACGATGGAGTTCACCAAGCCCTGAATCTCCATATTGCCCAACTTGGTCTTCGTCTGCCCTTCGAACTGGGGATGGAGCAGTTTGACCGCCACCACCGCCGTCAGCCCTTCCAGCACATCGTCGCCGGAGAAGTTGGCGTCCTTCTCCTTGAGCAGACCTGCCTTGCGCGCGTATTGGTTAATCACGCGGGTGAGCGCAGTTTTGAAGCCCGATAGGTGCGTCCCGCCCTCCACCGTGTGGATGTTGTTGGCGTAGGAGAGCAGGGTCTCTTGGTAGCCCGTGTGATACTGCAGGGCGACCTCCACTTCGGTATCTTCGCGGGCGTTGCGGAAGTAGACCACCTTGTGGATGGGGTCTTTGTTCTCGTTCAGCGATTCGACCAGCGATGCGATGCCCTTTGTGAAGTGGAAGGACTGCTTAGGCTTGCCGTTGAGTTCGTCGGTGAAGGTGAAGGTGACGGTCGGGTTCAGGTATGCCAGTTCGCGCAGGCGTTTGATGAAGAAGTTCGGGTCATAGCGGTAGTCGCCGAAAATCTCGCGGTCGGCGAAGAAGCGTACTTTTGTGCCTCGCTTTTTGGTCTCTTTAACTTTTTTGAGCGGGGCGACGGGCGTTCCGCGTTGGAACTTTTGGTAATAGAGCCAGCCGTCGCGTGCGACCTCCACCTCCAGCCACTCGGAGAGCGCGTTCACGACCGACACGCCCACGCCGTGCAGTCCGCCCGACACACGATAGCCTCCGCCCCCGAACTTACCACCTGCGTGGAGCATCGTCATCACGACCTCCACACCAGGAAGCCCCACTTCGGGATGGATGTCCACAGGGATTCCACGCCCATTATCGATGACCGACACGCTCTGGTCGGCGTGCAGGATTACATCGATATGGTCGCAGTGTCCTGCCAGTGCCTCGTCGACCGAGTTATCCAGCACTTCGATGAACAGGTGGTGCAGTCCGCGCGGTCCCGTGTCGCCGATGTACATCGCAGGGCGTTTGCGCACCGCTTCCAACCCTTTCAGCACGGTGAGTTGCTGTGCGGTGTAGTCGCCCTCTACCGCACCACTCAAGCCGTTGCCTGCTTCGCCAATTACCTCGATGCCGTCGGTTTCGATCTCCGTGGGTGTGGTGAGCTCTGCTGGAACAACTTCGGTCTTCTTCGTTTTGCCTTTGACAGCCATCCGTTTTTGTGCCTCCCTGTGTACTACCGATTGTAGCGTGTTTCACCCGCTCATTTCGGCAGGTGTACAAGATTATACCCAATCCTTAGTAGTAATCGTCGTACCAGGAGCGTCGCACGAGCCGAGCGCGCCCGCCAAGCAGTTTGATGGCGACAAACCCTGCCACAAAGCCCCCGATATGCGCTAAATGGGCAACACCCGGCGCGTAGACCACGAACTGCGAGATAAACCAGAAGACAAGGAAAAAGATGGCAGGCACTTCCACGAAGGTGATGATGAAAAAGAAGAAGACGCAATCGATACGGGCGTGGGGGAACAGGAGCATATACGCGCCCATCACGCCCGCAATCGCGCCGCTGGCTCCCACGAGCTGGATAGGCGACCCCCAGTTGAACAGCACATGCGCCCACACCGCCACGAAGCCCCAAATCAGGTACAACAACAGGAACCGAAAGTGCCCCAGCGTGTCCTCCACATTATTGCCGAAAATCCAGAGTGACCACATATTGAACAGGATATGCAGAAACCCGCCATGCAGAAACATCGAAGTAAAAATCGTGAGCCAGGGGTGAACAATCGGTTCGGGACGGATTCCAGCCTCTATCATTCGCAACTTGACCCATGGGGGTAGCTCCACGCCCGTCAGCTCTGCAGGAATCGCGGAATAGGTGCGCGTGATTTCGGGGTTCATCACCTGCATAATGTAGACCACGATGTTGACGGCGATAATCCCGACGGTGACGAACGGGAAACTGCGCGTCGGGTTATGGTCGCGAATCGGTATCAGCATCGCTCTCTCGGCTCCTGAGCGCAATTTTTGGCAGGTAGGGGCGGTTTCCTGCCTATTTCTACAAATCTCGGAATCGGAAGAAGTAGATAACCCACGCAGCAATCGGGAATATCCACACATAGGGCGCAGGTAGACAGCTGATGCCCATCATCGCCATCAGCGTCAACACCTGCCACCACGCAACCCCCTGCTCGATGATGTCGATTGCCCACCATAGGAACAGTAGGAGTGTCAAGCTGAGCCAAAGCACGGCGTAGGGCGCAAAAATCGGTCCGAAGAACCATCCCAAAAACAGCGCCCAGCCAACATAGACCCACGACGCCCCGAAAGCGTCCACGATTCGAGAACACAAGTTGACCATCGTTTACCCCCAGTGTGAAAGTTCGCCCTCAGTTCGAGATTCCTGCTTTGCTTGAGCAGAAATCTCTCGGCTCTCGTCATCCCTCTTGAGAAGGAGCCAAGTGAACCAACCACCCAGCAACACGAACAATCCTAGTAGCAAGGCAGGGTAGTGAAGCAATCCATCCACGAACGCATCAAACCATAACTCCCACTTGCTCGATTGAGATTGCGGTCTCCTCATTTTTCGTTTATGGTGTCTCATCGCCTCCGCCTACCAGTGCGATTGGGCTAAGACGAAATACCCAGTTTGTGTGTGGATTGTTCCTGAATTGTGCATTTTGGGGTACACTTCTGCGGGGTGAACCGATGTTCCAACAACAGCAACAGCGACGACAGCAACGAAGGGAGCAGAAGCGTCCCGCTCCGACTCAAGCCCAGCTGCGCCAGATGGAACGCCGTGCCTTCGATTTAGTTAATGCCGAGCGTCGCAAGGCGAAACTGAAACCGCTTCAGTGGAGCGAGGAGGTCGCACAGGTGGCGCGCGCCCACAGTCAGCGTATGGCAGACGCCAACTTCTTCGACCACACAGACCCCCGCTTCGGTGATGTGGGCGACCGCTTGAACCGATTCGGCGTGCGGTGGCAGATGTGTGGCGAGAATATCTTCACTTGCAACGGCTTTCGCAATCCTGAATCGCTTGCCGTGCGCGAGTGGATGAAGAGTCGGGGACACCGCGATAACATCCTTACCAAAGAGTTCACGCACAGCGCAATTGGGCTGGTCTACCGCTCAGACGGGAGCTACTACTTCACCCAAATCTTCATTCGTCCCCCACAAACAGTAGGCTAAGAACGCCTAACAAAATCCCAACCCCTTGAGAGTTTGTCCGAAAGACCCATTCGTAGCACGGGCGTCCCGCCCGTGCGCTGGCTTGGGCGAGACGCCCAAGCCACTTTTGTTAGGCACTCTAAAGAGGAAACTCACGGGCGGGACGCCCGTGCTACAGGTTGGCTTGTGGGCAAGATGCCCGTGCTACTCTGGGAACGATAAACTGCGCTCTATACGGTAATCTACTGCGTTGGGGTATCCTATAATATAAGAGGGAGTCTCTCGACGGCTCCTTTCGCGACCGCGTCGTTTCGCGAATCGTTCAGAGGTGGGTCAGCGATGGTTCCAACGCAGGAGTGCCTCGCGCAAGCGATTGAGATGGCTCTGCGCTGGCTGAAGCGACGCGACTACAGCCAGCGAGAGATGACCGAACGCCTGCTTGCCAAAGGCTTTTCTGAAGAGACGGTCCAACAAGCCGTCGAATGGCTCGTGGAGGAGCGATGGCTTTCTGATACCCGACTTACGACACAACTGGTAGACCGATTCAGCGAGCGCCAACCTTCGGGCTGGGCTCGTATCGAGCGCGAATTTGAACAGCGCGGGCTGGCACCGCCCGAGTCTTTGGAGAGCGACGAGGAGACCCGAGCCGTGCGCGCCCTGACCCAGAAGTTCGGAGAGCCACCCCAGCAGGCAGATGCGAAAACCATCGCCCGCTGGCACCGATTCCTGCTCCAACGCGGTTTCGAGCCAGAGGTTGCCGAAAGCGCACTCCATCGCTGGAACCCCGCCCTGAACGAGATATAAAAAATCTCGCTCAGGAGGCGATACGATGGAAACCGTATGGATAATTATCGTTGCGGTTGTTGGAATGTTGTCTGCATTTGCTGGCTACTGGATTGCCCAGCGTCGGCACATCGGTCAACAGACCCAACAAGCGAACAAGGAACTTCAAGCACTTGAAGCGAAACTGCGCGACCTACAAAATCAGGTCGCTTTGAAAGAACAAGAGCGCGCACAATTAGAACGCGAGTGCGAGACCACGCTGCGCGAGGCGAGCGTGAAAGCACGCGAAGAGGCACACCGTATCCTGGAGCAAGCCGAGCAGGAAGCCCGCGAAAAGCGCGCCGAAATCCTAAGGCTGGAACAGCGACTGCTCCAGCGTGAGGAACTGCTGGAACACCGCTTCGAACTGCTGGAGCAGAAAGAGCATACGCTGATGGAACGCGAGGCTCTGCTAACCAAGAAGCAGGGCGAACTGCGTGAGGTGCTCGCCCAACGCCGATTCGAACTGGAACGCATCAGCGGAATGAGCGCAGACCAAGCGCGCGAACTCCTGCTCAAAGAGGTGCGCGACGAAATCGAACACGAGGCGACCATCCTTGCGAAACAGATTGAAGAGGACGCCCGACGCGACGCCGAACGACGCGCCCGAATGATTATCTTGGACACCATTCAGCGGTGCGTGGTAGACCATGTCTCGCAGAACACTATCACGGTACTCCACCTGCCGAACGAGGATATGAAAGGGCGCATCATCGGGCGCGAAGGGCGCAACATCCGCCACTTCGAGCATGTGACGGGCGTCGACCTGATTATCGACGACACGCCCGAAGCGGTAGTACTCTCTTCATTTGACCCCGTGCGTCGTGAGATTGCCCGTATCACGCTGATGAATCTCATCCAAGACGGGCGTATCCACCCTGCGCGCATCGAAGAGGAACATGAGCGCGCTAAAGCCGAGGTCGAACGGCGCGTGTGGCAGGCAGGCGAGGAAGCGGTGCTTCAGGTCGGACTGACGGGAATGCACCCCGAAATCGTGCGCACGCTCGGAAAACTACGCTACCGCACCAGCTACGCCCAGAATGTGTTAGACCACTCGATCGAGGTGGCAATGCTGGCTGGAATGATTGCTGGGGAACTCGGAATGGACACGCGCATCGTGAAGCGCGCTGCGCTCCTGCACGACATCGGCAAGGCACTCGAAAACACCACTGAAGGTCCACACGCACTGGTCGGGATGGAGTTTATTCGGCGATTCGGCGAGAGCGAAGTGGTGTGCAACGCAGTCGGCGCGCACCACCACGACATCGAACCGATGGGGCTGGAAGCACAAGTGGTGATTATCGCCGACTCGATCTCTGCCGCCCGTCCCGGTGCCCGACGCGAGTCGCTCCAGCAGTTCCTGAAGCGTATGCAAGACTTGGAGCGGATAGCGATGGGCTTCGAAGGCGTAGAGAAGGTGTATGCGATTCAGGCGGGGCGTGAGGTGCGCGTGCTGGTCAAGCCGAACGAGGTGGACGACCTGCGCGCCCACCAGTTAGCGCGCGAAATCGCCCACAAAATCCAGTCCGAGCTGGAGTACCCCGGTCAGGTCAAGGTGACGGTGGTGCGAGAGGTGCGCGCTCACCATATCGCTCACTGAGGCAGAGGTATAATCCAACTATGAGCGAGCGACTCTGGGCGCCGTGGCGGATGCAGTATGTCGCCACCGCCAACCAGCCGAGCGAGGGATGCATCTTCTGCACGAAACCTGCAGAAGAGGACGACGCGCGCAACCTTATCGTCGCCCGCTCCAACCTCTGTTTTGCGATTTTGAACCTTTACCCCTACACAGGGGGGCATCTGATGGTCGTGCCCTATCGACACACGAGCGACTTCGCCAGCCTGACGCCCGATGAGAGCCTTGACCTGTTCCAGCTGGCTCAGCGGTGTGTGCGGGCGTTGGAGCACGCCTACAAACCCGACGGCTTCAACATCGGCTTCAACTTGGGGCGCTCGGCAGGCGCAGGGATTGAAGGACATCTGCATATGCATATCGTGCCCCGCTGGTACGGCGACACGAACTTCATGACCACGATTGGCGAGGTGCGCGTGTTGCCCGAATCGCTGGAACAGACCTATCAGCGCGTCCGAAGCGCACTGCAGGAGGTCAGCATCGATGGACGAGCGACCCGTTGAGGAGCTACTTGCCGAAGTCGCTGAGCGGGCGCGTGTCTGCACCGCCTGCCACCTTTCCCAGACGCGCACGAATGTGGTGTTCGGCGAGGGCAATTCGCGCTCCCCGTTAGTGATTGTGGGCGAGGGTCCCGGAGAGCAAGAGGACGCCACCGGACGCCCCTTCGTCGGGCGTGCGGGTGCGCTCTTGGATAAAGCCCTACGCGATGCAGGCATGGCGCGTCGCCATGTCTATATCTGCAATGTGGTCAAATGTCGGGCGTGCATCATCGAGAACGGGCGCGCACGCAACCGCCCCCCCACCCAAGAAGAGATTCAAGCCTGCCTGCCGTGGCTGGACGCTCAACTCACGATTATTCGCCCACTGGTGATTGTGTGCTTGGGTTCGCCCTCCGCCTCCACGATTATCCACAAGAATTTCAAGATGATGCAGGAGCGCGGGCAGTGGTTCTCGTCCAGGTGGGCGCCTGCGGTGATTGCGGCGCTTCACCCTGCCTACATCCTGCGCCAAGCGGGCGAAGCCTACGAGCGCGCCTACCAATCGCTGGTCAGCGACCTCCAATCGGCGCGCCAAAAAGTGATCGAACTCCGTCGAAAGCAAGAGGAACAACAACCCATCCAACCTGAAGGCGAAGAGCAGTTGAGTTTGTTCTGAGGGAGGTATAATCGCTCTTATGTCGGAGCGTTCTCAGAAGGGAATGGGTCAGATAGAGTGTGGAATACTACCTGAAACGGAAAACGAACACACCCCTTCCTCCAACGGTGTGGATGGCTGTGTCCGTGAGCTTCAACTCAGTCTCTCGATGTGGGAAATGGTGGAGGGCAAAGAACGCTCTTCTGAAGAGCCTTCCACTAATGGCAGTTCGTTTCAGCCCTTACTAAAGCCGTTTCTTGATAAGGTTCTCTGTGGCGATTGTGAGGAGATACTTACCCAAATTCCCTACAATAGCGTTGACGCAATTATCACAAGTCCGCCCTACTATCGTCAACGAGAGTACGGCGTGGAGACCACTGTCATCGGCAACGAGGAATCGCTGGATGCGTATCTCAATAACTTAGTGCGCGTGTTTCAGAGGTGTCTGGCTATTCTCAAGCCGACAGGGAGTCTCTTTGTCAACTTAGGTGATAAGTATGAAGACGGTTCGCTTCTACTTGTGCCTTACCTATTTGCCCACCGTTTGACGCAAACGACTGGAGCGAAGCTCATCAACTTGATTACATGGGTGAAGCCTAACCCTGAGCCGCGCCAATATAAAAGGCGACTGGTAAGTAGTACCGAGCCTATATTCCACTTTGTGAAGACCAACGAATACAAGTACTTCTACGACCGTTTTTGCTCACATCGTGATGTGGTGCGGAAGCGTGTCAAAGGGGGCGACAATATCGGTAAGCGGTATCTGGAGCTGATAGAAAAGTCCGACCTGACGCCCGAGCAGAAAAGTTTGGCGCGCAAGGAAATCCTGCAGGCAATTCAAGAGGTCAAGCAGGGAGAGATTGCCTCCTTCCGCGTGAAGATACGCGGGATACACTCAGAAGCCTACGGCGGGCATGAAGGCGGTCGCAAGAGCCATTTGAAATCAATCGGTTTCACAGTCATCAAGATGTACGACCGTGCCATCCGACGGGATGTGATAGAATGCCCTATTCTCTCGCTGAAATCGCTCAAGCATCCTGCCGTCTACCCTGAGTACCTTGTACAAGAGCTACTCAAGCTCACGACCCAACCAGGAGATGTGGTTTTAGACCCTTTCTTAGGTTCTGGCACTACAGCAGTTGTTGCTAAGCGTATGGGGAGACACTATATCGGAATAGAGATTAATCCCGACTATTGCGAAATTGCCAACAGCCGTCTGGAGAGCACGCCCGTCAGCCCTGATATTGTGGAGTTCTACCTATAATCTATGCGAGAAGAGGCTCATCTAAGGGTATATCGAGACCGTTCCGTTTTGGTTCACCAAGACGGAACAACCGAAGTGTTTGTGGAGGGGAGGCAGAGCCAAAGTGCCCTTGCCAGATTCCAACAGGTCAGAGCCAGCCTCGAGGCAGGGTGGTTCGAGAAAGTCATTCACGATGTCTCACAGAACCCTGCTATGCTCCATCCCTTATCAGATCAAGATAGTCGCCTTATTAACGATTTAGTAGCGAATATCACCAGCGAATACGGGCGCGCTGTGATGGGACTATTTATTATTCAACTGGTTGTGAAGAGTTTGGTACGAGAACAGTCAATACGCTTACACAAAGGAGGACGCGCTCAGTTTTCTTGGGTAGAGGGTATCTCAATGCGCTCTATCGATAGCCGATATATCACACCCATTTTGAGGAAGTACAATCTTTTATCGGTGAATTCCTATGGTGTTTTTATGACGCGTAGCCTTGCAGAGAACTATCCCTATACTCGGTTCTACAAGGCAAGTATTCGTGGGGGCAAAGACACTTGGCTCGAATTAGTCGACAGGCTTGAAGAAGGCTTGTTGGAGCCTGTAAACGCCTTAAAATATGTCCTGGCTTGTCTATTCAATCGCTCACAGGAGTTCGCTCGGTCGGTTGAGGCGACATTAGACAATCTGAATCGCTTGCTAACCACTCCATCCCCACTCGGCGAGTCAGAAGTGCTGAATCTTATAAAACGACATATAAACCAGTCGAACTATTCTGCGAGATTACTCGAAATTGCAATTCACAGTTTTCTACAGGTTTTGGATGAGCGTGGAGAACTGATTGGAAAGCTAATGCCTTTGTGTCAAATGAGAACTGCCAATAAGAAGCACCGTAACATAGCCGATGTGGAAATCGTTAGCCCTACGAATGAGGCTGTCATTCTCGAAGCATGGGATGCGAAGTACGGAAAACCCTACCTGCGCGATGAACTGGAAGAATTGCGAGAAAAGCTCACAACCCATCACGAACTTGAGCGTGTCGGCTTCATCGTGAACAGCCATCCTGACCTGAGAGAGGAAATCATGATTAGACGGGACGAGATTGCAGAGGAAACAGGTGTAGAAATCTATCTAATGTCCCTTGATGAGTGGATTGACTTCTACTCAAACCGCCAGTCAAGAGACAAGACTAACATTTTCCAAGAGTGGCTGAAGGCTTATGTCGAGTCGCTTTGTCTAAAAAGAAGGCACTATGCTCCCATCGATGAACCCGCTGAACAGTGGGTACGAGATTTGAGCCGCATTCTGTCGGAGTACACACAGAAGGGTGATACACTATGAGAAATCCAAAACTACTCTCGATTATGATGGTTATCTTGTTGTTGGTCGGGTCTGTTTCCACCCAGCAACCCCGAACGCAAAAAGTTCGCATCCCAGGCACAACGATCGAATTCGAACTGGTCTATATCCCGCCAGGCACGATTGAAATGCCCGACCCTGAAGACCCCAGCAAGATGATGACGGTGGAAATCTCAAAAGGCTTCTGGATAGGGCGCACCGAGGTCACTTGGGACGAGTATGGCACCTACGCCTTCAACAGCGACCTGAAGGAGACCGAGAAGGAGCGCGAGGCTGATGCGATTGCCAAGCCCAGCAAGCCCTACGGCGCCATCGACCGAGGCTTCGGCTACGAAGGCAACCCCGCTATCGGCATGACCTTTATGGCGGCGCAACGCTACTGCGAGTGGCTCAGCCGAATGACAGGGAAGAAGTTCCGCCTGCCCACCGAAGCCGAATGGGAATACGCCGCACGGGCGGCCAAGTGGGGGCACAACCCGCTTAGCCCTGAGGAACTGGATAAGTACGCTTGGCATGCAGGCAACTCCGAGAATAAACCCCACAAAGTCGCACGCAAGCAACCCAACCCGTGGGGGCTGTACGACATCTTAGGCAATGTGAAGGAGTGGTGCTTTGGGCTGGACAGCAAGCCGGTGGCGTGTGGCGGTTCATTCCAAGACCCTGCCGAGCAGGTGCATTCGGGCGCGCGTGCCCACCAAGACCCCAGCTGGAACATGACCGACCCGCAGTATCCCAAGAGCCGATGGTGGCTCTCCGATGCGCCCTTTGTCGGGCTACGGGTGGTGATGGAGGAGTGAAAGGACAGGGCGTCGAGGCTCAGAGCACCCCTGCGCCTCGACGCCCTTGACTGCTTGATTTCGTTTGGAGATTCTCAGGCAATTCGTTTCGAAGCGAAGGTTTCACTCCCTCCACTTCAACTGCCCGCCCATGATGGAGCGTACGCGCTGGGTTTCGGGGTTCCGCTTCCACGAACCTGCCAGTAGCCTACTCCCTCCTCGCTCCAACGCTTGTTGGGAAGGGAAATAGTAGAAATAGAGTGCCATCGGTTCAAAAGAAGGAACAGGAATCACGATACGCGCGGTGCGCCCTTTCGGATCAAACTCGATGGTTCCCTTCGCCAAGATTTTCGACCCATCTGTGCGGGACACCAGTGCGACCTCCGACTCTGCCATCTGTCCGATAGCAGTGTGATACAGATTGTGACCATACCACACCGCACGGTCTTTGCCAGCCGTGAGTTCGAAGATTTCAAGTGCGTAGCCAATCTCGTCGTAGTTCTTCGAGTAGGGTGCGAAGTCGCCCTCGAACTCTATCCATAACTCGGTGGTGTCAGCAGTGTGGCTCCATCGGACAGACCGAACACCGAATGGGATTTCGTAATGGACGACCTGTTCCGTATCGCCAATCGTTGACACGAAGTAGCTCTTTCGGGGATAGTCTTGCGTCTCTGCGCTCGCAGATGTCATCACAGGGATGAGAGCCGTCGTCGCCAGCAACGCCAATGTTAGAGTGATACCGCCGATCAAGCGGTATCGACGCTCTTTGATGCTATTCCAGTGTTTCATCACGCTCCTCCTTGTCACCTCGTTGTGCCTATCATGCTGGCAAAGTGATTATACCTTTTCCTGTTGATGCAGATACCTGCCTCTATCTCGGTGGAGAAACCCACACCACTATCCCATCCCGACGAAACTCCAAGTAGTACAAGTTGCCCTCGCGATCCACATCATACACCTGATGGGGATGCTCGTACCGAATACTCATCAACGACTCGCCAAAATAGGGTTTCTTCACCCGCGCCCGCTCGCCCACAAAGTTGCCTTCCGCATCATATTCCAAAATCACATAGCCTGAAAGCACTTCAAAGTAAGGCTCACCTGCTTCTCCGCGTTCCCACACCTCTTCCCAACGAGCCTGCTGGGTCTCCGTGGGCACATAAAGGTGTCCACGCCCATCTATCTTGCTCGGCAACCATCGGCTGAATCCGAGCAACCGCTCCAACTCGCTCAGCACCCCTGAAGCAGGAACCCAGTAAGACCTTTCTTCCTGACCCTCCCGATTGTAGACTACTACTCGGCTTGGAATATACGGGATGAAGCTAATCCGAATCTCCTTATCACCTCTATAGATCATCCGCTCCTGCCGCTCTATATTTCCTTCTATCACACAACCCCATACCTGACCAGTATGTCGAGCAACCTCACTCCCATCAGGTATTACCATTACTCTTCCTGAACGCTCTATCCGAAGTATTTTGTATTGCCAACGCTCAGGCGATACACAAGCGACTCGCAAATAGAGTGAACCTTCTACATCGGTTTCCATATGTCCATAGTCTAAATCGATCCTGCCCTCGCACTGCGATAACGCCCGCTGAAGCGCCCCACTCAACCGACGCGACAACTCTCTATCTACCGTGCCATCACTGTTCAACACCTCCACCTCGTAAATCCACACAGGCTCGGCGCGTCTAAACTCTTCGCTCGTCTC
>FWPU01003634.1_pt1 | contig 38224 bp, 27 predicted proteins | sample 2228361 | NCBI WGS metagenome assembly FWPU01 (sample SAMEA103939777, study PRJEB20133) | metagenome | reverse complement strand
GGGGCTTGGCGGATCGCACTGCTTGACGCTGCGCGTCAAGCAGTGGCACACCGGCCGCCGGGCTGGCGCCCGGCGGCGAGGAGCTGCTCTGTCACTCTCGTGGCAGGCACCGCTCGCTACGAGCCGCCGGCTTTACGCCGGCGGGGCGTTCGGGGGGCGCTATGCGTTGTTTCGCGAATGAATCCCTGCTTGGGGCAAGGCGGATCGCATGCTCCCAAACGCATCGCTCATCGGTAGCCTTGGGCGTGTATTCGGCTCGCCGGGCGGACAGCCGCGACGTATGGCCGTGGGTTTGCAGTGCTTCACCGCGTCCAGGCCGGCCGCTAAGCTACTTGAATGCCAGACGCTCCTGTACTGCCACGCAGCCCGGAACTAATGTCGGCCGATGACACGGGTCTATTGGTGGTCGACGTGCAGCAGAAGCTGCTGCCGCTGATCCAGGGCCATCGGCGATTGGTATGGAACATCCGCCGCTTGCTGGATGGGGCAAAGATCCTGGGCATCTCGGCGGCAGGCACAGAGCAGTACCCGCAGGGCTTGGGACCGACCGCTCCTGAGCTGGCCGAGCGGCTGGGGAAGCTGCCCGCCAAGCTCACGTTCAGTTGCGGCGGCTGCCCGGAGATCTTTTACGCCTGGCAGGCCCGCGGCATTCACCGCGTGTTGTTGGCAGGGATCGAGTCTCACGTGTGCGTGCAGCAGACGGCGTTCGACCTGTTGGCAGCCGGCTTTCGCGTGTACGTGGCGGTCGATGCCGTGGCTGCACGGCACGAAATCGACCACGCCACTGCACTTCGGCGCATGGAAGCCAGCGGCGCCTCGCTCACCACGACGGAGGCGGCCTTGTTCGAGTGGTGCCAGGCGGCAGGCACAGATCGGTTCAAACAGATCAGCGCGCTGGTGCGCGAGCTGCCTCCCAGCGAGGTCTAGCCGCCTAGCCAGCGAACTTCTTTGGTACTTGCAATATGAGTTCGAGCGTTCCGCTTGCCCCACCGCCGCGGATTCTGATGGGTCCCGGCCCCAGCGAGATTCATCCCCGCGTGCTGGCCGCGATGAGCAGCCCCACGGTGGGGCATCTCGACCCGTACTACCTCGACTTGATGAACCAGATGCAGCACTTGCTGCGCCGCATTTTCCGCACGGAGAACCCGCTAACGTTCGCCGTGAGCGGCACCGGCTCGGCCGGCATGGAGTGCGCGGTGGTGAATGTGGTCGAGCCGGGCGATAGCGTACTGGTTTGCGTGTGCGGCGTGTTTGGCCAGCGCATGGCAGACGTGGCCGCTCGCGCCGGCGGAGTGGTCACCCAAATCGAAAAGCCCTGGGGACAGGTGTTTAAGCCAGACGACCTCGCGCCCGCCTTGCAGCGTGCAAAGCCCAAGGTCGTCGGCCTGGTCATGGCAGAAACCTCCACTGGTGCCTGGCAGCCGCTCGAAGAGATCGCCCGCCTGGTACGCGACGCAGATGCCCTGCTGCTGGTCGACACGGTCACGGCCCTCGGCGGCATCCCCGTGGAGGTCGATGCCTGGGGGCTGGACGTAGTCTACTCCGGCTCTCAGAAGTGCCTCTCTTGCCCGCCCGGCCTGGCGCCCATCACCTTTAGCCCGCGCGCCGTCGAACGCGTGCGGGCCCGCCGCACGCCTGTGCAAAGCTGGTATCTCGATGTAGGCCTGCTCTCCCAATACTGGGGTTCGGACCGCGTGTACCACCATACCGCCCCGATCAACATGACCTATGCCCTGTACGAGGCGCTGCGGTTGATCGACCAAGAAGGCCTTGAGGCCTGCTTTGCGCGGCATGCGCTGCATCATCGCGCCTTGCGTGCCGGCTTGGAGGCGTTGGGCATCGGCTATCTCTCTGACCCCGAGCATACATTGCCCATGCTCAACGCCGTGGCTGTGCCGCCGGCAGTGGACGAAGCCGCCGTGCGGCGCGAGCTGCTCACGCGCTTCGGCATCGAGATCGGCGGAGGACTGGGGGCATACAAGGGCCGTGCCTGGCGCATCGGCCTCATGGGGCATAGCGCACGATCGAACAACGTGCTGCTGCTTCTGGCAGCGCTCGAACAGCTTCTGGCCCAGCAGGGACAACGTTTCGAGCGCGGTGCAGCGGTGGCCGCAGCGAATCGGGTGTACGAACTCTCAAAATGAGACGCCCGGCGCGAGAGGCCGCGCGCCGGTCGGAGAGGACGATCGAGTGCCCAACCTCTTTGCGCACAAGGGCTTGTGCCAAAACGGCCCGCCCAGGACGCACAATCGTCGCCGCAGCGCCTTCTTGCTTGGCACGCGTTATGCGTGTAGGCTGGCAGGAGCAGGGAGAGGCTACGCGCGTTCGGTACGCGCAGAATAGCCAGACGGCCACGTAACCCGGTGGGGGTGGTAGCGTGGCCAGGCTAGACACCATTCAGCCGGCAGAGGAATTACGTCGATGGAAGGTCGTGCATTCGGCGCGTTCACGCTGCACGAGCGGCTTGGCACCGGCGGCATGGGGACGGTCTACCGGGCCACGCACAACGAGACGGGGCGCGAGGTGGCCATCAAGATACTCTCGACGCGCGTGGCGAAGAGCCGCAAGGCCATACAGCGGTTCGCTCAGGAGATCGAGATCCTCAAGGCGCTCAAGCACCCCAACATCGTGCGCTGCTACGGTGGGGGGCGTTACGAGACCGATGCCTTCATGGTCATGGAGCTGGTGACAGGGGGATCGCTAGCCTCGTTGCTGCGCAGGCGCGGACGGCTGCCCTGGGAAACGGCGGTCGAGTACTTGGAGCAGATCTGTTCCGGTTTGCAGCATGCGCACGAGTGGGGGGTGATCCACCGCGATCTCACGCCTCGGAACCTGCTGCTCGACAACCGAGGGCAGATCAAGATTGCAGATTTTGGCATTGCCCGCGTGGGCTATGGGCGCAAACTCACGGCTACGAAGCACACACTCGGTACGCTGGCGTACATGGCGCCTGAGCAGATCCGGGGCACGCCGCCGGTGTCTCCGCGAACCGATTTGTACACGGTGGGCTGCGTGATGTTCGAGCTGCTCACGGGCGAGCTGCCGTTCACGGCTGAGTCAACGGCGCAGATCATGTACCAGCACCTGACCGAAGAGCCGCCGCGGGTATCAGCGAAGGTGCTCGACTGTCCGTTCTGGCTTGAGGCGTTGATTGGTCAGCTTTTGGAGAAGGATCCGGAGCGGCGGCCGCACGATGCGGGCGCGGTGTTGGTAGCGCTGCAAGAGGTCAAGGCCAAGGTGGCCACGGGAGCGGGGGTAGCGGAACACGCGGCCATGGGCGGGCCTTCGGCCCTGCGTGTGGAGCGCGATCGGGAAGGGGCGCGGCGTTTGTTGGGGCGCAAGCCGCGCAAGAAGCGTCGCGAGCAGGTGCCTTTCTACGAACGGACTTGGTTTCTCGTGTTTGCGCTGGCTTGGACTCTGGCGGCGGCCGTGTGGCTGTTCATGCCGGCGGGAGAGGAGGAACTGTTTCGCAAGGGCGAGGCGCTGATGGCCCTGGATCGCCGTCCTCACTGGAGCCAGGCACGCGAGTACTTCGAGGAACTGCTGGAGCGCTATCCTGATGGCAAGTATGCGGCCGCCGCGCGCGAGCAAATCGACCGCATCGACATGGCCAGTGCCGAGGCGCGAATGATGATGAAGCTCCGTCAAGGCCGCGAGCTTACCAGCGAGGGCGAGCGTCTGTTTGCCGAGGCCTACCGCTTCGAGCAGTTCGGAGACCGCGTCACGGCATTGGAGCGGTACGACAGCCTGATCAAGCTGCTGGGAGGCCGCCCCGAGTACCGCCCATACGTGAACCTAGCGCGGAGGCAGCTTAACGCCATCAAAGAGGGTGAGGCCCCTCCCGACCGCTTGGCGCTCATCCAGCAGCGGCTTAAGGAGGCAGATGCGTTGGCGGAGAAGGGAGAGTTGCTGGAGGCCAAAAAGATCTGGCACAGCATTCAGGCGCTGTACTCGGGCAACCGAGAGTTGGAGCCGTTGGTAGCGCTGGCCGAGGAGCGGCTGGCCGGCGGGCGGCCGCGCTCGCCTTCCGGTGCAGAAGAGTCGCCGGCATCGGCCGATCGACCCGGCAACGGGGAGCCAGCAGAGGAACAGCGTGCCAGCGAGACCGACCGGCCCACGCTGCTCCACCCGCGCACGGATGGCTAATCAGGCAACGGCGGGCGCGGCGTGACCGCGCCGCTGCTCCATCCACGCACGGACGGCAAACCAGTTGCCGGTGGTCGGCGCGCTCGAACTGGCGCGTGGGGTTCGCGGGACCGGCGCCTGGGGCTAATCGTCTTCATCGTCCGGCAGTGCGAAGACAAATGAGGCCCGCACGGGCGGGGGCATGGCGGAGTCGAGACCGCGGACGCTCTTCCAGACCAGCTCGTTGAGCAACAAGTCGTCCGCGCGGTCTTCCTTGCTGAAGTCAAGCGTGGCGCTCAACTCGGCGCCCCAGCCGTCGGCCGGGTTGCGTGCTGAGAGATCCACGTTAACAGGACGGTGGACGTAAGGCGTCAAGTCCGGCTCGGGCTGAAACGAGGCGTACATCGGCCGCGCGGCGGCGTCGAACTGGCTCATGGGTTCCAGGCCGAGGATAAGTTCCATGGTGCGGAGCATGCTGGCGGTCGAATACATGCTGGAATCGACCGCGCCCCGGCGGCAGTAGGGGCTCACCACCAAGGCCACGGTGCGGTGTGCATCGACGTGGTCTGGGCCGTTCTGGGCGTCGTCTTCCACGACAAAGATCGCAAGCTGCGGCCAGAACTTGCTGTGAGACAGGGCCTCGACCACCATGCCCAGCGCCAGGTCGTTGTCGGCCACCATGGCGGTGGGCGTAGGCTTGCCGGCGCTCAGCCCGTGGGTGTGGTCGTTGGGCAGCCGCAAGATGATCAACCGCGGCAGCTCACCCTCGGCCTCGAAACGCTTGAGTTCTTCGATGAACCGCTGGGCACGCTTGACGTCGGGATAATCGAGGTCATAGCTGCGGAAGTGGGGGTCGAAGTGCCCCTCGAGCGCCGGCACGGCGGCGGTACCCGGCGCGTCAGGGGTCGGGCCGTTGTCGACAAACTCGCCGTAACTGCGAAAGCTCACACCCGCGGCGAGGCAGCGGTCCCAGATGTAACCGCCCGCGGGCGTGGCAATATCGTAGGTGCCCTCGGCAGGATACTTGAGCACGCCTTTGCCGCCGGGACGATAGACCAGCGGCCACGACTTCTCGACGAAGTCCGTCGCGTATGCGGCCATGCTCCACTCGTGACCATCGGCACTCACCTCGCTTTCTACGTAGAAGTTATCCAGCAGCACGAACTCGCGGGCCAGGGCATGATGGTTGGGTGTGACGCGCTCCGGAAAAATGCAGAGGTTGGGATCGCCGTTGCCCTCCGGCATATCTCCGAAGACCTGGTCGTAGGTGCGGTTTTCTTTGATGATGTACACGCAGTATTTGATGGGACTCTGCTGGCCGAGGCGCGCGGGGATGGGATGGTTCTCCGCCGCAGGGGCCGCGGGCGGGGCGAACTCCGCATTGAGCGGGCTAGTGCGATACGCCAACTCGGTGTATCGCTGCATCTCTCGCGGCGATGGCGGAGCGATCACCGCCAGCGTGCCCTGGAAGAGCGATCCGATATATTGCTCTACCGTTTGCGGCGCGCGGACCAGCGCCTGCGGGCCTTGCGGGTTGGCCCGCGAACTCAGCCCCTTGGCGTTGGCCACGTAGATGCGCTGGTTCCGCGGATCCACGCGCACAGAAGTCGGATACCAGCCCACGGGTATATAGCCTAGGGAGCGGCTGTGCCCGGGCCGAGTGACGTCGAAGGCGGCCAGGTTGTTGTTATCGGCATTGGCGATCCACAGCACCTTGCCGTCCTTAGAGAGAGACAGGCTGTTGGGGGTGGTGCCGGGCGGCGAGCGCGGGTAGAGCGCGGCGGAGATGGCTTCTTGCGGCTTGCCGTCGGTCGTATCGAGTACCGCCACCACATTGCTGTTGGCACAAGCCACAAACAGACGGCCCTGATCGGGGGACAGGGCCAGCTCTGTGGGGTGCAGATCGGTCTGCCAGAGCTGCACCAGGCTGAGATTGTCGCGGTCTACGACTGCCACGGCCGCGCGGCCCCACAGGCTGACGTACAGGCGCTTGCCATCGGCGCTAGGCAGCACGGTGTAGGGATAACTCTCTGCCTCGAGTTCCAGGTAGCGAATCCCATGGCGGCCGTCTAACGCTACGGCGGCGAGGGAGTGGCCGTATGTGTTCGCGACGAACAACTCTCGCCCCTCGCGGTCGCATGCCATGCCGCCGGCGACAAACGGCCGCCCCTCTTGAGCCAGCGCAATCTCGGTGCGGTCGCCCAGGTAGCCCTTCCGAAATGTAAACCTGTGTACCACGCCGTGCTCGCCCCCGCTGGCAAAGAGCATTCCGCCCTGCGGATCGAATGCCAGCCCATAGAACGCCTGATCGAGTGCGGCGCGCGACACCACCGCTTGCTTGTTGAGATCGACCACCACCACTTCGTGCGTGCCGTAGCCCGCATGCAACACGGCCGCCCAGGGTTCGCTAGGGTGCAGCGCGATCTGCACCGGGAAATCTCCCAGCTCGATCTGTTTGCCCACGGGAGCCAGAGACCACTGATTGGGAAGCAAGATCAGTCCATCTTGCTGCACACCGGGCAGCCGCCGCGCAGACGGCTCCTCGGCAGCGGCCGGCTGCCACAAAAGGGCCCACAAGCCAAGTGCCAACATCGCGTATCGCATTCGCATTGCTTGCTGCTTCTGAAGATGGTCGATTGGCCCGCCGGGGCACGCGCCGCCGAAAGCGGGCCGAACGGTATGCATAGGATAGGTTGCGCGCACCTTGGTTGCCAGCAAGCGAGCGGTTGCTCACATGCAGCGTCCGGGCTACGCTGTTCTTGGCAGCCTGTGGAGAACTGAAGATGCATGGCATACGAGTGTATGCGATAGCCGCCGCTGTAATGTGCGTGTTGTGGGCATGGGCGGCCAGAGGAGAGGAGTCGGTGCCTGTTGTCTCTGTGGACGACTGGCCGCAATTCCGCGGCCCGAATGCGACGGGCGTTTCGCTGAGCACGGCGCGGCTGCCCGTGCAGTTTTCGGGCGAAGAGAACGTGCGCTGGTCGATTCCACTGGGCGATGGGGTGGCTTCGCCCATCGTGGTTGGCGGCCGCGTGTACGTCACAGCCATGAGCGAGGCGAACGTGCTCTCGGCCTACTGCCTGGCTGCGCGCAGCGGCGAGCTGCTGTGGCGGCAGGATCTGCCCATGGGAGACAAACTGCCTGCCATCACGCCACCCAACAGCCATGCCTCGTCCACGCCTGCATGCGACGGGCAGCGTGTCTACCTCTATGCCAGCACGCTGGGCCTGCTGGCGCTATCGGTCGCAGACGGGAGCGTGGCGTGGCGGTATCAACTTCCGGTCCCGCAGTACCTGATGGATTGGGGGGCGGCAGGTTCGCCCATCGTGTGGCAGGAGATGGTGATCTTTAACCAGGACGACGACCTCGATCCCTACCTGATTGCGCTGGATGCAGCTACGGGAACGCTGCGCTGGAAGACGCCCAGGCCCGAGATGCTGGCCGGCTACGCTGTGCCCGTGATCTGCCAAGCCGGGGGCCGCAGCGAGATCGTGGTGGCCGGTACCGGCAAGCTCAAGGGGTACGATCCCACCACGGGGCGGGAGCTTTGGACCTGCAACTCGCTGCTGCGCACCATCATGACCAGTCCCGTGGTCCGCGGAGACATGATCTACTTGGCAGTACAAAGCTACGGCGATACCGACCGCACGCTCAAATACGCCTTGTTGGAATGGAAAGACACCAACCAAGATCGGCTGATCACGCCCGAGGAGCTGCCCCCTGCATTTGCAGAGCGTTTTTATCAGGCCGATCGAGACGCAAGCGGTGCTTTAGACGAGCACGAGCTGGAGCACGCCTTCCAGTCTGCCGACAACATGGTGGGCGGGGGGAGCACGGTACAGGCCATTCGAGCCGGCGGCAGCGGAGACGTGACCCAAACCCACCTCGTGTGGGAGCTGCACAATCGATCTCCTTCCAACATGTCCAGCCCGCTGTTGGTGGGCGAGCAATTGTTCATGGTCAAGCGTGGCGGGCTTTCCAGCGCCTTTCACGCCGCTACGGGAGAGCCGCTCTGGCAGCTTAAACGTTTGCAGAACTTGGGCGAGTACTACGCATCTCCCGTCTCGGGAGACGGCAAGATCTATGTTGCCGGCGAAAACGGATTCATCGTGGTGCTCGAGTGCGGCCCCCGCCTCAAGGTGCTGGCGCGCAACGACCTAGGAGGCGTGTGCGTCGCCACGCCAGCCATCAGCGACGGAGCGATCTACATCCGAACCCGCGAGCGCTTGTACTGCATCGCCTTGGATGACTAGCCGGCTGGCGTCACGGCGCCGACATAGAGAAGTACTACCCATGCACCGCATCTCCCCCCTCCGCCATTCTTGCCCCGGCAGCCACCAGCGTGCCATGGCTGCGGCGGTTGCAGCCGCTGCGGTTCGAGCGGTATTGTGCGGCCGTGTTGGATCGCCCGGCCGCGGTGCTATTGCCTGGGCGGTGGCAGCCGCCGTTGCGCTCGCCGTGTTATGCGCCAGTCTTTGCGCAGCCGCCGAACCGGCTGGCCATGCAACAGCACACGCCGCCGAAGGCCCTCCTGCCACCGACCTGCGTGCGCCCTCAGTCCCGCCCAGCGCAACGTCGCAACAGGCAGCAGCCCAGCCGTCCGCCGGCCAACGTGCCGCCACCGCACCTGACATCGCCCTTGTCTTCGGCCCGCAACCGCCCGCGCTGGTTCGATTTGCCGCGAGCGAGCTGGCCAATCAGCTCGAGCGGTTATACCGCACACAGGTCCTGGTAACGGAGGAACCTCCCCCCGGCGCGCGCTCGCTCGTGCTCGTGGGCAGCCCAGAAGACAACCCTGCGATTGCTGCCGCTTTTGGCCGCGCGTGGCCGCAGCTCTCGGAGCAAGGCATTCTGCTGCGTTCGATCGCCGATCCGCCCGCACTGGTTGTCGGGGGCGGCAGCCCGCGTGCCACCTTGTGGGCCGTTTATGAACTCGGCCGAAGATTGGGCATAACGTACCTCCTCTCCGGCGACGTCTATCCGCCCCCGCCCGCCAAACCGTTCGATACTCAAGGCTATGACGACCTGCTCGAACCGCGGTTCACAAACCGCTTCTTCGCCACGCTGGGAGACCGCGTCATCGGTCCCTCTTCCTGGGGACTCGAAGAACACGCCCGCGTTCTCGGACAGCTCGCCAAGCTCAAGTGCAACGGCGTCTTGCTGCTGGTGCACCCCTGGCAGCCGTTCGTGCATGTTTCGACCAACGGCACAGCCAAGACTCAAGCACGGCTCTGGCAGCAACCCCACTGGCCTGTCGCCGGAGACACGGCCGGGCGCGCCGCATTTGCTGGAGCGCGCGAGTTCTTCAACCCGGACATGGCCGGCAAGCAATCTTACCAAGACCTCACCGCTGCGGGCGTCGAACTGGCGCGCGGCATCATCGCACGAGCGCGCGAGTTGGGTATGTCGTGCGCCGTGGGGTTGGCGCCGCTGGAATTGCCGCAGGACTTCGCCGCTTTGTTGCCCGAGGCCCGCCCGCCGGCAGGCGGGCAGCGCCTCTCCCTCATCCCCCACCCAACGCTTGCCGGGCAAAAGCAAACCTGGTTGGCGGCGGCAGCCGCCCAGTTACAGGCCTACATGGAGACCTATCCCGGCCTCGATGCCTTGTCCCTTTCACTGCCTGACGAACCCGTGTGGACCGCCAGCGCAGCCGCAGCGTGGGACGAGCTGGCGCGCGGCCGCATCGAGACGCTAAAGCAGTATCTCGAGCGGCTTGCTGCCGATGATCGCAGTGGCCTGCCGAGTCAACTGCTGCTGGGGCACGTCAGCAGCCTGGCGTTTCTGAGGGAACTCATGGCCGCGACCGGCTTGCATGGCAGCAGCAAGCCACAAGTGTATGTGGCCGGCGCGCACACAGCGCTCTACCCTGTGCTGGACGATCTCGTGCCCCCGGGTGCGGGGGTACTGATCGATTCCGTACACGTTGATCAGACGAGTGGCGATGGCGAGCTGCGCGCCAGCCTGCCTCGAAACCCCAGGTGCATGGTTTGGATCACACTAGGCAAGGCGGGAAGCGGTACGTTTCTCACGTCCGAGGCGGCAGGGCTGCCCGGCGTGTTGCACGCGGCGCGAGAGGCCGGCTGGGAGGGTTTTGTAGTGCAGTGCGACGTGGCGGCCGACCAGGAGTTGAGTCTACATCTGTTATCGAGGACGAGCTTCGAACCGCAGGTTACTATGCCGGAGGCGCTGGCCGGACTGATTGACCCGATGTGTGGAGAAGGGGTGGCCGAGCGGGTCGCGCTGGCGTTTGACCGCATCGAGCGGGCTGGCAGGTTGATGGCACGGCACGACCCGCAGTTTGGACGGCCCGGCCCAGACATGCTGCTGAGGCATGCCGTGGCCGAGCCGGCTCCCCAGTGGTGGGAAGAGGCGGCCACGCTGTACATCGAGGCAGCGAACGATTTGTACCGTGCCGCGGATCGTTCTCGCCTCGAAGGCCGGCCCTACCTGCGCCGGCAGATTCGCCGTTGCGAATGGGCGTGGTACTACTTTCAGTCTCTTGCCGCGCTGCGCGCGGCCGAGCAGCATGCAACAGAAGATGCCGAGTCTCGCGCGGCCCAGCTCGAGGCGGCCGTGGAGAATATATACAACGGCCTTGCTGCGCTGGCCGAGGCGGCGCATGACAATAGCACACGCGCCATCATTGCTGTGCTCAACGAGTATGGCTATAGGCCTCTGGCAGCGAGGTTGAGCGAGGCCGGCCGATAGGCACTCCTCGGCCATGGTTCTGTCCTTTCCCGCAAGGTCGCGCATCGCGGCCCGCCACCGCAATGCCCAGCACCTGAGGACAGGGCCGCGCAGGCGGACGAAGTTCAAGCGCCTTGGAGACATCTCCTTGAAGAATCGCACCGGCGAGCAAGACCTGCCATTCATGTCCGTCGGCCGGTAAAAGAGAACAGACGGAATCGCCAGCCGGCTTTCCTGGTAGATCGGGACCGTGGTCCTGTCTCGAACCGCTCGTTCGATATCATAAACGAGGGCAGCCTGCTCGACGATCGGTTCAGTAACTCCTTGCTGCATAATGAGGTCTAATTCTCGACCAATTCGGGCCAATTCACTGCCGATTCGCCGTCAATTCAGTGCCGATTTGGCCAGATGCCACACGGAACCGCGCCTTTTGCCGGTCTGCACGATCAACCCGAGGCGTTTCAAGTCTTCGAAGTCCGGATTCAAAGGCCGCAACTCAACTTGCAAAACTAAGAGAATCTCCTTCCGCCCGATCCCCGGCCGCTCCGAAAGCAGTTGCAGGATCTTCCGTTGACGCTCGGTCAGGTCCTGCTTGACCTGGCGGCGCGGGATGTAGCGGATCGGCCGAAAACGCACGACGACACATCCCGCCTGTTCAACAATTTCCGGGCGGGGGAGTCCCGTCCGTTCGGTCAACTCGGCCACCTTGAGCGTCCCCCGGCCCCAGTTCTCGATGATGCCTCGGCGGTAATACGCCCGCGCGATCAGGGGGTTCCACGGCAACGACCCGTGCGGCTCAAATAACTTCTCCGGCGTCAAACCGAAGTGCAGTGTACCCGATGACGTAATCTCCGCCCGATTCTGATAAATGGCAACCGTCCAACCCGCCACCGGTTCCGTCTCCCAGCACCGCTCGCTGTGGACCCGCTCGATAAGCATGCGGTTGCACTCGTCCCGGCTCATTCGCGCGCTTTTGTTGCCCACCCGCTTGTACGCCTGTCCCTTGTCGCTGTGCGGCCGGTTCACTCCAGTCGAGACTTGGACGACAATGACCTGCACGCCAGGCTTCACGTCCACACAGTCGATCTGCGGAAAAACCGGCGGCTCGATCTGCTGAATCTCCGGCGTGATCTCCTCCAGCGTGCGTGCAGATACCTGCTGTCCGACGATTCTCTCTTGCGGATCGACTAAGAAGCGAGTCCGACCGTTCTTCTTCTGAAATTTGAGACTTGAGGTCCCAGATGCTGGCCGCATGGATGGCTCAAGAGGTGGTATTGCCGCGGGCCGATGCTGGAATGGAGACCAGTGCCTATCTGAACCTGGTTGCCGCCGACGTGCGCAAGGCGAAGCAGCGTGTCCGCAAGGCGCTCTCGAAGCTGTGCCAGCGTCTGGGAGAATGAGAAGTCGAATACCGCCCGAGGCTCCTGCGGGGGTCGATGCCAGCAACTCCCCGCAGGCGACGGCACGGGGCACCACTGTGTACCTGGCGTGCACCTGGCCCTCTGACCCGGCAGGAGCGTTAGGGTCAACGATCAGGCGTCGAGAACGTCCTTCGCCAGTGCTTACCGCGGTCGGATCCAGATCACGCCCTGCCGCACGTCGTACGCGAGATTGTACTGCGCCAGAACCGCGGCCAGGGCCTCGGCCACGGTGGTTTGCGTCAGGCTCACGCGCACGCGGTCGCCCGGGCTGCGGCCGGCGTCTCCCAATGCCTCCACATCGAGTTCGATTCGCACAGAGGCGAGCTGAGCCAGTATGTCGATCGCCTCGCCCAAGGCAATGTCCGGCAGCTCGATGGCCGCCAGGGGAACTTGAAGCCGGGCTTCGATCTCGTCTGCATCCGGCACGTCGGAGCCCGCAGTTTCGGGTTCGGGCACCTCAGGCTCGCCAGGGACCAGCTCGATTTCTGCGTCAGAAGTAGGCGGCCGGGCGGGCAAACCGTCGCCCGCACCATCACCGTCGGTTCCGTCTTGGCTCGCAGCATTGTCTACAGGCCCGTGATCGCCCGCAGCAATATCGCTGTCTGCGCCCTCGTCATCCTGCTTCTCGGCGGTCGGGACACCTACGGGCGTCTCGTCACCAGGCAAATCCCCGTGCGGCTCGCTCGTTTGGTCTTTGGCAGCCGTGGGCTGGCGCGGTGAAGGCTTCTTGGCTGGCGCAAGTGGATCAGAACCTTGCCCAGCATGTGCGGCAGCGGCTTTCGGCCGCATGCGACCTTTCCCGCTGTTTGGCTGTTTTCGGCTCGCGTGGGTTCCAGCACGCTTCGACCGGCCTGAGTCGCGGGCCGTGGCAGGTTTCGTTGGCGGCTGGTGCGCTGCCGAGGGCGTACCAGATTCCCCGGCCTGAGCCACGGCCGTGGGACCTCGCCCATTCTCATCCGTAGAGCGCCTGGCCAACAAGATCCAGGCCCCGGTGGCAATGCAAACTACCAATGCTGCGGCACCAGCATACAGCCCCAGGTGCCGCTGCGCGATGCCAGAGGCCAAGCGTACATGCATCTCAGCCAGGCGTGCAAACCACGGCGTGCCCTGGGCTCGCTCGCACGCGAGCGGCGTCCTCCACGCGCTGTGGAGCCGGCTGTGAAATGCGGCATCGCTGCCGTCGAACCACTGCGACTGCGATTCAGCTCCAATGTTCGCGCTCGTCGCCTGGACCGCAGCGGGGGCGGAAGAATCTGCCGCATTCGCGGCGGCTTGTGCCGACGGGCTGGGCCGAGCGGTTGGGCCGCCATGTAGGCTTTGGCCCTGTGTGAGCGGCGGCAAGGGCTGTACCGCCTGTGCTGGTTGCACCGGGTGCGCCGCCTGCTGCATGCCCGGCGGCGCTGCCGCTGGCGGCGGTGTTTCAGCGGCCACCGCTGCTGCCGCCGTCTGCGCGGCCTGCCCTGACCAGCCGGGCGGCGGAAGCACCTGTACCATGCTCTGGCAGCGCGGGCAGGCGAGAATCTGGCCAATGGCCTCGAGGTTGCGTACCCGCAGCCTGGCCTGGCAGGTGGTGCAAGTAATGGAGAACAATCCGGTTGCCAAGGCTTGCGTTCCCGTTCCTGCGGCGCGGCTGGTCCGCGCCGCTTCTAAGATGATAACTCGCCGCTCCGGAATCTGCCTCTATTCTTTGGCCATTTTTCTACTTCTTTTGCGGCGCGGCGGCGAACTCAGGGGGGATGGGGTCCTGCCGTTTCTCGGCCGCAGCGCGCGTGGTGATGTACAGCACCTCCTGGCCATCCTCCTGGCGCGGCTTGATCACGTACACCAGCCGGCCCGCCGGGTCTGCCTTAGCCAAGATCTTGAGCAGGATCTCCCGCGCGGGCTGCTCTGCTTCGTCCATGCCGAACGACTGGTTCTTGGTAATGCCCTCGACCTGCAAGTCGGTCCCCAAGATGATGATGGGCACGCCAATCTCTTCGCTCACCATCTCCAGGGAACGCTCCAACGTATTGCGCGGAAAGCTGAGCGGCATGCGTTTGTCGAGCCGTTGGGCCGCCGTGAGCGGGGCCGTCGCATGGTTCCCACTTCCTGCCACAGCCACAGCCGGTGCGCCACCCGGCGTCTCAAGAAGTGCCAGGTAGCTGTTCAGCACCAGGTTGTGCGCCGCCTTGGCGGGCAGGTACGCTCGCAACACCACCTGGTTCTCGTCGATCCCAGACGTGGTCAGCCGGCCCAGCGCCGTGAGCCGATCGGCAAAATCCCACAAGACTTCTTTGCTGTACGGAGAAAGGTAGAGCGATCGCAAGTAGGAGTTCACCTGGCGAGACAAGCCGCGCACTTTGGCCAGGTATTCGCGGGCAAGAATGGGGCTGGGGCGGACGGAACTGGAGTTGTCGATACGCAGTTCGATGAACAGGCGCTCGTCTAGTGCGGCGCTGAGCATCACGCCCTTGGGCAGCTCGAATTCGCCGTTGTCTGTGCGAAAGGTGAAGAAATCGTCCAGCGGCTGTTTGAGCTTCTCCGCTGGTCCGCTCAGCAGGGCCTTGCCGCCGGTGAACAAGAAATCGGGTGCGGCCAGTAAAGTGAATTCGTGTTCCCGGTCGCTGGTGAGCAGCAACAGTTCGAGCTGGCGACGCAGCACGGCCGGAGCATTTCCGGCGGCAACCGTGTCTGCGAGCGCAGCCTGCGGAAGTGCAACCACCGCACGCGCCTGCTCTCCGGCAGGGAGCCACCAGGCACGCCCCTCGCGCTGCCAGGCGGCCGCCGTGCTGCCGTCTGGACCCTTCACCTCGGCCGGGTCGGGATTGCCCCAGGCCGTGCGCAGTTTGTCAAGCACAAGCTCGTCCGCCGCATATGCCACCAGGCTCACTTCTATTGGATCGGGAGACATGTCGTAGATGCCTGCCACAAGCCGTTCGATCCTCCCCAGCGGCAGTCCCACCAGCTTGGGCACCTGCTCCGTAAGAAGCGTCGCTAGCGGACCGAGCGTCCGCGGGTCGAGAAGCTTTTCGCCCTCGGGGTGAGCCAACAGCCGCTGAGGCCGCAAAACCACGACCATTTGCGGCCCAGGCGGCAGCCACTCCAAGACAATGGGCTGCCCGTGCCGGGGCAGCTCCCACAGCGGCTCGTCTACTCCCGCCGCAGTGTCTACGCGCGGCGGCACCGGCGGCCCCTCGGACTGCTGAGCACTGCCGCTCGCATCCGCCGCGCCATCTGCCTCCGCAGTGCGCGACGGCTTATTACCCCTTGGCGCGGCATCCGGCGCGCGGCTCGACCTGGATGGCCTTGCATCCACCGTCTGCGGTGCTTGCGGCGGCTTCTCGCTATCCCCCGTAGACATGAAATACGCAAATGCCGCAATGGCGGCGATCGCCGCTCCAACACTGCCGATAATTACGGGCAATTGCGAACGGTCCCGCGCCCGGCGGACACGCGCCAGCCCGGAACTGGCCGCCCCCGCCGGCGGTGCCACCAAAGGAGCACCCGCCTGCACGGCTCCCGCGAATCCCACGGCAGCAGATTGTGCGGCAGGAGCTTGCGTGGGCGGCGGGGCGAGAATCGGCTGCGGCATCGTGCCGGGCGAGGAGAGCGGCTGCGCGGCGTGAAGAGGCGATCCCTGCACCTGCGGACTGCGGGCTCCAGCGGCTGGCGGCGGAACTTGAATTGGCACCGGCGCTGGAGGCGCAACAATTGGTGCCTGTGCGACTGGCATGCCGTGTGCCGCCACTGCCGCTTGGCCGGGCTCTTCTGCTACGATTGCCCGCTGAAAGGCCTCGTCTGAAGGCGAAACCTGCGCGGGCACGTCGAGCCTACGTGCATCGACGAAGGGCCCCAGCGCTTCGCACACCTTCTCTGCGCTTGGTAGCCGGTGCTGCGGATTCTTGGCGAGCATGAGTGCCACGCATTGTGCCAATGCGGCGGGCACGCCGGGGACAAGCTGCTGGAGCGGCGGCGGCATTTGCTGGGTGTGGCGCGCCAGCTTCTCCGCAGCGCTGCCGTTTGGAAAGAGCACACGTCCCGCAAGCAGCCTATAGAGCGTGCAGCCTAGGCTATAAATGTCGGCGGCGGGGCCGAAAGGCTGACCCAACGCAACCTCGGGGGCCAGGTAATCGGCCTCAGGGGGTGCATCACCCTTTGACGCCGCCTGCGCGAGCCGTGCGTGAAGTGGTGGCGCAAGCGGATCGGGCGCAAGGGGAAAATGGAGCAGCTTCACCAGCCCCTGGCTCTTTACAAGCAGGTTGGCCGGGCGCACATCTCCGTGAACCAGGCCCGCCGCGTGCAGTGCAGCCACGCCTCGGGCCGCGTGCCACACGTACCGGCACGCCTCGGCCGGAGCCAGCGCCTGCCGCAAACAAGCACTCTCTTCCAAACACTCGCCAGCCAGGTCTTCAAGAACCGCGAATTTGAACAGGCCCAGGTCGACAAGCTGCCAGGGTCTGGCAAGCTGCGGCCGAGCCACGCATGCCTGCGATACCCGCCGGCACTGCTCGCGCAGGCTCGCAACCACAGCGGCCTCGCTCAATGCCGGGCCGCTCAAGAACCAGAGCGCCACCGGGTGCTGGGTGGGTACATGCACGGCCCTGAACAGCCCCGCGAGTCGACCGGATGCAATGCGGTCGAAAACGCGATACGCACCATAGACAAACGGCCCTGCCTGGCCCGCCAGCAACACACGCGCCTGGTAGGCGCTGATCGCCCCGTTCTCCACCAGCCACGCGCCCAAGCCGTCTGCGGCCGAGTCAGGCTCTAGCCCGCGCTGCTTGGCGTATTCAGCCAGCCACTTACGACACTGTTCTGGCTCGAGGAGCTGGCATTGTGCCAGCAATCTGGAGAATTCGCGGACCGTAAGCGGCATGGTTCAGGCGTGATGATCTTAGCAACAGCGGGTACTTCAGTGTACTTTGCAAGTCTGGTGCGATGCAAAGGGCCGCGCCTCGTGGGCAACGGATGGCAGGAGCCGCGCACCAGACCGCCCGAGGTCGGCCCGCATGGAATTGTGCTTCGATCGCTACGATCTCGCGCGCCTGACTCGCCTCCCACAGGCAGTTCCCCTGCAAAGCTCCTGTGTGCCACTGCTTGACCCGCAGGGTCAAGCAGTGCGCCCCGCCAAGCTCGTTCCACATCGCCGCAGCCCTGCCCGTGTGCCACTGCTTGACCCGCAGGGTCAAGCAGTGCGCCCCGCCAAGCTCGTTTCACGTCGCCGCAGCCCTGCCCGTGTGCCACTGCTTGACCCGCAAGGTCAAGCAGTGCGCCCCGCCAAGCTCGTTTCACGTCGCCGCAGCCGTGCCCGTGTGCCACTGCTTGACCCACAAGGTCAAGCAGTGCGCCCCGCCAAGCGCGTCTCACTTCGCCGCAGCCCTGCCCGTGTGCCACTGCTTGACCCACAAGGTCAAGCAGTGCGCCCCGCCAAGCTCGTTCCACATCGCCGCAGCCGTGCTTGAATGCGGCCGACGATGCTCGATGCGGTTTCAAGAGCCCCATTTCGCGGCCGCATACAAGCGAGCGGCACACGTGGGGCAAGCCCTGCGGTCCGTGCGTTGCAAGCGATGCACTGGTTGAGGCATGCGGCTCTTGAACCGAGCGTTGGAGAGGCAGAACGTGCCGGGGCCGTATCGTTCAGCCGGCTATTCGTCCCGCGCTGCGGGCGCCGAACGGACGAAGGGGCGATCGCCGTACAGCCAGCGCAGCTCGGGGTCGGCATCGATCAGCTCGTGCCATTGCGTATCGTCAAAGGGTCCTCGCCGCAACCGGCCGGCGGGGTGGGGCGGCGAGACGGCAGCCGGTTCAGGATGCCGTTCGCCGCGCGCGGCATCTGTGGCGGCAGGTGGAGCCGGCGCCGCAGCCGGGCGGATCGTCCTTGGCCGAGTGTTGCGTTTGCGGCGCCGGCCAGTATCGGGCGATTCTTCCAGCTCGGCCAGGGCTGCATCGAGCAGGGCGCGATTGACTTCGTCCAGATTCGCCGCCGCTGCGGTTGCTGGCGCATCCGTCGGCGGAAGCGGCTCAGGCGGCTGCGCAATAGCCGCCGGCGAGAGATGCTCGACCTGCTGGGCGGGCGCGGACGCAGAGCTGCCTTTGCTTGGACTTCGCCGTGCGGGCCGGCGTGCGAGGCCGCCGCGGGCAGGCAATTCCCAGCACGATACCTTAAGAGACTTGAACAGCTTGAAGAGATGTTCGTGGCAGGTGAACACAAACACCTGATGGCCCTCGTGGGCGAAATCTCGCAACAGGGCCGCCGCAGCGCGGGCACGCTGCGCGTCGAAATTCACCAGTACATCGTCCAACACCAGCGGCAGTTCGACGCCGCGCTGAGCATACAGCCGTATCAGTGCCAGGCGCAGGCTCAGGTAGAGCTGCTCGCGCGTGCCACGGCTGAGCTGCGAGACGTTTAGCGTGCGGCCTTCGGCGTCGTCAATTCGCAACACCTGCTCATCCAGGGGCGTCCACACCCGCTGGTAGGCTCCCTCTGTAAGTTGCTGCATATAGCGCGATGCTGCTCGCAGCGCTTCGGGCTGGTGGCGTGCCTCGAACTCGGCTTTGATCGACACGAGCAGCCGCCGCGCCACGCTTAGCACCTGATACCGCTCAACGGTCTGCGCCAGCCGAGTCTCGGCCTGCTTTAGCGCAACCGCGAGGCGGGGCAATTGCTCATCGTTCGCCAGCCGCGCAATCTGTTCGCATACCTGGCCGCGAGACTCGTGCAGCAAGCGAACCTCCTGTTCGAGCTGCTGCAAGCGCGCAGAGTGTTCTTCCCACAGTTCGTCGAGGCGGGCGGCGTCGGGCCCTGATAGCCAGGTCTCGATCGTTTGTCTGAGCGTGGCGGCGGGCTCGCCCGCCTGCACAGCCAGCAGCGCGGCCATGTCTTGCGCCAGGCGGTCGTGCTCGGCCTGCCAGGCGTCTGCTTCTGCGCGGCGAGCCGCACGTGCCCGCAGTTCTTCTTCCGTCGCAGCATTGCAAGCGCGAAGCAGCCGGCGTCGCCTGCGAGCGAGCGTCTTTAGAAGCCGGCCGAGCTGCTGCTGCCGGCGGCGCAGCGAGCGGGCACGCCTGACCAACGTGCGGCGGCGAGCAAGGGCTGTCTGGTGTGCCTCGAGCGCTTCTCGCAATGCCGGCAGCCGCGCGCGCAACGTACCGGGCGGAATGTTCAAGCCTGCTTCTGCCAGTGTTTGTTCGACGCGCGCCGCAAAGGCTTGCAGCTCGCGGCGGCGGGCAGCCGCCTCGTCTCGCTGGCGAGCCAGGTCTGTCTCGAGTTCGCGCAGCCGCCGCCAGCCACGGGCCGATTGAGACAATCGAGCTGGTTCAAATCCATCGGGCAGGCCGACGGCAGCCAGCGCCTCTTTCCACCGGCGAGTGGCTGTTTTCAGCTCGGTCTGGGCTTCGGTTGCGGCTCGCCGTGCCGACTCGACCTGCTGCTCAGCCGCGCGGCGGCGGGAGTCGATCGCAACCTGGTCTTCCAGCGACGCCAAGGCGCGTTCGGCCTCTTCAAGCCGGGCTGCCAGCGGCCCGCCGCCGCGGGGCAACTTCTGGTCCAGAGACTGCGCCTCCTGCTCCGCCTGGACCAGCTCTTGCTCGAGCAGCGAAAGCTGCTGCTGGCAGAGTTCCTGCTGGCGGCGAACGCCTCGCTCCATGCTGATCTTCCCGCCAGCAGCAAGTCCCGTCGCTGCCAGGCCGAGGACTGTGAGCGTCCAGCCTGCCTCGCCTACGACCGACGTGGGCAAGATCAGGCCTGCCAGCGCCAGTGCCACGCCGCACACGAAGAGCGCCCCCAAACCGATCAGAACCCAACCAGGAAGCAGCTCCTGCTCCAGCAGCCGGCGACGCTCGGCTTGCAAATCTTGCCGGTGGCCGCGCAACTGATCGAGACGTTCTTCGACCTGCAACCGTCGGCGAAGCAATTGCACCAGCGTCCCAGCCTTCTCTAACGCCGCGGCAAGGCCTCTCTCGCCCGGCGGTGCCGCGCCGGCAGCTCGTTCTTGACCGGCAGCAGCCGCCTCTGCTTCCGATGCGCGTACGCGTTCTTGGGCTTCGCGCCAGGCGGTACGTGCCCTGCGCAGTTCTCGGGCAGCGGCGCGTAAGCTGCCAAACAGGCGGCCCGCCTCGGCCGCGCCAGAGGCGGCTCGGCTGGGCAAGCCCGGACCGAGCTGTGTCCGCTCAGCGGCCAGCCTCGACTCGAGTTCGCGTATCGCCTGTTCCGCCTCTTCGACCTGCACCTCCAGCGATGCGGCCCAAGATTGCTGTTCGAGCAACGCTTCGAGCCGTGGCGCTTGCCGTTGTAGTGCTCGGCTGGGTGCCGTTCCGGCCAAGTTGCGCTGCACTCGCCGCATGGCTTGTTTTGCCTGCTTGCGTCGCGCACGGCAGCGCTCGGTGCGGGTTGCCAAGCCGTCAAGCTGTGCCAAAGTGCCCTCGGGAACTGGGGGCTGGCTGGCCGCCTGTTCGAGGCGGGCCGACAATTCTGCTCGTTTCTGCCACGCTGGGCGCAGCTCCAGGGCCAATTCGAGGTGATGCACTGTGCGCCGCAAGGCATCTAGCTCGGCCTGGCGATCGGCAATGCGCTGGGTAAGTTCGTCTCGCCGGGCCGCCAGGGCCGCATAGCGCGTAGCTTGCTGCGACTCTTCAGCGATCTGTTGTTCTAGTCGATCGCGCTGTGCAACCAGCGCTCGCAGGCCAGAGCCAGCCTGCGAACCCGCCCCGCTCTGCGGATCTGCGCCCAGCAGCTCTTGCTGTGCCGCATGCAGCTTCGATACCACCGCGGCCAGGGAGACTCGATCTCGGCCTGACGCCAGGCCGTACAACTGCTCCGCCGCCGCGGTGTCGGATAGCGTCGACAGCTCTTGAAGCTCCCGCAATCCCACGGCAAACACGTTGCTATAGATCGCTTCGTCGACGCTCCCCAGCAGGTTGCGCAAGAAGTTCAGCGGCCGCTGGCTGCCGTCCTGAGCCGCAAGTGCCGCCTCTTCTTCCCAGTCCCCTGCCTGCCCGGTCTGATACCGGCCAATCGTGTAACGCGCCGTACCGTCCGAGACCAGCAGCCGGCCGCCCCCTCTGCCGCCATGAACGGGCGGCAGGTACCCCGCGCGCCCGGGCGCTGAGTACCCGTACAATACGCCGCGTATAAATTGCAATAGCGTCGTCTTGCCGGCCTCGTTCGGCCCATACAATACGTTTAATTGGTCCGAAAACTCACCCAGCCTGAGTTCATTCCACAGGCCAAACCCGTCGATCTCCAAGGCGACTAACTTCACGCCAGCGGCTCCTCCGCCGTCAACACGCTCAGCCCCAGCAGGGCCGCCTCGCGCAGCACGCGTTCGCAGCAGGCACGATCCCCAAGCGTTACCAGCCCAGCGAGTGCCTGGGCCTCCTGCGGCAAATCGGTTGCCACGTCCAGCACGCCAGCCGCATCCAGCCTCGCTTGCTCCAGCAACCCGCAGGCCGCGCGCAAATACTCGCCCAGCAAGGTCTCTTCTTCCGACGCCTTGGCCAAAGCGCCGGTATCCGGTTCCACGTGCACATCGGCACACCATGGCACGCCGGCAGACTGCGGCCCCCGCCTGAGCGCTGCCGCAAACTCGGCTCTCGACGACTCGGAGCGCAACGCGCGCGGCAGTCCTCCGCCGCCCAGCACCACCGAATACAACAGCGGCCGTCCGCTGGCCGCCTGCGCCTCCTCGGCACGATGCTGAACCAACCGCAAAAGCTCGTCCTGCGCCAGGGGCTTCTCTACAACCACGCGGAGCTGCTGCCAACGCAGCGCGTCGCAAGGCACAAACCTTGTGGCCGGCTTTCGCCCCGAGCCATCCACGCTAACCAACCAGCAGCCGTGCGGATCCACTGCCTGCGGCGAACGGCCCTGTAGCGGTCCGGCACAAAACACGTTCGACGCGGTCGGGGCCGGGCTAGAAGACCCTGTGCCTGCGGCGATCAAGGTGCCTTGCGGGCCGAGCGCACCGTTCGCCGCGGCGGCCTGCCCTTGGACGGACAAGCCGGCCGTCTCTGCCCCGCCACATGCCCAGTAATCGACGGCTCCGTGCGCGACCGAGCTGCATGGCATTGTAGGCAGCACGGCGATCGTAAATAGCGGCGATGGGCCCAGCATCAGCCCGCCACCGCCCTCCAGCGCGGGGCGGCCGCAGCCGACGATGCGGGCAATGGGCTGCTTGTCTCGATGATGATAGACCTCGGCCACACGGTGCGTCGGAAAAAGATAGACATTCTCGGGCAGGCTAAAGGCCGCCGGCCAGGCGGGGGCGCCGGTCCAGTAGACGGCTATGCCATGCTGGCGCAACCGATCGAACAGCTCACACAGGGCGAGCGGGCCGCGCGGTCCGGAGCGCTCGGCCAGCACCTGCTCGCCACATAAGAGCACGAAATCGACCGACTCGCCCAGGGCTGCGTCCACAAGCTGTTCGGCTGCCCTGTAGGGAGCCTGCCAGAACAGCTCGACAAGCTGATCGGGAACCTCGGCCAGTCCGCCGACCGGCTCGTGCAACGCCATATCGCCAGCGTGGATAAACCGCAGCGGCCGCTGCGTCATCGGCGCGCCTCCTTGCGTGCGCAGCCACACACCGCCAGGCTCGCAGACGCGACGTGCGGCCGCAGCCTTAGCAGGACGGCTCCACAGTGTAAATCATCCCTGCAAATGCAACTAGCCCAGTTTGCCTGGTTTCAAGCTGGACCATGCTCCAGCCATTGTGCGCAACCACGAAATGCACAGAAGAGTACGAAAGCGGGTTGCGCTGGGGCAATTGGCAACTCGGACTCGGATCGCTAACCTGGGAGAATTGCCGGCATCCTCAGGGGGCCTCTACGCGCAAATATTGAGAGGAACAGGGTCATGGTCGACCCGACAACAGTGGCTGACCTTCTCGCAGAGACTGCCTTCGCCAGCCACTTCTCTGCCCACGTGGTTCAGGCGTTGGCTGGGCTTGCCGAAGAGACGGACCTGCCGGCGGGCGCGTACCTGTTTCGCGAAGGGGACGTTCATCCGAGGGTCTACCTGGTGTGCACTGGCAGGCTTGCGCTGGAGATGCACGTCCCCGGTCGCGGCAGCGTGCGCATTCTTACCCTCGAAGGCGGAGACCTGGCCGCGTGGTCTGCGCTGCTGGGCGAGGGGCGGATGACCGCCTCGGCGATGGCGCTGGAGCCTTCGCGGCTTTTGGCGTTCGACGGCCCGCGGCTCCAGGCAGCCTGTGCTGCAGATGCACAGCTCGGCTACGAGATCATGCATGGTTTGGCCAAGGCTCTGGCACGCCGGCTGGTGGCCACGCGCTTGCAGCTTCTCGACCTCTACATGCAGCAACCGCCGCAGTTTGAGGTGCGCCGTGGCTGATGCACATTCCCCAGCAGACGAACACTACCTGGCCAAGGCAGACTTTCAGGTGTTGCTCGACCTGTTGGTCGACGCAGGGTACGAGGTCATCGGTCCGACGCTCGGCGACGGAGCAATTGTGTATGGCCCCGTGCGCAGCGTGGCCGACCTGCCGCGCGGCTGGACCGACGACCAAGACGCGGGGCACTACCGGCTGCTCCGCCGCGACGACAATGCCTGGTTCGGCTTTGTGGTAGGTCCCCAGTCCTGGAAGCAATACCTCTTTCCCCCCCAAACGCTGCTGCACTCGTCACGGCGCGAGCAGAATGGCTGGCAGATGCAGGCAGCTCCAGCCGCGGCACCCAAGTACGCCTTCCTGGGCGTGCGCGCCTGCGAGTTGGCCGCACTCGACGTGCAGGACCGCGTCTTCATGGGCCAGGCGTACCAGGATCCTCACTATGTCTGCCGCCGAGAACAGGCGCTCGTGATTGCCGTCAACTGCACGCAGGCCGCACGCACGTGCTTCTGCACGTCGATGAATACCGGGCCCCGATGTCGCCAGGGCTTCGACCTTGCCCTTACAGAGTTGCCCGATGGATTTACGCTCGAGATCGGCTCCCAGCGCGGCCGCGAACTCGCTCTCCGGTTGCCCCTGGTCCCGGCAAGCCCCTTGCAAAGCAACCATGCGGCCGCCGCGCGGGCCAGGGCAGAAGAGCAAATCACCCGCCACATGGACACTGTGGGCCTGCGAGAACTGCTGCTGGCGAATCTGAACCATCCGCACTGGGACGAAGTGGCCGCTCGCTGCCTCTCTTGCACCAACTGCACTATGGTCTGTCCCACGTGCTTTTGCAGCTCGGTGCAAGAAGTGTCTGACCTTGTGGGGGAGGCCGTCGAACGGCACAGGGTGTGGGACTCGTGCTTTAACCCGCAGTTCAGCTACGTGCATGGAGGGTTGGTGCGGCACAACATCCGTTCGCGATACCGGCAGTGGCTGACGCACAAGCTGGCGACGTGGCACGACCAGTTTGGCACGTCTGGGTGTGTGGGCTGCGGGCGCTGCATAAGCTGGTGTCCGGTGGGCATCGACCTTACGCAAGAGGTGGCGGCGTTTCGTGGCGGTACGGCAGTGCAGGGGATCTTTGATCGACGGCCTGGGGCGTGCTTGGCTGCGGCGTCTGCCGCTGGCCAGGGGCGGGGGCCATCGGGCCAGTCGGCCAGTCAGCCGTTTGTGCAGATGCCTGGCGGGCCAACTGTTCAGGCAGAAGCCGGGCTTTCTACTGGGGGCGAGCAGCAGGCGGCATCAACCCAGCGGCCGGAAAACGGGGAGGGACCTTGATGATTTCGCCGGCACAGACCGCAGTTCCGTGGCAGGCGCTGGCGGTGAAGATTGTCGAGGCCGTACGGGAGATCGAGGGTGTAACCACGTACCGCCTGTGCTATAGCGGCACGAGCGCAGGGGCGGACTATGCCTTTCAGCCGGGCCAATTCAACATGTTGTACGTGCCGGGGGCAGGAGAGATGGCCATCAGCATGAGCGGCGGCGGCACCGCGGCCGAGGGCTGGGTGCATACGGTTCGGCTGCCGGGCGTGGTGACGCATGCGCTGGCAGGGCTGGGGCTAGGCGGAATGCTCGGGGTGCGCGGTCCTTTTGGCAAACCCTGGCCCTTGGAAGAGATCCGGGGGCAAGACGTGGTTGTCGTTTCTGGCGGCATTGGACTGGCACCGCTGCGTCCGGCGATCCAGCAGCTTGCAGCGCAGCGAGCCGAGTATGGCCGGCTTATATTGTTGTACGGGGCGCGCACTCCCAGCGGACTGCTCTACCGTGGAGAGTACGCCCAATGGCAGGCCGCGGGCTGGCAGGTGGAGCTTACGGTAGACCGGCACGAGCCGGGCTGGACGGGCCGTGTGGGCGTGGTGCCGCAGTTGTTCGATCGCTTGGGGAAGCTCAATACCGGCCGCACGGCCGTGTTGATCTGCGGTCCGGAGGTAATGATCTCGTTTGCCGCACGTGCGGCCCTAGCGCGCGGCATCTCGCCGCAGCGCATCTGGGTCTCGCTGGAGCGCAACATGCAGTGCGGCGTGGGCATGTGCGGCCACTGCCAGCTCGGGCCGCTCTTGTTGTGCCGAGACGGCCCTGTAGTGCGGTACGACCAGGCCATGTGCTGGCTGCAAGTGGAGGCACTGTGATGGCTCGTCCGCGGCTGGCGGTCTTCAAGTTTGCCTCGTGCGACGGCTGCCAACTTACCCTGCTCTCGTTGGAAAACGAGCTGCTGCGACTGGCACATGCCCTCGACATCTGCTATTTCCTCGAGGCCACTAGCCGCATCGAGCGGGGGCCTTACGATGTGGCGCTCGTCGAAGGCTCGATCACCACCGAAGAAGACTGCCAGAGAATCCAGCAAATCAGGCAGGACTCGCGTTACCTGGTGACCATTGGTGCCTGCGCCACGGCCGGCGGCATTCAGGCCCTGCGCAACTGGGCGGATCATCAGGAGTTTCTGCGCAGCGTCTATGCAAAGCCCGAATACATTCGCAGCCTGGCGCGCTCGACTCCCATTGCCGCGCACGTTCCGGTGGACTTCGAGCTGCGCGGCTGCCCAATCAACGGCCGCCAGCTTGTCGAGGTGCTCGCCGCGCTGCTTGCCGGGCGGCGGCCAAGAACGCCCGAACATGCCGTGTGTCTGGAGTGCAAGCGGCGCTTGGCCGTGTGCGTGGCCGTGGCCCGCAACGTGCCTTGCCTTGGGCCGGTAACTCAGGCCGGATGCGGGGCACTCTGCCCAGCATTCAACCGCGGCTGCTATGGCTGCTTCGGACCCGCGGCACAGCCCAACCTGGTGGGACTTACCAATCACCTGCGCTCCGCCGGCTTGGCCAGCGATGCCCTCGTAAGCGGCCTGCGGCTCTTCAACGCCGCCGCGCCCGCCTTTCAGCAAGAAAGCGATCGCCTGGCGGCCTTGAAGGAGGTCGATCGATGAACGCGCGCCGCGTCATCGAGGTCCCGGCCCTCACACGCGTCGAGGGCGAGGGGGGATTGAAAGTCGTGCTCCACGACGGCCAGGTGCAAGACGTGCAGCTCGCGATTTACGAACCGCCGCGGCTGTTCGAGGCGCTCTTGCGCGGCAGGCCGCTGGACGATGTGCCGGACATCACCGCACGCATCTGCGGCATCTGTCCCGTGGCGTACCAGATGAGCGCCGTTCATGCCCTGGAGGCCGCGTTGGGAGTTCAGGTCACGCCCGAGCTGCGGTCGCTGCGGCGGCTGCTGTACTGCGGAGAGTGGATCGAGAGCCACTCATTGCACGTGCACCTGCTGCACGCTCCAGACTTTTTGGGGTACGAGAGCGGCTTGGCCATGGCGGCAGATCACCCGGAGGCGTTGGCGCGGGGGCTGGCACTGCGCAAGGCGGGGAACCGCCTGCTGGAGGTGCTGGGGGGGCGTGCGGTGCATCCGGTCAGCGTAGCTGTCGGAGGGTTTTACGGGCTGCCGCGTGCCGACGAGGTGCGTGCACTCATACCCGAGTTTGCAGCGGGTCTGGAGCTTGCCTGCGACGCGGCTCGGTGGGTAGCGGGTTTCTCTTTCCCCGATTTCGGCCGCACGTACGAAATGGTGGCCCTGGTCCATCCGGACGAATACGCCATGAACGAGGGGGAGTTGCATTCGACCGCCGGACTCGTCTGCCCGGTCTCACAGTTCGAGCAACAGTTCGAGGAGTACCAGGTGCCCCATTCCACGGCCTTGCAAGCGCGGAGGCGCGATACCAAGACGACATACCTCGTCGGGCCGCTGGCCAGGGTGACGCTCAGCCGTGCGCGGCTGGCGCCGCGTGCCCGGGCGCTGGCAGACGAGCTGCTGCCCGAACCGGCTAACAACGTCTTTCGAGGCATTGTGGCCCGTGCGGTCGAAGTGGTGCACGCCTTTGAAGAGGCTTTCGAGTTGCTCAAGAGCTACCGGCCGGTTTGGCCGCCGCGCATAGCGTGGCAACCGCGAGAGGGGATCGGCTGCGCTGCTACCGAGGCGCCGCGTGGCACGCTCTACCATCGCTACCAGGTGCTGGCCGACGGCAAGGTGGCGGAGGCACGGATCGTGCCGCCCACCTCGCAAAACCAGGCACAGATCGAAGACGACCTCCGCGCCTGGCTGCCGCACGTCCTGCCCCAAGGCGACGAGCGCGCCGCACTAGCCTGCGAGCGGCTCGTGCGCAGCTACGACCCATGCATAAGCTGCGCTGCGCACTTCTTGCGCGTACATTGGGAGAGAGTCTGATGCCTTCTGGACAGCCCGCGGCCGCGAGGGCAGCCCATTGGGACTGCCCCGCGCGCGAGCAGCCGGCTCCGCAGCCAGATACGCTCCTGGTCGGCCTGGGGAGCCATCAGGGGGATGATTGTGCTGGCTGGTGCGTGGCCTGTGCCGCGGCCGCAGCGCTTCAGAATCTCCCAGCGGAATGCTGCCGCCCAACCGTCCGCCTGGCACGCCAGCCCTTGGAACTGCTTCACTGGTGCTGCGGCTGCGCGCGGCTTGTGATCGTCGATGCCTGCCTGCCGGACCAATGCAGCGAAGCACGCCTTCTGCCATCTCCTGGCACATGGAGACGCTGGAGATGGCCACATATTCCGGCCCTACGCTTGCGCCCTGCTACAAGCCACGATTTTGGCCTCCTGCACACACTGGCCCTGGGTAGTCGACTGGGGATACTGCCCCCCGAGGTCGAGATCTGGGGCCTATACATCGCGCCGCACAGCCTCCACACGGTCCGGGGGCTGTCTGGACCCGCTGACCCGCACGATGCGGACGCTCTGGCCCCTGCACGTTCATCCCCGAGCGGCGCACGCCTGGAAGGTCGGACAAGTTCCTGGGCCTGCGACGCACTCGCCGCGGTGCGGCCTACGCCGAACGGTCTCAGCACAAGCGGGGCCGATATTTGCGGGCTCTACGCCCAGCTTGTCTCCCAGCTCTCGCCCAGCGTACGCGCCGCACTCCCCAAGATTGTGGATGCACTCGTTCGCAGCCTGGCAGCTCCGGCCAGCGTGTGAGAATCCAAGGGGAGACCCAGGGCGTAGAAGCGTGGAACAATGCCCGCGGCACATGTGGCAGACTCTGAACGTGTTTGCCTCCGCACAGCCTTGGCAAGCAGCGATTGTAACGCTCTTGTCCTACACAAGCCTGGCGCAGAACACGAGCACCAAGGGCCCGCTCCGATGGTTCCATGCGGGTGGCTGAGTTGCGGGCGTGCAGCCGATGCCGCACCGCGTCTGCGCGAGACGGGCACGCATGCCGGGAGCGCATTGCGTATACTATGCTTTACCGTGAGCGACGGTTGAGGCTGCGTCTGCCGGGCAGCCGTCGTGCACGCGGCTTGACACATACGGCGTGAGCGTGCCGCTGCGTGAGTATGGCCGGCGAGCGGTCTCTAAACCGACTCGCTCGCTTCGGCCGGATTCAGGCGGTGCCGCTCATACATGCAGGCCGCACGGCTAGTTGGTCCCCTGCAAACAGCGGCACGGGCGGAACAGAGCAATCACCCAATGCGCATTCGCATTTACTTGGCTGCCATCGTCTCCTTGGCCATCGCCCTGCGCGGATGGTACATCGACACGCGCAGCCTGTGGTTCGACGAGGCATTTTCCTGGCGGCTGGCGACCAAGCCTCTGGGCGATCTATTGGCGTGCGCAGTGCAAGACCATAACCCGCCCCTGTATTACATTTTGCTGCACGGCTGGACGGCCTTGGCCGGCGACAGCCCCGGGGCACTCCGCCTGCCCAGCGTGCTCTTGGGTGCATTGACCGTGCTGGCAGGCGCATGGCTCGCCGCAGAAGTGGCATGCCGGCGCGGGCCAGCCAGCCACGCGTATGCCGCGCGCGCAGCACTGCTAGCCGCGCTGCTTCTGGCTCTCAATACCTCGCAGATTCGCTGGGGCGGCGAGGCCCGCATGTATGCGCTCGGTACCTTGCTAGCGCTGGTCAGCACGGCCATCTTGCTGCGTGCCATCCACGCACGCCAAGCCGGCTGGCTGTGGGTTGCTTATGCGGCCTGCATGGCTGCGCTGCTCTACACGCACACCTATGGGGTGTTCTCCTGGATGGCTCATGCGGCCTACGTGCTAGTGCTCGCTGCATATGACGCCTGTGCCGTCCGGCGCCGCACATGTGCTTACCATCCAGCCCAGGCTGACGATCCGCCGCCCAGGCCGCCCCTCGTTGCAATGCGATTGATCTATGCCATGCTAGGCGGAGCGGCGGCCCTGGCGCTGTTCTCTGCATGGGTGCCAGTTCTTCTCATGCAGCGCGCACGCGTAGAGGAGGGTTTTTGGACCCAGCCCGTCACCGCTCTCCACGTGTTGGCCATTGTTAATCAGATCTGCCTGACTTCTGAATTCGCATGGGGCACGTTCGGCGCCGATCTATTACGCGCCTGCCTCTTGGCGACGGGCCTTGCCGTGCTCTTGCGGCGCGGCCGCGCGGGCGAATTTGCGTTGGCCGCGTCGGCGGTCCTACCCCTGGCGGCGAGCGTGCTGGTTTCTAAAGCCAGCACACCTATCTTGGCGCCGCACTACCTGCTATTCGCACAGTCTCATCTACTCGTGGGCATCGCCCTAGTACTTGCACGTGCTCGAGGCCGCATGGATTTTGCCGCCGCCGCCTGCGTTGCCATGGCGGCGATGCTCGTGCCCCATGTGAACGCCCAGCACGCGCTGCGCATCGATGCTGCACCGGGCGCTCGCGTGGCCGCACGGTTGATCGACAGTCGGCGCGGCGCGGCGGAGCCAGTCGTCGCGTGCACGCCGCTGTACTACCTGCCCATTCTTTATCACCTGAGCAGCCGTGAGCATGTATACGTACACCGTTATGACCAGGGCTGGCCGAGATACTACGGCACGGCCGTGCTATCAGACAAAGATTACATCACCACAGCAGAACTGAACCAGCTTGCCGCCCGCCGCGTGTGGGCGGTCGACATGCAGGGGGGAAGTTGGGGCACGCGCCGGCTCGAGGTGCCGCCGCACTGGAAGCAACTCGAGGAACACACATTCCGCGAGCCGTACCCTTGGCAGGGCGCGCTAGTGGTCCGCCTCTACGAAGTGGCACAGAGAACCCAAGCGCAGAGTTCCGAGAGATCGCCATAGCCCTAGTGGCGGTAGAACGGCGCCCAACGCGACCAACCGCACCGGCGCCAATCTCCCTCCCCCCATTGCAAGGAGGGACTATGGAGTCGTGGCCGCGTTCGCCAGAACGCCGGCAAATCGTAGCCGGCCTAGCGCTGGTTATTATCGGAGGCCGCAGCGCCGTGCCGAGGCTAGCAGGCCCTTTATCCCGCTGAAAACTGCTCAGCACCGCGCGGACAGCGCGTGCGTTGAGCCACTAGGGGATACAGTATAGACGGGCACGTGGCGCTGCGTTTGTGCGCCGCGGCCCGGATCTACCCGATTTGCGAACTGCCGACCAGCGCCCGCTGTAACCCGCAGAAGGTACTGCCACCGACCTTCTTACTTCCCAATGTTGGAGCAACCCACATGAAAGCCAGATTAACTGACCGCATCGCGCGCCGCGAATGGCTGGCAGGCGCCGGCGCCATGGCCGCCGGCGGCGCCCTGCTGGCCGGCGTGCTGGCAGACGAGAACAACCCCGCCGTGCAGGTAGCCGACCGGACCAGTTCCATCCGCATCACGCGGCTGACGGCCACGCCCGTCGGCCCCAAGGCGTACGTGAAGATTGAGACCAACCACGGCATTGCCGGATGGGGAGAGATCACGGGATTGGAACCCGGCGTCGCGTGCGCCCTGGCACATTCTCTTTATGAACTGCTGGACGGCGAGAATCCGACGCGCATCGAGCACCTGTGGCAGAAGATTTACCGCGCACACCGAGACATGCGCGGCGGGCCGTTCATGGTGCACACGCTGGCGGCCATCGACATGGCACTGTGGGACATCGCGGGCAAGCTGTGGGGGGAACCGGTGTACCGTCTGCTGGGGGGACCGACGCGCGAGAAGATTCGCATGTATCCCACAGAAAAGGCGGTCAAGGCCGGTACGGGGGGACCGCACCCCATGTCGGGCGATCCGAAAGACATCGAGCAGCTTCTCAAGCTGGTGCGAGACGCGCGCGAGCGTGTTGGGCCCGACGGCACGGTGATGTTCGATGCCCACTGCGCCGTGCCTCCCGCCACGCTCATTCAGTTCGCGCAGGCACTCGATCCCAAGGAAGTGCTGTTCATCGAAGAGCCTGCGGTGCCGGGCAACATCGAAGTCTTCAAGCGGCTTAAAGAGGCGATTCGCATTCCGCTGGCCACCGGCGAGCGCGATCGCACCATTTGGGGCGTGCTCCCCTACCTCACCGAGCGCTGCATCGACATTCTGCAACCCGATTGTGCGCACACCGGCGGCATCACCCAGATGAAGAAAATTGCCGTGCTTGCCGAGGCGTTCTTTGTGCCACTCGCGCCGCACTGCACCTGCTCGGAGTTGGGCCTAACGGCCAGCCTGCACGTTTCCGCCTCGGTGCCCTTGTTCTTGATCCACGAGGGCTATCTCGACGGGCACATCATGCCCCCGGGCGTGGCACGCAAGCAGTGGGAACTCGGTCCAGACGGCTATGCTACCCTGCCGGAGGGTGCCGGCCTGGGCGTCGAAATGGACGAAGTTCGCATGGCGCAGGTGGCGGCCGAGCCTCACCGCCGCTTCCACTGGCCGCATCCCACGTACGAAGACGGCTCGGTGCGAGATTACTGAGGCACCAAGGTTCGCGGCGGCCGAAGACCACCCTGCCAGGGGGGGCGGCTCTTGTCGCCTCGGCACGCAACCTGGTCCAACCGCTCACGGCATTCGCGCGGTACAAGCCGCCGAGTGCACGAGCGCCGCTTGAGCTGTTCAGGCCGCGCCGCCGGTACCACCGCCCCACCGGCGCTGCTTCGCCGGCAGCCTGCCTACAAGAGCGCGCGCAGCGCCTCGCCCGCGGCGAACGAGCAAAGGTTCGCGAGCACAATGGCCGCCATGTCGCGCGCGCCACTATGTTGCCGCCACCAACCAACCCCTACTGCGCCTGCTGGGCCCACAACCACCCGTACACGGCGCGGCCAGAATGCCCAGGCGAACAGCAGGCACTCAGCGGCCGGCGCAAAGACCTCTGCCACCACCACGTACACCCAGCGCGGCCAACCGGCGAGCAGCGGCGGGAGGACCAGCACCACCACGGGGTACGTGCAAGCCGTCAGCCACGCGCCCGCCAGCAGCTTCTGTGCAGGCGTGTAGCGCCAGGAGAGGGTCCACCAGAGCACTGGCAGTTCGACGAACACGCTCAGTGCATAGCCGATTATCAAGAACGTCCACAGTGCGGCCGGCTCGGGCATAAGGCAATCACATCAGCCGCAAGAGGAAGGGAATTTCGGCCAGCACGTGCAGCATGGCCACAGTGAAGTACACGTCTCGCGTTACGGGATAATCCACCAGAAAGCCCGCCCAGAGGACCAGCACCGCTACCCCCCCGCAGGCCAACACCATCAGCACTCCCCGCCGCCACCAGGCGCCACGCGCAGCCAGCGGAATGTTCGCGGCTTGCCAGGGCAGCGCACGCGTGGCCACCAGCGGCATGGCCACGATCCAGGCCGCATAGTGCACCATCTCTAAGAACGTATGCATGGCTACCAGAAAATGGCTGGAAACCTGCCGTAGCACCCCGGCACCCGCATGGTTCGCAATGCGGCACGTGAGCGCGTCGTCCCCCCCTAACGGCGGCGCATCGTGAAGCTGCCACCACAACACCCCCAGCAGCAGAGGCAGCGCGGCCAGTGCCAGCCTGTATCCCCGCTGCCATTCAGAACGGCGGCGTGCCATCTCGCGATCGAGAAACACCAGCGCCAACAGCGGGTGAAGATAGACTAGCCCCAGGTCCCAAGCTTGGGGAGCAAGCCATGCAAGCCCGAGCAATGCCAGTCCCGCGGGCAATGCCCAAGGCCAATCTCGCCGCGGCTGCTGCCGGGCACGAAGCTGCACTAGCCGCAAGACCCACAGCACCAGCAGGCTATTCCATAGGGCCATGGCCATGTTCCACGCGTCGGCACCCCAACCAAAATGGTGTGCCGCAGCCGGCAGCAATGCGAACAGGGCCGTAAGTGCCAGCACGCCGGCAATGCCCGTAAGAAAGTAAGGCCGCAACCGTCCCCAACGGGGCGGCATGCGGCTGAGCATGTACCGCGCCTCCATCCAGTTGTGTGGGCCGGCGAATAAAAACACGGCTACAACGGAACACCCCACGGGTGCCCAGCCGGCTACCAGTGCTGCGGCGGCGGCTATCAACAGCATCGCGGCAGCGGGTAGCCACGCGTTCATGGCGGCTTGCTCGCCTGGCTCGAACGCACCTCGATCATCGCCACGCGCGGCCACAATGGCGGGAATCGATGAGTCGCAGGAAAGTGCCATGATCGCGTTCTGCTTTGGAAGATCGAGGACCAGCCGTAAGTGAGGATGGAGGCTGGGTGCGTTCTGCTCGGCTGTCGCCCCATCAGAGCGAAGCTTGCCAGTCGCGCGCCTAGGGGATGTCGACTGCCGATTCATCTGGTTCGGCGGCCTGCCTTGGTGCGGGAACCGCCTTGCTTGGGCGCAGCCGCGTGCAGCAACCGGCCCACTGCGTCTCGGCTGAGGATCAACGTGACTTCATCACCATCGTCCGCCAGCTCGAGTGATAGCTCTCCCACCTCGACGCCGTTGCGGTCCGCGGCCGGCGCGGGCCGTCGCTCGGCAGGCCCGAAGGGCAGCAGATCCGCACGTGCAGCCAGCGAGCATACAGCGACCACGCACGCGGCGGCCGCCGCAATCGCCCCGGAGCGGCGCCGCAGCGCTATTGCACCCCCGGCGACCGCGGCCGCGGCCAGCACCAGCCCCCCAATCACAGTTTGCAGCGCCGCCGGGGCAAGCCCGGAAGCATCGGCCGCCGGAGCGGCACCTGATCGCAGCCCGTCCCAGACGTCGCGTGGAATCACAAGCTGCGGTTGCTGCGCATCATCGACCACCTCGATGAACAGCCGCGGTGCCGCATGCGCCTCCGGCTGTGCCGGAGCATTGAACCCATCTGGCGGAACCGGAATATCGGCCGTGGCGACGGAGACACATAAAAGCAGGCCCAGCCCGAGGCACGCAGGGGCCAGCAGGCGGCGCCCGTGAACAAGTTGCATCTCGCGGCTCCCTTGAAAGTCGACGAATCGCACGTTGTGTATCTCCTCAAAGTGGATTGCCCTGCGCGGCACACGCCGCTGGTAGGAATGGACATGGCACGTTGGTGCAAAACCGTGTGGCTCGAGAGCGGGGCAGGCTTGGCATTTCACGCGATTTCGACGCTATCGGTGCGGCAAAAGTTCCCATTCCTTTCGGCCCTGCTCGGCCAGGTGCTGCCAAGACACGGCACGGTGCCTTCGCCGGACTTGTTGCCGCATGGCCTGCTGCCTATCAAAACGCCCGCGGTTACCCTGATTGCCGCAGCCAGCACGGTGCTCCGCACCCGCATATCAATACGCGCGCCTTACCCTTGTGTGACAACTGGCTTGGTGACCGCATGTGCAGCGGCGGCACACCGCGTGAGGGGCTACAGCGTTTGCCTTACGGCATAATAGATGCCCAGCGCGACCCCAATGGCGACAATCAGCCCCCGTACCAGGAGCCTTGGAGTGAGCTGCGCGAGATGCGCGCCGGCGTATCCGCCCAGGCTGGCGGCCGCGGCCATGGCAAGCGCAAACGGCCAGTGCACCTTCTGCTGCCAGACGAACACCACCACGGCTGTGCCATTGATGGCTGCAGCCAGCAGGGTTTTTAGCAAGTTCATGCGGTGGATGTCCGCCAGCCCAACCAGACCCAGGGCGGCGAGCATGAGGATGCCGATACCAGCCCCGAAATAGCCGCCATAGATAGCTACCAAGAACTGAAAGGCGAACGCAAACAGGGCATGCCGCAGCGACGCCGGCCGCTCGACGTCGCGCAAGGGCGGATCCTCCCTGCTGGTACCATGGTCCGCTATGCGGGGTGCGCTGCCTCGTGCCAAGCGCGCGTGCCCTCCTCGCCGGGCCAGCCAGCGAGAAATCCACGGCTGCGCTGCGAAGATGGCCGCGGCAGCAAGGATCAATGCGGGTATCAAGCGCTCGAACGTGGCCGCCGGCAGCCTGGTGAGCAGCAAGGCGCCGGCGGCACCGCCCAGTAAGCTTGGCCAGAAGAGCAGCCACAACCACGCACGGCACGCCGCCAGCTCGCGCCGATAGCTGAAGGCGGCCGAGAGCGACCCCGGAAATAGGGCCACCGTGCTGGTGGCGTTGGCAATCACGGCCGCCTCGGCCGTACCACCCAAGGCTGCAAACAGAGATGGGAATGTCAGCAACGTGCCGCCGCCGGCCACGCTGTTAACCGCCCCGCCCAGTGCGGCTGCAACACACAACAGCAAGTATTCCCAAAGCATGTCAGCAGAGGCGGGGGGGTGCATCAAGCGACTGGCTCGGCAGCAACCAATAGACGCAGTGAATTCGAAACGACCGAAGTCGCGCGACGGAAGTGCAGCCATGGACGGCGATCCATCCGGCGGCGATTGGATCAAGCGGCGGTTTTGTGGCACCGCCGGCGGGAAACAGCGGATTATGCCGCAGCACGCACGCAAAGTCCACGCGCGCATGCGGCACCTCTTCTGGCTTCCCTCTGCCGCCAGCCTGAACTAGGGAATCATCCACGGCAGCCAATAGGCTTGCACCAATGTGACCACACCTACCAGCCCGGCCAGTACGATGCTATGCGGCAGCACAAAGCGCAAGATCTCCCCCTCCTTCCCATGCTGCTCCGTGGCCACGGCGGCAACGACAATGCTCTGCGCGTCGATCATCTTGCCCATCACCCCCCCCGTGCTGTTGGCCGCCGCCATAAGCACCGGGCTGAGCCCAAGCTGCTCGGCTGTGATCCGCTGCAAACTGCCGAACAACGCGTTCGACGACGTGTCTGAGCCCGTGAGTGCCACGCCCAGCCACCCCAGCAGAGGCGCAAAGAACGGATACAGCCCCCCTGTGCGGGTAAACGCCAGTCCAAGCGTGGCGTCGCAGCCGCTATAGCGTGTCGTAAATGCGAGCGCCAGCATGCAGGCGATGGTGACCAACGCTGCCCGGGCACGCCATAGCGTGTCAAGAAACTGCCTGGCTACCACCGCGGGTGCAAGACCCATCCATGCCGCAGAAACCAGGGCTGCCAGAAAAACCGCCGTCCCCGTGGCCGAAAGCCAGTTGAACTCGTAGCGAGCCTCTTCCGGCTGCGCAGCCCGATCTGACCCGGCAGGAACCGGCACCACGGGCCGCGTACGGTACACGCGGCCGTGGAGTCTGGGCATCTCCCAGCTCGGCTTGCCGATACCCCACAACAACCCTGGCCGCTCGGCAGTGCCGCCATTGAGTACCGTCTTCACTTGCGGCCAACCCCAAACGAACACCAGCACCGAGAGCATGGCCCAGGGCATCCAGGCCCGCAGGGCCTCGCGCGGCCGCGGGGCCGGATCGGAGATTCTGGCAGAAGCTTCACAGGCATGTTGGGCCGCGTAGGTATCGTCTCCGGCAGCCGAGACCTGCGAACGGGGAAATGTCCACACTTCGCGCGGCTGCCACACACGCAAGAAGAGGGCAAGGCAGACGAGTGAACCGAGTCCGCCCGCCACATCCACCAGTTCAGGCCCCAGGTAGTTGGAGGTCGCAAACTGAATACCGGCAAAGCTGCCGCCACACACCAGTACGGCGGGCCACGCGCCCGCCAGCCCACGCCAGCCGGACATCACCACCACCAGCCACGCTGGAACGAGCAGAGAGAAGAGCGGGAGCTGCCGGCCCGCCATCTGGCTGAGCTGTGCCACATCCAGCCCAGACACCTTCGCCAGCGTAAGAATGGGCGTGCCCAGCGCACCGAATGCTACAGGAGAGGTGTTGGCCAGCAGCGCCAGCCCGGCAGCGTATCGCGGCGAGAACTTCAGCCCAATCAATAGCGCGGCGCTGATGGCCACGGGCGTGCCAAACCCGGCCGCCCCCTCGAGAAACGCTCCGAACGAAAAGGCAATCAACAGTGCCTGCATCCGTTGATCTGGCGAAAGCGCCGCCACCGAGCGTTTGACCACGTCGAACTGGCCAGCACGGACTGTGAGATGAAACAAGAACACGGCTGAGACGACAATCCAGCCGATTGGCAGTAGCCCGAAACACGCCCCCTGCATTGCGGCGGCGAGCGCCGCGTCGGCCGGCATGCCAAATCCCCACGTAGCCGCGAGCAGCGCGGCGATCAGCCCCACCAGCGCCGCTACGGGCGCCCGCACGCCGCCGGCCAACAAGCCCAACAACAGCACAATGGGGCTGGCCGCCACGGCCGTTGACCAGAATACCGAGCCAAATGGATTGTAGTCTTGGACCCAGGGCACAACGCACCTCAACCGCAAGTTGCGGCCGAACATAACCAGCACAAGACGCGGCGGCAAGTTCGGGCGGCCATGCCCCCGCAAGCTCCGTGCCCCTCGGCAAGAAAATCGCTTCGCCTTCTCCCCCCTTCGGCCAGGGAGCAAGCGGGGACGCTTGCTCTACGGTTGGCGCAAGCGTCCTCGCCGTAGCATGAGCGTCGTCGCCGTAGCATAAGCGTCCTCGCTTGTGCAGACCTGCCGGACGTGTTCGGCCTGCCTGAGCAAGCGGGGACGCTTGCTCTA
>FWPU01003632.1_pt1 | contig 38233 bp, 25 predicted proteins | sample 2228361 | NCBI WGS metagenome assembly FWPU01 (sample SAMEA103939777, study PRJEB20133) | metagenome | reverse complement strand
GCAGCGACTGCGCCGCGCGCTGCTCGCCGGCCCTCGAGCGCGCCGTCGGCGCGGCGGCGGGAGCCACGGACCCGGTCCGCGAGCGCTGGCGCGACTGGCTCGCGGTGCGCGACGCCTGCCCGCTCGGCCGCGAGCACCGCTACCCGGACGACCTGATCCGCTACGTCTACACGAAGGACCGCGGCGTGCTGCGCGCTGCCGTTCGTCGCTACCAGGCGGCCTGAGCTCACCCGGCAGCGCGGCGACGCGAGCCGGACGCGCGCCCCGGACGCCGGTTGGGAAGCGCGGGAAGCCGTTCGCCCCGAGCGGCATCCTGCACGCAGTTCGCGGATTGACACCTTCTTCGGGAGCAACGTAAGCGGGATCGGTCGCTTGCGTGCGCTCGTCGGCGCGGCCGCAAGCCGGCGACGGATGCACGCCCACCCGGCGACCCACCTCGGCGCTCGGTCCCAATCGCGGAGGAAATCATTGTGCTTCTTCAGCTCATCTCGATCGTGTCGATCGTGCTCGGCGCAGCGAGCGTCGCGCAGGCGCAGTCGGGGCTGCAGGTCACCCCGGACGGCAAGCGGACGCTGATCAACAAGGACGTCGGCGACGAGCGCTGGGCGATCGTTCGCTCGGGCGATGCGGTGTCGGGCAACGTCTACTTCCCCGACGGGAGCGACCCGAGCTTCGTCTGGTGCGAGCAGACGTCGAGCAGCGACGACGAGGTCGTCCTCGACTGCTCGGGCGCGAACCGCTGCACGAGGAACCCGCGCTCGCCCTTCGACTGGGGCGAGATCGGGTCGGTCACCCTGCCGCAGTCGTTCTTCGAGCCCGACGGCGGCACGGCGGACGCCGCCGGCGTGCTGAAGGTCAGCGCGGCGGCCGGCGCCGCCGGCGTGGAGCCGCCCGGCTCCGGCCTGCAGGTGACGCCCGACGGGGCGAGCACGCTGGTCAGCAAGGACCTCGAGGGCGAACGCTGGTCGATCGCGCGCTTCGCCGACGACCAGACGGTCACCGGCATCGTGTACCGCGGGGCGGGCGCGGAGCCGACGTTCGTCTGGTGCGAGCAGATCGGCGAGGGGGATGGCGAGATCGAGCTCGCGTGCGCGCAGGCGGCGTCGTGCCGCAGCGGGCCGTGCGACCCCGACCAGTGGACGTCGATCGGCGAGGTGACCGTCCCCGCGAGCTTCTTCCAGCCGCCGGGGCAGGAGATCACGGTGGACAACGCGGCGCTGCTCGAGCTCGCGTGGGACTTCCCGCTCACGGCGGGCGTCACGGCGGGGCCGGTGGTGACCGACGAGTTCGTCTACATCGGCGCCTGGAACTCGATGCTCTACGCGCTCGACCCGGCGACCGGCGCCGTCAAGTGGTCGTTCCGCACCGGGCCCGGCGGCTTCGGCATCCAGGGCGCCGTCACCCTGATCCCGGGCAGCAACGACATCCTGATCGGCGACTCGGCGACCCACGTCTACCGCCTCGACGGGCGGACCGGTGACCTGCGCTGGATGAAGCTGGTCGGCGATCCGACGGTCGACCACATCTGGTCGGCGGTGACGGTGTCGAACGGGCGCATCTTCGTCGGCATCGCGTCGCACACCGACAACCCGTGCACCAACGGGCGCACGGTGGCGCTCGACCTCGAGAACGGCGACATCCTCTGGGAGCGGCAGAACGTCCCCGACCGCGTCTGCCGCACCGACACGTCGGTCGTGTGCGAGTCGTCGGCGGACTGCCCGGAGAACGGCGAGTGCGTCGAGGGACGCGGCGCCGGCGTCACGGCGCAGCCCGCGGTGAGCGAGGACGGCCGCTGGGTCTACGTCAACACGGTCGGCTGCTACACGTTCCCCTCGATCGGCGACTCGGACTCCATGATGAAGCTCGACGCCGCGACCGGAGAGACCGAGTGGCTGAACCGCGTCCAGCCGCCCGAGCAGTTCGGCTTCTGCGAGCAGGATACCTCGATCGAGTGCGGCAACGACGCGATGTGCAACGGCAACGGTCCGTGCCAGGAGAAGGGCGCCTACCACGACTTCGGCTTCCTGAACGGCCCGCTGCTGCTCGACGTGCCGGACGAGCGCGGCCGGCTGCGCAAGCTCCTCGTCTCGGGCAGCAAGGACGGCACGCTCTACGCGTTCGAGGAGGACACGGGCGAGATCGCGTGGACCAACGAGGTCCTGCCGACGCCGGTGTCGCCGGGCTTCGCCGGCTTCGGCCTGTTCAACGGCGCGATCGCCTACGAGAACGGCCGGATCTACGCGGCGCTCTTCCAGATGATCCCGCGCGCGAACCCGGGGCCACCGCATTTGATGGCCTTCGACGTGCGCGACGGCACCATGATCTGGGCCGACGACATCGGGCGCGCCTACGCCCACGTCGGCGTCAAGAACGACGTGCTGTTCACCGGGACCAACGACGTGCCGGACTTCTACGTCTACGACGCGGCCCGGGGCGTGCGGCTCAAGACCTTCCAGCTCCCGGCGCCGTCGTCCTCGCGCCCCGCGATCGTCGGCGACTCGGTCTACGTCGGCTACGGGATCATCAGCAACGTCGGCGGCGTGCGCGCCTACCGGCTGCCGGCAGGGGGTTGAGCGGCAGAGAGGGGAAATTCTAGCCTCGGCCCGGGCGCCGGCATAAGGAGGCAGGCCATGGGCTCGTGCGACCGCTGCGCAGGCAACCGGACCTTGGCCCCCGTCCGCGTGCGCTGGACGGTGTGGATCGCGCTCGTCGCGCTCACCTTCCTGATCGCCTACGTCGGCGTCGCACCGCGGATGATCGGCATGCTCGAGGGCGTGCGGAACGGCTTCGCCCCCGCCGTGCCGGCGGCGCTGCTGGCCGGCTGCGTCGGGCTCCTGGCCTTCGTCGCGGGCTTCCTGCGGCTTACGCGTCCGGTCTGCACGCGCTGCGGGACCGCGTCGCCGTCGTGGCTGCTGGTGCCGGTCGCGAGCCGCGCGCGAGGCGGGGGCGAGCCGGCGCTCGCCGACCAGAGCCGCCGCAGCTTCCTCGCCGCGGCGGGTGCGGTGGGCGCGAGCGGCGTCGCGACCGCGGTCGCGGGCGCCGCCGGCGTGCTCGGCCCGAACGGCCGCTGGCGCGACGTCGGGCGCGACATCTTCTTCGCCGACGTCGAGAAGACCTCGAGCGTGCAGCGGCCCGAGTGGGCGGGGTCGCGCGTCAAGTCCTACCGCCGCCTGGGACGCACGAACTTCATGGTCTCCGACATCTCGCTCGGCTCGTCGCAGATCAAGGACAAGGAGGTTGCGATCCGCGCGATCGAGCGCGGCGTCAACTACTTCGACACCGCGCCGGACTACTCGCACGAAGCCTCCGAGAGGCTCCTCGGCGAGGCGATCCGCGAGACCGGCATGCGCGACCGGATGTTCCTCGCGACCAAGTTCTGCACCGCCGAGGGGCACCTGCCGCCCGACACGCCCGTGCCGGAGATCATCGCCGCCGTCGAGGGAAGCCTCCGCCGCCTGCAGACCGACTACGTCGACCTAGTCCACATCCACTCGTGCGACCGCGTCGAGCGGCTGCTCGCCCCGAGCTTCCACGAGGCGTTCGACCGCCTGAAGGAGCAGGGCAAGGTGCGCTTCCTCGGCGTGTCGACCCACACGCCGCGGCTCGAGGAGGTCGCGCGCGCGGCGATCGACTCGAACCGCTTCGACGTGATGATGCTCGCCTACCACCACGGTCTGTGGCCCAAGATCGGCGAGATCATCGACGAGGCGCACCAGAAGGACATCGGCGTCGTCGCCATGAAGACGCTCAAGGGCGCGAAGGCGGCGAACATCCCCGGGATGCGCGAGGACGCGGTCGCGTACTCGCAGGCGGCGTTCCGCTGGGTGCTGTCGAACCCCTCGGTGTCGTGCCTCGTCGTGTCGTTCTTCAAGCCCGAGCACTGCGACGAGTACCTGTACGCGTCCGGCACGGCGCTGCGTGACACCGACCGGGCGCTGCTCGAGCGTTACGACCGCCTGGCGAGCGCCGACTACTGCCGGCCGCACTGCGGGCTCTGCCTGGGCTCGTGCCCGAACGGCCTGCCGATCGACACCGTGCTGCGCTACGACATGTACTACGCGGACTACGGCGGGACCGAGATGGCGCGCGAGAAGTACGCGAGGCTCGTGCGCGCTGGGCTCGGTGCGTCGCGGTGTGCGACGTGCCCGGCGCCGTGTCTGGGGGCGTGTCCGTACGAGCTGCCGATTCGGGCCAAAATGGTGCGGGCGCACGAGCGGCTCACGCTCGCCGTGTGAGCTTGGTGGCGGGCGCGCGGGGGCGGTTTGCCGGCTCCGCTCCGGTCGCCGGGCGCCTGCTGGGAGAATGGGGCTTTGGAGCGGCTCCCTAGACAGTCGCTTCGCCGGCAAGCCGCCCCCGCACGCATGTGCCATCCTCTCCGGCGCACGGTCGCCGCTCGGGTGCTGGGGACAATCGGGGGGCGGCTCTGCAAAAAGTCCGGGGGGCGGGGGCGATTTCTCGCAACCCGGGGCGAATTGGGATATGAGCCGCCGCCATGCTGAAGAACAGGCTGCTTCAGATCGGAGCTGCGGCGCTCGGCACCGTGCTCGGCCTCGGCTTCTCCGTGCCTGCGGGGGCGGAGAAGGATTTGAAGGAAGGCGCGGAGTGGCCGGCGCCGTACGTGTACACGGTGCCGTACTGCGTAGCCGCGATCCACGAGGATCCGAACTTCATCAACCTGATGGATCCGGATCGCGAGACGTCCGTCGCGGCGCTGGCTTTCGCCTACAAGACGAAGCCGAACGTGAAGGTGGGCGACCTGATCACGGTCACCCCGGCCGAGAAGACCTCGACCGGCGAGCCCGACTTCCAGGTCGTCAAGGCGCAAGACCCGCGCTGCAAGCGCTTCATCGGCGAGTGACCGCGCGCGGGCGGGTGCGCGGCACCCGCTCGACGCCTCACACGCCGGGCGGCGGGCCGAGGATCCAGCCGCCGCCGTGGGGATCCGTGTACCAGCCGCCGGCGGCATGCGTGCCGCCGTCGACGTGCAGCGTGATCCCCGTCACGTAGCGCGCGAGGTCGGACGCCAAAAAGAGCGCCGGGCCGGCGACGTCGGCCGGCTCGGCGGCGCGCCCGAGCGGCACCATGAAGGCGTGGCGCTCGAGCGCCTCGGGTGAGAGCATCGCGCGCAGCCCCTCGGTGAGGCAGATGTCGGGGGCGAGCGCGTTCACCCGGATCCGGTGCGGTGCCAGCTCGAGGGCCATCGACTTGGTGAAGCTCACGACGGCCGCCTTGCAGGCGGCGTACGGAGCGTAGAGTGGCGCTGCCCGATCGGCCTCGATCGACACCACGTTGAGCACCGAGCCGCCGCCCCGCTCGATCAGCAGCGGCGCCGCGGCCCGCGTGCAGTGCAAGACCGACTTGAGGTTCAAGCGGATGAGGGCGTCCCAGCCCTTCTCCTCGATCTCGAGGAACGGCCTGCGGAAGGTTCCGCCGACGTTGTTCACCAGGACGTCGAGCCCGCCGTAGCGCTCGCGCGCCGCGGCGACCGCGCGCGCCACCTGCTCGGGCTCGCGGACGTCGCACGGGACCGCCAGGGCCTCGCCGCCGGCCGCGGCCACCTCCGCGCGCGTCCGCTCGGCCGCCTCGGGCGAGAGCTCGGCGAGCACGACCCGGGCGCCGTGCTCGGCGAACAGCCGTGCGATCCCCTTGCCGATCCCCGCACCCGCGCCGGTGACCAGCGCCACCTGGCTTTCGAGCAGACCGCCCGCGTTTCCCATGGCCGTAGTCTTGCGCTGCGGCCCGCGTCGCGGCAAGGAAACGGCGATCGGGCGGAATCGTCGCGCCGCGACAGGGGGCCGGCTCGAGGCTTGCGAGCGCCGTCCGCCAAGGAGATTCGTTGAAGCAGCAGAGCACGAGGTCGAAGAGCGCCTCGCGGGCCGCACGGAGCGCGAAGGGCTCCGCCGAGGCGAAGGCGACGCGAAAGCCGGCGTCCGCGCGACGCGTCGCGGCAAAGACGCCGGCGAAGGGTGCGAGCAAGGCCGCGAGCTCGAAGAAGGCGACCCCGGCAAAGAGTGCCGCGCGGCCGCGCCCCGCAACCAGGCGCCCGGCGCCCGCCCGGACGGGCGCCGCAAAGCCCAAGGCCGCCGCCGAGCGGACTCGCCCGAGCGCCAAGCCGCGCCGTCCCGCCGTCCGGCCCAAGGCGAAGAGCAAGGCCCGCGCCCGCAAGGCGAAGCTGGCCCCCAAGCTCACCACCGACGCCGCCTTCCGCCTGAGCCGCGACGTCCGGCCGTCGCACTACCACGTGCACATCCTGCCGGACCTCGTGCGCTCGACCTTCCGCGGCGAGGTGGTGATCGAGCTCGACCTCAAGCGCCAGCGGCAGACGATCGAGCTGCACGCGGCGGACATCACGATCGACCACGCGGAGATCGCGCCGCGCGACGCGAAGGCGAAGCCGCCGCAGCCCAAGGTGCACGTGCCGGGCGCGAAGCCCGTCGGACCGCCGATCAACCAAATGGCGGTGGCGATCGTGCCGCACGGCGCGCGCGAGACGGTCGAGGTGAAGTTCCTGCGCCCGGTCGGCCCGGGCAAGTACGCGCTGAGCCTCGCCTACCACGGCAACCTGCAGGAGCGGCTGCGCGGCCTGTACATGGCCCGCGTCGGCGACGAGCGCTACGCCTTCACGCAGCTCGAGGCGGCCGACGCGCGCCGCTTCTTCCCGTGCTTCGACGAGCCCGACATGAAGGCCCGCTTCACCTTCTCGGTGACGGCGCGCGCCGGGCTCACGGTGATCTCGAACAACCCGCTCGAGCGGAGCACCCACAACACCAACGGCACGACCACCTTCCACTTCAAGACGACGCCGCCGCTCTCGACGTACCTCTGCGCGCTCGCGGTCGGTGAGCTCGAAGGGTCTGCCGTGCGCATGGCCGGCAAGTGCCCGGTCCGCGTCTGGCACGTCCCCGGCAAGCGCCACCTGGCGGGCTTCGCGCTCGAGGCGGCGGTCGAGTCGCTCGCGCGTCTCGAGAAGTACTTCGGGCTTCCCTACCCGTACGAGAAGCTCGACCTCGTCGCAGTGCCGGACTTCGAGGCCGGCGCGATGGAGAACGCGGGCGCGGTGTTCTTCCGCGAGACGCTGCTGCTCGTCGACCCGGCGACCATCTCGCTCGCCGAGAAGAAGCGCGTCGCCGAGGTGATCGCGCACGAGCTCGCGCACATGTGGTTCGGCAACCTCGTCACCATGAAGTGGTGGGACGACCTCTGGCTGAACGAGGCGTTCGCCACCTGGATGGCGTTCAAGGTGGTCGACGAGTGGAAGCCCGAGTGGCGGATGTGGAACAACTTCGAGCAGCATCGAGCCGCGGCGCTCGCGCTCGACGCGCTCGCCAACACGCATCCGGTCTACGCCGAGGTCGAGAACGCGGCGCAGGCGACCGAGAACTTCGACGCGATCACCTACGAGAAGGGCGCCTCGGTCGTCCGGATGATCGAGCACTACCTCGGGCCGCAGAAGTTCCGCGCCGGCGTGCAGGCGTACATCCGCGACCACCGCGAGGGGAATGCGGTCGCGGCCGACCTGTGGAACGCGCTCGAGCGGGCCTCCGGCCAGCCGGTCGCGCAGATCGTGCGCGCCTGGGTGCGGCAGGCGGGCTTCCCGCTGGTCTCCTTCGAGCGCGACCCGGATCCGAAGCGCGCCCAGCTCGTCGTCAAGCAGGAGCGCTTCCGCGCGAGCCCGATGACCAAGTTCCCCGAGGGCGCGAAGACCTGGCCGCTGCCGGCGGTGGTCAAGTTCGCGGGGACCGCGGCACGCCCGCCGCGGACCGAGCGCTTCCTGCTGCGGCGCGCGAAGGAGTGGATCCCGGTGCCCGGCGGCAAGCACGTACCGTGGTACTACGGCAACGCCGGCGAAGGCGGCTTCTACCGCGTGCTGCACGACGCCGACTGCCTCGCCGAGCTCGCGCGTGACCTGTCCGGCGCGCTCACGCCGGTCGAGCGCATGGGTCTCCTCGGCCACCAGTGGGCGATCGTGCGCGCGGGACGAGCGCGCATCGGGAGCTTCCTCGACCTGGCGAGCGCGCTCGGCGCGGAGACCGACTACGAGGTGCTCGACTCGCTCGTCGCACCGCTCGCCTTCGTCGACGACCAGATCGTCGACGCGGCCGGCGCCGACGCGCGGCCGCACTACCAGGCGTGGATCCGGGAGGTCTTCGGCCAGGCCTGGCAGGAGCTCGGCTGGGAGCCCGCACCGACCGACGACGACGAGCGCAAGCTGCGCCGCGCCTCGGTGCTGCGCATCCTCGGGCTGGTCGGCGAGGAGCCGTCGATCGCGGGTCAGGCGCCGGAGCTCTTCGAGCGCTACCTCGCGAACCGCACGGCCATCGAGCCGAACCTGGTCGACCCGCTGATCGCGATCGTCGCGCGCGACGGCGACGAGGCGCGCTTCGCCCGCCTGCGCCGCGCCGTCGCCGAGGCGCGCACGCCGCAAGAGAGCCGGCGCTTCCAGCTCGCGCTCGGCGACTTCCGCAACCCGACGCTCGCCCAGCGCGCGGCCGAGATGACGCTCACGCCCGAGATCCCGACGCAGGACGTCGGCTTCTTGCTGATCCGCCTGCTCGGCAACCGGGCGGCGCGCGAGCTCGCCTGGAAGTTCATCCAGGAGAACTGGGCGGCGCTCGCCAAGCGACTGCCGCCGATGATGGTGTCGCGCGTGATCGAGGCGACCGCGTCGCTGCAGACGCGCGAGTACCGGAAGCAGGTGGCGATGTTCTTCCGCACGCACCCGGTGGAGACGGCGACTCGCGCCCTCAAGCTCGCGCTCGAGCGCTTCGACATCAACGAGGAGCTCCGGCGTCGCGCCGGCAAGGAGCTGCGGGCCTGGTTCGCGGTGCGGGGCGTGGCGCTCGCGGCGCCGACCGAGGCGTCGGGCGCCTCGCGAGGCGTCTCACCCGGCGCCTCGGCCGGGGCGTCGCCCGAGACAGCGCACGCCCCGGGCGGCGACGCGCAGGGCACCGACGCGCCGGTCGTCGGCTGACCTCCCTCGCGTCACCTCGCGGATGCTGCCGGTCCTGATCTTCCTCGCCCTCGTGACGGGCCTCTGCGTCTGCCTGCAGGGCGTGACCAACGGCGCGCTCGCCGCGCGCACGAGCCTCTCCGCGGCGGTGTTCCTGAACGGGCTGGTCGTCGCGCTCGGCACGTTCGTCCTCTGGCTCTCCGACCGGCGTCCGCTGGTGATCGACGGCGTGCCGTGGTTCCTCTACCTGGGCGGGATCTACGGCATCCTGATCCTCGCCTGCGCCGCGTTCGTCTTCCCGCGCCTCGGCGCGGGCGCGACGACGGCCTTCGTGGTCGCGGCCCAGCTCGTCGCCGCGCTCGCGCTCGATCACCTCGGCGTGCCGACGCGCGTGCCTCTCACGCCCGGCCGGCTCGCGGGAGCGCTGCTCCTGCTGCTCGGCGCGGTGCTGGTGCTCTGGCCCAAGCTGCGCGCCTGAAGGCGCCTTGCCGGCCTCGTCCGCACGCCGCTGGACGGGGTGGAGCAACGCACCCCGTCCGGCGGGCGTGCTCCGTCTCAGAACTGCTGCTCGCAGCCGTCGAGGAAGGCGCCGCTCGGCGACCCGATCGGAGCGTCACAGCCGAGCTGCGCGCGGATCGACTCGACCTCCGCGATCTGCGCATCCGCCGTCGCCTGGCTCCAGGCGCCCGCCCGGACCTTGCCTCGGCCAGGATCGTGAAGAGCTGCACGCCCAGGGCGTTTGGGGCGACGATCGACTGGATGAGCGTCGGCCCGATGATCTCGAGGAACTGGAAGATGTCCCCTTCCCCGCCGAGAAACTCCTCCAGGAACTCCTCGAACTCCGGCGAGTTGATGTCGCACGGCATGCCGAGCGACTCGAGGAACGCGCCGTTGCTCCGGATACCCGCCTCGAGCGCGTCCAGGTCGAGCACCGGGCCGACGCAGGTCGCGGCGACGGCCCAGAGGCCGGGGGTGATGTCCGGGACGGTCACCGATCCCGCACCGGTCACGGGATCGAAGTGGCCGAGCTCCCCGACCGGCTGCTGAATCGCGAGGTCGGCGAACGTCAAGACGAATGTCTGAGGCAGAACCGTTTCCGCGGCGCCGTTCACGTTCAACGCGATGCCGAGGATGGTGATGCCGGTCAGGCTGTAGGCCGACTGCTCGCAGGTCTCGAAGAGGAAGTCGCCGCCCGGGAAGAACCTCGAGAAGAACTCGCCCTCGGTGGCACCGCCGTTGAACGGCCCCGCGATGACCGCTTCGAACCTCGCCTGGAGCTCCGCGAGGTCGGTGACGCAGCTCGCCGCGACGCCCGCCGGGTCGACCTGCCCGGAGACGGTGTCACCTGAGAAGCCCTGGGTCGGATCGATGGTCAGCGAGAGCTGCGCCCACGCGGGGCTCGCGGGCAGGGCGGCCAGGGCGACCGCGAGGGCGGTCGTCGCGATCCAGATCTCCACACGCTGCAACATTCGACTCCCTCCGTTCGGGCCCGCCGTCGCGCGCGAGCGCCCGGCGGGCCGGCTGGGACGAGACGGCCGGGCGAAAGCCCGACCCTTCGTCGCACGCCCGGGACGCAGCCCGGCGCGGGTCGGAGGGAGAGTGGGCAGGAGAGCGGGGAACGGGAGCGGAAGGAGAGCGTGAAGGAAAGTGACGGTCCGGCGGCGCGGTTTGGTCCGAGAGTGGCGCCTCGGCTGAATCCCATGACTTCGATCCCCGTCGGCTGCCGATCAACCGGCAGGGTCGCGCCGCCACCGCCATCGCCGGTCGGATGCCACGGAAGCCGCCTTCGCTTCAGAACTCGCCCTAGGGTCTCCTGCCGGCGACCGATGTGGCCCACCGTTGCCGCGGCGTCGCCCGAGCTCTAACGGTCTGCTCTGGGCGAGGAGAGCGCGAGCGTGCGACGCACCCCGATCATGATCCTCGGCTGCACGAGCGACGCCGGGAAGTCGTTCCTCGCGACCGCGCTCTGCCGCCATCTCGCGAACCGCGGCGTCCGCGTCGCCCCCTTCAAGGCGCAGAACATGAGCAACAACGCCGCGGTGACGCCCGATGGCGGCGAGATCGGACGCGCCCAGCACCTGCAGGCGCTCGCCGCGCGCGTCACGCCGGACGTGCGCATGAACCCGATCCTGCTCAAGCCGAGCGCCGACACCTGGAGCCAGGTCGTGGTGCTCGGCCGCTACGACGAGCGCGCCACGCGCATGCCCTGGCTCGAGCGCCGCGACTGCCTCTGGCCAATCGTGCGCCGCGCGCTGCACGAGCTGCTCGACGAGCACGAGCAGCTCGTCATCGAGGGCGCCGGCAGCCCCGCCGAGGTCAACCTGCGCGCGAGCGACCTCGTCAACATGGCGGTCGCGCTCGAGTGCGAGGCCGACGTCTTCATCGTCTCCGACATCGACCGGGGCGGCTCGTTCGCGCACCTCCTGGGCACCTGGATGTGCTTGACGGAGGAGGAACGCGCGCGCGTCCGTGGCTTCGTCCTGAACCGCTTCCGCGGCGACCCGGCCCTCCTCGGCGACGCGCCCGCGTGGCTCGAGCGCCAGACGGGCGTGCCGGTGGTGGCGCTCGTCCCCTACGTGCGCCACGCGCTGCCCGAGGAGGACGCGTTCCACCACCGCGGCTCGTTCCTCCCCGGTGCGCTGAACCTCGCGCTCGTCCTCTACCCCTACGCGAGCAACGTGGACGAGTTCGACCCGCTGTTCGCCGAGGAGGGCGTGAACGTCGTGCCGATCCAGCGCTCGACACCCCTCGGTGCGTTCGACGCCGTCCTTCTGCCGGGCAGCAAGAACACCGCTGCGAGCCTGCGCCACCTGCGTGCGAGCGGCCTCGCGGACGAGATCGTCGCGGCCGCACGCGCCGGCCGGCGCGTGCTCGGCGTGTGCGGCGGCATGCAGCTCCTCGGGCGCGAGATCCGCGACCCGGACGGCATCGAGGACGGCGACGTCGAGGGCCTCGGCCTCCTCGACCTCCGCACGCGGCTCGCGCGCGAGAAGACCACGCGCTGGACCGAGGTCGCGTGGCGGGGCGGCACGCTGCGCGGCTACGAGATCCACCACGGCGACACCGTGCCGGTCGGCCCGCGCGCGACGCCCTGGCTCGAGCGCGGCCTCGGCTTCGCGCACGGTCGCGTCGCCGGCGTGTACCTGCACGGCCTGCTCGCCGACACGCGCTTTCGCCAGGCCTTCCTCGAGGAGCTCGGCTGGCGCGGCCGGACGGGCGACTGGGCGGCAAGGCTCGACGACGAGATCGAGCATGTCGCGCGCCTGATCCCCGAGTCGGGATGGTCGGTCTGAGCGGCGCTCTGCCCCGCGGCGTCAAGGCACCGGCACCTTCGCCGGCCTACACGCGATCTTGCTGACGGGGATCCCGAACACGTAGCTCCCGCCGCTGCCGCTGTCGATGACGCACTGGCGCATCGACCCGCTCTGCGTCGCCCGATCGAGCGTGAAGAGCAACGTCTCGACGAGGTCGGGCGGTTGCGCGAGCAGCGTCGAGACGACGAGGCAGCGCATCTTCGACTCCCATCCCTCCCGGAGGAGGAGCCGGCGAACCTCGTGCAGGCCTGATCCGATCCCACGCTTGACACGATGGCTCCGGCGTCGCCTTCGTGTGCAGCTCGCGCCCGGGCCGAGGCGCGGCTCACGATCCGGCCGCGGGCTGCCGAACGTGCGGGCATGGAGGAGGCCGTGACGACGCAGCCGGCGCGCGGGCCGCGGAGCTGGGGCCTTCGCCTGCTCGTCCTCGGCAGCGCGATCGTTGTGGGCCTCCTTCTGCAGCAGGTGGTCGCCGCACGGCTCGCGGAGATCCAGACGCTCGCCGCGACCGACTTCGTCGCTGCGCGGCGCGAGCTCGCGCTGCTTCTGCAGGTGGTCGCCGGCGGTGCGCTCGTGCTCACGGCCGTCGCCGGCGTCGCGCTCGCTCTCGCGGGACGTCGCGCGCTGGCTCTCGAGGTCTTCCCACCGCCCGGAGCATGGTCGTGGGGCGCGACGCGGACGGTCACCGGCCCGCGTGCCCGCACGTTCGCGCGAATCGCGATCGGGCTGGCGGTCGCCCTCGTGCTCTGCTCGCTGGCGGGACTCGGGCTCGTCTTCTACGTCGCCCGCGTCCTCATCGAGTGTCGCGCGGGCTAGGCGTGACGCCTCTTCCCGGGGACGTAGGCGCGGAAGTGCAGATCGCCGCCCGTCGCGACGCCGTCGACGGACAGCTCTCCCGCCGGATACACGTCGCGCCCCGCCCCGGTCGCGTAGAGCCCCAGCAGGTAGCCGGGCGCCACGCCGTCGAGCGACAGCTCGAGCCGCAGCTTCCGGCCCCTCGATTGCACGAGCGGCGCGAACTGGACCGAGACGCGCGAGCCGTCCTTGAGCGAGTCCAGCGGCAGCCGCTGCTCGACGAGCGCCCGCCCGTCGGACGCGAGCACGCTCGCGCGAAGCGCGCCGCTCGGGATCCGCCGGCCATACGTCGAGACGTCGAGGTCGACCCGGGCAAGCCCGTTGAAGCGCGGCGCGAAGGTTTGCTCGACACGCGTGCCGGCGTTCATCGGGACGACACATGACGGTGCAAGGTCGAACACCGACGTGTCAACGACCAGCGGCTCCGCCAGGTAGTAGTGGCCGCGGATCGTGCCGAGGGTGACCGCGTTCACGAGCGCGGCGACGGCAACCACGGCGACGCCGTACGCCGCCTCGGCACGCCGCCAGCGCACCGTGGAGACCGCGAGCAGCGCGGGGAGAGCGAAGGGGATGAAGTACCGTCCGGCGACCCCGCCGAACGGAGCCCCGAACGTCCCGCGAACGGCGCTTCCCGAGATGGCGTACAGGCTCGCCATCGCCGACAGGAAGCCCAGCGCCGCGGCACCCGCCAGCGCGGCGCGGTACGCCACCGTCAAGCGCAGGTAGCGGGCGCCGAGGAGCGGCGCCGCGAGCAGCAGGGCGCCGTACAGCCACGTCGTCCAGGCCGGGCGGCGGACGGTCGCCCAGCCGAGGACGCCAATGAACTGCTCGACGTAGGCGGTCGCCTGGTGCGCGAGCGTCCGGGCGACGGAAGCGAGAAACGACACCGGTTGGACGAGGGCGTTCAGGAAGCTCACCTCGACCTGGCCGCCATGCCGCGCCGTCTGGGCGCGACGGAACAGCTCGATGTTGCTCCCGTTCGCCCAGGCAAAGAGCAACGCCGCGCAGACCGCAGGTGCGGCGACGAGGAGAACGCGAGCGGCGCCGCCGCGCGAGGACCTCCGCGGCACGAGGGCCGCGAGCGGCACGAGCGCAACGTTGGTCTTGCACAGCGCGGCGACCGTGAGGGCGCCGGACAGCGCCCAAGCTCGCTTCACGGGGCTCGCGTCACGATCGCGCCCGACTGCGCTGCGCACGGCGAGCGCGGTGACGAGGAACGCGGTCGCGATCGTCATCGCGTCGGCGGAGGGCGACGCCGCCTGGTGCAGCGTCATCGGCATCAATGCCAGCGCGAGGAGAACGGCGCGAAAGTCCGGCAGGATCGCGAGAGCCAGCGCGACCAGGCAGAGGTACGCGAGGAGGTTCGCGAGCCGACTCGCGTAGAGCACCCACAGCGGCGACGCATCGAGCGCCGTCGCGACCCGGATACCCGCCGCCGCAGCCAGATAGGGCACGCACGAGTAGACCTTCGCCGCCGTTGCCCTGGCCTCGCGCGTCTGCTCGCTGCGCAGCGGCACGGCCGCCCAGCGCCACACGCCCTGCTGCGTGATCAGCCGCCGCTTCTCGAGCACCGGCGGGAACGCTTCTCCGAAAAGCATCACCGATCTCGGCACCGGCGTCCGCTCGGCTGCGATGCAGGAGCCCCGCGTCACGTCGAAGGCGCGGACGAGGTGCGTTCTCTCGTCCGCCACCTGGAGCGGCGGCATGGTGAACGCGTAGAGCGTTCCCGCGGTGGCCCCGAGCACGAGGAACGCGACGACGTAGCCACGACGACGCCGGTCGGCTGCTTCGCTTGCGCCGCGGGGCCGCACCGTCCTACGTCGAGCAGTCTCTCGTCAGCGCCGGCCGAGCACCACCACGCACGACACCGCGCCCGGACCTCCGACGTTGTGCGCGAGCGCGATCTCGGGATCCTTTACTTGACGATCGCCGCAGTTGCCGCGGAGCTGCTGGACGCACTCGTAGATCATCCGCACGCCGGAGGCGCCGATGGGGTGGCCGAAGGACTTGAGGCCGCCCGAGGGGTTGATCGGCAGGTCCCCGTCGACCCGGGTGCGTCCCTCCTCGACCCACTTCCAGCCCTCGCCCTTCTTGGCGAAGCCGAGGTCCTCGATGTTCGAGATCTCGGTCCAGGTGAAGCAGTCGTGCACCTCGGCGAGATCCACGTCGGACGGCTGGATGCCGGCCTGCTCGTACGCCTGGCGCGCCGCGGCCTGCGTCGAGCGGAAGCCGACGTAGTCGAACGTCGGGTCGAAGTACGGGCGGCCGGTTGCGACGGCGAGCGCGGCGCCCTTCACCAGCACGTAGTCGTCGCGGAAGCGCTTCGCGATGTCGGCGCGGCAGACGATCGCCGCAGCCCCGCCGTCGGTGGTGGGGCAGCAGTCGAACAGGCCGAACGGCCACGCGATCATCGGCGCGTTCAGCACCTGCTCCACGGTGACCTCCATCTTGAGGTGCGAGAGCGGGTTGCGCGCGCCGTTCCAGTGGTTCTTGACGGCGACCTTGGCAAGCGTCTCGCGCGTCACGCCGAACTCGTGCATGTAGCGGTTCGCCGCGAGGGCGAAGAGGCCCGGTGCGGTGTTGCCCTTGGCGAGGATCTGGTGGCCGACGCGCGGGATGCCGCGCCCGGGACGGTCCTTGAGCTTCTCCGACCCGACCACCAGCACGATGTCGTGCTGCCCGGAGGCGATCGCCAGGCAGGCGTTGCGGAAGGCGTCGGTGCCGGTCGCGCAGAAGTTCTCGACACGCGTCACCGGCCGGTCGTAGAGCCGCAGCGGATCGGCCAGCGAGATCCCGGCCTTGCCGCCCTGGGCGTGCGGGAGGTAGGTGCCGATGTACGCGGCGTCGATCTCGCTCGGGTCGATGTTCGCGTCCGCGTACGCCTGGAACGCGGCCTCGCAGACCTGGTCCTCGTAGGTCATGTCGTAGAGGTCGCCGAACTTCGTGCAGCCGACGCCGATGACGGCGACCTTGTCGCGGATCGAGTTCATAGCGGCCGTGCCTTCCAGAAGTAGTTGTAGTTGTCGCCACCGGCGTGCAGCCGGCGGAAGGTGAGCTCGACGGGCGCTCCGATCTTCACCTCGTCGGGCGTGCAGTCGGTCATCTGCACGTACATCCGCCCGCCGTCCTCCAGGTCGACGACGACCATCCCGAGCGGGTGCTCGAGGTTCGCCGCGAGGTGGTCGACCGTGTAGGTGAAGATCTTGCCCTTCTTCTTGAGCTTGACCGGCTCGAGGCCCTCGCGCGCCTTGCACTTCAGGCAGACCCGCGCCATCGGGTACTGGACGAGGCCGCACGCGCCGCAGCGCGTCCCGTAGAGCCGCACGTCCTGCTGGAGCTCGCGCGCCTCGAGGACGTTGCTCACGAGCTCGACGGGCGTCTCGTCCTGCCCGAGGATGCGGCGGTACTTGAGGTACTTCTCGTAGCTCGGCAGCGCGAGCGTGCGCTCGAGCGCCTGCTCGACGCCGGGCCGCACCGAGCCCGCGCCTGCGCCCTCGCCCGCGCGCAGGAGGAGCGCCTCAGCGCCCTCGCCGTACGCCGCGACGACGAGCGCGTCGCCGCGCTTCGCCCGCTCGAGAGCGCCGGCGAGCTGGAGCAGCGGGTCGGGCGATCCGGTGATGCCGATCCGCGAAATCAGCGACGGAACGAGGACGGTCTTGGCGTCGACGCCGACCTCCTTCGCGAGCTGCTGCGCGGCGCGCGCGTCGGGCGCGCCGACGGCGAGCGCCGCGAGCTCACCGCTGCCGACGCCTTGCTCGTTCAGCACCCGCCCGATCGCCTCGCTCATGTCGCGGAGGTAGCCGTGGCTCACGGAGAAGCGCGGGTCCTGCGTCTGCACGCCGCGGCTCTCGGCGCTGCGCCACTGGAAGGTGAACTCCTCCGCGACCGCCGCCGACGCGACGAGCTCGGCGAGCCGCGCCTTGCCGTCGACCACGACCGCCGCCGCGGCGTCACCGAGCAGGCCCTCGAGCTCGCTCTCGGGCTCCGCCGGCCGGCAGTCCGCGACCGCGACCAGGACGCGGCGGGCCTGGCCGCTCTGCACGGCGCGCAGCGCCGCCGAGAGCGCGGAGACGCCCGCGCGCACCGAGCCCGCGAAGTCCGCCGTGAGGATCGCCCGCGGCAGGTCGCACGCGGTCGCGACGACGCTCGCCACCTGCTTCTCGCGGTACGGCGACGAGGTCGAGGCGAAGAACAGCGCGTCGATCTGCAAAGGGTCGAAATCCTCGAGGCAGCGGTGCGCGGCAGCGACGGCCATGGTCAGCGCGTCCTCGTCGTAGTAGGCGACCGACCTCGCGCCCGGCGGCTGCTTGCTCCCCCACGCCGCTGCGATCAGGGAGCGGTCGAGCCGGGAGCGCGGGACGTAGACCCCGATCGAGCTGATTCCCACCATCTTGTCTCGGCCTCGCTGGCGACGGGCCTCGGATCGAGGGCCCGGATGACGACGGATCGCCGGAAACCGCTACCATCCGACCGCGGGGGACGCGAGCGCGCGGCGGCCGGGCGCCGGGCGCGCCGCACCTCCCTCACACCCCGAGCCTCACGCCTCGAAGAACTCGCGGGCGAGGCGCAGGAACTCCTCGAGCTGGTCGTGGTGCACCCAGTGCCCCGCGCCCTCGACGTTGACCACGCGCGCCGAGCGGAACGCGGAGGCGCGCCCGTCCTGCAGCGGATCACTCGCCCACGACTCGGTGCCGCGGACGAGCAGCGTCGGGCACGAGATCCTGCCCCAGATGTCGCGCGCGTCGGTCACGTTGAACAGGTAGGGCGAGACGGCGCGGGTGAAGTTGTCGAACTTCCAGCGGTAAGAGCCGTCCTCCTCGCGCTGCGCGCCGTGCAGCGTCAAGTGCCGCGCCTGCTCCTCGGTGAGCCGGGGGTTCGCCTCGCGCATGCGCTGCACGGCGTCCTCGAGCGTCGCGTAGTAGTGCGGCCTCCGCCGTGCGAGCGACTGCATCTCGCGCACCCAGTGCAGCATGCGCTCGTGCGCCGGCGTGTCCTTGAAGGACTCGATCATCGACGGCGACGGACCGAGCCCCTCGATGGCGATGATCTTCGCGACGCGCTCGGGATAGATGCCGGCGTAGTGCAGGCCAATCGAGCCGCCGAGCGAGTGGCCGATCACGTGCACCGGGAAGCGGTCGACGACCTTGAGGAGCTGGGCCACGTCGAGCACGTAGTCGATCAGCGAGTAGATCGACCCGACCGCCCACTGCGAGTCGCCGTGCCCGCGCAGGTCGGGCGCGATCACGTGGAAGAAGTTGCGCATCTCGCTCGCCACCCAGTCCCAGCTCCGCGCATGGTCGCGGCCGCCGTGGATCAAGAGGAGGAGCGGCTTCTCCTCGTTGCCCCAGTCGAGGTAGTGGAGCTTGAGCCGCTGCGAGATGTAGGTCTTCGAGATCGGGCCGAGGAAGTCGGTCGTCTGGGTCGCCATGGCGCCCGGTGTACCACGGCGGGCGGCCGCACGCCTCGCGCTACGCGGCCGGGCTCTCGGGCGCCGCGCGCCGCAGCAGCGTGCAGCGCCGCTCGTCGAGCGGCCGCGCTTCGAGGAGGAAGAGCATCTCGACCGTCTCGTCGCACGCGCCCTCGAGGATCTCGAACGGCAGAGCGTGGTCGCGGATCAGGACGTCGAGGTGCTCGCGGAACGAGTCGTACGTCCAGACGTGGAAGTGCGTGTCGTAGCTGTCGTGCAAGATCCGGAGTGCCAGGTGAACCGCCGACTCGGCGTCGAGCCCGTGCATGTTCTGGTTGCACTCCGCGATGTGGCCCAGGTCGGACAGCCGCTTTCGCTCGGTTCCCGCGTTCTCAAAGTCCCACAGCAGGTGCTCGACGGTGGTGAGCGGCCGGCCGCGGTCGAACGTGTACCGGGCGTCCGGGAGGATGCACAGCACGCGGCCGCCGGGCTTGAGCACACGGTGCCACGCGAGGAGCGCCCGGATCGGGTCGTGGGCGTGCTCGAGCACGTGGCAGGCGATCAGGAAGTCGAAGCGGCCCGACGGCAGCCCGTCGAGCGTGTCCGTGTCGCACACCACGTCGGGACGGCGGATCGCCTCGCGCGGCACGTCGGGGTTGTGCGCGCACAGCTTCTCGTAGTCGAACTTGTCGACGAACAGCACCGCGGCCCCCGGCGGCAGCCAGAGCGGGCTCGCGAGCGCGCCGATCTCGACGCCCTCGCCCGCGAGCCGGCGCGCGAAGCGCGCGCGGAGGTTGTCGAGCGCAGGCTCGGCGTCCGCAGCCTTCTCCGCGCCTGCAGCACGGTGGTCGACGGCACGGCCGAGACGCCGGAGCACGCTGCTCCACACGGATTTGAGCGAGACGCACATGCGTCGGCCAATCTTGCAGCCGCGCCGCGCCTCCGTCGAGCAGCGGCGTCGAGCGGGCCCGCCGAGCGACGGGAAGGCGAACGCCCCGACGAGCCAGAACGGCAGGTAGCCCGCGTAGTGGCGGAAGTCGAACCAGTAGACGCCGGGGCTGAGCTCGTTCAAGAGCCACGCGACGAGCAGGATCCCGAGCGTGAGCGCCGCGCAGACGAACAGCACGACGTAGGGCGGACGGCGCTCGAGGACGCCGAGCCGGAGCCCGAGCAGCACGTTCTTCACGACCAGCACGACGAACACCAGGTGCAGCCACGGCGGCAGCGGCCGGAGCGCCGTGAAGCACAGCGAGCTCGAGACCAGCACGCGGACGAACTCGGTGAAGGTCGGCACCAGGCTCTCGACGTGGACGAAGTAGTCGAGCGTCCCGGCCTTCGCCGGATCGCCGTAGACCAGAAGGTTGAACAGCGGGTAGCCCGCGCCCAGGGCGATCGGCCAGCTCACCGCGGCGAGCCGTCGCGCGACCCCGACACCGCTCGCCTCGCTCCGCAGGCGCGCCACGACGCTTCCGAGGAACAGGACCGCCATGAAGCCGTTCGAGTACTTGGTCAGCAGCGCGAGCAGGACGAACCAGGCGGCGCGCCGGGCGTCGCGGTCGAGGCCGGTGCGCCAGTGGCGGACGAGGAAGAGCGCGCACAGGGCTTTGGTCAGCGGCGACAGCCGATCGTTGCTCAGCCCATACTGCACGCTCGGCTCGACGGCGACGATCACCGGCGCGAGGACGAAGCCCCACAGGGCGGAGATCCCCGCGACCCTCTCGAGCTCGCGGAAGACGAGCAGGACGACGATCGCCGCCCCGACGGCGAACAGCACGCTCGACACGCGGAGCAGGCGGATGTGCAGCTTCGGCGGGAGCTCGGACTTCTTCAAGAAAAAGTTCGGGGCAGCGAGCAGCGCGTAGTAGAGCGGCGGCTGGTGCGCCTCGTACGAGAGGCCCGCGATTCCCATGGTCTGCGCCGTGCCGTCGAAGCCGGGCGGCGGGGCCCAGCGAAGGCCCGACAGGGTGATCGCGGCCGTGTAGGCCGACAGGGGCTGTCCGTGCGCCGGAAGGCGGAGCTCGGTCAGCCGGTCGATGTAGTCGTAGTGCGCCATCTCGTCGACTGGACTCCAGACCGGACGGCCGAAGCTCAGGACGAGGCTCGTCACCGTGTAGGCGCCGAGCAGCAGGAGGAGCGCGCCCTCGATCCAGAAGAGCGCGCCGCGCCGCCCGGCCGAGCGCGACGAGTCGCCGGTCCCGGGCGCGGCCCCGTCCGTCTCGGCACCCGGCGCCGCGCTCCACTTCTCGCGCGTGCGCGTTGACAGCATGCCCTCCCGCCCCTTACTCGAAACGCAGCGACAGCGGTACGCTATGGCACAGCAGCACTCGTCGATCGAGCCGGCGCCCCGCGTCGTGACGCGTGAGAGCTACCGAGCGAGCAGGCTCGCGTTCCTCCGCAGCGTCGTGGCCCTCGAGCGCAGGGAGGGGCTCGAGATCGGCGCGCTCGACTTCCCGACGGTCCCGCCCGAGGTGGGGAGATGCATGATCGCCGATCTGCGCACGGCGGAGGATCTCGCGAAGCGCTTCGGGATCCCGCTCGCGAGCATCCCGCGCCCGACCTACCTGGTGACGGGCGACCGGCCGCTCGCCGAGCAGCTGCCGCGCCGCTTCGGCTACCTGATCCTCTGCCACGTCCTCGAGCACATCCCCGATCCCATTCGCTGCCTGAACGAGGCAGCCGAGGTGCTCGAGCCGGGCGGCGTCCTGTTCCTCGCCGTCCCCGACAAGCGCCGCACCCCGGACGCCGTGCGCGCGTCGACGACCCTCGCGCAGCTCCTCTCGCGCCACTACCACCGGGCGACCGCGCCGTCGCTCGAGCAGGTCATCGACTTCGCATCCACCTGGGTCGAGGAGGTCGCGAACCTCGCCGGGTCGCCGCGCGCGGTCTACGACTGGGCGGTCGCGAACCTCGAGAGCGGCGAGGCCGACGTGCACTGCAACGTGTGGCGGGACGAGGAGCTCTTCGCGCAGCTCGACGCGCTCGTCGCGGGCGGGTTCCTGCCGGGCCTCACCGTGGTCGGGCGGGAGCCGAACCGGCCCGAGCTCAACGAGTTCTACGTCGCGTTGCGCCGCTCCGCCGGCTGAGCCTCGCTCGGCTCGCCGGGCAAGGGGCCATCGATCTCGGGGTCGACCTCGAAGATCTGCACGTTGTCCTCGGCGTAGCGCAGCGCCACGTGCGGTGACGCCGCAAGGCGCACCGCCTCCGACCGGTCGCCGCGCTCGCCGAGGTAGATCCAGCGGACGCCGCGCTTGTACAGCTCGACGACCGCCTCGTCGCCGTCCGCCAGCGCGGTGACCAGGCGGCCCAGGGCGATCGTCCAGTTGGCGTAGCGCGGGCTGAGCGGGGTGATCATGGGGCCGACGGTCGTCCGCCGCCCGACGAGGTACGGTAGCCAATAGCCCGCGTCCGTGCCGTGCGGGAAGCTCGGCAGCCAGAAGACGGTGCGGACGGCGAACAGGGCGTCGGGTGGCGTGTTCTCCTCGATCCAGCGCATCGCGCGGAGGTCGGCGGGGGTGACGAAGAAGCGGTAGGGCTCGAGCTGGGTCACGCGCTCGCGCGCGCCGAAGGCTCCGAGGACCAGGGAGCCGCCGAGCACCGCGGCGCGGAACGCCGGCCGCTCGCCGCTCCACTCGAGCAGCTCGTGCACGCCGGTCGCGGCGAGGATCGAGGCGGGGAGATAGAGCATGATCAGCACCGCGCCCGCGTTGGTCACGTTGAGGATCGGCACGTTCAGGCGGTGAGCCTCGCCGAGGGCGAGGAGCAGCGCGGTCCAGGCGGTCGTCACCGCGGCGACGAGGTTCCGCCGCACGAGCGCGACCGCCGCGAGCGCTGCGACCGCGGCGAGGGCCGGGGCGCCGCCCGCGAGGTAGGCGACGCTGTCGCGCGAGAAGTGGAAGTACTCGGGGTCGCCGCTCAGGCGGTCGCCGGGGCCGGCGAGCAGGCCGCCGTCGAACGCGATCTGCGCCCAGTAGCCGCGCGCGTACTCCACCGCCGCGCGGACGAATCCCGGTCCGGCGAGCACGAGCGAGCCGAGCCCGACGACGAGCGCGCCGGCGAGGAGCCGGCGCCGGACGCGCGGCTCGTGCCGCGCGCGCCAGAGCTCCGCGGCGAGCGTCACGCCGATGAGCACGGCGAAGAAGATCGCGACGCGGAAGTGGAGCAGGAGAACGCCCGCGACCAGCAGGCAGGCGTGCAGCGCGAGCGGCAGGAGTCCGCCCCCGTCATCCCGCCCGTGCGGCGCCGCGACCGCGCCGCGGCGGAGCGCCTCCCAGACCAGCAGCCACGCGGCCGGGAGGATGGTCTGCGCCGCGAGCTGGGTGAAGCGGCCCCAGTTCACGTAGAAGGCGGGCTGGTGCGAGACGAGCCCCGCGCAGATCGCGCCGACGACCGCGGGCAGCCGGCCGACGCGCCGGTCGAGCACCAGGTAGACGCCGAGCCCGCAGAGCCCGTTCAGGAGCTGCGCGAGCCAGAGGAGCGCCGTGTGCGCCGGCGCGCCGGCGACGAGCTGCACCGTCGCCGATGCGCCGTAGAGCCCCAGGTGGTAGCGCGCGAGCGGGATCGGGAAGTACGGCTCCATGCTCTCGGGCAGGCGTCCCTGCTTGGCCGTGAGCTCCGTGAGCAGCACGTGGTGCAGCGAGTCGGTCCAGGCGGGGAACGGCTCGAGGTGCGCGACCCACGCCCGCGTGCCGACCGTGGTCGCGATCACCGCGACCGCGAGCCACTCGAGCGGCGAGAAGCGCACGATCGCGCGGAGGTCGCGGCGCAGGCGGAACGCCGAGAAGAGCGCAAGGAGCGCGACGAGTCCGGTCGCGCTCGCCCGGTTGAAGGCGAAGCCCTGCGGCAGGAGCCGGAGGAGGAAGAAGAGCACCGGGTGGAAGGCGACGCCGAGGCTCAGCGCGACGGCCCAGGCCTGGAGCGGCGCCCAGGCACGCCACGCGCCGCGCAGCGACAGCAGCGCCCAGCCGGGCGCGGCGAGCGCGACGCAGGCGACGGCGAGCACCCGGAGCTCGTCGAGCAGCGTCGGGAGGGTGCTGTTCAGCGCGTGCCCCCGCGCACCGGACGCCGCCGAGCGAGCGGCGGCGCGTCCTCGTCAAGCATACGGGCGCTCGCCGAGCCGCGCCTGTGCACGCAGCGTCCGCCCGAGCTCGCCGGCGGCGCGCTCGAGCCGCACGAAGCAGCGCTCGACGAGGAGGCGCTCGAACTGGCGGGCGGAGCTCTCGAAGCCGCCCCGCGCCATCTCCGCGGCGGCGGCGCGCGCGATCCGCTGGCGCTCCGCGTCGTCGGCCAGGAGTCCGAGCAGCGCCGTGGCCACCGCGTCGGGCTCCGGTGCGGCGAGCCGGCACGTCTCGCCGTCGGCGATCATCTCGGTCACGCCCGGCACCTTCGCCTCGACCACCGCGCAGCCGCAAGCCATGCCCTGCAGCGGGATCCACGAGATGTTCGCCGAGAGCGAGAAGCAGAGCAGGATGTGCGACGCGTTCATCTCGCGCGCGAGCTCCGCGTGGCTCAGCACGCCGAGGTTCTCGAACTCGAAGCCGACCTCGCCGAGCTCCGCGTCGGTCGCGCCGAAGAACGCGATGCGGACGTCGGGGCGCTGCTTCTTCACGCGGCGCAGCGCCTCGACGCCGAGCTCGTAGCCGCGGCGCGGCAGGCTCGGGCGCGCAAAGAACAGGATCCGCGGCGTCTCGCCGCGCGCCGCGGGGTCGTTCGTCATGCGGAAGACCGCGTTGTCGACCGCGAAGTCGATCCACGCCGCAGGGCGCCGGGTCAGGTTCTCCATGCGGCGCGCGAGCGAGCGGCCGATGCAGACGAGCTGCAGCGGCAGCTCGTAGGTCGCTTCGGCCTTCCGGTAGAGGGGGTCCATGACGTCGTAGAACTCGGGCTCGAAGTCCTGGACGAAGTACATCTTGAACAGAGAGTCATCGAGCTCGGCGACGGTGTACGCGGTCGGCCAGTTGGTCGCTATCGACACGTCGGCGGGCAGGATGTTGTCGTGCCCGACGATCGCCTCGACGCGCAGCGGCCCGAAGTGCGTCTCGAGGAAGGCCTTGATCTCGGCCTCCGACAAACCTTCGAGATGCGCGATCGGCTCGACGTAGACCCGCACCCGGTGCCCGGCCGCGGCGAGCGCGTTAGCGAGCCGGAAGATCGTCCAGTAGCCGCCGCCGGTCCCCGCGATCGGCGCGCGCACGATCCAGTTGATCCTGAGGGGCCGATCGTCTGCCTCGTACGCGCGCATCAGCCTCAGCTTCTCGAGGAGGCTCGGCGCGACGGCGCTCGTCGTGTGCCTCGCCAGCGCGTCGTCGAGCGCGCGCTCCCCCATCGCCTCGCGCAGCGACTGCGACTCGACGAGCCTGCGGAGCGCGTCGCGCCAGGCCTCGCGGGTGTCGGCGAGGCAGCCGTTCCGCTCGTTCTCGATGACGCGCTGGAAGTCGCTCAGCGACGACGCGACGGTCGGAACGCCGACCAGCGCCGCCTCGAGGTACTTGATCGAGCTCTTGCACTCGGTGAACGCGTTGCGGCGCTCGAGCGGCGCGAGGTTCACGTCGACGTCGGCGAGCACCTCGAAAAGCTGCTGCCACGGCATGAGCGGCAGGTGCGTGTGGCGCGCGCCGAAGCGCCCGAAGGTCTCGCGCACGTCGATGTGCCCGACGGTCAGGAGCCGCACGCCGGGATAGCGCTCCATCACCCAGACGATCGCCGGCTCGGCCTCGGCGAAGTCGCGGCGGTGCGTCGGTGTGCCGCTCAGGTACGCGAGCACCACCTCGCCCGGACGCCGCTTGCGGCGCATTGAGCGCAGGATGCGGGCGCGCTCGGCGAGCCGCACCATCTCGCGGCTCGCGACGTTCGGGTGCACGACGACGTTTCGCACGAGCTCGCGGGCGCGCCGTGCGAGCGGCTCGGTCGACACCATCACCGCGTCGCAGCGCTTGAGCGTCGCGCGGTAGCGCTCGAGACCCTCGCGATAGAGGGCGCGCTCGTCGGGCTGCATGTCGTCGAGCGCGGCGACGTGCGCCATCGCCGCGACGTCGAACACCCAGTCGTCGGTCTCGAAGACGACCGTCTTTCGCAGGCGCCGCGCCTCGCGGAGGAAGAAGTCGACGTCGTGGCCGAAGGGGACGCGGTGCAGGACGAAGTACGCGTAGGAGCGCAGCGCCCAGGTGAGGTCGATCTGGCCGTAGATCGCGACGTCCGCCGTCACGCCGAGCATGTGGAGCTGCTCCGCCTGATGGTCACAGCGGTAGCGCTTCGCGTCGCCGGGACATCCGGTGAGGAAGAGGACCGCCTTGTGGACCTCGCGCGCCGCCGCCGGGCCGGTGCGGTGCCCGCGGCGCCGCGGCACGCGCGACAGGTTTCGCGCCGACTCGACGAGCGAGCGGAGCGGCGCCGTGACCTTCCACGACTTCGAGTGCAGGACCGCGTCGAGGACCGCCTGCATCTCCGCGATCTGGCGGTGCTGCTTGTGGATGTAGGCCTCGTGGCTCTCCAGCCGCTCCTGCGTTGCGCGGAGCCGCTCCTCGAGCTCGGCGCACCGGGCGAGCGCCTCCTCCCGCGAGAGATTCTGCTGCGCCAGACGGCTCGCCGTCGAGGGCCGCACGTCCCCCAGCAGCAGGCTGCTGCGGCTCGCGAAGTCGAACGCCGCCTCCGTGCGCGCGTTCTTCGCCACCATCGCCTCGGCGATCGCGGTGAACGCCCTGGCGACCAGCACGGGCGGCGGCATCGGGTCGCCCGCATCGCGGGCCTGCTTCGCGTTCTCCTCCTCGACGGCCTCGAGCGCCGCGCGCGCCTCCTCCGTCGTCGGCACGACGTGGATGTAGCGGTAGGGCACGTCGCGCGCGTCGCCGTAGCCGACGAGATTCTGGTTGTAGTCCTCGAAGAAGTCCGCCACGTGGGCGTCGAGGTCGAACATGTTGAGGAAGATGAGGAGCTGGAAGAGCAGCCAGCTCTTGACGTTGTTGCTGCGCAAAAGGTGGAAGCGACGGCCGCGGGCGCTAAGCCAGCCCTCGAGCCAGTCGCGCGACGGAAGCCCGTAGCGCATGTGCTCGTCGAGCCAGTGGTGCGAGATGCCGTTCGTGCAGAAGCGGTGGAACTCGCGCAGCGCCTGCTCGGCGAGCTCGACCTCGGGCGAGCGGTACGGCCCGGCGACGATCACCGCGCGGCGCGCCGTGCGGAAAAGCTCGTCGAGGAGCTTCTCGCGGCTCTCCTCCGGCACGTGCTCGAGAACGTCGAGGCAGGTGACGACGTCGAACGCCCGGTCGCGGAACGGCAGGCGGCACGCGTTCCCGACGATCTGCACGTCGGCGCCGGCGTGCAGGTCGACGACCCGTACCTCTTCGAGGAAGTCGGCGAGCATCCCGCCCGAGCCGCCGACGTCGAGCACGGTGAAGCGCGCGCCCGGAGGAAAGAGCGCCTCGCAGACGCGCCGGATCCACAGGTTCCGGCTATAGGTGTCCGGCGCAATGCGGGTCGGCAGCGACGGTGGAGCGGTGCGCTCCTCGGCCCGGCCGGCGGCCGGCGTGCCCGCCGCGCCGGAGTTCGCGACCGGCTCTCCCAAGACAGCTCCCTCCATCAGCCTGTCACGGGACCGGCGCGCCGCTCAGGCGAGCGGCGTCCGTCCGATGCGATCGATCGCCTCCTCCACGTTCTCTCGTGAGTTGAAAGCGCTCAGCCGAAAGTACCCCTCGCCCGACGGGCCGAAGCCCGAGCCCGGGGTCCCGACGATGTGCGCCTTCTCGAGAAGTCGATCGAAGAAATCCCACGACGACACACCGTGGGGCGTCCGGAGCCAGATGTAGGGCGCGTCTACGCCCCCATACACCGAGTACCCGGCCCGAGTCAGCCCCTCCCGGATCAGGCGTGCGTTTTCCATGTAGAAACGGATCGTTTCGGCGGTCTGGCGACGCCCCTCGGGGGTGTAGACCGCCGCGGCGGCGCGCTGCACCGGGTAGGACACGCCGTTGAACTTGGTCGTCTGGCGCCGGTTCCACAGCCCGTTGAGCGGGACTCGCTCTCCCGAGCGGCTCAGCGCGGTCACCTCCTTCGGGACCACCGTGAAGGCGCAGCGCGTGCCGGTGAAGCCGGCGGTCTTCGAGAAGCTGCGGAACTCGACCGCGACCTCGCGTGCGCCGGGGATCTCGAAGATCGAGCGCGGCAGCGCCGGGTCGGAGATGAACGCCTCGTAGGCCGCATCGAACAGGATCACCGCGCCCTCGGCGCGGGCGTAGTCGACCCAGCGCTGGAGCTGCTCGCGGGTCGCGACGGCGCCCGTCGGGTTGTTCGGCGAGCAGAAGTAGATCAGGTCGACCCGCTCCTTCGGCAGGTCGGGGGCGAAGCCGTTCTCGGCGGTCGCGGGCATGTAGACGACGCCCGCGTAGCGCCCGTCGGGGCCCGCTTCGCCGGTCCGCCCGGCCATCACGTTGCTGTCGAGGTAGACGGGGTAGACCGGGTCGGTGAGCGCGATCACGTTGTCGACCGCGAAGATCTCCTGGAAGTTCGCGCTGTCGCACTTCGAGCCGTCCGAGACGAAGACCTCGTCGCGGGCGATCTCGACGCCGCGCGACGCGTAGTCGTGCTCGCGGATCAGGTCGATCAGGAACTCGTAGCCCTGCTCGGGCCCGTAGCCCCGGAAGCCCGCCTCGGTGCCCATCTCCTCGACCGCGGCGCGCATCGCCTCGACCACGGCCGGCGCGAGCGGGCGGGTCACGTCGCCGATCCCGAGCTTGATCACCTTCGCCTGCGGGTTCGCCTGCTGGAACGCGGCGACGCGCCGGCCGATCTCCGGAAAGAGGTAGCCCGCCCTGAGCTTCAGGTAGCTGTCGTTGATGCGTGCCATGAGGCGGACGCTTATCCGTTGCGGCGGAAGAGCGCCATGCCAGCGGCGGAGCTCGTGCGGCGTCGTGCCGGGAAGCGCGGTGGATCCGGGGTCCGACCCGCGTCGAACCCGGCGACGTGGGCGGTCAGTGGGTGGCCGCGGCGACCGCGCGACGTCCTCGCGCGACACGCCGTCGCGCGCGAACTCGACGCCCGGCAGGTCGCCGCCCGTCGAGCGGAAGCGGATCCTGTCCCCGAGCATGCCGGCCCTTGCTCAGCGCCCACAGCCGGTACGTCTCGCGCAGATCGACGACGTGCGCCCCTGCCGCCGGTAGCCCGTGCGCTACTCGCTGCCCGCCAAATCCGGCGGGGGCAGCGGGTCGCGCATCGTGACGAACTCCTCCGCGGCGGTCGGGTGGATGCCGATCGTCGAGTCGAGCTGCGCCTTGGTCACCCCGCACTTCATCGCCACGGCGAAGCCCTGGATGATCTCGCCAGCCTCCGGCCCGACCATGTGGCAGCCGACGACGCGGTCGTCCTGGCACGAGACGACGAGCTTCATCATCGTCGTCTCGTCGCGGCCGGTCAGCGTGTGCTTCAGCGGCCGGAAGCGGGTCTTGTAGACGTCGACCTTGCCGTACACCCGCCGCGCCTCGGCCTCGGTCAGGCCCACGGTGCCGACGCTCGGCTGGCTGAACACGGCCGACGGCACGTTGGTGTGGTCGGGCCTGGTCGGCTTGCCGCCGAACAGCGTGGTCGCGACCGCGGCCCCCTCGTGGATCGCGACCGGCGTCAAGTTGATGCGGTCGGTCACGTCGCCGACGGCGTAGATGCTCGGCACCGAGGAGCACGAGTATTCGTCGACCAGCACGGCGCCCGCCTCGTCGAGCCTGACGCCCACCTCCTCGAGGCCGAGCCCGCCCGTGTTCGGCAGGCGCCCGGTCGCCACGAGGACCTGGTCGACCTCGAGCGACGTGCCGTCGGTCAGGTGCGCGACGATCGCCTCGCCGCGTCGCTCGAGGGCGGCCACGTTCAGGTTGAAGCGGAGGTCGATGCCCTGCTTGCGCATCTCCTCGGCGAGGACGGTGCGCACGTCGTCGTCGAAGCCGCGCAGGAACAGGTCGCCTCGGTAGATCTGCGTCACCTGCGAGCCGAGCCCGTGCAGGATGCCGGCGAACTCGACCGCGATGTAGCCGCCGCCGACCACCAGCACGCGACGCGGCTGCTTTGGCAAGAAGAAAATGTCGTTCGAGGTGATCGCGAGCTCGCAGCCCGGGCCATCCGGGACGAAGGGCAGCGAGCCGGTCGCGATCAGCAGGTAGCGCGCCGTGAACCGCCGGCCGTCGACCTCGACCGTGTGCGGGTCGAGGACGCGGGCCCGTCCGTACACGACCTCCACCCCGTGCCGGGCGAGGATGTCGCCGTAGACCCGGTTCAGGCGCTCGATCTCCCGGTCCTTGTTGGCGATCAGGGTCGCCCAGTCGAAGCTCCGCGGCCCCACCGTCCAGCCGTAGGCGGCCGCGTCCTCGAAGTCGGCCGAGTAGTGCGAGGCGTAAACCATGAGCTTCTTGGGGATGCAGCCGACGTTGACGCACGTGCCGCCGAGCCGCTTGTCCTCGGCGACGGCGACCCGGGCCCCGAAGGCCGCCGCCATGCGGCTCGCCCGCACCCCGCCCGAGCCGGCACCGATGGTGAACAGGTCGTAATCGTACTGCGCCATGCGCCGATCCTCGCTTCCTTTCCCCGGGTCCGTCGGTTAAGTTCCGCCCCCGCCGGTCCGATCATGTCGATCGTGCTCCGTTCCCACCGCTGCCGCGCATAGAGGGCTCCCGCTCATGGATCAGGAACAGATTCGCCAGAAGATCGCGAGCTTCCCGCGCTGGCACTACCAGTTCGACCTCGCCGGAAACCTGACCCCGATCTTCCGCGAGAAGTGGATCATCCGGCACCGCGAGAGAAAGCGCTACTTCTTCGATCCGGTCGTCGACATGTGCGGCGGGTCGTTCGCCGGCAAGCGCGTCCTCGACCTCGGCTGCAACGCGGGCTTCTGGTCGCTCAACGCGGTGGAGGCGGGGGCCGACTTCGTGCTCGGCGTCGACGGCCGGCAGATGCACGTCGATCAGGCGAACTTCGTCTTCGAGGTGAAGGGCATCGACCGCAGCCGTTACGAGTTCGCGCTCGGCAACATCTACGAGTTCGACTTCAAGAAGTACCCGCCGTTCGACATCGTCTTCTGCTTCGGGCTCATGTACCACATCGCGAAGCCGGTGAGCCTGATCGAGATGATCTCCGAGGTAAACACGGACATTTTGATCATCGACACCGGCATCATCCGCCTCCCGGGATCGTTCCTGCGCTATCGCAAGGAGAGCACCGAGGACCCGCGGGCCACGATGGAGTACGACCTCGTGAGCTCGCCCACCAAGGAGGCGATCCGCGACATGGTGCGACCGTTCGGCTACCAGGCGGTCTGCTTGAAGCCGCAGTTCACCGACTACACCGGATCGAAGCGCTACGAGATGGGGCTCCGGCGCGCGTTCGTCTGCGCGAAGAAGACGGACCTCAAGAAGCTGCGCGTGCCGATCGAGCCGTGGGAAGCGCCGACCGTCTGGTACCACGCGCCCGTCTGGTACGGCTACCGCCTGGTCCAGGCAGCGCGCCGCGCGAACCTGCCCGGCTTCCGCACGCCGACCTGAGCACGCGTCAATCGACGTAGCCGAGCGCGCGGAGCTGCGCCGCCGTGTGCGGCGCGAGCGGCGGCGGGGGCGCCTTGCGTGAGCGTGCGACGGAGAGCCGGTGCGCCTGGCGGAGACGCGTCTCGAACGGCTCCCATCTGCCCTCGAGCCAGCGCGCCTTGACGACCGTGCTTCGCTCGCCGTCGGGCAGCCGCTGGTCGCCTTGCACGGTGAACAGCGCCCGCTCCTCCGTCTCGAAGTCGATCGCGAGGTGGAGCGGTCCGAAGGTGAGCCCGCGCAGGTGGCCGTGCCAGGCGAACGAAAGCCCCTCCGGGTCGTCCCGGAAGCGGCGCGGGGCGCGCTCCTCGCCCGCGCTCGCCGCCTCGATGAACGGGACGAGGCTCCGGCCCTCGAACGACTCGGGGAGCTCGGCGCCCGCGAGCTCGACGAGCGTCGGCGCGACGTCGATGCCGCGCACGAGGCGCTCGACCCGCGTCCCGGGGGGGAACGGCGCACCGTGCAGGATCATCGGGATCCGCAGGAGCTCGGGGTACGCCGAGTGGCCGTGTCCGAGCCCGCCGTGCTCCATGAACTCCTCGCCGTGGTCCGAGAGGACGAGGAGCACCGTCGGGCGCCGCTCGCGGCGCTGCGCGAGCATCGCGAAGAGGTCGCGCAGGCAGTCGTCGACGTAGCGGATCGACGCGTCGTAGCGGTCGCGCATGAAGCGGACGTCGTCCTCCGTCGGCACCGCGTCGCCCACCGGGCGGCCGTTCATGTACCTGACGCGGCCGCGCACCGTGACGAACTGCTGCTCGAGCTCGGGCGGCGGCTGGTAGGGCTGGTGGACGTCCATGTAGTGCAGGTAGGCGAGCAGCGGGCGCTCGGGATCGGTGTCTCGCTCGAGCTCGCGGAAGACCTCGTTCACCTCGGCCGCGCTCGCATAGGGCCGCTCCTCCGAGGGCTGCGGCAGGAAGCGCCAGCGGGCGAAGCCCTGGGCGAAGCTCGACCCTTCGTGGTGGTGCGGGTTGGTGAACACCGCCACCGTCTCGTAGCCGTGCTCGGCGAGCACCTCGGCGAACGTGAGGTTGTCCTCGGCGATGCCGGAGACCACGGGGAGGTCGCGCTCGCCCTCTGTCCGTCCCGGGACGAAGCGCAGGCGGAGCTCGGGAAAGAGCGTCGAGGTGAAGAGCGTCGTCGTCGAGTTGAGCGTCTGCGGCGCGTGCGACCAGGCCGCGTCGAACACGACGCCGTCCGCCGCGAGCGAGTCGAGGAACGGCGTGGTCGGGCGCGGGTAGCCGTACGCACCCACGTGGTCGCGGCGCAGCGTGTCGACCAGCACGACGACGATGTTCGGCCGGGTGTCGCGCGCCAGGCGAAAGCCCACGACCACCGCCGCCGCGCCGACCAGCGCGAGCGCGAGCGGCACCAGCCTCCGTCGCCTCCGGCGCCCGCCGCCGGAGGCGGCGGGTGGCTCAGCTGTCTCGACGAGGTGCATGGATCCAGCGAACCGGACAGGCGACACATAACTTTGCCCCCGGTGCAGCCGCAACCGTGGAACGCCGCCCCGGATCGCTGCTAGGTCTGCAGCGATGGATCTGGCGTCTCGCATCGCGACCTTCGTCGAAGACTTGATCGAACTGCCAAAGTTCCTCGAGGTCAAGCGCGCGCTCGATCGCGCCATCGCGGGCGGCTTCCGCGCGATGGGCTACGTCTGCCGCGACCAGGCGGAGCGGATCCCCGACCGCATCGCGCTGCGCTTCGAGACCGAGCAGGTGAGCTACGGCGAGCTCAACCTGGGCGTGAACCGCTACGCGAACATGCTGCGCGCCCGCGGCGTCGGCAAGGGCGACGTCGTCAACATCATGATGGAGAACTCGCCCGACATGCTAATGGCCCAGGGCGCGTGCGCGAAGCTCGGGGCGATCGGCGCGCTAATCAACACCCACCTCGAGGGCGAGGCGCTCGCCCACGTGCACCGCGCGTCGAAGGCCCGGGTGGCGGTCGTCGACCGCCCGTGTGCGCGCGCGATGCTGCCGCTTCTCGACAAGCTCCCCGAGCTCGAGGTGATCGCCGACGTGCCGGACCTGGTCGCCGAGGGATCGCGCTTCCGCTCGCTCCGTGAGGCGCTCGACGAGGCGCCGGCCGACGAGCCCGACATCCCGAACGTCGGCCCGGGCGACGTCTTCCTCTACGTCTACACCTCGGGCACGACCGGCTTCCCGAAGCCCGCGATCGTGCGCCACGGGCGCTTCACCGCGGGCGGCTACTCGCTCTCCGTCCTGCTCGGCGAGACCGCCGAGGACTGCGCGTACGCGCCGACGCCGCTCTACCACGGCTACGCGAACTTCGTCGGCTTCGCCCCCGCGTTCCACTCCGGCGCCTGCTTTGCCTCGCGACGCAAGTTCAGCGCGAGCGAGTTCCTGCACGACGTACGACGGCACGGGGTCACGATCTTCTGCTACGTCGGCGAGCTCTGCCGGTACCTGATGCGCACGCCGCCCTCGCCGGACGATCGCAACCACAAGATCCGGATCGCGACCGGGCCAGGCCTCCGGCCGGACATCTGGCTTGCCTTCAAGACGCGCTTCGGGATCGAGCGGATCATCGACTCCTACGGCCAGACCGAGGGCAACGTGAGCCTGCAGAACCGGCGCGGCCGGGTCGGCTCGTGCGGGCGCTGCGCCCCGTTCCAGCACGAGCAGCTCAAGCTCGCCCGCTACGACCTCGAGCGCGGCGAGCTGGTGCGTGGCCCGGACGGCTTCCTGATCGAATGCAAGGTCGGCGAGCCGGGTGAGCTCCTGAGCCGGATCTCGAAGACGAGCCTCATGTCGTTCGACGGCTACGCCGACCCGCGCGACAACGAGCGGAAGCTCGTGCGCGACTGCTTCGAGAGGGGCGACCTCTACCTGCGCACGGGCGACCTGCTGAAGCGCGACCGCGCGTCGTACTACTACTTCGTCGACCGGATCGGCGACACCTTCCGCTGGAAGGGTGAGAACGTCGCGACGATGGAGGTCGAGCACCTGCTCAACCAGGCGCCGGGGGTGCACGAAACGGCGGTGTACGGCGTGCAGGTTCCGGGCACCGAGGGGCGTGCCGGGATGGCGCTCGTCGTGCCGCGCGACGGCGCGCCGTTCGATCCTGAGAGCTTCCTCGCGCACGCCGAGCGGGTCCTTCCGCCGTACGCGCGCCCGCTCTTCGTCCGCGTCGCGCCGCAGGTTGACGTGACCGGCAACTTCAAGAACCGGAAGACGCGGCTCGCGAGCGAGGGCTTCGACCCGCGGGTCGTGCGCGACCCGCTCTGGTTCCGCGACGACGAGGAGCACCGCTTCGTGCCGCTCACCGACGCGGTCTACGCCGACATCGAAGCCGGCCGGAAGAAGCTCTGATGCTCACCGCGTTCGTCCACCTGCAGGGGACGGTGCGCAAGGCGCACGTCGTCGACCCCTCGTGGCTCGAGGAGGACAGCAAGGCGATCGTCTGGGTGGACCTCGCCGCGCCGACCGCCGAGGAAGCCACGATCCTGCGCGACGTGTTCCACTTCCACGAGCTCTCGATCGAGGACGCGCTCAGCGAGCTGCACCACCCGAAGATCGAGACCTACGACGGCTACCTGTACGTGATCCTGCACGGGATCGACTTCCAGGCATCCCGGCACCGCTTCGCGACCCACGACACCGACTTCTTCGTCGGCCGCAACTACCTGGTCACGGTGCACGACGGGACGTCGCGCTCGATCCAGCACCTGCGCGACCTCTGCCTGCGCAACGTACGCATCCTCGGGGAAGGCCCGGTGGCGCTGCTCCACCGCACCGTGGACCTGATGGTCGACAACTACGGGCCCGAGGTCGAGAAGCTCCGCGAGAAGCTCGATCGGCTCGAGCAGCGCGTTCTCGAGCGTCCGACGGAGAGCCTGGTGAAGCAGATTCTCGATCTGAAGCGCGAGGTGGCGTCGCTGCGTCGGGTCGTGCTGCCGCAGCGCGACGTGGTGAGCCGGCTCGCGCGCAAGGAGTTCGGGGAGGTCGAGGATCCCGTCGCCTATCGATTTCGCGACGTCTACGACCACCTCGTGCGGCTCGCCGACGAGGCGATGCTGTTCCACGACCGGCTGAGCGCCTTGCTCGATGCGCACCTGACCAACGTCTCGAACCGGCTGAACCAGGTCATGAAGGTGCTGACCGTGATCTCGACGATCTTCATGCCGCTCACCGTGCTGACCGGCATGTGGGGCATGAACATCCCGCTGCCCGCGTTCCCGGGCGACGCGCGGGTCCAGTTCTGGTGGCTGGTCGGAATCATGCTGACGCTCGCCGGCGCGATGCTCGGGCTCTTCCGGCTGCGGCGCTGGCTGTAGCGGCAGCGCCGCGCGGCGTGCCCGGGAACGGCGCGGGCGTCACGATCTCGACGACGCGACGCCCTCCGCACGCGTCGCCGGCGAGCCGCGCCCGTCTCGCCTGGGCCTGCGAGGCTCGTTCGCGGCACGCGTTGTGCTTCAACCGCGGCGCGCCTGGTTCCACCGACTTCGGCGACGCGAGAGCACATGCGATCCTCCCGGGCTTTTCTCACGGCAACGACGGCGGCCGTCGCCCTGGCGCTCGTTGTGCCCGCGTTCGCCCACGGTCCGACCATCGGGCCCGTCGCCCAGGGCGGCGCCCTGCCCGAGGTCTGCTTCGCTCCGGGCACGGATCCGGCGCTGGTCGACGCCTACGCGCAGGCGTTCGCTCAGAGCCGCGCGCACGGCTCCGACCTCGCCGTGACCGCGGCGTTCTACGCAAGCAACCGCTGGAGCGCGACGGCGACCAACGGCTTCGGGCTCGCCCAGGGCGATCCGACGACGCTCACCTGGAGCATCGTGCCGGACGGCACGCCGATCGAGGGGGCGATCGGCGAACCCTCGGCGCCGAGCAACCTGCGCGCGTACCTGAACTCGATCTACGGCCACGAGTCCGCCTGGCTGCCGCTCTTCCAGCAGGTGTTCGACCGCTGGGCGGAGCTGACCGGCGTCTCGTACGTCTACGAGCCGGCGGACGACGGCGCGACGATCGGCCAGGCGGGCCCGCCGGGCGTGCTGGGCGTCCGCGCCGACGTGCGCATCGGCGGCCACGCGCTCGACGGAGACTTCCGCGTCCTCGCCTACAACTACTATCCGAACAACGGCGACATGGTGCTCGACACGTCCGACGTGTTCTTCACCAACACGAGCGGCAGCTCGCTGCGGCTGCGCAACACGATCGCTCACGAGCACGGCCACGGCCTCGGCCTGGCGCACGTCTGCCCCGTGAACCAGACGAAGCTCATGGAGCCGTTCGTCACTCTGCTGTTCGACGGGCCGCAGCACGACGACGTGCTCGGCGCGAACCGCGGGTACGGCGACGACCTCGAGCACAACGACCACATGGGCAGCAGCTCGAACCTCGGCGCGCTCGCGAACGGCACGGTCCACGTGCAGGGTCTGAGCGCCGACGACGACGGCGACGTCGACACCTTCCGCTTCCGCGTCGGCCCCGGGAAGAAGGTGAGCATCACCGCGACGCCGATCGGCTTCACCTACTCGCACGGGCCGCAGAACCTGGACGGCTCTTGCACACCCGGAACCCCGTTCAACTCGCGCGGGCAGAACGACCTCGCCGTGCAGATCCTCGACGTCAACGGCACGACGGTGCTCGGACAGGCGAACGCGAGCGGTGCCGGATTGCCCGAGACGCTCGACAACGTCGCCCTGCCGAGCGGCAGCGCGACCTACTACGCGCGCGTGCTTGCGGGCCCGAGCAACGCCGCGCAGCTTTACGACCTGAGCCTGTCGATCGACGACGTGGTGCCGCCGCCGGACGACATCTTCAGCGACGGCTTCGAGGGATCGGACCTCTCGGCGTGGAGCGCGGCGAAGGACGGCGGAGGCGACCTTTACACCTCGCCCGCAGCCGCGATCGCAGGCGCGCGCGGGCTCGCCGCACACGTCGACGACACGGGCGCGCTGTGGGTGGAGGACGACACGCCCGACTCCGAGGCGCGCTACCGGGTGCGCTTCTCGTTCGATCCGAACGGCTTCGCACCAGCGAAGAGCAAGAAGCTCGTGCACTTCTTCCACGCGGTCTCCCGGCAGGCGAAGCAGAAGAAGCTCCTGATCCTGCAGCTCCGGAGGCGGAACGGGCAGCACGAGCTCCGGCTTAAGGTGTTTCGTGTGGGCGGGATGATCGGCACCAAGTGGCGCGCGATCAGCGACGCGCCGCACTCGATCGAGATCGACTGGCAGAAGGCGACGGGGCCCGGGAGCGCGGACGGGCACGTGCAGATGTGGATCGACGGGACGCCGGTCGCCTGGATCGGCGGGCTCGACAACCCGGCGCGGTTCATCGACGCCGTTCGGCTCGGCGTGTGGAAGCTCCGCCCGACCTCGAGCGGGACGCTGTACTTCGACCGTTTCGTGTCGCGGCGCACGACCTACATCGGGCCCTGATCGGAGCCGGTCGGCGCGAGCGTTGTGCCGATGACCGCGGCTCGGCGGGCGCGCCGCTCCCTGCGGTACCAGGCTCGGGCGGCCGCCCGTGGGCCCTCAGCTCGCGGGCATCACGCGCTTCGAAAAGCGTGCGGAGCAGACCGACGGAGCGCGAGGAGCCGACGGCGGGTGGGTCAGCTTCACACCGGCGGGACCAGAGCTCACCCCTACACGCCGCGCTCCCGCTGCGTGACGATAACGACTGGCGGCCGCGCACACGAGTCGCCGGTTCCCGCTGCCTCTTTCCGCTCTAGCCGCCGATGGGCCTGCCGGGCCCCCGCGCCGTCCCTCTTCGAGTGAGATGAGCCCGTGCCGTCGCCAACCGACGCGCAGCAGCCAGGTCTGCGGCGAAAGCGTCGGCGGCGGCACTCCCGGTCGAGGAAGCTGGTCACTGTACCCCCTCGAACCAGGGCGCCGACGAGCACGGGTCGACGCCGGCGATCGCTCGCAGGTGCTCGCGCGCGTTGGCAAGCACGTAAATCAACGCGTTGCGCACCGTGCGCGGCGTGGACAGAGCGCGCGCGTGGTAACGGTCGCTCCACACTGCGCCGCGTCGTCCGAGCGCACGATTGACCGCGCGCGCCACCCGAATGGCGAAGCCTCGCATGCCGCTCGAGAGCGCGCGTGTGCTCCCTGCCTCGACGATCAGGTGCACATGATCGGTCTGCACCGTGTAGTGCACGCCCCGGAAGTCCGGACGCCAGACGTGTCCGATCGCCTCCGCCA
>FWPU01003631.1_pt1 | contig 38236 bp, 40 predicted proteins | sample 2228361 | NCBI WGS metagenome assembly FWPU01 (sample SAMEA103939777, study PRJEB20133) | metagenome | reverse complement strand
TTCACCTTCCTTCTCCAGAAAACGATTTTAAGTGCACAGACTGCCACATAAGAGTGGAATTCAATAATATCGTGGGGAAAGAACCTAAAAGAAAGGTAAATGTCATCAGATGTTCCAAATGTCATGAAGAGAAAAGGGACTTTGCTAGAGTTGGTCCCGAAGCTCCTGAAGACCACGAGAATGAAGCCTGGCCTAAAAGACTTCACGGACAGACTGCCTTGAAAAAAGGGGAAAAAAGTTGCTTCGAATGTCACGAGCATGGATTGAACTTCTGTGAAGACTGCCACCGCTTAAAACCCTACAGCCATGCTAACAACTGGAAGCTCACACATAAAGAGCCGGCTAAAGAAATTCCTGAAAGCTGTTATTACTGCCATAAAGTCACATTTTGTAGAACATGTCATATTAAGCACACTGATACCTGGATAAATCTGCATCAAAAGGCAGTGCAGGAAAAGGGTTCCCAGCAATGCTTGCACTGTCATGTTTTAAGTTACTGTACTGACTGCCATAAAAAGCAGGTAGGAAAGCAATTAGAAATAATTCTTGAAAATCCTACTTGACAAATTGAAATAGTATATTTTAAAATGCGCAACAAATTTCACAAGAGTTAAAAAAGGGATGGAGGAGAAAGTGGACAGGAGAAAGTTTTTGGAGACCAGTTTAGGAATTTTAACCGGGGTAGTTGCTTTTATGACCCTTGGTGGAATCGTCTCTGTATTTGGAAGTGTCATTTACCCTCCCAAAAGAAATATTGAAGGAAAATTTAAACTTGGCTGGCTTAAAGTAGGAAAGATAAAAGAACTTGAAGAAGAAACACCAAAGTTAGTGGAGTACGGTGAAGATAAAGTTTTTCTGGTTAAAGTAAAAGGTGGAGAAGTTCTAGCTCTAAATGCAGCCTGCACTCATCTAGGCTGTCTTCTGGTCTGGAATGAAAAGGAGAAAAAATATAAATGTCCCTGCCATGCAGGTGCCTTCGCAGTCGATGGAAAAAGGCTTTACGGTCCACCACCTCGCGATATGGATAAATTTGAGGTTCAATTAGTGGGGGGGAGTATCTTGATTAAAGGAGCTGAGAGTGCTTCGTAATTTAATCAACTACCTCGACGAAAGATTGAAAATAAGTTACCGATTTCGAAAAAACTTTATAGAAAAGCTTGTTCCTCCCCACGCCCGCAATTTTATCTACTGTTTTGGTGGTATCACTTTCCTACTCTTCTTAATTCAAGGCACAAGCGGAATTGTCCTCTCTTTTTACTATATCCCCACCCCGGATAAGGCAAATGCTAGCGTTTTTTACATCAGCCACTACGTTTATTATGGCTGGCTTATAAGAAGTATTCATCATTGGGGAGCGAATTTAATGGTCGCATTCTGCGTGCTTCATATGATTCGAGTTTTCTTCACCGGCGCGTATAAACCCCCTCGAGAGTTAAATTGGATAGCGGGGGTTCTCCTCCTTCTTCTCACCATGACATTTGCTCTCACGGGCTACCTTCTAAGATGGGACCAACTTTCTTACTGGGGAACAACTGTGGTGACTACAACTATAAAAAGAGTGCCTTTAGTGGGACCACTTCTCGCCTTTATTCTTATGGGTGGAGAAAAAATTGGAGCTCCTACACTGACAAGGTTTTTCAGTTTGCACGTCTTCTTTCTCCCTGTGACAGTGATATTTTTACTCATTGCTCACTTTTGGATGGTAAGAAAGCAAGGAATTTCTGGTCCGCTGTAAAAAATGATGGAAGAAAAAGAAGAAATGGAAGAAAAGGAAAACTTAAAAGAGAAGCTGGAAAAGGATTGGATTCCCTTCTTCCCTCACCATTTTCTGGCTGAAGTTCTTGTTATGTATATTATGCTCGGCGTGATTCTCTTCCTCTGCGTCTATTTTCCCGCAGAGCTAGGACCCCGGGCCAATCCTCTATCTGCACCCGTGGGAGTAAAACCGGAGTGGTATTTTCTGTTCCTCTACGCATTTCTCCACTATGTTCCTCTATACGTAGGTATTTTTACTCCTGCTTTGGGGGTCATCTTTCTCACAATTCTTCCCTTCATCGATAAAAATCCAGAAAGACATCCTTTAAAAAGACCTCTAGCTACCAGCGTTGCTATACTGGTAATTATTGCCATAATCGCCCTTTCCATTTTAGGACTCTATGCTGAATGAGGTGAATAGATGGATATCTTTGAGCGACCTGAACTTCGAAAACTTCTAAGAAGGAATTTAATAAGAGTCATAGTTGTAGGAACTTTAGCTAACCTGTTCTTTCTAACTATTTTTTACACTTCAGGACCGACCAGTTCGCCTTCGGAAGCGTGGGCTATTGCCACTTGGAAGATTTATTACAAGTTAAGTCCTTATCCAAAAGACAAACTACCTGAGCTCCATAAAAAAGCTGAAGCTATTACACCTGCCCAATGTAAAGCCTGTCACGGAGAGAAAGGAACTAAAGCAAAAAAAGATATTCACTCTCTCCACTTGAATTTAGACATTGCCTTCTTCCAATGCAGAGACTGCCACAGGAGCATAACTTTTGGGAAAATTGCTTCTGAAAAGGTAGCCAAAAAAATAAACATTGCCCTTTGCGGAAAATGTCACGGTAAATTCCCAGGACTTGAACCAAACTCGGCTATGAAACCTGAAGACGCTAAAGCAGACTGCACCCTCTGCCACTCAGGAAAACATGCCTTACGACATGCGCAGCGATACCTTTCCCCTATAGTTTCTAAAGTGGAGTGCTACGGTTGTCATGGCGGAAGGGTTCTCCCCTGGACACCTCTCCACGATGAAAGAGAATGGGCAACCCAAACTCACGGTCCTTATGCTCTCAAAATAGGAGCCAAAAAATGTTATTCTTGCCACGCTTATGGACTTCAATTCTTTGATGAGTGCCATAAAATAAAACCTGCCTCTCACAAACCTGTCAACAGATGGAAGAAATTGCATAAAACTCGCGCTAAAACTTTTTCAGAATCCTGTTACACCTGCCATAAAGAAAAATTATGCCAGAAATGCCATATCAAACATACAAAAGGTTGGGTAGAGAATCACTATAAGGTGGTAGTCAAAGAAGGTGTGGAAACCTGCTTCACCTGCCACCATGAAGATTATTGCTTCCGCTGTCACCAGAAAGGTCCGGAAATTCCAGCCCCACCAAAGAAGGAGTAGCCAGCAATATAGCTACTGGGCTTTAGCTTTGGCTTTTGACTATTTGCAGAGTTGAGATGCTTCTTTATTTATTGGAATTCATTGCTTTTTGCTTAAGTCTTTTGTGGCGATACATTAGCTCATCTGCTCGCTTTATTAAGGTATCTGCTGTATCCGTAATTTGCGCGAGTGTTGCTCCAACTGAAATGGACACCTGAATGATGTTAGAACCTGCTGAAAGAATAGCTTTTTCAACAAGAAGAGAAAGCTTTTTAGCTACGGAGTGAAGCTGCTCCTCATTAACGTTCACGATGATTGCAATAAACTCATCCCCACCCCATCGACAGACAATATCGAAAGACCTGAGACTATTTACAAATGTCTTTGCCACCATTTTCATTATTTCATCTCCCACGAGATGTCCATATACGTCGTTAATCATCTTGAAGTTATCTATATCAATGAAAAGCACTCCAAAACTCCAACCATATCGCTTCAACTGATTGAGTTTTGAATTTAAATTTGCTTCGGCGTATCGCCTGTTTCCCACTCCTGTTAAAGGATCAAGTAAAGTCATTTTTCGGAGCACTTCAATTTCTTGACGGGCTGATACTTCCGATGAATTATGACTAAAAATCTCAATTGCACCGATAACATTCCCATCTGAATCTTTGAGTGGGGATGCACGGATTAAAACAGGAACCCAGTGGCCATTTTTATGGTGTAAGTAAGCTTCTATTTCCTGCAGACTTCTTTCCCGCATTGCTTTCTCAGCAGGGCAAAACTCTGTTCCGCAAAGACTTATCCCTTCCGTGCTCACATGGACAAGGATATTATCCTGACAGCGTTTACCTATCACTTCAGAATCCTTGTAACCAGTTATCTTTTCCGCTCCTTTGTTCCAATATGTGATTTTCTTCTCCGTATCTACCAGATACACACCGTCAAATAAGTTGTCGAGAAGATTTTTGCAGAAATCTTTACTAAACTTCACGATGAAACCTCCGCAAATCACTTTTTAAATCAATTTTTGCCATTTCACTCCTAATACTCTTCACACTTCAGTTCAAAATAATTTTTGAGGTGGCTGCAAGAAGGGCATGTTTCAGGCGGTTCCTCGCCTTCGTGAACGTAGCCACATTTTCTACATAACCAACAAACTTTTCTCTCCTTTTTAAACACTGTACTACCTTCAACTTCATTTAGCAATTTTTTATACCTTTCTTCGTGATGCTCCTCTGCCTTAGCAATAGCTCTTAAGCGTTTAGCAATTTCTGAAAAACCTTCCTTCTCTGCCACATCTGCAAACTCAGGATACATCTGGGTATATTCGTAATTTTCCCCTGCAATTGCAGCTCTTAAATTTTCAACTGTATTGCCAAGAATTGTAGGGCTTACAGCCTCAACTTTAATCTCATGTAAATTTTCACTGCTTTTCCTTTTCAGTTCATTAATTAATCTGAATAACCACTTTGCATGCTCCCTTTCATTGTCTGCCGTAATTAGAAAAATCTCTGCAATCTGTTCAAATCCCTCCTTTTGCGCAATCTTCGCGTAGAACGTATAGCGATTCCTTGCCTGGCTTTCGCCAATAAATGCCTTCACTAGATTTCTGATCGTCTCTTTCATCACTCCTACCTCCAATTCAAATTTATTGATTTGAATTTCTCATTTTATCATGTCAGACCCAAAAATTGGAAAAAATTTCTAACTTTCCACGAAGCTTTTTAGAAATTCGAAAATTCGAGATTGGACCGCCCCCATGTGATATCGAAGTTTTCCACAGCGCATTCAAAATACCCATTAACCAGGTTCAGGATATCTGTGAAGCACTCTCATAGTGACTTGCCAAGCATAGCCCTGAAGGAGCGAAGTTTGGTGGAGGCGGCGGGAATTGAACCCGCGTCCAGAAAGCTTTCAGCGAAGCGCCTACGAGCGTAGCCTGTATTTTATTTCTCGGAGCCTAACTCCTACAGGCAGGATTTAAACTCCCAGCTTCCTATTTAACCTCTTCCTAAGAGCTAGGAAGCAAACTCTTAGGAAAAAGCTACCTTACCGTCGCCTTTCCTCAGTCGGTAGCAAACCGAGGAAGACGTAGCTGCTAATTAAGCAGCCAGAGCAAAATTGTTGTCGGCGCTTATTTGGCCGCGGAAGTTTTTACGAGACTTCCAGCTCGGCTCGCCGCTTCCACCTACAGCTTCCCGTCGAAACCATTCGCCCCCTTTTAACTTAAATACCGCGTTCTTTCTCTTTCAAAGCTCTTTCTAACTCTCTTCTTTCTGCTTTCTCAGCTAGCTCCCTTCTTCTATCGTATTTCTTCCTTCCTTTAGCCAGGCCTAATTCAATCTTAGCAAAAGGCCCCTTAAAGTAAACCTTTAAAGGAATTAAAGTATATCCTCTTTCACGCACTTTACCAATAAGCTTTCTTATCTCCCACTTATGCAAAAGAAGTTTTCTCCTTCTCTTAGGGTCAGGAAAATAAACAGAAGCTTTTTTATACGGCGCTATATGCATATTGTAAAGGTACACCTCGCCCTTTTCTACCAGAGCGTAACTTTCTTTTAAAGAAACGTTTCCATTCCGCAAGGATTTTACCTCAGAACCCTCAAGCACAATTCCGGCTTCAAATGTTTCTTCAATAGAAAAATTATGGAACGCCTTGCGATTGGTGGCAACTACTTTCTCCACTTTTAAATTATACCACCTTATTCCGGCTCTACCAAAACGAAGTCCATCCTCTTTTCAGAAACACTTACATTCACTAATTTCACCTTAACTTCTTGACCTAACTTGAAGACGCGTCCAGTTTTCTCCCCCACTAAACGGTGTTTATGCTCTTCAAAACGGTAAAAATCGCTCATACTACTGAGAGAAACTCTTCCCTCGGCTGTATTTGGAAGCTCCACAAATAATCCATACCGAGTGACACCACTTATTACACCTGTAAAGACCTTTCCCAAACAGTTCTTCTTCATGTATTCACAGATTTTTATCTCCACCGATTCTCTTTCCGCTTCCTCAATTTCTCTTTCTTTAGCAGAAATTTCCTCACTCAACCAGGAAAGCTCTCTCAAGAAAACTTCCATCTCCTCTTTAGAAAAGAACTCATCTGAAATTGCCCTCTTTAAAATTCGGTGAACCACAAGGTCAGGATATCTCCTAATCGGCGAAGTGAAATGAGTATATATAGGCGTAGCGAGCCCAAAATGAGATTCAGGCTCAGCGGAATAGCGAGCCTGTTTCATAGCTCTTAAAAGAAGTGTGTTGATAAAATACTTATCTGCTCTTTTCTTAGCAATTTCAATGATTTTTTGAAAAGCTCCAGAATGTCCAGAAGTAATACTTTTAACAGGGAGGGAAAGCTGCTGAAAAACATCTCGCAACTCAATTAGATCAGCTTGGTCAGGTTTCTCATGAATACGATAGATACAAGGATAACCAAGAGTGTAAAGAAAAGAAGCGACCGTCTCGTTTGTAAGAATCATTGCCTCTTCGATAATCTTCGTAGCTTCTGTTCTCTCCCTAAGCTTTATTTCCACTGGATTTCCCTCCTCATCTAGGAGCATCTTCGCTTCAGGCCTTTCAAAGAGAAGAGAGCCTCTTCTCCGCCTTCTTTCCTCCAAAATATCTGTTAACTCCTTCAAATTAAGAAGTAGGGTCTCCAGCTTTTTGTCCGGAAACCCCCCGGAAGAGAAATATTCATCCACTTTTTCATAAGTGAGACGATAAGAGCTAAAAATTACGCCGGGGTGAAATTGAAAATCCTCTACTTCACCTTGAGCATTCACCGCCATTTCCACACTCATAGTAAGTCTTTCCACCCGAGGATTTAAACTGCAGATACCGTTTGACAACTCAGGAGGGAGCATAGGAATAACTCTATCTACGAGATAAGCTGAAAAGGCTCTTTCCTTTGCCTCTTTATCTAAATGACTTCTCTTTTTCACATAATAGGAAACATCAGCTATATGCACCTTAAGTTTATACATTTCTCCCCTTCTTTCCAGAGAAATAGCATCATCAAAATCTTTGGCGTCAAGTCCATCAATGGTAACTGTGAATTCGCTTCTATAATCTTTTCTACCTTTTAAGTCAATCTTTCTTATTTCTAAAGGGATGCTTTCTGCTTCCTTTTTGACATTTGAAGGGAAAGAAAGGGGCAAGCCATGCTCTCTAACCAGAATTTCTAATAGAACCCTTGGGTTATCTTCACCTCCCAAAACTTCAACCACTTTACCTTCCATTACTCTGCTCTTTCCCTCTGGAAAATCTTCTATCCGCACCACAACCACTTCACCAGGAAGCACTTTCTTCCCCCCTTTTAAAACAATGGAGTAAAAAACTCTAGGGTCTGTAGGAATAGCTACTTTTTTCTTCCCCCACTTCTCCACCTGAGCTACTAAGGTATCTCTCTTCCTCTTTAAAACCTTCAATACCTTTCCTTCTCGGCTCCTTTTGCCACTATCAAAGCACTGCACTATGACTTCATCTCCTGGAAGCGCCCCACCACTTTTGCCTGGCGGTATAAAGATATCTTCATTTTCGGTCAAAACAAAAGCATAGCCTCGAGGATGAGGCTGAAAAATTCCTTTATCTATATCTGCCCTTTGCGGTAAATCGTATTTTCTTCTCTCGAGCTGAATTAATCTGTTCTTTTCCTCCAGAGAAGATAAAGCTTTTCTAAGCTCGCTCTTTTTAATTCCTCTTCTTTGAAAAAAATGGTAGAGTTGACGAAAGCTAACCGGGCTCTTTTTTCTCCCCAAAAAGTTAACTATCTCTTCTTCAAGTTCCATTTTAAGCAGCTTTTCTCAATTCCTTCTTCAAAACCTCTATCGCTTTCTCGAGCTGAAGGTCCTCCTCCCCCCAATTATTAGAACCCCTCACAATCACGTCAGGAGTAATTCCCTTCTCATGAATGCTTTCTCCATTGGGGGTAAAATACTTTGCAGTAGTAAGGATTAAACCTGCCCCACTTGAAAGAGGTATCATACTTTGAACACTACCCTTTCCGAACGTCTTTTCCCCCACTATTATTCCTCTTTTGTGATCTCTTATTGCTCCAGCAAAAATCTCCGAGGCACTAGCACTTCCCTCATTTACTAAAACAACCAGAGGAAGGTCATAAGCTTTACCAATTCCATGGATTCCATGAACCGCTCTGTAAACCTCCTTCTTGCCCTCTCGACTCCTTACAGAAACAATCACTCCCTCTTCAATAAAGAGAGAAGTGGCGAGAACAGCCTCGTTTAAAAGCCCACCTGGATTGTTGCGCAGGTCTATTATGATGCCCTTCACTCCCTTCTTTAACAGCTCTTCAATTTCTTTCTTTGTATCCCGAGAAGTTCTCTCCCCAAAAGTGTGAAGGTGAATATAGCCAATTCCGTCTTCCAATACCTTCGAGGAGACATTTGCAAGTTCAATTTTCTCCCGAATGAGCTCGAAATCAAGAAGATTTTTTTCTCCCTCTCTCTTAATGGTCAAGATAACTTTGGTTCCTCTTTCCCCTCGGATCATTCCCACCACTGAATCCAAAGGCACCCCTTTAACAGATTTTCCATCCACCTTAACGATAACGTCTCCACTCTTTATCCCTGCCCTCTGAGCAGGTGTATCTTGAAGGGAAGCTACAACAACTGGGTAACCGTCTTTAACTGTAATCTGAATGCCTACTCCATAAAAATACCCTGAAGTATTTTCTTTGAAAATGCGATAATGAGTACGGTCGTAATAGTGTGAATAAGGATCGTCAAGAGCTTCAACTGCTCCCTTTGCTGCCCCCTCAACTAACTCTTTCTCATTAACCTCCTCCACGTAGTTTTCTTTTATCGTCTTTATTACTTCTTCAACTAAAGATAGCGATTTATCTACCTTAGTTTTTTCCTTAATTAAGGGGACTGTTTGGCTTCTTTTACCTACGTAGTAACCACCGGCAAAGAAAAGAGCTAAAAAAAGAAAAAGAATAAAAATGAAAACTATTCTTTTCAAAGCTATCACCTCTTACAGATAGTTTAATGGATTTTGAGGCACGCCGTTTACTCTAACCTCAAAATGTAAATGGGGTCCTGTGCTCAATCCTGTTGAACCTACTCTTGCTACCACTTGACCACGTTTCACGTTATCACCCACATTCACAAGTATAGCAGATGTGTGGGCATAAAGTGTGGTGATACTTCCTCCATGATCAATTATCAAAGTCCTTCCGTACCCTCCCATCCAGCCGGCAAAAATAACCACACCATCTCCCGCTGCATAGATGCTTTGCCCATAAGAAGCACTAATATCTAAACCTGTATGCATTCTATACTCCCCTAAAATAGGATGGAAACGCATTCCAAATTGGGAAGTAATAGAACCACTCACAGGCCAAACAAACTTACCTGAATGAATAGTTTCTTCGCTCGTCTCTAACTCTTGAATAAGGGCAGTAAGCTCCTGAGAAGTTCGCTCCAATTCTTCTTCCATCTCCAGCAAAGCCCTTTTATCATTCTTCACCTTCTCCAGAAGAGAAGTCTTTTCTTCTCTCTGCTGTTTTAAGGTTAGTCTCTTTCTCTCCTCTTCCGCTGCAAGATGAGCTATCTCTCCCTCTTCCTTCTGAACTGCCCTTTTCTTCTCCTCCAACTGAGTTAAGCTTTTTTCATATTCTCTCCTCTCTTTTTGAAGCCTCTTTTTTGTCTCTCGAATTTCAGTGATTAACTTCTGGTCCCACTGGGCAAGGCGGGTGAGGAAATCTATCCTGGTTAAAAAATCTTCCCAGTCTGAAGCAGAGAATACTACCTCCAAAAACGACACTTTTCCGCCCGTATAGAGAGCCACTATACGCTGGTAAAAAACTTTCTGTCGCTTATTGAGCCTTTTCTCCTCCTGGCTAATTCTTTCCTTCGTCTTTTCTAAATTCTTCTCAATAGTTTTTATCCCTTCCTCAAGCCTCTTTCTCTCCTCTGCTTTTTGAGAAAGTTTTTTCCTTAGAGACTGAATTTCTACTTCTAAAGCTACATTTTTCCTGTCCAGAGAATTGATTTCTTGCAGTAACTCGCTTTCTTCCTTCTGCTTAGCGTTTATTTCTTGAGAGGTAGACTCTAGTTTTCTCTGAACTTCCTCAAGTTCCTTTTGGGCCTCAGAAAGAGTAGCACCAAGAGAGGTAATAACTAAGGAGAGAGAAAGGAAAATAAGGACTATTTTTCTGCTACCATTTAAGCTGCAACTCATGCTTCCACCATCAATAGAATACCATGAAATGGAGTTTTTTTAAACTTTAAGATATCTTCGGAGAGCAATTGTGCTTCCCAAAGCTCCAATTGTGAGACCAAAAACTATAAGACCGAAAATGATTTGAAAAACAAGAACGTAACTCATATCAAAGGGCAAAAAAGGCAAGGCTTTTACAATCCAAGGGAAAAAGAAAATCCAAAGGAGGTAAATTATAATTGAAGCCAGGACGGAGCCGGTAAAACCCTCTATCATCCCTTCTAAAAGAAAGGGCAATCTTATAAACCAATTTGAAGCTCCTACCAATCTCATGATTGCTACTTCTTGTCTCCGAGCAAAAATAGCTAAACGAATGGTAATCGCTATGAGGGTAACTGAAACAAAAAGCAGGAGAATAATAAAGAGAAGTCCTATTCTTCGTAAAGTGCTAGTCAATTTAAACAGATTCCTTACATACTTCTTCCCATATTTTACTTCCTCTACCACTTCCATCTTTTCCAAGCGCTTGGCTATCTTTTCCACCTCATAGGGGTCCTTTAATTGAATTTCGAAAGAGGCAGGAAGTGGATTGACGTCTCCAATCTCCTGAGTTAAATCTGGATGTTCCTTTCTAAACCTTCTCAAGGCTTCCTCTTTTGAAACATATTTCATCTTATCTATTTCAGGCCAGTTAAAAATCTTATGCTGAAGATCATTAATCTCCTGCGTAGTAGCTGTATCCTTTAAAAAGGCTACCACTTCTACATCACTCTCTAAAGAGGAAATTATTTGTCCTACCTCTAGAATAAAAAGACCAAAAACACCCAAAACAAATAAGCAGAGTGCAACAGCGGTTATAGCTGCAAGGCTCGTTACCAAGTTCCTTTTCAAGCTAATGAAAGCTTCTTTAAGAAACCAGCTAACCCTCACCATAAACTCCTCTTCGTTGATCTCTTGCTATTTGACCATTTTCCAATGCCACGACTCTTTTTCTCATGCTGTCAACCATTTCTCTATCATGCGTCGCTACCAGAACAGTTGTTCCCAACCGATTTATGCGGTCAAAGAGAGCCATTATCTCCAGTGAAGTTGAAGGGTCAAGATTTCCTGTAGGTTCATCAGCTAAGAGAAGCGGGGGGCGATTTACAATCGCTCTAGCCATGGAAACCCTCTGCTGCTCCCCCCCCGAAAGCTCATGAGGAAACTTTTCAGCTTTATCTTCCAGACCTACCAGCTTTAGAACTTCTGGAACATACACTTGGATTACCTTCTGAGGTTTACCCAGCACTTCAAGAGCAAAAGCAACGTTTTCGAAAACTGTTTTATTAGGGAGAAGTTTGAAATCTTGAAAAACACAGCCAATGTTTCTCCTCAGATAAGGGATTTTCCAAGAACGGAGACGAATAACATCTATCCCTGCTACCTCTAACTCTCCTGAGCTAGGAAGGATTTCCCTTAACAAAAGCCTGATAAAGGTAGTTTTTCCTGAGCCACTTGGACCCACGAGAAAAACAAACTCTCCTTTAGAAATAGAGAGGTTTATGTTATACAACGCCGGCTGATCATGCTTTGGGTAAAACTTGGTTACATTCCTTGCTAAAATCAACTAACATCACCTCATGCTGGGTAATTTTACGCTGTTACTTACTTAAAAGCAATTTCTATAAAAGATTTTTGTTCCTTTAAAGCAGTGCTTTTTTCTAAAATTTCCAGACACCTAAAATCTTTTTTTAAATACCTCTTCACTTATCTCTCCTTCCCAAAGCAGATAATTATCTTCAACAACTACTGAATTGAAACTTACTTCTGGCCTTTCCCATACTGAAATTTCCTTCTTGCCCAAGAAAAGCTGCAACAGATCTGGTATCTCAGGCACAAAATATATCCTTCCTTCTTTCACTTCAAGCTTCCCAGGAATTCGAAAAATTTTGCTGCTTCTTTCCCAAATTAAAATTAACTTATTATCTTTAAGGTCCACTTTGAACCGGTGATTTGACTCCTCTAACCATTTATTTAAACCTTCTTCACTCACTCTCCCTTGGACTTTGAGAGAATCAAAAAGAAGCCATGAACTTACACCCTCTCCTCGAAAAAAAGAAGAGACAACTATCTTTCCTCCTGATAAGGAAAAATCTAGCTCGCCTTCAGGAAAGCCTCTCAAATGAAAATTTTCTACCCTTCCCTTTACATGCCTAAACTTTTGATTAAAGAGAAAAAGGGGAGAAGCAGACGACTGCACCTCTGCCTTTTCACCCACTCTTTCCTCAATGATTTTTGTCAAGAAGTAATCTAATGTTTTAGAAGCAAGAAGAGGCACGAGATAAAAAACCATCACAAAAATAATTAAAAGAAAAATAATGAAGACTTTCTTTCTCATCTTCCCTTTTTCTCAAAGAAAGAGCAAACTTTTTGGAGAGAAGTATTTACAATTAATTCAGAGGGGAAATTCACCTCATCAAGAAGAAAAAGAGCCTCATCACATTCGCCTACAGAGGAAGCGAAGTGAGCATCGGAATTAACTGCTACCACCACTTCATTTTCTGCAAACTTTTCCGCATATTTCCTGTTTAAATCGATATTGCCTTTCCTAGCTGTATTATTTGCAATTGAGCCATTGTTAAACTCAATTAAAACTTTCTTCTCCTTTGCTGCCTCAATCACCGGTCCAATCTCAAGAGGATAAGCTAAATTGTCAGGGTGGGCTATAAGATGGATGTACGGTTTTCCCAGAGCTTTTAATAGCACTTCTGTATTCCTTTTCTTTCCGCCATTTTCATAGCCGCAATGAGGATGAAATGCTACCGCCACTATGTCCAAACTTTCCAAAATATCATCGGAAATGTCCAAACTGCCTTTTTCGTCCACGATATTTGCTTCGGCTCCTCTGAAAAGGCGAATCCCTTCCACTTCAGGAGGAAGAGCAATTAAGTTTGAAAAGTAGTAGAGATGAGCTCCCCCCGGCAAAGCAGGTCCATGATCCATAATCCCCACTCCTTCAAGTCCCTTAGAAGAAGCTGCCTTAATTATTTCTAAAACGGAACTGAAAGCATGTCCAGAAGCAATAGTGTGAACATGGAGGTCCACAAGGATTACCTTACTCATCTAACTCTTTGTACAAAGGGAAAGCTTCGCAAAGATTCCTAACCTCAAGCCTAACTTTCTCATAAACACTTTCTTTTCCCAAGTTTTTGAGAACTTGGGAAATAAGCTTGGATATCTCTTTCATTTCTTTCTCCTTCATTCCTCTTGTAGTCACCGCAGGTGTTCCTACTCTTATACCGCTTGTCACAAAGGGGCTTTTTGTTTCACAAGGAATGGTATTTTTATTCACTGTGATTCCCACCTCATCCAAAGCTTCCTGTGCTTCTTTGCCGGTTAAATTAAATGAAGATAAATCCACTAAAAAGAGATGGGTATCAGTTCCTCCGCTTACAATTCTAAACCCCTCTTCTTGAAGGGAAGAGGCAAGAACACGAGCATTTTTCACCACTTGCTTCTGATACTCTTTAAATTCTGGCTCCATAGCTTCTTTTAATGCCACTGCTTTGGCAGCAATCGCATGCATAAGAGGACCGCCTTGAAGACCAGGAAAAACAGCCTTGTCTACCTTCTCCGCCCATTTCTTCTTGCATAGAATCATCCCAGAGCGGGGCCCACGCAGAGTTTTGTGAGTCGTAGTAGTGACGATATCTGAATAGGGAACAGGATTGGGATGAATTTCTGCCGCCACTAATCCTGCAATATGAGCCATATCTACCATTAGATTTGCTCCAACCTCATCAGCAATCTCGCGAAAAGCTTTAAAGTCAATTATACGAGAATAAGCTGTAGCCCCCGTGATTATCAATTTAGGTCTCTCTCTCAGAGCAATTTCTCTTATCTCCTCATAGTCCAACTCTTCTTTTTTTCTGCTCACACCGTAAGGAACAAACCTGTAGAGCCGTCCTGAAAAGTTCACAGGACTACCATGTGTGAGATGACCACCATGAGAAAGGTCTAGCCCCATAACGGTATCACCAGCTTGCAAAAGGGCATAGTAACCAGCCATGTTCGCCTGTGAGCCTGCGTGGGGCTGAACATTTGCGTGCTCAGCTTTAAAAAGCTTCTTTGCTCTCTCAATAGCAATACTTTCTACCCTATCTACAAACTCACATCCACCATAGTAGCGCCTTCCGGGATACCCCTCCGCATACTTGTTTGTCAGCACGCTCCCTTGAGCCTCTAAAACAGCTGGACTGGCAAAGTTTTCCGAAGAAATGAGCTCCAGGGTGTTTCTCTCCCTTTCCAACTCTAGCCTTATTGCTTCTGCTATTTCCGGGTCTACTCTCGGCAAAAATTTCATCTTTTTCAAATTATAAACTTTCCCTCTCTATCTCCGCTATTTTGTTTAGCCTTCTTTGGTGTCTTCCTCCCAAAAAGGAAGTATTTAACCAGGTTTTTAAGATCTCTTCTGCATGATAAGGCGAAATCAAACGACTGCCCAAGCAAAGAATATTAGAATCATTATGCTCTCGCGAAAGCTTAGCGGAAAGAATATCCGTGCAGGGGGTTGCCCTCACCCCCTTGTGCTTATTAGCAACGATCGCCATTCCCAAACCAGTTCCACAGATAAGCAAGCCTTTCTCGGCTTTTCCCTGAGACACAAGCTGAGCAACTTCATGGGCAAAATCTGGGTAATCCACGGAATCCTCACTCTCTGTACCTACATCAATGAATTTCAATCCTTCCTCTTTCAAGACTTTTTTAAGCGCTTCTTTCAGACGATAACCCGCATGATCTGAACCAACTGCTATTTCCATACCTCATCCCTCCAAAAAATATCTAATAAATCAGCAATTTTTCCATAAACTCTTTTATAATCTTCTTCCTTTCCACCTATTGGGTCCTCTACACTTTCTCCACTTCTGCTAACTTTCTTTTTCGCCTCTTCCCATAATGACGTAACATCTTTCTCCTCTACACTAGCACAAGCCTGAGAAAATTCAGGGAGAAGAAAAACCTTTTCTTCAAAATGAGGATATGCATTTCTTATCTTTTCTCTGTGAAATGGCTCAAACACAAGGACTAAATCTGCCCACTCCAGATCTTCTTTAGAAAGAGGAGCAGATAAATGCCTAGAAATATCTACAGAAAACGCTTTAGCCACTTTAATAGCTGTCTGCGGTGGGCTGATGCCGGGAAAAGCACTCACCCCCCTTGATTTAACCTCCACATTATCATTCGACTTCTTCCTCAAATACCCTTCTGCGAAAGGGCTGCGGCAAGAATTTCCTGTGCAAACGAAAAGAATGCGATACTTCATGAAGCCACAACAACCCTTTCTATCTCATTAAAATCAGAAAAGATTTCTATCCTTTCAAAAAAAGAAGAGAAAATTTTGGCAACCTCATCTGCTTCGCCCTGACCAACTTCAACAGCTAAAAAGCCATCTTTTCTCAAATACCTCGGCACCTTTTCTGCTATTCGACGATAAAAAAGAAGGCCGTCTTTTCCTCCATCTAAAGCTCTTCGAGGCTCAAACTGAGATACCTCTCGAGGTAAAAATGGGATTTGCCAAGAGGGAATATAAGGAGGGTTGCTTACGATAATGTCAAAACTCATATTCTCCCCAGGAAAAAGGTCAGTCTGTAAGAAAAAGCATCTACTTTCTAACGATAATTTTTGCGCGTTTTCCCTAGCAACATTTACACTCAACTCATCAATATCTGTTCCTGTCACTGTAGCTTCAGGCAGCTTAGCAGCAAGAGCAAGGGAAATAGCCCCACTTCCCGCTCCTATGTCTAAAATTCGCCTTTTCCCCTTCAAGAAAGAAGCCTTCCTCAAAACTACCTCCACTAAAATCTCGCTTTCTGGACGAGGAGTGAAAACACCCGGCTTTATATGAAGAGTTAAACCAAAAAAGTTTACCCTTCGAGCGAGATAGGAAAGAGGTATATCTCGCTCTCGCAGAGAAACAATAGTTTTAAATACTTCCTCATTTAAACTTTTCTTACCCACAATAACTTCCCAAGGAGTGCAGGAAAAAATATCTCTAAGAATGTGGATAATTTCCTGAGGCGACTTATGACTTTTGAGAAGTCTTTCTTCTCCTATCTTCAAACAGCTTACGCTCACTTTATCCTCCTCAACTGCTCTGCCCGCTCAGCTGCAGCCAGGGCTTCAATTACCTCATCTATCTCGCCATCAAGAAATTCTTCTAAGTTGTGAACTGTAAGCCCAATGCGGTGGTCTGTCACCCTATTCTGAGGGAAATTATAAGTTCTTACTCTCTCGCTCCTGTCACCCGTTCCCACCTGTTGTCTTCTCTCTTCAGCTAACTTTTTCGCCTGCTCCTCCATCAACTTTTCATAAAGTCGTGCTCGAAGAACGCGCATAGCTTTTTCCCGATTTTGAATTTGAGAACGCTCTTCTTGACACTGCACAACCATGCCAGTGGGAAGGTGAGTAATCCTCACTGCAGAATCAGTCACATTTACATGCTGACCCCCGGGACCGCTTGCCCGAAAGGTTTCGATCTTCAAATCATTGGGGTCAATCTTTACTTCCACCTCTTCTGCTTCAGGAAGAACCGCTACCGTAGCTGTTGAAGTGTGAATGCGTCCTCCTGATTCAGTCACAGGTATCCTTTGAACACGATGAACACCAGATTCAAATTTCAATTTACTAAATGCTCCCTTCCCTTTTATCTCGAAAATAACTTCTTTAAAACCTTCCATATCTGATTCGCTGCTTCCCAAAACTTCCACTTTCCACCCCTTCTTTTCAGCATATCTGGTGTACATCCTGAAAAGGTCTGCAGCAAAGAGACTGGCCTCCTCCCCCCCGGCTCCTGCTCTTATCTCCATTATTACATCTTTTTCATTTCGAGGGTCCTTCCCCAAAAGGAGAACTTTTATTTCCTCTTCCAGCTTTCCCCGTTCTTCCTTTAAATTATTTAACTCTCTCTTTAAATAACTTTCAGTTCCTTCTTCCTTTTCTTTTTCCATAAGCTCCTCGCAAGCTCCTATGTCCTCAAGTACTTTCATGTACCTTTTTACCTTTTCTACTAATTCGCTCATTTCAGCCTGCTCTCTCGCCAATTTTTTGTACCTTTCAGGATTGGATAAGGTTTCTGGCCGGGAAAGTTCCTCTAAAATTTCTTCATATCTAACTTCTATTTTCTTCAAGTCTTCTAGTTCAAGCAGCTTCTTCCACCCCTTCTAATTGAAGCAAGCGCTTTAGTGAAGCTTGAGCCACCTCAATCTGATCCAATGAAGGCTCTCTGGTAGTGAGGTACTGAAAAGCTATGCCTGGAAGAGAGAAAAGCTTAGCCCACCAGCTGTTTTTAAATCGGCGAGCCAGCTTTACAGCCTCATATGAAATGCCAGCAATTATAGGAAGGAGAAGGAGTCGCCAAAAAATTCGCTGCCAGAGATTTGCTGTTCCCAGAAACGAATATATAAGTATCATGATTCCAAAAACCCAAAGAATGAAACTCGTTCCGCAACTTACATGAAATCGGCTTTCTTCTCTCGCTTTCTCCGGATGCAAACTTTTTTCTTTCTCATAAGCATTGATACTCTTGTGTTCTGCACCGTGATACTCGAATATTCTTTTGATTTCCCCCATGCAACTAATCATGCCGATATAAGCGAGGAAAATTGTAATTTTTAAAACTCCTTCTGCTACTGAGAAGAAAAGAGGCTGCTTTAAAAAGGGAAGGGATTTTTTCAAGAAAAATATGGAACCTGTAGGGAAAGCAATAAAAACCAGGAGCACCAATATAAAAGCAAAGACAAAAGTAAGTGCCATTTCCTTCTTGGTAAACTCCCCTTCTCCAGAGACTTCAAGTGAAAAGGAAAGAGCTAAAAAACCTAGGTAAAGAGTTTCACAGAGCATCACTATACCTCTCAAAAATGGCAGCTTTAAAATGGGGAATTTTTTAGTGAGGGTAGAAATCTTCCTCTCATCAAAGACAATCTCTTGAGAAGAATTGCGAACAGCGACAACATAGTGGTCGTTTCCTCTCATCATTACACCTTCAAAAACTGCTTGTCCGCCAAGATTCATTTCTTTATTTGAGCTCATCCAAAATTTCTTGTATGGAATTAGCTGGCTCGCCGCAGCTAAATTTACCTTCCTTACACGGTCCTCTCAAGCAACTAGGACCTGCCTTTTCGAATAAGAGAGGAGCTACTTTTCTTACCTCTAAAAGCATCAGGCAAGCCATTTTTCTTATCTCCCACTGCGCGCGGCGACAGCAACGCAAGGTGAAGAAGTGCCAAAGCTCTCGGGCATTCATAGTTACCACTATCTTCGTCTCTCCACTTTGAGGGAGAACGTAGCGCGCATCCTCAGCTGGAATCCCGCTTTCTATCATCTTTTGATAAAGTTCAAAAGCGTTCTCACAGATTTTCTTATAATCCTCAGAAAAATCTGACTCCTTGATTGTTTCCGGGAAAATGAAATCTAATTTATTGCGAAACTTTATGTATCTTTGCGACTGCTGATTGTAGGAGGCTAGTCTGTGTCTTACCAATTGATGAGTGCAAACCCTGGAAATACCCTCTATCCCAAAGGTAAAAGTGGCGTGTTCAATAGCACTCCAGTGACCTGAGGTGACAAAGAGAGTTACTAATCTTTTGACCTCTTCTAAAGTTAAATTTTCCTTTAATTCTGAAGCTCCTACGGGAGCGTAACATAGTCTTCCAGCTACAGCTATGCTTCTTTCAGGGTCCGGGGTGTAATTGAGAAGCTTCACGTACATCTATTCTTCCTCAAGGGAACCCGCAGAAATCTCTTCCTTTTTTTCTTCTCCCTCTAAACCATACTTTCTCTTAAACTTCTGAACTCTCCCTGCAGTGTCAATATATTTCTGTTTTCCAGTGAAGAAAGGATGGCACTTACTACACACCTCCACCCGAATTTCTTTCTTGGTAGAGCGAGTTTCGAATCTCTCTCCACAAGCACAAATGACTACAGCTCTTCCATAATTAGGATGAATGCCTTTTTTCATCTTTTTACCTCCTAGTAGGCGTCGGCGATTGCCGTCTTGGCAACCTCAGCTAAGAACTCTTTGTTCGTCTTCGTCTCGCGAAGCTTATCAATTAAAAGGTCAAGCGCCTGAGCTGTATCCAAAGCAAGAAGTATCCTTCTCAGCTTCCAAACCCTTTGAGCCTCATCAGATGCCATCAGAAGTTCCTCTTTGCGTGTCCCCGACTTCTCAATCTCAATAGCAGGAAAGATCCTTTTATCTGCGAGCTTTCTATCGAGGTGAACTTCCATGTTACCCGTACCTTTAAACTCTTCATAAATCACTTCATCCATACGGCTTCCTGTTTCCACAAGAGCAGTAGCTATTACAGTCAAACTCCCCCCACCCTCAATATTTCTGGCAGCTCCAAAAAATCTCTTGGGAGGATAAAGGGCAGTGGAATCAACTCCACCAGAGAGAATTCTGCCACTGGCTGGAACAGCGAGATTATAAGCTCTAGCTAGACGGGTAATACTATCCAAAAGTATGACCACATCGTAACCGTGCTCTACTAGTCTTTTAGCTCTTTCTAAAACCAGTTCCGCAACCTGAATGTGGTTTTCAGAAGGTTTGTCAAAGGTTGAGCTCACCACCTCACCCTTTACTGACCTTTCCCAATCTGTTACCTCTTCAGGTCTTTCGTCAACCAGCAACACTATAAGATAACACTCGGGATTGTTTGTGGTGATGCTATTAGCTATTTGCTTTAGAAGAGTGGTCTTCCCAGCTTTAGGCGGTGAAACAACCAACCCTCTTTGTCCCTTACCTATAGGGGCAATAAGGTCTAAAATGCGGGGAGCAATGTCTCCACCCGGAACTTCAAGCCTTAATCTTTCTCGAGGGAAAATAGGTGTAAGTCGTTCAAAAGGTAATCGGTCTCTTGCTTCATCAGGGTCTTTCAAGTTAACTTTTTCGATTCGAAGAAGAGCATGGTATCTTTCGTTATCCTTCGGAGGTCGAACCCAACCTTCTATCTCATCGCCTCTTTTTAATCCAAACCTTCTAATTTGAGAAAGAGAAACATAAACATCTTCCTCACTGGGCAAATAACCTCTTACCCTTAAGAAACCATATCCCTCAGATAGAATATCCAAAATCCCTCGTTTGAGTAGGTTCTCGCCTTTCTTCGCAGGTTCAACTATCTTAATATCTTCCTTTTTTTCTCCTTCTTTCTTTTCCTCCGCTTTCTCCAACTCCTTCCTCTGCATACTTAGTATCGCCTCTATAAGCTCATCCTTGGTCATCTTCCTTGGATTTTCGAACCCCATTCTGGAAGCAATACCCACCAGATTTACCCTCTTCATACCGGACAATGTCTCTCGATTTAACTCTACCACCTCAGCTTTTGCCAACTAAATTCACCTCACTCGTGCTAGATTCCCGAGATATAAAAAGATTTGTTACTTCGAGGTCTTTCGAAGTGGTACAAATATCATACACCAAAAGAATCATTTTGTCATCAACCTTCTAATTTTTCGTTCATTTTTTCCTTGCTTTGATAGGAACTTTTTTTGCCCGCTTCACCACTTCAGGTGAGGTGAAAACCGAATGGAAGATTATTTTTAACACATCATTGACTGTCTTGTCAAGCTCAGTACATGAAATTACAGAAACGCTGTGTTCTCTTGCTAACTTTTCAATATAAAAACCTAAAGCTCTTATGCTTTTAAAATTGCGGCGATATCGCTCAAACGGCCTTTCTCCTTCTGTTTCTATCTCCCGAATATAAAATCTACTTCGATGTAAGTTTTCATCTTCTACAGAAAGAACAACGGGAATTATGAACGCCTTCTCTCCATATTGACGGGAAAAATTAATAAAACCAGGCACAATATGAACACCTTCCATCACTAAGCTGGTTCCCTCAAAGATCGCCCTTTTTACTACTGCTTCTATCCCCAACGAAACTAAAGTTACTTGCTCTCTAAAACCAATGATGAGTGGGTTTGCCTCAGGAGGAACGTGAAGACGAAGCGACTTTCCTGCTTCAAAGGAAGACTTATGCAAAGGAGGCACAAGCTCGGGGGAGAATATTGCTCTCATCACTTCCCTTATAGCATCAGTAGAAACGATTCTTGTTATACCCAGCCGATGGGCAATCTCCGCAGCTAAGCTGGATTTCCCTACCCCTGTGGTTCCGCCTATAAGAATAATAAGAGGTTTATCCAACTTCTGAAGAGATAACCACTCCAAATACCTCTGTGCATATCTCTCCCCTACTTCATCTTGAAGCATTTCAAAAATATGTCTTCTTATCTCTTCCACAGTAACTTCATATTTCTCTTCCTTCAGCAGCTTTTCCTCAATCGCCTCGGCAACTCGATATGCCTCTTGAGGAGAAACGCCTGTTGCCATGATGGAAGTAGCCACTATTCCTTTAGAATAAGGAAGTCCATGTTTTTCATCGACCACTATGATTTTCTTCCTCATCTCAACACTCCTTGAAGAACACCCATGCTAACCTCTTCCAAACTTCCATCTCCTCCTATAGACTCTGGAATATTATCTACATATACAATCCGAACTCCTCTCTCCAGCGCAAATTTAGTTACTACCTCTACCGCTGCTGCCTTTACCTCTGTAAGAACTGCAGTTATCCGATCCTCATATAAGGAAATTTCCTTTTTAAGCAAGTCACGCTGGCTTAAGTTAGTACTTAGACCCACAACTTCACATTGAAATCTCTCTTCCAAGTAGTTCTTTATCTTTTCCCTGGCTAAAGAAGAGAACGTGGTTACATAAAGGATTTTCTCACCAGAAATATCTTCTAAAGGCTGCGGGCGAAACCGGGTCCATACAATCTTTATGCTCGATTTAAGATCCCTTAATCCAGTGTCCAGTAATTTTACTTTCTCTCGATTAGCTAGAGGCTCTTCACACTGAGTTAAGACAATAAAATCAGAGAGATATACCCTAAGTGGACCCAGATAACCCAAAATATGCTCAACAGGCAAATGCGCTGAAACAACGAGTATTGTTTTATCCGTCTTTACAGGTGGTATAGCAGCTCCACTTCCCTCGAAAACTACTGGAAAACCTGACGTCTTATCTGCCACCTTAGCTGCCTCAAGCACATTGCTGAAAAAGGGAGCTCCAGCCAAACCTCCCCCACATCTTCTGGCACCCACTGTTGTAACCTCGCTAACAAGTGCATCTTCAAAATAATCAGAAGCTGCATGTTTCCCCCTAAGAGAACTGTCTAAAAGCAGTTGAGGAGTTAATTTAATACTCTCACCTTTCAATACTTCTGGTTGAAGCGGACCTCCCCTACCCATAGCTACAATAATGGGATGAAAACCTTTTCTTTTTAAAAGACGAGCTAAAAAGGCAGAGATGGCTGTTTTCCCCACCCTCTTTCCGCTCCCTATGATGGAAACAGACGGTTTCTTTACTATTTCTTCCCGGGGAGGCGGATCAAAGCGAAAATCCGCTCCCAAATAAGAAATTCCAAAAGAGAGAATGAGCGAGGCAGCTTGAAATCTCTCTCTATACCCCATTATAGGCTCATCCGAGAGATCCACCACCACCTCAGGCTGGCAAGTGAGAAGAGCTTTTTTTAAAGACCTCAGTAAACTTTCTTCCATAATTAAGGGAAAATCAAAAGAAGAATACTCAGAAAGGGAAGCCAACTTCTCCCGCCCTCCTGCAAAGACCATCCCCACTATCTCAGCTTCCCACTGCTCTTTTAAAGAATTAATTGTGTCGCCGACGACAGAAGGATGATGCTCACCGTCAATTATTAAAAGAGCTTTTATCTCTTCCTCCTCTCCGATACCCTCTCAGGGATAGGACAGTAAGCTCCCTCAGGAAGATAAAATTTTCCGATCAACTCTTCTTGAGAGAATGGAGTCTTTCGATAAAGAATAATCTCTTCTTCTGTAATCTTGATAATATTATAGCAGGGTTTAGTGTACCCTCTTAAACGAAGTGAGGAAGCTGTCCCTGCTGTGAGAATAAGCATATCCTCAAGTCGCCACAAATATGGAACATGCTTATGACCACTTAAAACTACGTGAACTCCGCATCTCACGAGAACTTCAAGGAAGTCACCTGCATCATAAATAATATTTCTCTCTCTTCCGGTGCCGGGGATAGGGATTAAATGATGGTGAAGAGCTACTAGTTTCAAACCCTTTCTATTCTTAAAGACTTCCTCCAGCCATTTATACTTCTCCCTTCCCACTCTTCCGCCATCTAAATCGGGTTGGCTGGAATCGATCCCTACAAGAGTGAGAGAAGGAATTTCAACCACTCCACTCCTAGGCCCAAAAATGTCTTCAAAGTGAAGGTATCCTACATTCCTAGAATCGTGATTCCCCGGAATGATTAAAAGATTAGAACATTTAATCTCCTGAACAAATGACTTTGCTGTTTTAAACTCGTGTTTAAATCCTTCTTCTGTAAGGTCGCCTGTGATTATAACTACGTCTGGTTTAATTTCGTTAACCTCTTTGATCGTCCGAGTAAGTAAATTATTTACAAAATAAGGAGAACCCGTATGAAAATCCGAAATATGAGCAATTAGAGTTTGTGTCTTTGGCATATTTTTCTGACCTCAAAACCTGAAAAGAATATAGCAGATTTTCAATAAAATGAACAAATACCACTAAAACTCTTTTTAACCATCTCTTCTAAAGTAAAGATATGATATGTATGATATAGGTGTGAATGTAAAACAAAGAATCTTTCTCATCTTTCTCGTTATTATTCTAATACTTTCTGCTTCCTCATGTGGAGGCAACAAAAAATTCCCTTCCCCTTTGGTAAAAGAGGGGCCTCCTCAGCAAACTGTTGAGCCTCCTCAGCTAAAGTTTGCTGTCTTTGGAGATAACCGACCAGCTTCTGCAATTTTACCTCCCGGAGAGAGTTTTAAAAAACTTCTCACTCAAATCAGTAAAGAAAGAGTGGATTTCATGTTCTCCGTTGGAGATATGGTATTCGGTTCTCCACTTCCTCACGTTTACGAGAAACAATACGAAGAGTTTACTTCCCTCATTTCAGAAACGAAAATCCCATTTTACGCCGCCCCAGGAAATCACGACCTCTCATATGGAATAGGTGTTAAGTTGTTTAAAAGTTACATCTATCCCCGCACATATTACTCCTTTTCATACAAAGATTGTTATTTCATCTTTTTAAATACTGAAGAGGAGAGAAAAGAAGGTAAAATCGAAGGAAAACAGCTCGCGTGGTTCAAAGAAGAACTTAAAAAAGCGCGGGGCAAAATCATTTTTGTCTTTCTTCACCGCCCACCGTATTCAGTATTAAACCCTGAAGGAAATCCCCGAAAGCACATAGCTTTCACTGACAAAGAAAACGAAACATTAATCAGAAATCTTTTTGAAAGCTATCAAGTTAAGGCCGTCTTCGCCGGCCACGAACACTTTTTCCACTATGAAAAACACAACGCTGTGGATTATTTCATCACCGGATGCTCCGGCTCCTCCCCCTACGCCCCTGAAGAAAAAGGTGGATTCCCCCACTTTCTCTTAGTAGAAGTCTTTAAAGACCATGTTAAATATACAGTAGTAAAGGAAAATGGCGAAAGGTTTGAAGTGACACAGGCTGAAGGAGCAGAGTAACGAAAATTAAAATTCAAACCATAAAGTATTCTAGAAATTCAGCCTTCAGCACTTAAGCCCCATCTCAGACCTGGCATTTAGGACAGAAATAACTTCCTCTACCTCCCAGCTTGATGACCTCAATAGGAGTTCCGCACCTATAGCAAGGTTTATTCTTTCTCCCGTAAACTTTGAGACAAGATACGTAATCTCCTTTCTTCCCAAAAACATCTACATACTCATCAACCGAAGAACCCTTCCTAGAAATAGCCTGGGGAAGAATTTCTCTGATCCCCTCGTATATTTTCCTCAGCTCTTTCCAGCTTAAAGCGGATAACTCCCTTTCTGGATGAACACCTGCGAAAAAAAGAACTTCCGCCGCATAGATATTCCCTAGCCCCGAGATGACTTTTTGCTCCATTAATATAGATTTTATTTTTCCCTTTCTTTTTTTACTCAGCGTTTTAAGAAAATCTTCAAAAGTAAACTTCTCCCCCAACGGTTCGGGCCCTAAATCGGCAATTTCTGGAGTCTTTAACAGTTCTTCCTCATCTACAAGCTTCATGTAGCCGAATTTCCTTTTATCAGTAAAAATAAGTGACTCCCCTGAAGAAAAAAGAAAAACCATACAGGTAAAAGGAGGGAATTCCTCCAATTTTTTTTCTTCATAGAAAAGAAGTCTTCCTGTAAGCTTGAGATGAACTAAGAGAAAGTAAGGAGGGATATGGAACAAAAGTATCTTCCCCCTCCTTTTCACCTTTTTTACTTCCTTTTCTTTAAGTACTTCGCAAAAATGATGAGAAAGTGAAGAGCCTTTCAAGGGAGCACTATCTAAAATTAAAACTTCTTTTATTTTCCTCCCCTCTATAAGCTGCACCAGCTCTTTTCTAATTGTTTCAACTTCCGGAAGCTCTGGCATTTCACTTTTTAAGAAAAGTGTACTCGATAAATTACCACAACCCTAATGAGAGAAGCTACAGTCATTAAAAGTTTTTCTTTTGCCTTTTCATCCTCACTCCAGAGATGGTTTGTATAAGACGAATTCGCTTTCATCTTCCCTTATCCATTTTTCCTTTCTTATTCTTTCTATGTTGAAAGAATAGTCCCTCTTGTTTGCTCAGCAATTAGCCGCCAGGAACTTAAAAACATTTTAAGGAAAAGAAAAAAAGAAGGAGGAGAAAGAAAAAAAATAGTCAGAACTTTCTTTTCCTTCTCTCTCTTTCTCAATCCCACCCTAAATTCTCTATAATCTTTTAATCGACAAAAATTTCTTCTTCTTGAACTAAATTTAAACTAAAATTATCCAAGGAGGTAAGGAAGATAATACCGATTGGTGATAGAAATCCAACAAGAAGCACACCTTGGATAACTGTATTTATCATTGTCTTAAATATTGGTGTTTTCCTCTATGAATTACTCCTTCCCTCCTCGGAGCTTAATAAATTTATTCTCACCTATGCTTTCATTCCCAAAGAAATATCTACCCTATCTCCCCTTTACTCCTTTAAACCTTCTTCAATTCTTTACTTTTCTTTTTTCACCTCTATGTTTATTCACGGAGGACCTCTTCATCTTCTTGGAAATATGCTTTATCTCTGGATATTTGGAAATAACGTAGAAGATAAACTGGGACACTTCAGATTCCTTCTCTTTTATCTCCTCTGTGGTTCTGGAGCTGCTCTCACCCACCTTTTTATAAACTTTAATTCTCCCCTTCCTACCATTGGAGCAAGTGGAGCTATCGCCGGCATTCTCGCTGCTTATCTAGTACTTTTCCCTAGTGCAAGGATTGTCACTATTATCCCCCTGTTCTTTTTTATTCAGATTGTAGAGTTACCCGCCTTCCTTGTTATCATCTTCTGGTTTTTTCTCCAGCTTGCCAATGGAGCTGCCGCCCTCACTGCTTCTCCTTATCAGGGAGGAATTGCTTGGTTTGCCCATGTCGGCGGATTCTTAAGTGGTTTTTTCTTGATTTTTTTCTTTCGGCGGAAGAGTAGATACTGGTACTACTGAGAAATCTTCTCTTTTCCTTCTTGAAAAGGAGAAATAAAAGAAGAGAGTATATAAAACAAAGTAAAGAAGAAACAAATGGTGAACTTAACCGCAAAATGCCCAAAAAGAATAGTTATAGAATTTTCATTAATCCCAAAAGCGAGAAAAACAAAAAGAATGCTGTCTAACCATAGAGTAGAGAGAAGAGTGAGAAAAAATCGAATGTAGGAGGAAAGCTTAGGAAGTGAACTTGAAAGATAGGTATAGAAAAACAAGAGGAAAAATCCATCTACAATAAAGGCGAATATAGAGGAAAAGGTAATTCTTGGCTGAAAGGAGAACATCTCTGAAAGAAGAGTCGAAGAATAAGGAGAAAGAGGAGAAGGAGCCCAAGAAATTTTTGCCAGAAAGATAAAAACAAAAAGGAGATTAAGGATAGAAACTGCCACCAAGCTTCGAAAAAATTTCCTCGTTACTTCAATCCCGTAAAGTTCATAAACAAGAACGAGAACAAATATCACTAAGCAAAATGGCCCACCTGAGCCCTGAGTAATGTGAAAGGCTAAAAAACGGTGAATGAAAATCGGAGCTGTAAGGTTAGCGAAAAATAAGGATGTAGCTGCGAACATGAAAAGAGGATAAAGCCCTAAAGACCTTTTTAGCTTTAAAAGAAATCCAACTACACAAAAGACCAAGAAAGTTTCTAAGACTATAAGCAAAAATCCTGCCAACAAATCTCCTATTCAAATAGTTTTTTGGCTACTTTAAGTGACTCTTTTAAAGGTGAAGTGAGGTGAGTTGAGCCTGAAACAATCCCTTCTAACCCCTCAAAAGGCTCTTCTACTTTTGCTCCTTCTTTGCTTATTACAAGTTTTTTAATTTCTAAATCATGGGGGCTTGCTCGATGTTTTACAATAACTACACCTTTTTCCAATCTGGACTCAATTTCCACAAATATGAGTTGAATTAATGTATCTACGAGGTATGAAGCTCCGTAAGGGGAAAGATTTAAAGGTCCTGACAGAGTTTCGTCCTCTTGAGAAACAACAGTGGTTAAATTATGTCTTTTTAAAGCATTGAAAAGGGAATACACTTCCTCTCTTAAATTCCTTTTTTCCGGAATTATTTTTTCAAAATGAGAGATTGAATCGATGAATACTCTTTTTAAATTACTTTTTAAAACCATACTGTCGAAATCTCCATCAACTTCCATTAAAAAAGTTTGAAAAGCTTCAGGAGAAGTAAACATTACCCTTACTTTTCCTTCCTTTTCCCATTTTTCCAAATCAAAACCAATCGAAGAGGCATCCCGATAAAGCTGTTCAGGAAAGTGCTCAAAAGTAACTAGAAGCCCGTTTTCGCCTTCTTTCACTCCTTCAGCTAAAAAATGTAACCCTAATGTGGTTTTCCCACTTCCTGGGGGACCTTTAACTACACAAACGCTTCCTTGATGAATTCCTCCGTGAAGCATCTCGTCTAAACCTGGTATCCCCAGTTTTATTCTCTTCAGTTATCTCACTCCTTTTTTTAAAAGAAATGAAAGAACCTTCAAACGAAAAGAACGGTCTTCGAGGCATTTTACAAACTCATCTACAACCTCTCTGAGATGAGGAGAAGGGGAATAAAAATAAACCTCCTTACCACTCCCAACCCTTTTCCTCAAAAGACCTTTTTTACAAAGCTCCTCTAGTGAAGCTCTTACTTCATCTTCCTTTCTTCCTAAACGGGAAGCTAATCCTTTGCAAGTGTCAACTGTCCCTGAATTGGTGTGAAAAAAAACAATCAAATCCCAAGAAATAAAAGAATCAATAAACCTTTCTATAAATTTCTCAATTTCACTTGGCAATGTATCGACCAATTTCTTCCCCCTTCAAAGTCATTATATAACTCTTTTATTTCCCATTTCTACCCTTTTGTGGTTATAAACTGAATCCCTCTATTTACCACCTTATTGAAACAGGTGTTCCTATAGAAACGTATGCATAAAGATCAATCACATCCCAAGGATACATTCTGATGCAGCCGTGTGAAGCTGCTCTTCCCACAGAAGATATATTAGGAGTTCCGTGTATTCTTATCAAAGGAGCTGAAAGGTAAATGGCTCTAGGCCCTAGCGGGTTACCCGGTCCAGCAGGAATATATTCAGGCATATCTTTCGACCAAGGCTTATGTGGATTTCTCCACACAGGATTCTTCACCTTTCCTATCACCTCCCACTCCCCCACTGGCGTAGGATAACTGAACATTCCCACTGCCACTTTATACTTTTTAAGGAGCTTACCATCTTTAAAAAGGTAAAGGCTCCTTTCTGAAATATCAATAATAATCTTTGTCGTATCAAGCGAAAAGGACCATTTTTTTATCCTTTCATTACCTGCTCCATCTTTAACCAGAAGCTTAACCTCATGTTCTCCACTTTTTCTGAAAGGGACCGGATATTCAACTTTATCTCCTGGCCGGAAAACTGCTTGTGTAGCTTCACCGTCTACTGTAAAATAAGCCTCCTTTAACCCGGAATTCTTATCTACTACTTTGGCTCCGATTATGACTTCTTCTTCCCTAATAACCCCCACTGAACTCGGATAGACCTCCTTTATCAACGGTTTTTCTGTATCCACTTTCACCCAAAAAACATGGCTCACTTTATTCCCCGCCTTATCAGAAAGTTCAAGCTCAAAACGATTTACCTCTTCCTTAAGAGTAAGGGAGAAAGATAAGTTTCCTTCAGTTGTTTCTCCACTTTCCTCCACTTCCTCATTAATGAAAAGGCTGTAGTGAGCTCCCTTCTCTGTTTTACCCTCTAAATGAAAGTCTTTGCTTTTTACAAAAATCATACCCTCCTGGGTATCGGAAATCTCGAAAGGGGGAGGGATGGTATCTAGCACATAATGGTGATTAAAGATAACTTCCTTTTCCATTAATCCTAAGACTGAAATATAACTGTGAATTTTTATAGTGTGCTTCCCATCTTCAAGAGAAGGCGTGATAACGTGCACCCAGTTTGTTCCTTTTAAAACATCTGCCTCCATATTTTCTCCATCAACTTCAATTGACTTAAAAGACAGGGAAAGGCCGGGCAGAGGAGGTGCAGAGAGCTTAATAAGGACATAAGAATTTTTAAGGAGGGACTCGTTTTGGGGTTCAATTAAGATAAAAAACTTGGGCTCCGCAAAAACAAATAGAAGAGCAGAAAAGTACAGTGAAATAAAAACAAACAGGAAGACAATTATTTTCTTACTCAGAAGACCCTCCTCTTTTCCGATGTAAATAAAACATAAGCTTATTTTACTTTACACCTCCTTCTAAATAAAAATTCTACTCCTAAATTTTATTGCCCTCATCCACTTTCTTCCGTTACTATTAAACTAATTCACAAAAAAGAAAGGAGGCGGAAGTACATGGTCAAAAAGCCAGAAGACATCCGAAATGTAGCTCTAGCTGGGCATGGTGGAAGTGGTAAAACCACACTCACTGAAGGTCTACTCTATCTCTGCGGTCACACCTCTCGCTTAGGGAGAGTGGACGATGGAAATACCATTTCGGACTACGAACCTGAAGAGCAAAAAAGAAAAGTTTCCATAAACCTTTCACTGAATCCCTGTTTTTATGAGGGTAAGAAAATAAACATTTTAGATGCACCTGGGTACGCAGACTTTTTTGGAGAAGTAATAAGCGCTTTAACCGCTGCTGATAGCGTTGTCCTGATGATAGACGGAGTCTCCGGTGCCCAAGTGCAAACAGAAAAAATATTCAACGCTGCATATGAACTTCCTCGTGCCTTTTTCATAAATAAATTAGAGAAGGAACATTCAGACTTTGAATCAGCCATAAATTCATGCCAAGAACTTTTAGAGGTTGGGCCTTTGCCTCTTACTATCCCCCTAGGGAAGGAGTCTAACTTCAAGGGAGTTATCGACGTTGTAAGGAAAAAAGCTTTCGTTTATGAAGACGGCAAGGGTAAAGAAACCGCTCCTCCTGAGGAATTGAAAAATGAGCTTGAAAAATACTACGAAAAAGCAATGGAAGCAGCAGCTGAAGGCGATGATGAACTTCTGGAAAAATATTTAGAGGAAGGAAGTTTAAGTGAAGAAGAAATCTTCTCAGGTTTGAAAAAATCCTTTCTGGCAGGAAAAATTTTTCCTCTTTTCTGTGGTTCAGCTTATAACCTCATCGGTTTGGATGTCTTCCTCTCTTATATAAACATTATTTTCCCTTCACCTGCGGAAAGAAGTGCTAAAGTCATAAAAGGAGACAAAGAAGAAGCCCTAACCGTTTCTACTGAAGGTTCGCTCTTAGCTCTGGTCTTCAAGACCATGACCGACCCTTACGTAGGTCGGTTAAACTATGTCAAGGTTTTTCGAGGCATCTTAAAATCAGACTCCCAAGTGTATAACGTAAACCAGGGAAAGAAAGAGAGAATTGGACATATTTTCATGCTCAGAGGAAAACAACAAGAAGAGGTGAAGGAAGTGATTGCCGGAAACATCGCTACCATACCTAAGCTTTCAGAAACGAAAACCGGCGATACGCTTTCAGAAGGTGAGGACCTCCTCATCCTCCCACCAAAATTCCCTGAACCTGTCTTCTCCGTGGCTATTGAGCCTAAAAGCAAGGGGGATGAGGAAAAACTCTCCACTTGTCTTACAAAGCTAGCCGAAGAAGATAATACGTTAAAGGTCTTCCGCAATCATGAGACAAAAGAGACAGTTGTTTCCGGACTCGGTGACCTCCATCTTGAAGTTTTACTGGACAGATTGAAGAGGAAGTTCAAAGTCGAGGCAGATTTAAAAGAACCAAAAATTTCCTATAAAGAAACCATTAAAAAGAAAGCTAGAGCCCAGGGTAAGTATAAAAGACAGTCTGGTGGAAGAGGACAGTATGGAGACGTGTGGCTGGAAATTGAACCTCTCCCCAGAGGAAGCGGTTTTGAATTTGTGGACAAAATTACGGGAGGCGTCGTTCCTAAAAACTATATTCCTTCAGTGGAAAAGGGAGTTAAGGAAGCCATGGAGGGTGGAGTTATTGCCGGCTACCCTGTTATCGATGTTAAGGTGACACTTTACGACGGTTCTCACCACCCAGTTGACTCTTCTGACATGGCATTTAAAATCGCTGGCTCACTCGGCTTTAAAAATGCAGTTAAGGATGCAAATCCTGCCCTTTTGGAGCCAATTATGAACCTTGAAGTCATGGTTCCAGAAAAGTACATGGGAGATGTAATTGGCGACATAAGCTCTAAAAGAGGAAAGGTTTTAGGAATGGATTCCCGAGGAAAGCTTCAGGTAATAAAAGCTCATGTTCCCTTAGCTGAACTCTCCAAATACGCTACTGAACTCAGGTCGCTGACTCACGGAGAGGGTTCATTTTCCATGGAATTTTCTCATTATGATGAAGTGCCCTGTGAAATTGCCCAGAAAATAATTGAAGAAAAAAAGAAGGAAGAATCATAAGATTCCTTTTAATCCGGAGTATATAAAGTAGAGAGACATTATCAAAAGCAAAAGACCGCAAAAGAACATAAGAAACTGGTAAAAGCGAGGACTCAAGAAATTTTTGCCTTGAGAGACTGCAAGTGTTACTCCAGAATACCAAAGAAAATCAGCGAGTATATGTCCTGTGAAGAAGAGAGTCACGCCAAGCAATCCAAATGGTAAAGACTTAGAAAGAATAGCCACCCCTACTGTAATCCACCATATAGTCCAGTAGGGATTGGAAAGGCTAACCAAAACACCCAAAAAGAGTGTATTTCCTCCTCCTTCCCCTTCATCCATACTTTTCTCCCCAAAAGAACTCCTTGAAATGTTCACTCCCATATAGAGAAGAAAAGCTCCTCCCACAAGAGAAATGACATTTTCCACAAAAGGCTTTGCTAACAATTTATCCAATCCCAAGATGAGAAGAAAAAGCATTAAAAGCTCTAAAATGCCATGTCCCACAATGAGAAAGGGACCTGCCAGAAAACCTCTTCGGTTTCCTTCAACAATAGCTACAGCCAAAAGAGGTCCTGGAGAAGCAGCCCCTGAGAAGGCTACCACAAAGCTAAGCAAAAATATCCAGTAAGGACCTATTGCTTCTCCTCCTTACCCCGAGGAATAGGAACATACTGAACCGAAGGTCTCTTCTGAGGAGACTGAGGATAAAGCCTCATCAAGGTGTAAATCTCCGGAGGCATATCCTTGCTCACCGAAAGACCCAAAGACTTAGCTTCTTCATAAGTGATAGGATAGTCGTGAGTCCACCTTCCCTCACTTAAAATCCGAGCCAATTTCTTTGCTTTCTCCATAGGCATCTTCCTCTTTAAAAGCTCCATCAAAAACTGGTAAACCTGTCTAATTGCCTTACTTGCCACATCAGCCAAGATTAATGTTTTATCATCAAGCTTGCTCGCATCCTTCTTCTTCACAGCAGTTAAAATGGAGGCGGCAGGGAATTCTCCAAGCTGCGGGTCAACTGGTCCCAAAACTGCATTTTCATCCATCACAATCTCATCTGCAGCTAAGGCAATGAGTGTGCCTCCGGACATAGCATAATGAGGAACGAAAACGGTAACTTTTGCTGGATGCTTGCATAGCGCCATCGCAATTTGCTCTGAAGCCAACACCAGTCCTCCTGGTGTGTGAATAATCATATCAATAGGAACATCATCTGGAGTAATTCTAATTGCTCTCAGAACCTGTTCCGAATCTTCAATATCAATATAGCGAAAAAAGGGAATGCCGAGTAAGCTAATGGCTTCTTGGCGATGAATCATAGCTATGACACGACTTCCCCTCTTTCTCTGAATTTCGTGGAAAAGCCTCACCCGCGAAGCTTCTATTATTTTCTGCTTTATGAGGGGGCCTAAAGAAAAAAGGATTATAAAGAGCCAGAAAAAATCAAAGAAGGTCAAGCGCTAATCTCCTTCCTCCTCCTCAGCTACTTTCTCCAGCTTAGACTCGGTCTTTTTGCGGAAAACATATTTCCCTTCTGAATAATCCACCACTATTGTGTCTCCTTCTTTAAACTTGCCTTCAAGTAGTGCTCTAGAAAGCTCGTTTTCTATCCTCCGCTCAATCGCTCTCCTCATAGGTCTTGCTCCATACGCTGGATCATAACCCTCCCTGACCAAAGCCTCCTTTGCCTCCTCAGTTACTTCCAATTCAAGCCTTTGGGCATGAAGCTTTCTTCTCACTTTCTCCAAAAGAAGATCGACAATTTCCTTAATTTGCTCTTCAGTTAGGGAGTGGAAAACAATTATTTCATCCACCCGATTTAAAAACTCAGGGCGAAATGTAGATTTTACCAGCTCTATAACTTTTTTCTTCATCTCCTCATAATCACTCTTATCTTTAATCGCTTTTTCTGCATACCCTTTAACGATGTGCCCGCCAAGATTGGAAGTCATTATAATTACTGTATTCTTAAAGTCCACTGTCTTCCCTCTGCCATCAGTAAGACGACCATCATCAAGTATCTGCAGAAGAATATTGAATACATCAGGGTGAGCTTTCTCAATTTCATCTAAAAGGACGACCGAATACGGTTTGCGACGAACCCTTTCTGTAAGTTGACCCCCTTCCTCATAACCTACATACCCTGGAGGGGCTCCAATTAAACGAGAGACAGTGTGCTTCTCCATATACTCCGACATATCTAACCTGATAACTGCATTTTCATCCCCAAAGAGAAACTCGGCCAGCGTGTGAGCAAGCTCGGTTTTCCCCACTCCTGTAGGTCCCAGGAAGATGAATGAACCTATAGGGCGATTTGGGTCTTTAAGTCCAGTTCTTGCCCTCCTCACAGCTTCCGAAACAGCTTTAATCGCTTCATCCTGCCCAATGACTCTCTGGTGCAGAATCTCTTCCATGCGCAGAAGTTTTCTCACTTCCTCCTCTATTAACTTCTTAACGGGAATTCCCGTCCACTCTGAAACTATCTCTGCCACATCTTCTGCCGTTACCACCACTTGCTCTGTCCCCTGCTCTTTCTTCCAACCTTCCTTTTCCTTTTCTAGCTTCTCCTTCAATTCTTTTACTTGATCCCGCAGTTTGGCTGCTTTTTCGTACTGCTGAGCTTTAGCCGCGGCTTCCTTTTCTTTTTCCAGCTTCTTTACCTCTTCTTCTAACCTCCTTAAATCCTGAGGCTCTGTGGCAGTCGCTAAGCGCACTTTAGCTGCTGCCTCATCCAGCAAATCAATTGCTTTATCTGGGAGAAAACGGTCGGATATGTATTTATCGGAAAGCGCAGCTGCAGCTACAATTGCTTCATCCGTTATCTTCACCCGATGATGAGCCTCGTATTTATCCCTTAAGCCTCTCAAAATTTGAATTGTCTCCTCAACCGCGGGCTCTGAAATAAGAACAGGCTGAAATCTTCTTTCTAAAGCAGCATCTTTCTCAATGTATTTTCTGTACTCGTCTAGGGTAGTAGCTCCAATTGCATGAAGCTCTCCTCGCGCCAGAGCAGGTTTCAGCATATTAGAAGCGTCAATTGCCCCTTCAGCTGCACCTGCACCAACTACAGTATGCAATTCATCCATAAAAAGAATTATTTCACCTGCAGAAGACCTTATCTCATCCACCACTCTTTTTAGCCTCTCTTCAAACTCACCTCGGTATTTTGTGCCTGCTACCATTCCCGCTAAATCAAGTTGGATAAGACGCTTGTTTTTTAGAACTTCAGGAACTTCCCCTTGCATAATTTTTTGAGCTAATCCCTCCACGATAGCTGTTTTCCCCACTCCAGGTTCACCTACCAGAACAGGATTGTTCTTCGTTCTTCTGGAAAGAATCCTTATTACCCTCTCAATTTCCTTATCCCGACCAATGACAGGGTCAAGCTTCCCTTCCATTGCCAGTTGAGTTAAATCTCGGCTGAACTGGTCTAGAGTAGGAGTCTTACTTCTTAATTTTGCTTCCTTGACTCTGCCCGGCTCACCTAGAATTTCCATTAATTTGGAACGAGCTCTAGTCAAATCAACACCTTTGCTGGTAAGTATTTGTGATGCAATACCCTCTCCTTCGCCAATCAAACCTATAAGGAGATGTTCAGAGCCGATATACCTGTGCCCAAAACTCCTGGACTCCTCCAAAGCAATCTCCAGTGCTTTCTTTGCTCTCGGAGTTAAAGTAAGTTCTTCTATCTCTTCCCTTTCACCCACGGGAACTGCTCTCTTTATTTCTTCCTCAAGCTCTTTAAGGTTAATCCCCAGTTCTTCAAGTACTTCTCTCGCCAGCCCACCTTCCTTAATTATGCCAAGAAGTATATGTTCAGTACCCAAGTAATCATGCTTCATAGAAACAGCTTCTTCTTTAGCCGCGTCAATGACCTTCTGAGCACTTTCCGCTAGATAATCAAGTATGTTTCCGGAGGGAATAGGTTTTGAAAAGAAATCTGGAAAAAGAGAAGAAAATGGAGAGAAAAAGGAAGAAAAATCCCCTCCGCCAGGAGAAATTCCCTGTTCAGCAGCGCACTCCTGGCAGAGATGTAGCGTTACTGTTTTTCCATCTTTCACTCGGGTGTAAGTAACTGTTGCATCTCTTGTCTTGCATATATCACAATAAGGCATTTTTCACACCCTCTAAACTTTTTAAAGGATAAGCTACCTCCTAATTAATTATACCAAAGAAGGGTCAAGAAGTTTTATCGAGCTTTTCTAAAGCTCTCAAAGCTTTTTTGTAATCTTCATCCTCGGGAGACATAGCTAATGCCAACTTCAAATGACGAGAGGCTTTTTTCAACTCCCCCTGTTTTAACAGGGAAAGTCCCAAACCAAAGTGGGCATAGTGGTTTGTGGGGTCTATTTCTACAGCAGCTCTAAATTCAACTTCTGACCTTTCAAAACGACCCCAGTTGTAATATGCCCGTCCCAGAGCCTCCCTCACAGAGCCTTTCCTTGGCTCCTCTCTTTTCACCCCTTCAAGCAGAAAAGCAGCCTGAGCAAATCTGTTTTTCTCTAAAAGCTTTAAAGCTTTTCTATAGTCAGAATAAATCCTTTCCTTCTCTAACATACTGGGTACTTCCCTTCGATAAGCTCCTTACAAAAATCTCTAATATTTTGCAATTCCATATCAATTATATCTCTCACTTTATCCCTTATACTACTAAGGGAAACTTTGGGTTTGAGTATTAGTTGAGCGGATGCGATGAGCGGCTTGTCAATCGGATACCCTATTTGACTGCACAGCCAAATATACACTTCTTCCACACCTTCTACACTTTGATAAACTTCTCCTGCTATTTTGTGCGAAAGAACGTTGTAAATCTTCCCTACATGACTCACTGGATTTTTCCCCGCTGCTGCTTCTGTGCCCATGGGACGATTTAAAGCAATCACTCCATTCACTCTATTACCTCTTCCTACTTCCCCAGAATCAGCATCTTCAGCAGATGTGCCTGTCACAGTAAGATATATACCTTCAAGCCCTCTTCCTTCTTCATCGAGAGTGTTTATATAAACCTTAACCTCCTTTAAATTTTCCTTTTTTTGATTGAGCAATTCCCTGAGCTCCTCGCAGATTTCCTTCTTCTTGGCAAAATATTCAACTTCACTAAAAATGTATTTATCTAAAAATGCTAGAGCAATGGTCAGATGGAGAATTTCTCCCTCCCGAAAAGCCATGACTTTTACATCTTCCCCTGTTTCTGGATGCCTTTCCTTGAACTCAGAAGAGTTGAGAAATCTCTCCGTGAAGAGGACAAGTCTTTCCGTCACAGTTAAAGGAGCATACCCCACAGCAGCTGAGGTGTCATTGGCAGGCAGAATTCCGTTCTCTTTTGAGAAAATGCCGGCTAGCTCCTGAGAACCTGGTTTAAGCACCACCTCATATTGAATATTTGACTCTGCATCTAAAAAGCGTAAGTTCTCTTTAATCCAGCTTTTCGCTGTTTTTTCAGCAATCTCTTCCACTTGGAACCTTTCTTCTCCTAAAGAAACAGTAGCTCTATCACCTATAATTAGGCGCATTGGCTCTAAAACTTCTCCGCCACCTAATTTTCTTTCCACTTGCCCAGCTATAAGGAGTCCTTTGTCTACATTGTGATGAAGAATTCTTCCAGCCTTCTTTAAGTATTCCTGGCTAAGGTTGCGGGAAATTTCTTCCATTATCGCATCGCAAATATAGTCAGGATGACCGACTCCCTTGCGCTCAACAATTTCCACTCTGTGCTTTGAAACCGGAGTATCTGAAACAGAATCTATTAAAATGTTTCTCAATTTAATCACCTCCTATAAAGCTTAATAAGCACTTATTATACTGTATATTCAAGGATCTTCCGACCATCTCTCCCACTACCTTCTACGAATGGCTTCATCGCTATGAAAAAAGAGGCTTAAAAGGACTAGAAGAAGCATTTGCG
>FWPU01003630.1_pt1 | contig 38237 bp, 28 predicted proteins | sample 2228361 | NCBI WGS metagenome assembly FWPU01 (sample SAMEA103939777, study PRJEB20133) | metagenome | reverse complement strand
AGCGAAGGCGTGAGGCTACTCTTATATTTTTTTCCAACTTGTCAAAGAACTTCGCCAAAACTTTCACTTAAAAAATGTGTACCCTTTTCAATCCCCAAAAAAACGGAGGATAGAAAGGAGGGCGGCTCTTGTGGGGCCGTTCGGCTTTTGCCCAGCCCTCATCACCTGAAGTGTCCGAGGCGCCACGCCATCAGTACTGGTATCTTTGCCCGGGCCTCACAGAGCTGCTTACGACAAGGCAACATGAATGGTAACCAACTATGTGAAATGATCCGGAGAGGCGGGCCGGCTCGAGAGCGCGCCATGGGTATCCTGCAGCGCCAGTATTTCTATTTGGTACGGCAGGTGGGGGTGCGCAAACTGCGGCTTTCTTACGAAGAGTCGGCCATGATCTACGCCGACGCGCTAGCAGAACTCGACTACAAAATCCGCACTGGCGAAGCCATCGAAGACATGGGCAAGATGCTCTACACCTTGGTGTATCGGCGCAGTGTTGACGCGGTGCGTAAGCGCACGACAAAGACGAACGTAGAGCCATTGAGCCAACCACATGCCGTGCAGGATTTACCTCAGTGGTTCTTCGATGCATTGGAACATTCGGAAATCATCTTGGAGTTGCTTGAACGCGAGGGCGAAGCCGAAAGGCATCAGTGTCAACAGCGCATAGTTGCCTGTGTGAAGATGGTGTTGGATGCCATGCCACCTAAGCGCCGCGCGCTTTTGGTCAATAAGCTGGACGGCTACGACTACGAAGAGCTCACCCAACTACACGGCTTCAAGACGGAGCGGGTAGCGCATGAGATGGTTTCCCGCAGCATGGAAAGTCTGCGCAATGCCTTGAAAGAAGCCTGTCTGCAGCAGCAGCCTATCTGCCGCGACCTATGTGCCTGGCTTCGACGCAAACATCTTTAATCGTTTACCGCCAAAACAAGTACAACGCCATGGACGACACCCGCAACACCCGCATCGAACAATACCTCAGTGGCGCGCTGCCGCCCGAAGAGCGCATCGCCTTTGAGGCTGCCCTGCGCACCGACGCTGAGCTGCGACAAGAGGTGCGCCTGTACCAGGCTGCCCATCTCGCCCTTCAGGCGCAGAGCCTGCTCGACCACCGTGAGCGCCTTCAACGGCGCAGCCGTCGCCTCTTGCAATGGCGTTTGTGGTGGTGGAAAACGCTCGATTTTCTGGAAGACACCTTCATGCACCTCACGCCTGGAGGCACCTTGCTGCTCCGCTGGGAGCGCCTGGCTACGGCAGGAATAGCCGTGATGCTGCTTGTAGCCGGTATCTGGTGGCTGAGGCAGACTCAGTTGCCTGCTGCCGAGGCGCCCATAGTCGCTCAGGATACGGAAGTGCTGTATCAGGCTCATTTTCGCCGCCTCGAGCTTAGCCAGACCTTGGGCGCTGAAGATGAAACTCCGTACCATCGGGCGCGCCAATATTACGCCGCGGGTCAGTGCGCTGAGGCTATGCCGCTGTTAGAAGACGCCTTGGCTACTCCTTCTTTTGAGGCGCGTCCTATGGCCTTGCTGCTCAAGGGCGCCTGTCTGTTGGAAGCTGGCCGGGCTGCCCAGGCATTGGAGGTACTCAGACAAGTACCACCATCAGCCAAAACACCTTACCAAGAGGCAGAATGGTACATTGCCTTAGCCTATCTCCAATTGGGGCAGCGGCAGAATGCTGTAGGGCAAATAGAGCGCATTGCCCGACAGCAGCGCCACCCCCATTACTCAGCGGCGCGCGCCCTGTTAGGCCAGCAATGAGCCTTGCGATGGCAGGAGTGCCTGCCGAAATTGCCCACTGTTTTGCACCTTTGCTCCATGCAAGCAAGGGCTAAACCTGGGCACAGGCTCCGCCTTCCTTTCCCACCGGGCATCTTGTCTGGCGGCATTATTATAGGTGTGCTCTTCGTAGATGTGTGGTTGTGGCCCAACGATAGCGTGCCTTTTTTGCACCTGTTGGCCATCTTGATGGGCGTTTTTTTTCAAGAGCGCAACGACGTAGTGCTCGCTACAGTAGCAGCGACGGCAGCCATCGTCCTGGCTTCGGTACTTCGCAGCTATGTAGTTGGAGATGTGCCACTGGAGCAACTGTTGCCAGGGCGTATTTTTGCAATAGCCGCCATCTGGACAACTGCCTACTTGGTATTTCTCGTTCAGGCCATGCGTCAGGAGGAGACGGCTCAACAGGAGGAGTTGCAGGCTCTGTTTCGGCATGCTGCCAGCGCTATTTTGATTACCGACATCCGAGGCAGTATAATGCGCGTTAACCCTGCTGCAGAGCGGCTGTTTGGCTATGCTGCAAGAGAAATTGTGGGCAAGCCCATCGAAGTGCTTATACCCAAGCGTTTTGCGCGCGTGCATGAGCGCCACAGGGAGGACTATCGCTTGCATCCCAAAGCGCGCCCTATGGGTACGGGCATTGACCTGTATGCCTTGCGCAAGGACGGCACGGAGTTTCCTGTGGAGGTCAGCCTCAGCCCCTTCCACACGGCTCAAGGCGATTTCGTAGTAGCTTTCGTAGTGGATAACACCATCCGACAGGAGAACGAACAGCGCATCTTGCGGCAAAATCAGCAGCTGGAACAACTGGCCATCGAGCTGCAAAACCTCAACGATAGCTTAGAAGAGAAAATTCAGCAGCGCACTCAAGAGCTCGAACAGGCCAAAAACGAGCTGGCTACAGCCTTGGCTGCAGAACGCGAAATTGGCGAGCTCAAGAGTCGCTTCGTCTCTATGGCATCTCATGAGTTTCGCACTCCCCTGAGCACGGTGCTCTCTTCTGCAGCACTTATTCGCTCCTATGCTGACCGCGGAGACTTGGATAATATCCGCAAGCATGCTCTGCGCATCCAAACAGCCGTGAATAATCTAAATACTATCCTGACGGAGTTTCTCTCCTTAGGCAAACTGGAGGAGGGCAAAACGGAACCCCACTTGATGGAAACCGACCTGCCTGGCCTTATTGGAGAGGCCATTGAGGAAATGAAACAACTGCTTCGGCCTGGGCAACGTATTGAGCATTACCACGAAGGAGCGCATACGGTGCCGCTCGACCCAGCGCTGTTCAAGCACGTGCTTATCAATCTGTTGTCAAATGCCAGTAAATATTCACCCGAGGGCGCTTGCATTCGCGTCCGTTCGCGCATTGATGAGGCTGAAGCTAGCGTCGCAGTGATAGACGAAGGCATGGGTATCCCGTCGGCAGACCAAAAACATCTTTTCTCTCGCTTCTTTCGCGCGGCCAATGCCACCAACGTGCAGGGCACTGGTTTGGGGCTTTACATCGTGAAGCGCTACGTTGAGCTCATGCGCGGCACTATAGGCTTTCATAGCGAAGAGGGCCGCGGCTCCGAATTCTGGGTGCGTTTTAGGAAAGCGGCTAATGTTATCACTCCTTCGGCCGTCTCTGCATGAAAAAACACCTCTTTCTCGTCGGGTTCATGGGCTGCGGCAAGACGTACTGGGGGCGGCGGATAGCCGAAGCGTTGGAGATGCCCTTTGTAGATCTGGATGTGTGCATTGAGCAGAGAGAGCAAGACAGTATCGCTGGCCTCTTTGCCCGCATAGGAGAGGATGGTTTTCGAGCCTTAGAACAGCACTATTTGCATCAGTTGGTGGAGTTGTCGCCTGCTATTGTAGCTACAGGTGGGGGAACGCCTTGCTTTTTTGACAATCTCGCCTGGATGCAGACCCACGGCGTCGTGCTGTGGTTGGACGTGCCCTTGAAGGTGCTGCTTCCTCGCCTCATCGGCACTGCCCATCGGCGGCCGCTGTTGGCTGATGCAACTGCAGAAACCATCGCTGCCCTATGGCAACGGCGGCGAGAATGCTATCAAAAGGCAGATATAGTGGTGTCTTTTCTGCCCGGCGATGAGGCCGTTTTTGGAGAAAGGCTGTGTGCTGTTGCGCGTGCCGCCTTGAAAAACGCAGCCTCCGTGCAGCAGAAATCTGATGATAAATAGAAGACAGGCACAGGGGATGGGTACCCTTCGCCTGTGCCTGTTTGCGCTTTTTTTGCGAAGTGCCCTTATACGTCGCCCTCGTCGTTGGATGGCACTTTGGGCGATTCATCTGTAGCGGCTTTCTTGCGCGAGGAGCGTTTGGCTTTTGCCGTTTCTTGCGCGCCCTCTTCTTCCACTTCAACGATTACTTCGGCCAACGTTTCCTCCTCGGGGGCGCTTGTCTCTTCTTGTTTTGTTTGCAGCTCTTCTGCTATTTCTTGGGCAGCTTCGGAGACTTTGCCCACCAGATCTTTCACAACGTCCTTGGTTTTTTCGGAGAGGACTTCCGCGATTTCCTCCGCTTTTTCCAGATTGTCCTCTACCCAATCCTCGGCTTTATCCATCAGGGTATCTGCTTTTTCGCCTAAGACCTGACCTATGGCGCGGGCAGTATCTGCGACGTCTTGTAGCGTTTCGCTAACGATGCGAGTGGCCACATCAAGGGCATTATCTCCGGGGGCTTCTTTCGTGGGTTCCTCAGCCGTTTCGCTGGCTGCTATCTCGGATTGTGTTTGTTGAGCAGACGCTATCTGCTGGGCTATTTCGGCTTGGGCAGCGGCCTTGGCTTCCTCGAACTTTTTGCGCTCGGCTTCTTTGGCCAGCCGGATGGTCTCCCTTTCCTTGGCTTTGGCAAGCTGACTTTGGAGGTTGTTGTAAGTACCCCGTATTTCCTTGAGTTTCTCCTGCTTGACGTTGAGGCGTTCTTCGATCATTTTGATTTTGGCCACGCGAATTTGTGCCTCGAGTTGCCCTTCGGTGGTGGCTATCTTGCGTTTTTGGAACTCCAGGTCTTTTTCGTCTCGCTGGATGCTTTCCTCCATTCGTTGAGTAGCTTCTTTGAGGCCAGCGACTCGTTGCTCTAAGCGCTCGATGAGGGAGCCTTCGTTGGCAGCAGGGCCGAAGCGCCGTTCTTTGGCAGCTTTGAAGGCTTTGTCAATCCTGTCCCAGATGCGGTTGCGGTGTTCATTGGTCATTTTGGCTTCGCGGTAGTCGCGTTGGATGACCTTCAGTTCTTCAAGCACCGCGCTGAGTTTGGCACCTCCTTCAGCAATGCGCTTTTCGATGTCTTCTAATCGGCTGACGAAGGTATCGTACACGGCCTGAGAGGCGCTCTTGGCCTCCTCCTTCATTTGGCTGCGTAGTTGGCGGAGTTTTTCGAACAGCTCGTTGACGCTATCGCGCAGGCTATCTGCGTGGGCGCGGAAGAGGTTGCGTTCGCGGGCTTGTTCTTGGACCTTATCCCAGAAAGCCCGCAACTCATCCCAGAGGTTATCATCAAACTGCTGGAGGGCAGTTATTTTTTCTTTGAATTCGGCCAGCTCTTGCCGATAGGCCTCGTGTAGTTTGGTGGAGAGTACGACGAAGTGCCACTCCGTCTGGGCGCGCAATAAGACGCCGTTGCGGTCATCGGCCCTGAGGTCGTCGGGTAGGAGGCTATCGGCAATGGCCAAAGGGCGCTCTATGAGGGTATGCTCTGGAAACTCGACTGGTTTGTCGTTTTTCCAATCGTTCATCATTTGGTTGTAGAAGGCTTCGGTTACTGTGGCTTCTGGGAAGGTGTAGAGAAGCACTTTGTTGTCTTCAGCCTTCAATTCAAGGGCGATGAGGACTTTTTCATCGGCAGCGTTAGTTCCCCAAACTACGATCTTGTTCTTCATTGCTGTACGGACAGTTAAAGGCGAGGGTGCTAAATTTCAGGTGTCAAAATCCTTTTGTGAAGACCTGCAAGATATTTTGAGCGGGCAAATTTAGTAGGTCAGTTGTGGTTGGGCGCGCTCTGTTTTAAAAATCCGCACTGCACCAAGTATTCCGCTATTTGGATGGCATTGGTGGCGGCGCCTTTTCGCAAGTTGTCCGCAACCACCCAGAGGTTCAAGGTATTGGGTTGGCTTTCATCTCGGCGCAAGCGTCCCACAAAAACGTCGTCCTTGTCTTGGGCATACAAGGGCATAGGATATTGATGTTGGGTAGGGTCATCTACGAGTACTACGCTTGGCGCTTGGCTGAGCAATTGGCGGACTTCTTCCAAGTCGAAGTCGCGCTCAAATTCGACATTGATGGCCTCTGAGTGCCCCCCTAGCACCGGGACGCGTACCGTAGTGGCGGTTACGCGGATGCCGTCGTCGCCCATAATCTTTTTTGTTTCCAGCACCATCTTCATCTCCTCCTTGGTATAGCCGTTTTCTAAGAAGACGTCAATGTGCGGCAGCACGTTAAGGTCAATAGGGTGGGGGTAGGCGCGCTCGCCGGCCTTGCCGCGGCGTTCGCTCATTAGCTGTTGCACGGCCTTGGTGCCGGTACCGGTTACGGCTTGGTAGGTGCTGACCACGATGCGCCGAATGGTGTAGTGGTCGTGCAAGGGCTTAAGGGCTACCACCATCTGGATGGTGGAGCAGTTAGGATTGGCAATGATGCGGTCGTCGGCTGTCAGCACGCGGGCATTGACTTCGGGCACGACCAACTTTTTGTCTGGATCCATGCGCCAGGCACTGGAATTGTCCACTACTGTAGTGCCTACTTCGGCAAAGACTGGCGCCCACATTTTGGAGGTTGTAGCGCCTGCGCTGAATAGCGCCAAGTCGGGCCGCAGACGTATGGATTCTTCTACACTCACCACGCGATGGCGCTTGCCTGCAAAACGGACATACTTACCCACTGAGCGCTCTGACGCCACGGGAATGATCTGGCTGACTGGAAACTGGCGTTCCTCGAGCACTTGTAGCATCTTGGAGCCAACCAGTCCGGTGGCCCCTACAACAGCAACTTTCATGAAGACCTCTTTAAGAATAGGCTGCAAAGGTATGAGGCAAAAAGACCTCTCTTACCTCAAGTAATGCAATGAATTGACGACCTTCGCGCCCGAAAATGGTGGACATGTTCATTCGCCTTCATCGAGAGGGCTTCGTCGTTTTGTTGGCCGTTGGCCTTTTTCTTCTGATTGTCAACGTTGCAATGCGCGCTTCTGGCTCGGCTTTCTTCTGGCCGGTGTTGGTAGTATCGGTGATTGTGTATGGTCTGTTCGTGCAGTTTTTTCGAAACCCGGCGCGCCCCATCCCGCAGATGGACAGCCGCATGGTGTATGCACCGGCAGATGGTCGCATTTGTGCCATTGAGGAAGTCATTGAAACAGAGTATTTCGGAGACAAGCGCCTGCAAGTGTCTATCTTCATGTCGCCGCTTAATGTGCATGTCAATCGCAACCCGGTGGGCGGGATCGTTCGCTATTTTCGATATCACCCTGGCAAATACTTGGTGGCCTGGCATCCCAAGAGTAGCACCGAAAACGAGCATACCACAGTGGTGTATGATACTGGTAACCACCTGCTTCTCATGCGCCAAATAGCTGGGGCCTTGGCCCGACGCATTAAGTGGTACGTAACCGAAGGGCAAACCGTGGTGCAGGGCGAGGACATGGGCTTTATCAAATTTGGCTCTCGCGTTGACCTGTTCTTGCCCTTGGAGGCTACCTTAAATGTGAAGATGAACCAAGTCGTGCGAGGTAACCTCGACGTCATCGCCTACCTGCCCGAATAACCTACTGCGACGAAACACCACACATTTCAATGCTATGACCGATCAGGAACTGATACGACGAGAAGCGCTCCAAAAACTGCGCGAATTGGGCATTGACCCTTATCCGGCCGAAGCCTTCGAAGTAACGGCTATGGCTGCTGATGTTGTTGCTCATTATGAGGAAGAAGTGCTGGAAGATGGTACAAAGCAACGCCTCAACTACCAGAACGTATCCCTGGCAGGCCGCATCATGGCTGTGCGCGAAGCGGGCAAGGCGCTCTTCATGAATCTACAGGATAGCAGCGGGCGCATCCAGCTTTACGTGCGTCGCGACGACTTTGCCCAGGGCGAAGACTTCACCTTTTTCGATATAGTTATTAAGAAGTTGCTCGACCTGGGCGATTACATCGGCGTGCGCGGCTTTGCCTTCAAAACGCGCACAGGCGAGGTAACCATCCACGTGCAGCAGCTGACCTTGCTGGCCAAAAGCCTGCGCCCACTGCCCATCGTCAAGCGCGACGCAGAGGGCAATGTGCACGATGCCTTCACCGACCCGGAGCTGCGCCATCGCATGCGCTACGTGGATCTGACCGTCAACCCTGAATACCGCCAGATCTTCATCAAGCGCAGCAAAATGATCCGCACCATGCGCGCTTATCTCGATGAGCTGGGGCTGCTCGAAGTAGAAACGCCTATTCTGCAGCCCGTCTATGGCGGCGCTTTGGCAAGGCCCTTCATCACGCACCACAACGCTTTGGACATGCCACTGTACCTGCGCATTTCCAATGAGCTCTACCTCAAGCGCCTCATCGTGGGCGGCTTCGATGGTGTGTATGAGTTTGCCAAGGTCTTTCGCAATGAAGGTATTGACCGAACGCACAACCCAGAGTTCACCCTGCTGGAGTTTTACGTCGCTTACAAAGACTACCACTGGCTCATGGGTGTAACCGAGCAAATGCTGGAGCGCGTCGCTCGTACCCTCAGCAACGACGACAGTGCCGTGGTGCCTTTCGGCGGGCATTTGCTCAACTTTGAAGGGCCATATCCGCGCTTCACCATGGCTGAAATCATTCGACAGTACACCGGCCTCGACATGGAAGCTGCTACAGAGCGCGAGCTGCGCGCCTATTGCGACCAGCAAAACATCGAGATCGAGCCGAGTATGGGTAAGGCGCAGCTGCTGGATGAAATCTTCAGCGAAAAGGTGGAAAAGCACCTCATCCAACCCACTTTCATTCTCGACTACCCGCTGGAAATGTCTCCACTTACCAAAAAACACCGCAGCAAACCCGGCCTCGTCGAGCGCTTCGAACTGTATGTCAACGGAAAGGAGGTCGCCAATGCTTACTCCGAGCTCAACGACCCTCTCGACCAACGCAAGCGCTTCGAAGAGCAGCGCCGCTGGGCCGAAAGAGGCGACGAAGAAGCTATGGCTATGGACGAGGATTTCCTCCGTGCCCTCGAATATGGCATGCCACCCACCGCAGGCATCGGCTTTGGCATTGACCGCTTAGCTATGCTCTTTACTGGCCAAACCACCATCCAAGAGGTCATCTTCTTTCCGCAGATGCGCCCAGAAGCGCATCACAAAGAGGCTTAGGGTAGAGAATAATAGGCCTCTCATCTGGGCCACCCAGCTAATTCCTCGCAAAAGAGGAGGCTTTCTCATCTCGTCGTGTTGCTGGATTGCGCACTCTTAAGCCGTTAAACGGTGCTCAGGTCAATAGAAAATCAAACTATTCTGGAGCACCATTGCGTTTTGCCCTCTGTAGCCCAACAATGCAGCAGAGGGCCAACGTTTTTTTTGTTCTTGAGCACTGGTAGTGACTGCTGCACTTTTGTACCTTGGATGATAATAAATGGCGTAAACGACAAAAAAGCTTTACTATGAAAAATCGTATGCTTTTTGTGTGTTGCGGTATCCTTTGCCTTGTTTTACATTCATTTTCTTGCTATAGTCAGGACTATTACGAGGTGGGAAAAGAGTACACTCTCCGAAGCCTACACCAAGAGATGAGTCAGGTTACATCAGTCTTGACGGTCAGATGGGACGAAGGAGGAGCGGTGCGTATCGCACGAAGCGAGGAGGCAAGTCAAGCGCAAGACCAACGTATGCTTCATGTTTTGGCGCCCTTGGATGAAATAGCCATTGCCTCTACGAACAGTGCCGGTGAGATAGCTGAGTTGGAAATCAGAGAGGACACTGCCCAATACTGGCTGATTTCAATGGACGCTCCTGGCGGCGTGCAATACAAGCCCGGCGATAAAATTGAAGTATCCTGTCATTGCAATAGAGGAGACGGCGGATGCGATGTAGCCTTCATGAAGCAGCGCAATAATCTGAATGCGACCTGTGTGCCGAGGCCTGGATGTCAGGACTGCAAAATGGTTGTTACCGTCATTAAAAGCGGCCAAAGGATTAGCGGCGGTGCAGTGGTGCTCAAAGCCAGCCGAGTTGAGGTCGAGTGAATTGAGGAGGTACCGTCCTGCGTATTGGAGCCAACCGCAGTTTGCATTTAGGTGGTCATTTTTCTGGGTTTTGGCGGGGCCGTTTACGTGAGGGATGCGTTTTGGTGCTTGCAGTTCAAGTAGCCGCAAGCGGCGAGGTGTCTTTTGGTCAATAGTTATTTGTCCAAATCACTTGATTGCGCCTACCTCATCCATTGAACGCTGGTGAGGTCGGTGAGAAATTGGGCTGCGTTGGTGCACTCTTTTGCCTTGGGACTTGCTGTTCGAAAGCGCCGCGAAAGGCCAGTGTGTTCAGAAATTCAGCGATTGCTCGCGAAAAAAAAAGAGGCTTTTAGCAATTTATTTTCAACAAACGCGAGATAAAGGGTGCAGTTTTATCAAGGTTAAGTAATTGACTTTATGTTATTTAAGAAAATGACTCGTTTGTTTTTCTGAAAAAAATACCAAAACAAACGTTTTTTTTTGTTCTTGAGCACCGGTAGTGACTGCTGCACTTTTGTATCGTCAATGATAACAAACGGTGCGAGCAACAAAGAAACCGGTTGTTGTTGACCCACAGAAGTAGAGACTTTTCATGAGATTATACGGGAAACCGCCGCGGCGCAAACGAGCGCCGCGGTTTTTTTTGCCCTTGTCTAAACGCTGCTCATGCGCCGAACACGAACGGTGAGCAGGAGCATCAGACTGATGATAAACAGGGCAGCCAATACCAGTACGCTGCTGCGCATGCCGCCAAATAGTTGGGCCACCAAGCCAAAGACTAACGTGCCGAAAACCGTGGACACCTTGTCCATGACATCATAAAAACTGAAGAAAGAGGTTGTTTCAGTGGTGTCTTCAGGTAAAAACTTGGCGTACGTACTGCGCGAAAGCGCCTGTATGCCGCCCATCACCAGCCCTATGGCGCCGCCTAAGGCGAAGACCTGCATTTCTGTGCGCACGTCGTATCCCAACAGGCAAATGAGTGTCCAGATGACCAGCATGGTAATCAGCGAAGTGCGGTTGCCTTTCCATGCCGATAGGCGAGAGGAGAGATAGGCCCCCACAATAGCCACTACCTGCAAGACCAGCACCAGTACAATGAGGCGCGACTTTTCCATCTGCATTTCCTTGTCGGCAAAACTGGACGCCAAAAAGAGAATGGCCTGTACACCGGCATTGTAGCAAAAGAAGCTCACCAAGAAACGAGTGGTGTTTCCGCTTTGGCGCAGGATGCCAAAGGCTTTGCGAATCTCCTCGTAGCCTTTCTTAAGCACGCCGGCGGGCAAAGGTTCGGCGCGGTCGGGAGGGAGCCGCCGAAAAGGTATTTGAGCGAAGACCAACCACCAGACGCCCACACTGACAAAAGCCCAGCGTATAGCGGAGGTCTCAGAAGGAAATCCAAGCGCTTCATGTTGCAGGATCATGGCCAAGTTGGCTACCAACAAAAGCACACTGCCGACAAAGCCGTAGATGAAGCCCTTGGCACTGACAGCGTCGTAGTGATCTTCAGTGGCGATATCAGGCAGGTAAGCATTGTAAAACACGATGCCACCGGCAAAGCCAATCGTCGCCAGAACGAAGCCAATCACACCTACCCACAGCGTTTGGTCGCTTTGGAAGAAGTACAGACTGGCACAAGAAAGCGCCCCCAACAGCGTAAAAAAGCGCATGAAGCGCATCTTTCGCCCACCGTAGTCCGCAATGCCCGACAGAATGGGCGACAGGCAGGCGATGAGCAAGTAGGCCAGCGAGATACACCAAGCCATGAGCGACTCGTCGCGAATGCTGACACCGCCGATGTTGACGCGGTCAGGCGCCATGGCTAAGAAGTAGGGCGGAAAGATGGCCACTGTGATGACTAAGGCATAGGCGCTGTTGGCCCAGTCGAAGAAAGCCCAGCCGCTGATGAGCCGCCGGTCGTTCTTTTCGAACGTTGCAGAAGAATTGGAGGTGGACACTGTTGGCTCGTTTTGTATGATAAGGGCAGAACTGGCGCTGCAGGCACAGACTAAAACCAGCCCTTGTTACTCTTGCGCCGGCGGGCAGTGCTGCTGCCGCCCAATCCCAAGACGCCTAAGAGGCCGCGCGTCAGTTCGCGCACGATGGTATTGCCTATTTGGCGGGTAGTAGGGCTATCTAACACTTTTTCAAAGGTGCTCTTTTCCTGGCGAGTAGTTCGCGCGGGTGCAGCCGTTTCCTTTTGCGGAGAGCGTTCCTGCACCTCCTGAATTTTTTCCGACAGGATCTCATAGGCGCTCTGACGGTCAATTTCCTGGTTGTATTTGCGCACTAGATTGGATTGCGCCAAGATCTGGTCAATTTCTGCCGGAGAGAGCACGTCCATGCGCGTTTCAGGAGGGCGCACTAAGACATGAACTAAAGGTGTCGGGATACCCTTTTCGTTCAGGGCGCTCACCAAGGCCTCGCCGATGCCGAGGTGAGTCAGCAAGTCCTCTGTCTTGTACCAATTGGTAATCGGATAGTTTTCGGCGGCCAATTTAATAGCCTTGCGGTCTTTGGCTGTAAAAGCGCGCAGGGCGTGCTGCACCTTCAGGCCTAGCTGCGCCAGAATGCTCTGCGGAATGTCCACTGGGTTTTGGGTGATGAAAAACACGCCGACCCCTTTAGAGCGGATGAGTTTGATGATGGCCTCCATTTGCTGCATCAGAGCTGGCGTAGCTTCTTGAAAGACCAAATGCGCCTCATCAATGAAGATGCACAGCTTGGGATAGTCCAGATCGCCTTCTTCGGGGAAGGTGGCATAGATCTCGGCCAACATCTGCAGCATGAAAGTGCTGAAGAGCTTGGGGCGATCCTGGATGTCGGTCAGGCGAACGATATGCATGACGCCGCGCCCATTTTCATCGGTGCGGCAGAGGTCTGTTACGTCGAAGGACAATTCTCCGAAGAACTTGTCGGCACCTTGCTGTTCCAGTTCGATGACCTTGCGCAATATAGTAGCGGCTGTAGCGGAGCTGAACTGTCCGTATTCAGCCTCAATTTCTGCTTTGCCTTCGTTGCCCAAGTATTGCAGTACCTTCTTGAAGTCCTTGAGGTCGAGCAGGGGCAAGCCATGATCGTCGCAAAACTTAAAGATGACGGCCACCACGCCGCCTTGCGTGTCGTTGAGGCCCAAGATGCGGCTGAAGAGTACAGGGCCGAATTCGCTCACCGTAGCGCGAAGGCGAGCACCCTTTTCACCAGAGAGGGAGAGAAACTCCACCGTATTGCGCGCAGGTTGCCATGTAACGCCAATTTGCGATGCGCGCTCGGCAATCTTGGAGTTTTCCGTGCCGGGCATGGCCACACCTGACAGGTCGCCTTTGATGTCCATCAGCAGCGTAGGCACCCCGTGAGCAGCCAACTGCTCCGCTATGACCTGAAGGGTCTTGGTTTTGCCCGTGCCTGTGGCGCCTGCGATGAGGCCATGGCGGTTCATGGTGCGCAGGGGAATCCTAACTTGTAGCCCTGTTATGGCCTGACCATCGAGCATAGCACCGCCCAATACGAAAGAGGGGCCGGAAAAGGTGTAGCCCTTGCTGATTTCGGCGCTAAAAGCTTCCTGTTTTTGCATGTGCGCGTTCGTTTTTAATGTGGTTGAGCCACTCGGCGATGATCTTCGCTTCGGCGTTGGTAAAGTGTGGAATAGGTTGCATGGGCGGATAATCTGGCCAGTTTTCTGGTTTAGGCTTCCGAATAAGCGCGCCCAATTGTTTGGCAGTGTAGGCGCGACCCGAGAGTTCGACCCAGCTCGGCCCAATGAGGCGCAACTCATAGGCATGACAACTGTTACAAGCGTACTTGCTCATCACTTGCCTGACTTCAGCAGGCATCGTTTGGGCAAAGGCAACGCCCATGACACTGCCTACGAATAGAAAAGTAGCCAAAAGTATCCGTTTCACTCCGGCAAAAGTAAGGTGCCCGCAGCACTAGGCTATAAGCTCCTTGCTTTTCCAGTGCACCCAAAAACCTCTTCAAGTTGCAGCAGATTTTTTAAAAAACCCTGGCTTCTGTCGCACGGGAAAAAGCGAAACCTGCGTTTGTCCGGGCATTTGGCGCCACTTCAAGGTGAACACTCCACAAACTGAACAGACTATACCTTTGTTCTTCGCTTTAAATCGCCTTTCGCAAGCATGATGACTCGCATTCCATCTCCCGCAGAGCACGGGAACTGCCAACCAACACACGCGGACATGAAATGGAAACCCACCTTGTTGCTCTTCTCCTTCCTGGGGCTTTTGGGTACCGCACTATGGTTCCACCGCCAGGAAATTTGGCCCACAGCAGCTGCCAGCCCTCAAAAAGAAGCCCAACTCATGAGAGGCATCCTCGTGGGCCTAGAGCGTTTTCATTTTGACCCTAAGCGCGTGGATGACGACCTCTCGCGCCAAGTCTTCCACTTCTACCTCAAGCAGCTGGACGGTGGGAAGCGCTTCTTTACCCAAGCAGACATTAACCAATTGCTCACTTTCGAAACCCAAATAGACGACCAAGCCCAAGCAGGCACCTTCGAGTTCTTCAACCGAACCATGGAACTCTACGACCAAGCCCTCCAAAAGACCCAGGGATGGTATCGCCAAATACTCGCCAATCACATGGATTTCAGCCAAGAGGCCTACATCGAAGTGGATGGCGACAAAGTTAACTGGGCCAAAAGCGACGACGAACTACGCCAACGCTGGGAACTGTGGCTCAAGTACGAAGTCCTCAGTCGCCTCAACGAGGCCCTCAGCGCACAAGAAAAGCCCGATTTTAAAGGAGAAAAAAAAGACTTCAATACCCTCGAGGCGGAAGCCCGCCAAAAAGTGCTCGAGGTGTACGACCGCTGGTTCAAACGCCTACAACGCCGAGACCGCGACCGCCGTCTAGAGGGTTATCTCAACGCCTTTATTGGAGTGTTTGACCCCCACTCGGGCTATTTCTCACCCCAAGAAAAAGCCGACTTCGACGTCAACATGTCGGGCAAACTAGAGGGTATCGGCGCTCGCCTGCAGAGCGATGGAGAAAAAACAACCGTAATGGAAATTGTGCCCGGAGGCCCTGCACACAAGCAAAAAGAGCTGGAAGTCAAAGACGTCATCCTCAAAGTAGCCCAGGGTGATGAAGAACCTGTAGACGTCATGGGCATGGAAATCGGCGACGTAGTGGCCAAAATTCGCGGCCCTAAAGGCACCACCGTCCGCCTGACAGTACAAAAACCCGATGGCTCCATCAAGGTCATCTCCATCGTGCGCGATGTCGTCATTACGGAAGAGGCGATGGCCAAGTCGCTCATCATCAGTACCAAAGGCAGCACCGACAAAATCGGTTACATCTATCTGCCCAAGTTCTACGCTGACTTCACTCCTCAAGGCGTAACCTCCTGCGCCGAAGATGTGGCCAAGGAAATCGAAAAGCTCAAGCGCGAAAACGTCAAAGGCATCATCCTCGACCTGCGCAACAACGGCGGCGGCTCCTTGCGCGACGTGGTCCGCATGTCCGGCTTCTTCATCGAGAGTGGCCCCATCGTGCAGGTCAAGAGCCGCAACCGCGCACCAGAAATCAATGAGGATACCGACAGCCGCGTACAGTACGGAGGCCCCCTCATCATTATGGTCAACGGCGGCAGCGCCTCCGCCTCCGAAATCATCGCCGCTGCCCTGCAGGACTACGGCCGCGCCCTCATCGTAGGTACCCGCTTCACCTACGGCAAAGGCACCGTGCAGCGATTCTGGGACTTAGACTACTCTACCCAAGACCCCTCTGTCAAACCTTTAGGGCAAATGAAGGTAACTATCCAGAAGTTCTATCGCATCACCGGCCAAACCACCCAACTGGAGGGCGTAAAACCCGACATTGTCCTGCCCGACAACTACAATTACCTCGACTACGGCGAGCGGGAAAATGAGTACTCTATGCCCGCCACCAGCATCGAGCCGCTACCCTTCAGCCAAAAGGTCTATTCCGTCGCTCCCGTACTCGACCAACTCAAGAAGGAAAACGCCCGCCGCGTCAAGGCCGACCCAACCTTCCAAAAAATAGAGGAAAACGCTCAGCGCCTGCGCCGGCAAAAAGACCGCACCCGCATCCCCGTACAACTGAAGGCCTTCCGAGAGCAAGAAAAGAAAATGGAAGAAGAGGCGAAGCACTTCGAAAACATGCTCACACCCATCGAAGACTTCGTCATTGCCAACCTAAGCGCAGACCTGCCACATATTCAAAGTGATAGCTCCCGCATATCGCGCAACGAAAGCTGGCTCAACGAGCGCCAAAAAGACATCCAACTCTACGAAACACTGCGTATCATGCAGGATATGATTCGCCTCAATACCTTGGCATCGAGCAACAAACGAAAGTAGCTGCCCCCCGTGGTGCAGAAAATCACACAGCCCTCCTCTCCTAAGCTCCGCCGTTTTTTCCCCATATTTTTTAGGGTAAAAAACGGCTGCCGGCGTCGGCGCAGCTCCTGTGCGCATTTTGAATAGGTGCAGCTCCTGTTTGCCCCCGAGCGTGTTTCCCTCCCGCCTTCGGGCCTTAATAACGGCGAAAAGCCCCCCACAGCGCCGCGCATGCTGACAATATCGCCCTAAGGCTCATCCACTTGTGCGACCTTTGCACCAGCACTATACTTGACTGACCATGGCCTTTTTGGTATTCTACGTTACGCACCCGGACGAAGCAACAGCGCGCCGCATTTCGGAGGAGATGGTAACACAGCGGCTGGCCGCATGCGCCAATCTTTTTCCCATACAAAGCACCTATTGGTGGGATGCTGCCGTACAACACGAAGGCGAATGGGTGTCGGTGCTGAAGACCAGCTCCGAGCGAGAGGCTGATTTGGAAAATGCCCTGCGAGCAACACACCCGTACCAGGTGCCTTGCTTGATGCGTTTTGAAGTGCGAGCCAACGAAGACTATGAGCGCTGGATACGCGACAGCACGACGCCGCTTAACCCGTAGAAGAGGCCATCTTTTCTACCCACACATTAAACATCATTTCTGTCATGGAGAACAAAATGCTCGCTGCAGCCTTGCTGTGCTGCCTGCTATTACAAAACCTACCATTGGCCGCCCAGGAAACGACAGCGGTCAAGTGGTACTCTTGGGAAGAAGCCGTTGAGCTCCAGAAAAAGAAGCCCAAGAAGATTTTTGTGGACGTATTCACTGACTGGTGCGGCTGGTGCAAGCGCATGGACAAAGTTACCTTCGCCGACCCAGAAGTTGCGGCCTACTTGAACAAACACTTTTACCCCGTGAAGTTTAATGCCGAACAACGCGAGGAAATCCGCTTCAACAACGAGGTATTTGGCTTTGTAGAAACTGGACGCGGTAAAGGAGTCCACACGCTGGCCTACGCATTGCTCGATGGCCGCATGAGTTACCCTTCGATGGTGTACCTCAACGAGCGCTACGAGCGCATCATGATTTCGCCCGGCTACAAGGAAGCAGCCGACATGCTCAAAGAGCTGCGATTCGCTGCTGAAGAAGCCTACAAAACCACCTCTTGGGAAGAGTACCGCAACCGCAAACAATAGCCGTTACACCACGGTGATGGTGGGCTGACGTTGTTCAATGCAGAAGCCAAGAGGGCGCAGCGAGAGACCCTCCTCCGCAGCGATGGCCTCAAACTCAGCCTCAAAGCCGGGCGCTATAGCCACTAACAGGCCGCCTGCCGTTTGGGGGTCGGCCAAAAGGGCGCGCAGGCGTTCGTCGTCAGCGCCGGCGATGCGATGCCCGTAGCTGTCCCAGTTGCGTTGGGTTGCTGCAGGTACACAGCGCAACTGAATGTAGGTGTCCAGTATTTCGGCATCCAGCAAAGGGACGCGCTCCGAGTGCACCACAGCGCCCACGCCGCTGGCATCGCACATCTCCAGCAGGTGGCCCAGCAGACCAAAACCCGTAACGTCGGTCATGGCTTGCACGAAGGGCAGGCGCCCAAAACGCGCACCGCCCTTGTTGAGCACCTTCATGGTCTGTGTAGCTAAGGGTGCGTGCTCGGGGCGCAACATGCTATACTTCTGGGCTGTGGTCAGGATGCCCACCCCCAAAGGCTTGGTCAGGTACAGTTGAGCGCCTGGCTGGGCGCCGCCGTTGCGCTTGAGGTGCTCGATGCGCACACGTCCGCTGACGGCCAGCCCAAAGAGCGGCTCTGGGCAGTCCACACTGTGGCCGCCCGCCAGTGGAATACCCGCTGCTGCGCAGGCAAGCCGCCCTCCCTGCACCACCAAACCCGCCACCTCTACCGGGATGAAGTTGACTGGCCAGCCTAAGATGGCAATGGCCAAGAGCGGCTCAGCACCCATGGCGTACACGTCGTTGATGGCATTGATGGCGGCGATATAGCCAAAGTCTTCGGCATCGTCAACGATGGGCATGAAGAAGTCGGTAGTGCTCACTATTGCCGTGCCGTCGCCCAAGTCATAGGCCGCGGCGTCATCGCGCTGCTCATGGCCAACGAGCAACTGCGGCCAAGAGCCAAGTGGTGTGGCATGGCTGGCTTTCAGGATGCGCTCGAGCGCTTCGGGTGCTATCTTGCACCCACAACCGGCGCCGTGCGAAAACTGGGTCAGCTTGTACTCGTTGGCAGAAGTCATGGCCTCAAAACTGAAAGGTCATACTCAAGCTCGGCAATATAGGCAGCTGGTCAACGCGCTGATAGCGAACGCGGTCGAAGTAGAAGATGTTGGCGCGATTATACACGTTTGTGGCGGAGGCGATAATCTCGGCCTTAGTGTATTTACTGAAGGTGATGGTGCGCTTCACCGATACATCGAGACGGTGATAGTAGGGCAGGCGACCGCCGTTGCGCACCTCGGAGTAGAGAATGCCCAAATTGCCGTTTTCAGTCAGCACATCCGTGCCAATGCCTTTGCTGAAATCAAACACGGTGTAGAAGCCCTGCGTCTGGGTAAAGGGGAAGCCTGAGCCGAGGTTCCAGCGCGCGCCGAGTTCCCACTCCTTCTTGTTGCCGAGCTGGTAGGTGCTCACAATGTTGAGGTTGTGTCGGCGGTCGAAGATGGGCGGGTATTCCTGTTGGCCGTCAAAGCGCGTTACGAAGGCGTACGAATAGGCGCCCCAAACGTAAAAACGCCGCGCCTCCCATTTGGCCGAGAAGTCAATGCCGTAGGCCTTGCCCGTCTCGGTGATGAAGTTAGGCTCCTGTGGTAGCGTCTTGAAGCGGTTGAGTGCTAGCAACTGCGTGAAGTCCTTGTAGTAGCCTTCGATATTGATATCGAAATTGTTGGTGATGTCCACCTCAAAGCCTGCTACACCGTGCACAGATTTCTGCAGGCGGTGGTCAATAGGTTCAGTAGTGCCAGGCTTGAACACCGTCTCCTCTGGGCCAGAAAGGAAGCCTACGAAGAGGTTGACCACGTCGCGCTCGTTGACGGTGGCGAGCAGGTTTTGCGAATACCATCCGCCGGCGGCCTTCAGGCGGAATTTGTCCGTAACATTATACTTAAGGCCTAAACGTGGCTCCGGAGAGGCGTCATTGAGCGACAAGTAATATTGAAAGCGAAAGCCCGGCTCAATGACTAAAGGCCCAAACTTGCGCTTCCAGCGCAAGAAAAAGGACAACTCGGTAGTGTTCTCGATTTGCTCAATTTTCAGGCCTCGGAAGTTTTCAAAGGCGAACTCCGTGCGGAATCCGTTGAGTTCGATGCCGTAGCGGAACTCGCTGTTGCGATCAAAGTTGGTGAAGTTGAGAGCCGCGAAAAATCCGCTGATACCGCTGGTGCGCGGCTGCCTGTCGGCCTCCTGGATGCGCGAGTCGTAGTTCGAGTATGTGAGCACCCCGTTAATAACTGTATTGGAATTGGCCGGGATGAGGGTAAAGTCCATGCCGCCGCCGCCGCTCTGCCAGCTGAAGTCGGCAATGTCGAAGCGCACAGCGTCGTCGTAGTTGAAGCCGAAGAAGTTGATCTTGCTGCCGCTGCCGGTCATGAGCGACAGTTTGCCGTAGAGGTCGCTATAGTTAAAAGGTATGCCTGTGCCATCGTTGACGTAAGGATATAGTTGCTTGCCCACGCGGTCAATGAGCGCCTGTTTGCCCGCCAGCACAAAGGACACGCTGCTGCCGCCTTCTTCGCGCAGCGGAATGATAGGCCCTTCCAGAATGGCGCGCGCTTGGAATGGGCTGGCCGATACCAAGCCCGACAGCCGCTTGCGGTTGCCTTCGCGTGTCTTCACATCTACAATGGCCGAGATGCGCCCGCCGTGCTCGGCATTAAAGCCGCCGGTCAGTACGTCCACATTGCGGATGAGTTCTGTCTCGAACACCGAGAAGAAGCCGATGCTGTGGAAAGGGTTGTAGATGGTCATGCCGTCTAGGAGGATGCGGTTTTGTACTGGTGAGCCGCCGCGGATGTACAGTTGGCCTCCTTGGTCGCCGGTGAAGATGACTCCCGGTAGTACAGTCAAGTATTGCGCGATGTCAGCCTGGCCTCCTGTGGAGGGCAAGGCGCGTATTTGCTTGGGCGTTACCGATATTTTGGAAATCTGTATCTCCGAGCGGGCTTGCTCCTTTTTGCCGCTGATGACGATTTCCTCCAAGCTCTTGCCGCTTTCCTGAAGGTTGAAATTCCGGAAAATGACCTCTCCGCCCTTAAGTTCGATGTTTTGCTCCAGGTCATCGTAGCCGAGGTAAGTTATCTTTACCTTATAGGAGCCGGGCTGTAGGTCGGCGATGGAGAAAAAGCCGTTGATGTCGGTCGTCGTGCCGCGTTGTTCTGGCCCATCCACCTGTATGGTGGCGAAGGCGATGGGTTGAGCGGTTTCCTTGTCAAAAACATTCCCTCGCAGGGTGCTCTTGTTGGGTTTTTGGGCCAATAGGGGCAGGGAAAGCCCCAGCAGCAAAAGCAGCAAGAAGTAGTTTTTCATCGCTAAAAATGCACCTTAGTCTATTTGTCCGATGCGCAAAGGTAGCTACCCTGAGCGCTCTTCGGCGGCCAAAAGCGTCAGCGTGCGACTAAGGCCGCCCTTGCGCCGCCAAAGACCCTACTTTTACCCGCTTTTTTCGCGCATTGCATCTATGAGAGGTTTGCTCACCATCGCCCTGCTCCTCATTTCCAACGTCTTCATGACATTTGCCTGGTACGGCCACCTCAAATTTCAGCAGTTGGCTTTTTTCAAAAAAACTGGCCTTTTTGGCGTCATAGTGGCCAGCTGGCTCATTGCCTTCTTAGAGTACTGCTTCATGGTGCCTGCCAACCGCATCGGTTACGAGGGTAATGGCGGGCCTTTCTCCTTGCTGCACCTCAAGGTTATTCAAGAGGTTATCACCTTGTTGGTGTTCGTGGGCTTCACTCTGCTTTTTTTCAAGAATGAAACCCTCAAGTGGAACCACTACGTGGGTTTTGTCCTGCTGGTGCTGGCTGTCTATTTCATTCGCAAGTAGGGCCTTTGTCAGTAGCCGAAGATCTCCTCCAGCGTCAGGCGGCGCACAGGGCCGATGGCCTGCTCCAGATAGTCGAGGTCTATGCGGTTTTCGTCGCCGAGCACGAGCCAAATTTTCGGATGGAGAGCCACGCGTTCTTCGTGAAAGCGCACCAAGTCTTCGGGGCGGGCCTGTTGGAGTCGCTGGTAGATGTCTTGGCGCAGGTCGTGGCGGAAGCCTCGGCGGCGCGTGGTGCGCCAGTTCCAATAGATGTCAGCGCGCGTGATGCGGCTGGCGGCAATTTGTCGCAGCACACTTTGGCGAGCATGTTCCATTTGCGGCACCGAGACGGGCATGTGAGCCAGCAGGTGCTGGAAGGTTTCGGTGGCTTCGCGCAGTTTGTCTGGCTGTGTGCCTACGTACGCTTGGAAGTAGTGTGGCAGGCGGCGCTCGTCGGGGTTGGCATAGTAGGCGTAGGTTGCATAGGCTAAGGCCTTGGCCTCCCGAATTTCCTGAAAGACAATAGAGGACAGGCCGTAGCCGAAGTACTGATTGTACCACTCTGACAGCGCGAACGCCTCTAGGTTGAACTGTGGCAAGTCGCGGGCGATGAGCATGATTTCTACTTGTACCATGGGGAAATGCACGAAGAAGACCTGTTCGCGGCGTACCGTGCGCTCTCGGTAGCGGCGGCCTTTCCACGGGGTGCGCAAGTCTGTGCTGGGCATGAGTATCTGCCCCAGTTGCCGTTTCACCTCGCGCAAGCTCGAGGGGCCATAGTAGAAGCGCTCGTGCCGGAAAGACGGCAGTTGTCGCAACAATTCCACCAGTTCCTCTGCCTGCAAGGCCCGCAATTCTTCTGCGCTGAGGCGGTCGGTGTAGGGCGACAGGCGTCCGTAGCGGGCGTAGTTGTAGAGCGCCTTAGTCAGTATGGTGCGTTTGTCTTTTTTGGCGTTTTCGCGCCGCAGCAACACGTCGGCCTTGAGTTTTTCGAGTGCCTCCTTGTTGGGCTGCAAGTCGGTCAGCAGGTGTTCGAACAGGGCGGTGGCTTCGGCAAATGACTCCTTGAGGCCCATTAGGCTCAGGTAGAAATAGTCGCCGTAGCAAGTGGCCGAAAAGCTGGCGCCGATGCGGTAAAACGCCTGTTGCACCTGCGCCGGCGTGTAGCGGCTCGTGCCGAGGAACGATAGGTAGTTGGCCGCATGGGCGAGGCGGCGGTCGGCACTTTTACCCATGTTGAAGATGAAATACAGGCGAAACAGCTGGCTGTCCGGTTGCTGCACGGCGCGCAACATTAGACCCGGCGCCAGTCGGGTGGTACGCAGCTGTTTACTGAAATCCACAAACACCGGTGCTATCTCTGGGGGCGTATGCTTGAGGAATGCCTGCGCAAAGGCCGACAGGTCGGTGCGGTTGAGTTCCACTGGTGTAATGGGTGGCTTTTCCACCTTCATCACCGAAGGGTCGTCGCCGTGGTGCTTGTACACTGCCGCGTAATTATTAGGCCGCAAGTATCTCTGAGCGAAGGCGACTATGTCGCTCTTTGTCAGGCGCTCCAGTGGTCGCCAGCGGTTTATGACTTCTGCCCAGGGCAGACCCAGCACGAAGGCTCCTGTGAGGGCGCTGGCTCGGCCTGTGTTTTTCTCGAACTGCTTGATTTCGGACAGCTTCAGGTCCTTGACTACTGCCTGAGGCAGCCAGTCTTCAAAATCTCCTTGATGCAGACGCTCCACCTGTTCCCACAGCAGCGCTTCTACGTCTGCCAGGGATTGGCCTTCGCGAGGTTTGCCGTACAATACTAGTGCGCTATATTCTTCATAGATTCGCGGGTAGGCGTATGCTTCCAGCACGCGTTGTGCCTGCAGGAGGTGCAGGTCGAAGAGACCTGCCTGGTAGTTGTGCAATATGCCGGCCACGACTGGGAGCAGTAGCGCCTCCTCAGAGCGGGCGCCACCAAAGCGCCAGCCTAGATCTACCCAGGCGGGCTCTTGGCCATACACATCGCGCTGCGCTCGGCTCGTCAGCTCAGGCTGAGGCTCCGGAGCAAAGGGCGGCAATGCCTTGGGGATAAAATGACCGAAATAGCGCTCTGCCAAAGCCACGGCTTCGTGCGGGTCGAAGTCGCCGCACAGCACAATGGCCATATTGTTGGGCACATAGTAGCGGTCGAAAAAGCGGTAAATATTCGTCTGCGAGGGGTTTTTCAGGTCTTCTCCGCGCCCCAGCGTCGTGTGCGTCCCGTAGGGATGTGTGGGCGTGAGTACCTCCTGCATTGCCTTGAGTGTCTTGCGAAAGTCGCGGTCTTGACTGATGTTGTATTCTTCGAAGACCGTCTCCAATTCTGTGTGAAACAGGCGCAGCACGGGCCGGCGAAAGCGCTCGCTTTCCAGGACAAACCACCGCTCCAGCTCGTTGGAGGGGATGTCATTGACGTACACCGTTTGCTCCACCCATGTGTAGGCGTTGGTGCCTCGCGCGCCCATGGCGCTGGCTAGCTTGTCGTACTCGTTGGCCGCTACATAGCGCGCTGCCTCAGCCGACAAGCGGTCTATCTCGGCGTAGATGGCTCGTTTCTTCGCAGGGTCGGTCTCGGTGCGGTGGATCTCAAACAATTGCTCGATGCGGTCTAACAGCGGTTTCTCTTTCTCCCAGTCTAGGCTGCCTAGCCGATCGGTGCCCTTGAACATCATGTGCTCGAAGTAGTGCGCTAGCCCTGTCGAGTCGTCGGGGTCGTGTTTCGAACCGGCTCTCACTGCTATTTCCGTATAGACTCGTGGCTCGTCGCGATTGATAGACATAAAAAGTCGCAGGCCATTGCCCAGCGTGTACTGCAGCACCCCGATGGGGTCGTTCGGCGTCGTCGTAAAGCCCGGGTGAACTATGGTGTGTGAGGTCATGTGCTTGTAGATATTGTCTTGAGTGAGGGGCGAAAGTAGGCTCTTTGCGTGTCTGTGGCAAAAAGATGCGGCCAATAGACAATCAGGATCGGCTTTTGTTGGGAGCGGGGTGCGAATTCGCCGGGCGGCGGCGTCTGGCATAGTTGCCTGCATTTTGGTTTACATCGGGCAATGCTGGCGGCAACATTGGCTTTCGCCTCGTTGGGTCAGCTTGTTATCCTTCGCTTGCAAAGGGGGCCATTTTCCAGAGCGTCCGTAGAGCCTGCCATTTTGGAGTGAAAAGTGATGAATGATGAATGATGAATGATATTTTCCAAAGCGCCTTCAGAGCCTACTATTTTGAAGATAAATTTCAGTGGCGCAGTCGTGTGAAAAGTAGAACCGGCCACCTCCTACCACTCATCGCCTTTCTCACCTCCGTTTTTTGGGGTGAAAAAACGGCTGCCGGCTTCGGAGCCGCTATTGCGGGCGTAGTAGTTGGGCGAGCGGCTCCTGCTGGGCCCCGGGCGTGTTTTCGTCCCGCTTTCGGGCGAGACGGGCACATACCAGGCCCAAACCGGAGCTCCGCAGGTGCGAATGCGCGAAAAAGCCAAGCTGAAGTGCTGGGGCCGTTTTTCCCAAAAAACGGCCTTGGTGAGGGCGGTGAAGGTGGCGGCAGCCGCAGGGCAAGTGGTTTGGAACACAACCCTTATCGGAAAATGCGTACCCTTTCAAATTTTCCCAAAAAATGGGGGAGGAAAAGGAGGTGGCTTGTTGGAGAGATGTCCAGCCGATGTGCCGCCTTACCTTTGCTGCCCATTCTTTCGGAGAAAAAAAGCGACGGATGTATCGAGAATTTAAACAGCTACACCTGCCTACGTTGGAAGAGGAGGTGCTGCAGTTTTGGGCTGCTGAAGGCATCTTTGAGCGCTCGGTGGAGCAGCGCCCTGCCGAACGTTCCTTTGTGTTTTACGAAGGCCCCCCATCGGCCAACGGGATGCCGGGTATTCACCACGTGATATCGCGCACTATCAAAGACTTGTTTTGCCGCTACCAGACGCTGAAGGGCTACCGCGTGGAGCGAAAGGCGGGGTGGGATACTCATGGCCTGCCCGTAGAGTTGCAAGTGGAAAAGGAGTTGGGCATTACGAAAGAAGACATCGGCAAGAAGGTCAGCGTAGAAGCCTACAATGAGGCCTGCCGAGCTGCCGTGATGCGCTACAAGAACCACTGGGACGACCTGACGCGCCGCATGGGGTACTGGGTGGACTTGGAGCATCCGTATATCACATTCGACAGCGCTTATATTGAGTCGGTGTGGTGGCTACTCAAGCAGATGTACGAGAAGCGCACACCTGCTGGAGAGCGGCTGCTGTACAAGGGCTTTACCATTCAACCCTTCAGCCCAGCGGCGGGCACGGGCCTGTCGAGCCACGAGCTGAACATGCCGGGCACGTACCAGGAGGTTACGGATATTTCGGTGGTGGCTATGTTTCGCGTGCGACCCGATGCGGCCTCGCGTTTTCTCTTCGACACCGCCGAGGAAGATGTGCGCATCTTGGCCTGGACGACCACGCCTTGGACGCTGCCCAGCAATGTGGCCCTCACGGTGGGGCCGGGCATCCGTTATGTGAAGGTCAAGACCCTCAACCCGTACACGGTCCAAGCGGTCAGCGTGGTGTTGGCTGAAGAGCGCCTGCCGGCCTATTTTTCTGCCGAAGATGAGGGCAAGGACTTGGCAGACTTCCAGCCGGGTGGCAAGGGCTTACCCTGGCAGCGCGCGGGCGAGCCATTTAGTGGAGCGCGCCTGGTGGGCGTGCGCTACGAGCAGTTGCTGCCTACCCCAGCAGCCAGCACGCCACAATTGGAGGCCGAGGGCTTCCGCGTCATCTCGGGCGACTGGGTAACCACTGAGGACGGCACGGGCGTGGTGCACACGGCGCCCTATTTCGGGGCCGATGACTTCCGCGCCTGCCAAGAGGCCGGGGTTCCTTTCATCGGCCTGCCCAACCCGTTGGCGCCGGAGCTGCCGCTGCCATTGGTGGATAGGCAGGGGAAATTTGTGGACGAAGTGCCTGAGTTTGGCGGCCGCTACGTCAAGGCAGAGTATTACCCGCCGGAGGTGCAGCGAGATCCTGACTTCAAGCCCACCGACCTGCTGATTGCCCTGCGCCTAAAGGCAGATGGCAAGGCCTTCCGCATCGAGAAATACCGCCACCCTTACCCGCATTGCTGGCGGACGTCGAAGCCGGTGCTGTACTATCCGCTCGATTCTTGGTTTATTCGCGCCTCCGCCTTCAAGGAGCGCATGGCGGAGCTCAACCGCACCATCCGCTGGCGCCCCGAAAGCACTGGCACTGGCCGCTTCGGCCAGTGGCTGGAGAACCTCCAAGATTGGAACCTCTCGCGCTCGCGCTTTTGGGGAACGCCGCTGCCTATTTGGCGCACCGAAGACGGACAGGAGGCAATCTGTATCGGCTCGCTGGACGAACTGAAGGCCGAAATAGAAAAAGCTAACCAGACCCTGGGTCTGCAACAGACGGTGCCCACCGACTTGCACCGCCCTTACATTGACGAAGTAGTGCTGGTATCGCCCTCCGGAAAGCCCATGCACCGAGAACCTGACCTCGTAGATGTGTGGTTCGACAGTGGAGCTATGCCCTACGCTCAATGGCATTACCCTTTTGAAAATCAGGAGACTTTCCAGCGCAACTTTCCGGCCGACTTCATCGCTGAGGGCGTTGACCAAACCCGCGGCTGGTTCTACACCCTCCATGCCATTGCTACTATTGTCTTCGACTCTGTAGCCTTCCGCACGGTGGTGTCTAACGGTTTGGTGCTCGATAAAAACGGCGAGAAGATGTCGAAAAGTCGGGGCAATGTGGTGGATCCGTTCGAGACCATCCGCAAATACGGCGCCGACGCCACGCGCTGGTACATGATGTCGAGCGCTAACCCGTGGGAAAATCTCCGCTTCGACGAGGAGCGGCTCATCGAGGTGCGCAACCAGCTGTTTGGCACCGTGTACAACACCTATGCCTTCTTTGCCTTGTACGCTAATGTGGATGGCTTCCGCTTGGGCGAACATGCGGAAGTGCCTTTGGAGCGCCGCACCGAGCTGGATCGCTGGGTGCTCTCCTGTTTGCATACATTGGTGGGCGAGTATCGCGAGGCCATGGACGATTACGACGTTACGCGCGCTTGCCGCCTCATCGAGTACTTCGTGGACGAACACCTCTCCAATTGGTACGTGCGCCTCTCGCGCCGCCGTTTTTGGAAAGGGCAACTCAACGAAGACAAAGTGGCGGCCTACCAGACGCTGTCGGAGTGCCTCATCGTCTTGTCGCAGCTCATCTCTCCGGTGGCGCCTTTCTTTGCCGATTGGCTCTATCGGAACCTCACGGAACCTGCCCGCCAGGGCGCTCAAGGGGGAGGGTGGCCGGTGTCCGTCCACCTGACCGACCTGCCGATGCCCGATGCCGGCAAAATCAACCGCGACTTAGAACACCGCATGGACTATGCGCGGCGCATTTGCTCGCTGGCCCTGAGCATCCGCAAGCGCGAGAAGCTGCGCGTGCGCCTGCCGCTGCAGCGCGTGCTCCTGCCGGTGCTCGATGAGCGCTTTCAGACCGAGGTGGAAAGCGTCAAGGACTACATCCTCTCGGAGATCAACGTCAAGCAAATCGAGTACGTTACCGATGCCTCTGGCCTGCTCAAGAAGGCCGCCAAAGCCAACTTCAAGACCTTGGGCGCGCGCTTGGGCAAACACATGAAGGCCGCAGCAGCCCAAATCGCCGCCTTCAGCCAAGAGGACATCAGCGCTTTGGAACGAAACGGCTCCTTCTCTCTCGATATCGAGGGCACCACCTACACCCTGGCGCCAGAAGACGTCATTATCACGGCCGAAGACCTGCCCGGCTGGAAAACGGCCAGCGATGGCTCTATGACAGTGGCCCTCGACGTAACGCTGACGCCCGACCTGCTGGCCGAAGGTGTAGCGCGCGACTTGGTAAACCGCATCCAAAACCTGCGCAAAGAGCATGGCTTCAATGTTACTGACCGCGTCCGACTGGAGATAGAGGAGCATCCGGCCATCATAGATGCTGTGGGCAAGTTTGGGGACTACATCCGTAGCGAGGTGCTTGCTGTCGAACTCAAGGTCAATGCGGCAGAGGGAGGTGTCGCCGTCGAATTGGAAGACGACGTGCAGGTGCGCATCCGCATAACGCCCGCCTGAACCACTACATCAGCCTTGTTCAGAACCACCAGGGCGAGGGCACCAGCGCTTTCTTGATGAGGAAGGCGCGCTGGCGCATGAAACGCTTGATGGCTGCCGGCCCCATGCGCGTGCCGCCGATGCCCGACATCTTGAACGACTGCTTCTCGCCCTCGTGCACCAGCGCCGTCAGGGCACAGTCGTTGATGGAAATGGCACCGGCCTTGATACGCTGCCCAATGCGGAGGGCTGTTTCCCAGTCGCGTGCGAACACGGCGGCGCTTAGCCCATAAATGGTGCCATTAGCCAGCTGGATGGCCTCCTCTTCCGTGCGGAATGGCATGACGGGTATGATAGGCCCGAAGGTCTCTTCTGTCATTACCTTCATGGAGTGGTCAACGCCTGTGAGCACCGTGGGGCGGCAATACCATCCGCCGCCTTTTAGCTCGCAGTGCTCGTTACCCGTCAGTATGCGGGCGCCCTTTTGCAGGGCATCGCGCAGATGTTCGTCTATAATGTGCACCTGCCGCTCCGAGATGACCGGCCCGATCTGCCCATCTTCGGGCTGGGGGAATGCCAAGCGCACTTGCTCGGCGCGGGCCTTTAGGCGGGCCAGAAAGTCTTCCACCACAGTATCCTGCACATACACGCGCTCGATGGAGAGGCACGACTGGCCGCAGTTGACCGTGCTGCCCCAAAGAATGGATGCCGCCGCCTGATCCAGGTCGGCGCCCTCAAACACCAGGGCGGGGTCTTTGCCGCCCAGCTCGAGGAAGCAAGGGATGAAGCGGGCGGCGCAGGCGGCGTACACCTTGCGCCCGGTGGGTACGCTCCCGGTGAAGCACACCAAGTCCACCAGCTCGATGAGTTGGGCGCCGGTGCTGCCATCGCCGGGCAGGAAGAGGAGCACCTCCGCCAGGGCAGGCACTTCGCATACGGAAGCCATAAGCGGCTCTATGAAGCGCGGCGTAATCTCGCTGGGCTTAACTACTACGCTGCAGCCTGCCAGCAGGGCGGGTAGCGTATCAATCAGCCCTAGCAGGAGGGGAAAGTTCCAGGGGCTGATGACGCCCACCACTGGTATGGGCTGCAGGTCCTGGCGAATGTGGATGAAGGAAATGGAAGAAACCTTGTCGGGCATGGGCTGGAAGAATTCCTCCGCTATTCGGCACCATCGGTCAATGCTTTGGCCGATGAGTTGGGCTTCCAGCACGCTCTCGTGTCGGCGGCCAGTGTCTTGCGTGAGGGCCTCGATGAGGGCGGGCAGGTGTCTTTCCAAGGCTGTTTTCCAGGTCTGCAGGGCAGCAATGCGTTCGGTTACGGGTAGTGACTGCCACTGGGGTTGGCGTTGGCGCAGGCACGCGATGGCTTGGCGCAGTTGGTCGGCGTCGAGCAGGTCAAAGTGGTAGTCCACTTGCCCTGTGCGCGGGTTTCTGACGGGATACTTCATAGGTTACTCATCGCTGATGAGCGTCCAACCGGACACTACTTTTCTAATGTTGATACCGATGCGGCGCGCTGCTGGGTCGGCCCAGGCATAGGCTACAGCGCGGCTGTTCCAATGGATGCGCTCGGCCGGTTCGGCATAGATGGCCAGCTTCATGATGGGTGTTCGGCGGCTGTGTACCAGTTGAGTCAGCTCGGCTGTGTATTCGCCGGCAGTACCGTCAGGTAGGTGCAGCTGCACCTTGCCGCCTTGGTCGTGCAAGATTAGGCCGCTGTAGAAATAGACACTGTCTGGCTGGATGTGCTCCATGGGGTACTGTATCCATCCCCGAAAGAAGCGGCATTTGAGCAGGCGGTATGGGTCGGCACCAGGCCGCTGGAAAAGCCCGTCGTCGGCCCAGAGCAGGGTATCTTTCCTGAGTGCGATGGTTACTGCGCCCGGTGTCCCTACGCGCTGCCCGTGAAAGGCGCCATCGGCGTAGTGCCATTGGAGCGGCGCTGGCAGTGCCGACGTGCCGCCACCCTCCGTTGTCGTCGGGAAGAAATCCGTTTGCAGCTGGCCATCTGGCAGTTCGCTCAGGCGCATGCCATATTGTGCCAATGGGCGCATGCCGTTGCCTTCGTAATGGGTTACTCGCCACACCCAGCGCCCTGCTCCACTGTCGCGCTCAAAGGTGCTGTGTACGTGCCGATGTGGCCACTCTGTGAAGACGCGGTGGCTCTCCGTTTCGGTGTTTTCCATCCAGCACTGCTGGAAGTTGTCCCATTCTCCCGTCAGGTAACGCGCGAAAAGCTCCGCATGACCCTGCGCCAGCGCACCCAGCGGAGCCAGCAGGCCGCCCCACGCTATTATTAAGGCAGCCCGACAGAGGCGCAGGGGAGAGTAGGCTTTATTTTTAAAAAAAATAAACATCGCGGCCCAACAGACTTTTTCCACAATATTTCTTCAAAAAACGATTTTATCGCCAAAAAGCCAACTTTTTAACACCGAACGACGACCCAAAGGTATGGTGTACTTGGTTAACCTTATGTGTGCCCCCTCAGCCTTCTTGCAGCAATTTTAGAGACTTGAGTACCTTTTTCATGAGCCGTTGATTACCCTTCACCTGTTCCGCGTGGCACGAAAGACAATTAGCCTATGACATCATTGGTTTCTCGCTGTTGCCAAGGCGACAGCCGCGCCCAGCGCCAGTTATATGAGCACTACAAGGTGCCTCTGTTCAACATCTGCCTGCGCTATGCTCGGGATCGCGCCGAGGCCCAGGACTTTCTGCAGGAAGCCTTTTTGGCCATCTTCCGAGACTTGGCTCAATACCGCGGCAGCGGCTCGCTCGAGGGCTGGCTTCGGCGCGTAACGGTACGCAGCATCCTACAGCACCTGCGGCGCAAGAACCCTCTTCGCTTTGCTGAAGACTACAGCCAAATGCCCTCGGACTTTGCATGCATTCGCCCTGATCAAGAGATGAACTGCGATGCCATCCTGGCGCTGGTGCAGCAGCTGCCTTTGGGCTACCGCACCGTGTTCAACCTGCGCTGTGTGGAGGAGTACGAATACGCCGAAATCGCCACGCTACTCGGCATTGAAGAAAGCTCCGTGCGCTCGCAGTACGCCCGCGCCTGTCGCCATCTGCGCCAAATGCTGGGAAAACTCATGATAACCCCTGCCCACTAAACACATCCAAGTAGCACCTATCTTCCTACAAAAAAGAAGCATCATGGACAATAAGAACCTGGAACAGTTCATCCGTCGCCACTTAGAACAAGTCAAACAAACGCCAGACCCCGATGTCTGGGACGGTATCTTCGCCGCCCAAGCTCCCCAGAACTCTCGCCTGCGCTGGAAGAAACGCCTTGCCTGGCTACTGCCCACCGCAGCCGCCGCCGTAGTAGTAGCCATACTCATCTGGCCCAGTGGCACCAGCACCCTGCCCTGCCACCAAACGCCCGAGGAAGAAGGAGTAGCCCTGCCGAGGATAGAACACCGCGCCCCTGTGCCTACAACGGAAAGAGAGGCCGCATCTGCGCCAACACCCCGCACAAGGCACTTACCCGGTGCTATGGCCTTCAACAAAGTGCCGGCCCAAACGCTCACCTTCGACGCACAAGCCGGCTTGGCCTACGAAAACCCCAACACCGGCACCCAAATACACATACCCGCCAAAGCATTGGTGGATGCCGCTGGCCGCCCCGTACAAGGCAAAGTCTCCTGTGCCCTGCGAGAATACCGATCCATCGCAGACTATCTGGCTTCAGGCATACCCATGCACTTCGCCGACGAGCGCGGCACCTTCTTCTTCAACTCTGGCGGCATGTTTGAAGTGCGCGTAGAACAAAACGGCCAACCGCTCTACATGGCTCCTGGACAGACCTACCAGGTGTCCTTCGCGCCAACACACCCGCTCACCAACGCCAACTTCTTCTACTTGGACGAACAGCAAGGCCGCTGGGAATACATACCAGTGCCCACCAGCCAAGGCGAAGCTCCCCCTTCTATGGCCCGCGTCGTCTCCGCCGCCGACGCCAGCAGCAACAACCTCCGCCTCGACCCCTGCATCCTCGCCCTCTCCGAACGGGTGCGGCCCTCTCGGCCGACTTTCGGCAAAATGCGAAATGGCATCCTCACCGGACACCATCTCGCCACCGGCAAAATGACCATGCCCAAGTGGTTCATGAAAAACCCAGGCCTCTCTGTGGAAGCCATTCTCACCAACATGGACTACGGCGCCGTTTACCTCGTGCATGACCGCGACAACGAAGACAAATTCTTCCCCCAAGACCGAAACGGCACCCTCACAGAACTAGCGGTATTCAAAGATTGCTACTTCGTTAAAACCGCTGACACACCCCAAGTGGATCTAAAGCAAATCAAAAACACTTATTACAAGGGCTTCTGGGTCATCTTCGACGGTGGCTCAAGATGTAAGGTGGAAATGCTCACCGACAAGGGCGATCGCTTCAACTTCTACGCTACCCTCCGCTCCAGCCAAAACATGCCGCTGGATGTAGAAAAAGTGATGGAGCGCTACCGCCAACTGCGCCACGAGCGCCTCGAAGCACAACGCCAAACAGCCGCGGCCCTCAAAGACTTCCTCCAGGTGGCTCCCCTCTTCTGGGAACGAGAGGAATGGTGCATGTCAGACACCCTCTGGCTCAAGTGGTTCGAAGCCAATAAAACCCGCATGGCCCAACGCTACGAAAACCTCATCAGCGAAGGCATCGCCGAAGACTCCGCCAGAGCAGACGAAATGGCCCGGCAGCAGGTGGGCGCCATGAGGGCCTACTACACCGAACAACTTCGAGCCATCCGAGCCAATACCACCAACAGCCTTACCCTTCGCTTGGCCGGCTTCGGCCTCTACAACTACGACCAAATCTACCGCCTCGGCGAGCCACAAGGCCGAATATTCGCCCAATTTCGGGCCAGCAACGGCGCGCCAATAGGCCCGCTTCAAGTCATCCTCATAGACCGCGAAACCAAACTCTGCTTCTCGCTGCCTGACAGAAGCGACCTGCCCCTCTGGCCCGACAGAGCCTTGGACATCTTCGTTACCGACCAACACGGGCGCCGCTTCCACCTCAGCGCCGAACGCTACGCTTACCTCACCCAAAGCCCGCCCAAAACCGCCGCATCCCCGGTGGTCGTCGAAGACATCACGGCCCGAACCCAAACCGTTGGCGACTGGACACGCTACCTCATCGAACAGGACATCGCCCTCTGACACTACCCAAACACCCGGAAACAAACACCCACAAAACAAAATGCCAAGCCATCCTGCCGCTGCTCAGGGTGGCTCATTTTTTTCAAGATTTTTTTGGAAAAAAACGACCCCATCCCTGGGCTTGGCCCTCCACCTAAAAGCCGGGGCCAACGTCTCCAGTTTTGCCCCAGGCGCGTTTTCGTCCCGCTTTTGGGCCTTAATAATGGCGCGACAGCAGCCCTACATCTCCGCCCTCATTTACGCCAAGCCACCCTGCCAATCCCGAAAAACCCCCATACCCCATGCAACACCCTTCCCCTTTTCATCACCTAAATATAAGCGTAGGCTGTGCCTCAATCACCAAGCACTTCATCACTATTTACAAGCCCTCCATGCTCCAAAGCATAGCCCCCCACACAGCAGCTCATTGCCCAAAACACTTTTTCTATCATTATTTTAGTCTTTTCACTTTTTTTGCCTTTGACTAGTTCGCCTTACCTTCTAACACAGCATAGAAATCGTCGTTAAAAAAGACACCATCGAAATAGCCATTTTCACTAACCGTTTTTCCAACCATCACACACACAAACACCCACCCATCTATGGCACTTTTTACTCCCTTCCGCTACTTCGCCCTGATAGCCACATTACTGATCCTTTCGGTTTCATCATTTGCACAGGACTGCTCCGCCCTCATCAAGGAAAATAAAAAAGTTGCGGGGACGCAAGTAGTGCGCACCGATAACATCACCGTTGTCGTAAGAGGAAGCTACAACTACAGCATAGCCTTTTACGCCGACGACAAAGGCATATACGCCCGCGTAACCTCTACAGGCGGCACCGAGCTAAACCAGGACGATCAAGTCGTCTTCGTGGACTTTACGGGCAAAGAGCGCATCTACAAATTTGCCTCCCTGGGCGAAGTCGTCGCTGGCGCTGTACCTACCCATCGCAACAACCTTCGCCTCGACATGGATGCCGTTCGATGGTTAGCCAGTACCACCATCACCGACATCCACTTCATCAACTTCGTCGAACGCCAGAAGTACAAGTTCACCGTCAACCCCAACCGCCAAAGCGAATTCCGCAACCTCTGCGTGTGCTTCCACAATGCCCTCGAAGAAGACGCAGTAAAAGACACGCCTGGCGCCGAAGTAGTACGCAGAGAAAGAACCTCAGAGACGCCGCCTCCCTCCCCCTCAGGTACCCCCTCCTCAAAGCCCAGCGGTAGCGGTGGTACGGCACCTTCCGGCACACGCCCTGCCTCTTCCGGTGCTCCAGCCAGCGATGAAGAACTCGTCAGTTTGCGGCGTGACTTAGAAAAAACCAAAGAAGCCGTCCGAGCCGAGATCAAGGCCGAACGCGAACGCGCCGACGCCATCAAACTACAGATCCAGCAAGAAGTGGCCGCCGCCCGTGAAGCTGCCAACCAGAAGAAACTGGAGTACGCCAACGAAGTACTCGAAGCGCGCAAGGCCAGCCTAGCAGAAATCGAAAAAGCCCGCGCCGAGGCACAGGCCGCTATTGCCGAAAGCCGCAACCGCGCCGACTCCGTAACCACCCGCCTGCAGATGAATATCGAGGAAGAGCGTCGCAAGGCCGCAGAAGAAATCCAGAAAGCCCGCATCGCAGCTGCAGAAGAAGTCCAGAAAGCCCGAGAAAATGCCGCAGCAGAAATCGCGCGCATCAAAGAGCGCTTGGAGCAGTCCAAGCTCCAATATGCCGACGAAGTAGCCACAGCACGCGCCAATGCAGAAGAAGAGATGCGGCGCATCCGCGAAGAAAACGCCCGCGCCATTGCCGAAGCGCGCCAGCGCGCCGTACAAGAAAAGGAGAAAACAGCAGTAGATGTCCAGGAAGCCAAGCGCACGGCAGCCGATGAGATCCTAAAAATCCGCGAAGAAGCAGCCAACGAAATGGCCCGCACCCGCGAAAACGCAGTGCTCGAAAAGCAACGCATCAACAACGAAGTTTCCGAGGCCCGCCGCAAGGCTGCCCAGGAAAAAGCCCTGTTAGAACAAAACAGCGCCTCAGAATTGGCAGACCTGCGCGAAACCGTAGCCAAACAAAAGGAAGCCACCGCCCTAGAAGTCGCTGAAGCCAGAAAACGCGCCGCCGAAGAGCTCGAGCGAATTCGCCGTGAAGTCCAGCAATACCGCGAGCAGGCCGAACTCGAGAAGGCCGACATCGCCAAAGAAGTAGCCGAAAACCGCCAGCGCGCCGCCCAGAGCGTGCAGCAGATACAGGAAGAGGCCAACCGCGCTATTGCAGAGGCGCAAAACCGCGCCAAGGCCCAGCGCGACTCCATTGCCGCCGTAGTACAGACCGCCCGCGAGCGCGCCGCCGAAGAGATAGCCAAAATTCAAGAAGAAACCAACCGCACCTTGGCTGCCATCAAAGAGAAAGAAGCGCGCGTCAAACAAGAGAGCGCTGAAGAAGTCCAACGCGCCCGCGAACGCGCCGCCCAAGAGATAGCCAAAGCCCAAGAAGAAGCACGCGCCCGCGTACAGGCCGCAAACGTCAATGCAGAGGAAGCCCAGCGCAAATACGCAGAAGAAATAAACACTACCAAGCAAACTGTCGAGCAGAAACTACAACAAATTCAACAAGAAGCCGCTGCAGCCATAGCAGAGGCCAAACGCAAGCAACAAGAAAGCAGCCAGGCCACCGCACAAGAAGTACAAGTTGCTCGCGAACACGCCGCTGCCGAAATTGCCGCCGCCCGCGAGCGCGCTGCCCAGGAAGTGGCCGCCGCCAAGGAGGCCGCCGTGCGCGCCCAGCAAGAGTCTGCCAACGCCATCTCCGAAGCCAAGCGACAGAGCGCCCAAGCCATAGCCGCCATTCGCGCTGCCGAAGCCGATAGCATCCGCATAGCCCGCGAACGCGCCGCCGAAGAACGCCAACGCTCAGCCGCCGAGCTGGCCGCTGCCCGCGAGCGTGCCGCCGCCGAAATAGCTGCCGTTAATCAGCAGTCGGCAGAAGAAACAAAGGCCGCCCGCGAGAACGCCGCACGGGCGCGTCAGGAAAGCGCTGAGGCCGTAGCTAAAGCGCGCGAAGAAGCCGCCGCCGAAGTCTCGAAAGCCAAAGAAAGCGCCGCCCGCGAAGTTGCCGCCGCCAAACAACAAGCCCTCGAAGCCGTGGCCCAGGCTCGTCGAGAGGCAGAGGAGCGAAAAGCCGCCCTCGCCCGCGAAGTCAGCGAAGCCCAGGAACGCGCCCGCCGCGAAATGGAAGAGGCCCGAAACCAAGCAGCCCAAGAAGTGGCCAACGCCCGCAAAGAGGCAGAAGCCAAACGCCGACAATACGCCAACGAAGTTGAGGAAGCCCGCAAACGCGCCGCCGAAGAAGCCGCCAACGCCCAAAAAGAAGCCGCTCTAGCCGTCCAGACAGCTCGACAGGAAAGCGTCGCCGAGATTGCCCGTGTGCGCGCTGATGTGGGCGAAAAGATCCGCGAAGAGCAACAAAAAATCGGGCAAAAGCAGCAAGAACTCCTGCAAAAACAGCAAGAAGTGGAACGCCTGCAGCAACACCTTGAAGCATTACAGGCCGACATCCAAAAAGCACAAGCCGAACTGCAACGCCTCCAAGAAGAGGCCCGCAAGCAACGCACTTCCAGCTCAGGCAGTAATAATTGACATTGAGAAAACACCCTTTCTCATGTGCGGCTGGCCTACCTACACAAAGGCTAGCCGCACTTTTCATATTTGCCTCATCCTGCTATTCAATACTTTGCCCAAGCATGAAACTGCAGATAGCATTCGCCACTCTGCCAGGTTCTTCCTCTTGTGGGAAATGCTCAGACTCTTCCAACCTCACCACTTGTGACGATATAAATCCAGAGGCAAACTTTTCCAGAAACCTAAAAGAGAGCATTGGGTCCTTCACTCCCCAGATGAGCAGCACAGGTTTTGAGGCAATAAAATGCCGCCGCTCCCACAAGGACTCGAACCAATCCTGGTCGTGAAGCAGCGAACGTGCAAAAGCAAGAGTGCCGTTGCGCTGAGTGCTATCCGCAAAAGGGCAAGTGTACTGTTTTAGCAAACGCCTCGATAATCGGCGTTTCCCAAATGAAGCAGGCAGGACGAAACAGGCCGAAAAGTTCAGGTGCTGATACAAAAAGGGAAGAAGCGGGCTTTTCAACCCACATTCCGCACTCATGATATGCAGGTTTACAAATTATTCTTCCCACTTTAGGCCATAAATTGGCCCAAAACCTGAGACTTTTTCCCACTTGCCCCCTAAAACACTCATAAGAAGAATTTACCACTTGGCGTGTCAGTGTCGGCGTGACTTCGAGTCCGCCGACACTTAGTTACAACAATCTACCACTTTGAGTCGCGTTAAAGCCGGGTGCTATTTGAGTGGGAGCCAGATAAAGACCGTTTTTTGCCTTCCGGTGGGAGAAATAATTCTCAAAAGCGAGATTTAAGGGTGCGGAATGTAGGATAGTAGTACTCCAGCACCGAAACGAACAGGCTCTTTCCAAAACGGCGCGGACGCAAAAGGAAATGAAAGCGAGAACCCTGCCGCTCCAACTGCTCGATGTACGCCGTGCGATCTACGTACAGGTAGCCCTCCTCTACCAAGGTTTCAAAATTGCTCACACCGTAGGGAAAGCGCGCTTTCGTCATCGCCTCTGTGCCTTTTGAGGACAAAGGTAGGCATTACGCCTCAGGGCTGA